>ENA-UOJV01000296-UOJV01000296.1-human-gut-metagenome-genome-assembly--contig:-C82-NODE-296-length-79892-cov-10.730589_pt1 | contig 79892 bp, 69 predicted proteins | sample MGYA00242356_ERZ723903 | MGnify/ENA metagenome assembly ERZ723903
TCAGAAAAGCCAGACGCCGCAAGGGTTTTCGACTCTGACGATTCTATGGGTCACACGTCTAAGAAAATGATCGAGTCCTACGAGCGCAACATGAAGTAAGTCTTTTTCTCCGGAAGCCGGAGGTGAAGACGGGGAGCCGCTGCTTTTGCAGCGGCTCCTTTCTGTGAATAAGCAAAATTGGAAATTGTACTGCTTATTCTGATACATCTGCCGTCTGACAGGCGGCTTTGAACGCTTCCAGCGGCGTACCGCGGCTGACGGTGATGCGCTCGATCAGCAGTGGGTCGCGGCCGGTTACATAGACGCCTGCATAAGTACGGACGCCGTAGGTATAAAACCATCCGGCAATTTTTCTTACGCGCTCATTGCTGCTTCCATTCGGATAGGAAAGCGCGGTGGGGGGCCGTCCGGTGAGCGCTGCAATGGCGCTCTGGCTGCGCGCCATCTCCAACAGCAGTTCCAAAGGAGGCAAATTCGCCATATTCCGATGGCTCCATCCGTGGCTCTGGATGCTGACCAGTCCGGACTGAACCAATTCCGAAATCTGTTCCCGTGTCAGCTTGTGCCTTTTTCCGACGTCGCCTGCAATCAGGAAGATCGTTGCTTTCATGCCGTATTTTTGCAGCAGCGGCAGCAGATTCGTGCTATTATCGTCGTATCCGTCGTCAAAGGTCAGCATCACCGGTTTTTCATACTGCTCGATGTGGGCGAGGTCTTCAAAAAAGATCGTTTCATAGCCGTTTTCGGACAGATATTGCAGCTGCTTCTCCAGCTCCTCCGGCTTTACGAATAGACTTTCCTCGCCCCAGCAGTCGTTACCGACGGCGTGGTACATGAAAATGGGAACAGAAATTCCGGTTTCCGACGGCAGGAGCCGCGCGCGACGAATGGCGGCAATGCAAAGAGCCAGCACGCAGGCAGCAAGCAGCAGAAAAAACGCTGCCAACAGCTTTCGCTTTTTCATAGCTGCGCCGACTCGGCGCGCGCGCGCGGGAAGGTCACAACGGCTTTGAACAGATCGCCGTCGATCTCGATGCGGAACGTGCCGCCCTGCAATTCGGTCAGACTCTGCGCGATGGACAGTCCCAGACCACTGCCTTCCGTGTGGCGCGCGCGGTCGCCGCGCACGAAGCGGGCCATGAGTTCTTCTGCCGGGATGTTCAACTCGTATTTTGAGATATTCTTGAATGTGAGCGAGACGGTTTTCTCGTCTGCTGTGCTTTCAAAATACACGCGCGTGCCGGGCATGGCATATTTGCAGATGTTTGAGAACAGATTGCCGAGCACCCGGGACAGCAGCTGTCCGTCAGCCTGAATGACCGGCTGGGACGGCGCGGGGTGGAAAATCGGCTCCAGCTGTGCGCCTTCCAGCTTTTCGATGTAATCGCCTGCCAGCTGGCTTAACAGTACGTTCACGTCCGTCGGCGCCAGATGCACCGGAAGACTGCCGGATGAGGCTTTTGACGCTTCTACTAAGTCTTCCGTCAGCTTTTTGAGCCGCGCGGCCTGCCGGTTCAGAACATCCACATATTCCTTCGCCTTTTCCGGCTGGATATCCTCTTTTTCCAGCAGATCGACATAGTTGACGATGGACGTCAGGGGCGTCTTGATATCGTGGGAGACGTTCGTGATGAGTTCTGTTTTCATGCGTTCGGCGCGCATCTGTTCATCGACAGCCTTCTGAATGCCGGACTGGATGCTTTGCAGGTTTTCCTCATGCTTTTTGAGCGCCGGCAGCCAGCGGGGGATGGGCTTGCCCTTGTAATCGGTCTGGCCGTCGGCAATGGCCTGTCCTTCCTTCTGCAAAAGCCTCAGACTGGAGGCCAGATATAAGATCACAATGGTCAGCACCGCGCGAGAGATCACCCAAAAGGCTGGCAGGAGCGAATCATAGTAATAGCTGTTGGAGAACGTAAAGTACAGATCGACAAAGCACCAACAAACCCAAATCAGCATCGTCCGCCAGACCATCGGAACGCGGCCGAGCGTCCGGAAAATCAGCACGAAGAACTTGTAAATGACCGTGTTTCGGAAGAACCCCGGCGCCTTTGCACGGCCCGCGACGCTCAGAATGAGCGTCAGCGCCAGCGCCGCAGCGCCGAACGCGAGAAGGATGTAATACCAGAAATCAATATACCAGATATCGCTGAGGAATGCCGCCCATGCGAAGAACAGCGCGAAAAGCAGCGCAAGGAACAGATCGAGCGGAATTATATTGAGCCAGCACTGGTAAATACCGTCCACGCCCTCCTTGTGCCCCATGGCGCACAGCAGGAAGATGAACAGGAACAGGCAGACCGCAAGAAGGAACACAGCCAGCACGATCAGCAGATACCGCGCATTGATGAGCCGCTCGACCCACGTCATAACGTACAGTGCGGAATCGCGCGGAGCAAGCGGGCTTTTGAGATACGCCTGATAGAGTGCGGTCACGTCGCTGCCGTCGCGCAGCGAGATGGTCATGTCCTGCTGGTAATAGGCGGAGGCTTTGCCGGTATAATCGTCCTTGGGCATCTTACCGGTGCTGAACAGAATTTCGCCGGTGTCCTTGTCGGTGAGTTTAAAATAGATGTTGGAGGTGAGCGGGTCATAGCGTTCGCGGAGAAGATCGCCCGTGACCGTATCGTCCTCGGCCCATGCGTGCATCGCTGTCCAGCCGTCGCCTCTCGTCTGCTGCAAAAGATTGTTTTCTGCCATCTGCCGCACCTGCTCGCCGCCGTCTGCGAATGCGCCGTAGCGGATCAGATACGCGCTGCCCAGCGCCGCCGCGGCGAAGAGCACCGCAAACACGACCAGCAGCGCGATGGCCGTACACTTGACCCAAAGCTTTCCGTATAGCTGTTTCATGTCCTGTCTCCTTCCAGCTTGTAGCCCTTGCCCCAGACGACCTTTAAATACCGGGGCTCGGACGGGTTGATCTCCAGCTTTTCCCGCAAATGGCGGATGTGTACTGCCACCGTATTGTCAATGGCGACCGGCGCTTCGTTCCACACGGCGCTGTAGAGTTCCGCAGGCGTGAAGACCTTGCCGGGGTGCTGCATGAGATAATACAGGATGTCATATTCCTTCGGCGTGAGCGCGATCTCCTCGCCGTCGAGCGTGACGCGCTTGGCATCGTGGTCGAGTGCAATGCCGCCGACCGTCAGCTCCGACGGGGCTTTGACCGCCGCGCCCAGCTGCAGGAACCTGCGCAGCTGCGATTTGACTCGCGCCAGCACCTCCACGGGGTTAAAGGGCTTTGTGATATAATCGTCCGCGCCCACGCTGAGACCCAGAATTTTGTCCGAATCCTCGGATTTTGCCGTGAGCAAAATCACGGGAATATTGGAGAATTCCCGCAGCTTCGCCATGGCCGTAATGCCATCCATGCCGGGCATCATGATATCCATCAGTGCCAGCTGCACCGGTTCCGTCTTTGCGACCCGCAGCGCCTCTTCGCCGCTGTAGGCCGTGTGGACGCAGTAGCCGTCAGATTCCAGATAAATTTTTAAAGCCGCGACGATATCCTTCTCATCGTCGCAGACCAGTATATGCTGCATACCAGATTTCCCTCCGTTTTCTTCTCTGTGCTATCATCATATCCAAAATCACATGAACAAACAAGCGGGGAATGCCTTAAGATTTTATGAAGCAAACGTTTCCGCGCCGCACCCAAGGCTTCCCTTGGGCACAAGGGAAGCTGGCCCGAAGGGCCTGAAGGGATTCGAACGCAGCAAATTTCGGAGCACCATGAAATCTGCTGCAAATCCCCTCCGTCATTTGCTGGCGCAAATGCCACCTCCCCTTATCATGCGGGGCATGACAAGAGGAGGCTTTGGGGCAGTGTGCCCCATCCCCGAAAAATGAGATTGAATTTTGAAAAAAACTAGTATAAAATCAAATTATCAGAACCTTCATGACTGGGAAAGGAGCCGTGTGCAGTCTATGTTATTTATCGGCATTGATCTCGGCACGTCCGCCTGCAAGCTGCTGCTTGTCGGAGAGAACGGTACGATTCAAAACGAAGTCACAAGGGAATATCCCCTGATCTTCCCGCATCCTGGCTGGTCGGAGCAGAGGCCGGAGGACTGGTGGAACGCGGTCGTGGCCGGCGTTCCGGAGTTGCTGCGGGGCTTCGACGCGTCGCAGGTCGTGGGCATCGGCGCAGGCGGCCAGATGCACGGGCTTGTTGCGCTGGACGCACAGGACAGCGTTATCCGCCCGGCAATCCTCTGGAACGACGGCAGAACCTTTAAAGAGGTTGACTACCTCAATAACACGATTGGCAAGGAACGGCTTTCTGCGCTGACGGCAAACATTGCTTTCGCGGGCTTTACGGCACCGAAGCTTCTCTGGATGCGCGAGAATGAGCCGGAGAACTTCAAAAAGATCGCAAAGATCATGCTTCCAAAAGATTATGTCAACTATAAACTGACGGGTGTGCATTGCTGCGATTACTCCGACGCCTCCGGCATGCTTCTGCTGGATGTTGCACACAAGCGCTGGTCGCAGGAAATGCTGGACATCTGCGGCATTTCGGAATGCCAGATGCCGAAGCTGTTTGAAAGCTTCGAGGTCGTTGGCACGCTGACCAAGAAAGCTGCGCAGACACTGGGACTGCCGGAAACCGTGAAGGTCGTGGCTGGTGCGGGCGATAACGCCGCTGCTGCGGTCGGCACAGGAACAGTCGGCGCGGGCGGCTGCAATATCTCGCTCGGTACGTCCGGGACGATCTTCATTTCGTCCGACAAATTCGGCGTTGACCCCAACAATGCGCTTCACGCTTTTGCCCACGCCGACGGTGGCTACCATCTCATGGGCTGTATGCTCTCTGCTGCCAGCTGCAACAAGTGGCTGTGCGAAGAAATTCTCAAAACGTCCGATTTCGCGGGTGAACAGGCGGATATTACCGACGAAAAACTCGGTGAAAATCACGTTTACTTCCTGCCGTATTTAATGGGCGAACGCAGCCCCATCAACGATACGAACGCCAGAGGCACATTTACCGGCATGACGATGGATACGAGCCGCTCCGATCTCGTACAGGCGGTTCTGGAGGGGGTGGCGTTTGCCATCCGGGATTCGTTTGAGGTTGCCAAGTCTCTTGGCATCGAAATTCCGCGCTCGAACATCTGCGGCGGCGGCGCAAAGAGCCCCCTGTGGCGCAAAATTTTTGCAAATGTCCTCGGTATTCCGCTTGATATGGTCAAGACGGAGCAGGGCCCAGGCTATGGCGCGGCGATGCTCGCCATGGTCGGCTGCGGCAAGTTCAAGTCTGTGCAGGAAGCGGCAGACAAACTCGTCGAGGTCGCGTCCACCACCGAGCCGGATGCAGAACTGACGGCCAAGTATGAAGTTCGCTACCAGAATTTCAAAAAACTCTATCCCGCGCTGAAAAATTTTTTCGCCGCGACGGTATAACTCAAAATTTGCGCGATCCCATGTAGGGGCCGATGTGTACAGGTAAGCGGCAGGCCCACATCCGTAACGCTCCTTCGCCGCGACCGGCTGTGAGCGGCATCGGCCCCTACAGTCGTGATTTTCTATAACAGGAGGATTTATGAAAATTTACTCTGTTTCCGACCACGCATTCAAGCCTTACGGCAAGGTTCTGACCGGTTTTGACACAGCAGCGCTCGTCGCGGCCATGAAGACGATTCCCATGCCGGAAAGCGGTACGGCCTATGAGCCGGGCATCGAGGTGCTTGAAGCCTGCGGCATGTTCAATGAAATGCGTGACCGTGCTTACGGCGGCATGCCTATCCAGATCGGCATGTGCTGGGGCTACAACACAAAGCTGAACTGTCTCGAATATCACCGAGACAGTGAGGTCAACGTCGGCGAGACGGATTTCGTGCTGCTGCTGGCAAAGGAAGACGAAATCGAAGACGGTATGCTCGATACTGCGAAGGTCAAGGCCTTCCGCGTTCCGGCAGGCACTGCCGTCGAGGTCTACGGCACGACGCTCCACTATGCGCCTTGTCAGACAACGGAGGCAGGTTTCCGCGTTGCCGTTGTTTTGCCCAAGGGCACGAACACGGAAAAGCCTGTTTTCGAGGCAAAAAGTGAAGAAGACACATGGCTCACAGCCCGCAACAAGTGGCTGCTGGCCCATCCAGACTCCAGCGAGGCAAAAACCGGCGCGCATATCGGCCTGACCGGTAAAAATATTGATATTCTTGATGCTTAAGGAGGAATTCATCATGTTTGAAAACATCCCCAATGTCAAGCTTGGCCTCATCGCCGTCTCCCGCGACTGCTTCCCGCGGCCGCTTTCCGAAATGCGCCGCGCGAACATCGCCAAGGCTTGCGAGGGCGGCGTGTACGAATGTCCCGTCACCGTCGAGAACGAAGCCGACATGCTGAAAGCCGTTGCTGATGTCAAGGCAGCGGACTGCAATGCCCTCGTCGTCTTCCTCGGCAACTTTGGCCCGGAAACGCCCGAAACGCTCATCGCCAAGTATTTTGAAGGCCCGTGCATGTTTGTCGCAGCCGCCGAGGGCGACGGCGACCTCATCAACGGCCGCGGCGATGCCTACTGCGGCATGCTGAACTGTTCGTATAACCTCGGCATGCGCCATCTGAAGGGCTACATCCCCGAATACCCGGTTGGCACTGCCGACGATATCGCCAAGATGATCGCGGACTTCATCCCCATCGCAAGAGCCGTTATCGGTGTCAAAAACCTCAAGATTATCACCTTTGGCCCGCGTCCGCAGGACTTCTTTGCCTGCAATGCACCAATCAAGGGCCTGTACGAACTCGGTGTGGAGATCGAGGAGAACTCTGAATTGGATCTGCTTGTTTCCTATAAAGCCCACGCAGGCGATGCACGCATTCCAGCCGTCTGCGAAGACATGAAAAAGGAAATGGGCGAAGGCCGGTATTATGCCGACATGCTCGAGCGCATGGCGCAGTTTGAACTGACACTTCTGGACTGGGCGGAAGGCCACAAAGGCGCGCGCAAATACGTCGCGTTTGCCGATAAGTGCTGGCCGGCTTTCCCGGAACAGTTCGGCTTCGAGCCGTGCTATGTCAATTCCCGTCTTGCTTCGCGCGGCATTCCCGTCGCGTGCGAAGTCGATATCTACGGCGCACTCAGCGAGTACATCGGCGCGTGCATCTCACACGATGCAGTCACGCTTCTCGATATCAACAACTCTGTCCCGGCCAGCCTGTATGAAGCTGAAATCAAGGGCAAGTTTGACTATACGCTGACTGATACCTTCATGGGATTCCACTGCGGCAACACGCCGTCCTGCAAACTTTGTGCTGACCGTGCGGTCAAATACCAGCTGATTCAGCACCGTCTGCTTGAACCGGCAGGCTCTGAACCCGACTTCACGCGCGGCACGCTCGAGGCCGATCTTGCAGCAAGCCAGATCACGTTCTACCGCCTGCAGTGCGACTCTGACGGTGTGCTTCGCAGTTACATCGCCGAGGGCGAGATTCTGCCTGTGAAGACCGGCTCGTTCGGCGGCATCGGCATCTTCGCAATTCCCGAAATGGGCCGCTTCTATCGCCATGTGCTCATTCAGAAGCGCTACCCGCACCACGGCGCGGTCGCCTTCGGTCACTATGGCAAGCTCCTGTTCGAGGTCTTCAAGTTCCTCGGCGTGGGCGACATCGCCTATAACCAGCCGAAGTCCCTGCCGTATCCCACGGAGAATCCGTTCGCGTAAGAACCCGGAAGTAGTCAAGCCTCCGGCAGCCCCATCTTTTCCGCCTTGCCGGAAAAGATGGGGGAGAAAAGGGGCGCTGGGTTACGGTTTGGTGCGTTCTGCGGGTACAGTTCAGGCAAGTACCTGATTTTCGGTTGTTACGAACACACCAAATCACCCTACGGGAAATAAGGTACGCGCCGCCTGTTACGGTACTCCAAATTTGTGAGCAGCTGCGTTAGAATATCTGCGGTAAACTAGCTTTGCGTTCAAAATTTGCAGAGCAGCACGAATTTGCCGCAGTTCTGCAGGGGCCGATGCCTACATCGGTCCCTGCAGAAGTTACGAATTCGCTGAAGATTTCCGTAAAAACAGCATATCAGAAAAGGCATACGGACTCTGCTGAAGGAGGCAGAGTTCGTATGCCTTTTTCTGTTTGGATATTGATTGACAGCCGCCGAGAGTGGACTCCCGGCGGCTGTACAGGAAAGGGTAGGAACGTGCTTAGAACATGGCCTTCATTGCCTCATACAGACCGTCGGCGTCCATGCCGTTGCGGGCGTAGAGGAATTCGGGGTTCGCAATCGGGACGAAGTAGTCCGGGCAGCCGCGGCTGACCAGTTTGCAGGCAATGCCTGCCTCTGCGATACACGAGCCGACCAACTGGCCAAGACCGCCGAGCAGATTGTGGTCCTGCGCTGCGACGACGCGGCCGGTTTTTGCGGCGTCAATAACGGCCTGCTTGTCAAGCGGTTTGATCGTGAACATATCGACGACGCGGATCTCCTTGCCGAGTTCGTCATGGATGCGCTTGGCGGCTTCCATGGCGAAGTGCACCATGATGCCGGTGCAGATGAACGCACCGTCGTCGCCTTCGCGCGGGATGAGCGCCTTGCCGATTTCGTATTTTGTATCCTCCGGATACAGGGAACTTGTGGCCTCGCGGCCAAGACGAATGTAGACAGGGGCGTTCAGTTCCATTGCTGCCTCCAGCAGCTTTGCAATCTGGAACGGGTCGCCCGGCTCGAGAACCGTCATGTTGTTGCAGGCAACCATGAGCGCGGAGTCTTCCAGCGCGCAGTGCGTGCAGCCGGAAGCACCGTTGGAATAGCCTGCACCGTTGCCGATGATGACGACCGGCAGCTTGGAATAGCAGATATCGGTGCGCACCTGCTCGTAGCAGCGCATGGACGCGAACGGTGCGAACGCGAACGCCAGCGGGCGGAAGCCCTCGTGGGCAAGACCGGCGGAGACGCTCATCAGGTTCTGCTCGGCAATGCCGACGTTGTAGCAGCGGTCAGGATATTTTTCCTTGAACGCTTGAATGCGGGAGGAGGTATCGACGTCGGCGGTCAGAACGAGCATATTGTCATACTCGCCGCCGAGCGTTGCCAGGCACTTGCCGACAGCGTCGCGTGCGCTGGTCATCATGGCCATGTTCAGGGTCATGTTCATTTCGCCCTGCAGCAGCTTGCCCTGCGCTTCACTCATGCTTCCGCACCCCACTTTCTTTCATATGCTTCGGTGATCTCGGCCTTCGCCTTGATCCAGTCGGCCTCATTGACGCAGCCTGCATGCCAGGAGACATTATTCTCCATGAAGCTGACGCCGTGGCCCTTGACGGTCTTGCCAATGATAACGGTTGGGACGTCGGAATCGGGTGCGGGCAGCGCGTCGATGGCGTCCAGGATGGCGTTCATGTCGTGGCCGTCGATGGTGACGGTGTTCCAGCCGAACGCGCGCCACTTGTCGGCGAACGGTTCCAGCGCCATGTATTCCTCGGTTGGGCCGTCGAAGGACATGCCGTTGCGGTCAACGAAGACAACCAGATTGCCGAGTTTATACTGGTGGGCGTACATCGCCGCCTCCCAGATCGAACCCTCGCCGCACTCGCCGTCGCCGACAACGGTGTATACGCGGCTGCTTGAGCCCTTGCGCTTCAGCGCGGTCGCCATGCCGCAGGCGACGGGGAAGCCGTGGCCAAGCGAACCGGTAGAGACATCGACATACGGGTTCGCAAGGTTGCAGGAGTGCATGCCGAAGCGGCCAAAGTTGGTGGCGTATTCCTTGTAGATATCTCCGACATCATAGCAGCCGATGGCGGCCTGACTGAACGAGGTGACGGCTGCCGCGTGGCCCTTGGACAGGACGAAGCGGTCGCGGCCCTCCCAGTGCGGATCCTTGACGTCATAGTGCATTGCATACTGCCAGATGGCGGTCATCATATCGCAGACAGACAGGTCGCCGCCGATATGGATGAGCGTCTGATGCGCCAGATCCAGAAGCCGGATCTTCGTCGTCAGGGCAGCCTGCTCCATGCGATGGACTAAGGCTTTCTCTGCCATGTGAAAACTCCTTTCAGCTTGTGGTTGCGGGGGGATTATTCGGCTTTTTCCTTGAGCTTGGCAAGGATCTCGTAGTAACGCTCACGGTTGAGCTTGTAGAACAGGAAGACAACGCCGACGACGATACCGATGACGCCGGGGACCCAGGTGAAGAAGCCGTTGATCCAGAACAGGACGTCGCCGTTCTGCGTCTGGTTGGCGGCGAAGCCGAGCGCGGCCAGAACAGCGCCGACACCGGCAGTGGAGATGGTCATGCCGAGCTTGTTCGCGAAGTGGCAGAGGGAGACGGCAAACGCGGAGGCGCGGATACCGGTCTTATACTGGCCGACCTCGATGGTATCGAGCATGCAGGCGTAGACCGCAGCCATGATCAGACCGTTGAAGTAGCCGCTGACACCGGCGAAGATGTAGAACAGCAGGGGATTGGTGCCGGCGTTGATGAAGTTCATCGCGACAAACAGCGCGCCGGAGCCGATTGCGCCCAGAGCGACGATCCGGCCCTTGTTGCCGCACTTCTCCATGAGGATCGGGGCCGTGAACGGGCCTGCGATACCGCAGCCAATGGCGATCAGATTATAGATCGTAAAGAGGTTGGTGTTGCCGGCATAATAGGTGAAGTAGTACATCATGACGCCGCTGCGGCCGTACATGTAAATACCGCAGACGAACTGGCCGAACATGACCATGAGCAACGGGCCGTTCTGAATGACGAAGTGCCAAAGATCCTTTGCGGGCAGCTTGGTGCTCTTCTGGGGCTCGACGACTTCCCTGGAGTTCCGGTACAGCAGGACTGCAAACAGCAGGCCGGGGACAGTGAAGATAATGGCAGCGGTGAAATATGCTTTGTCCTGCGCCATACCGCCGGACATCAGCAGGTTGATGAGCGGCAGCCACAGAACCGTCATCAGCCAGAACAACAGCTGGGATGTGCCGAGGCGGTAGCCGTAGAGCGAGCCGCGGTCGTCCGTGTTCTGCGTCATAGCGCCGCCGAGCGAGCCGTAGGCGATATGATAGGCCGTGAAGAAGACCATGTACAGGCAGTAGACGATGGAGACGACGGTGATCTTGGCGGAGGTCGACCAATGGCCGATCGGCAGCCAGAGCAGGATGTTCGACAGCGCGAACGGAACCATCATCCGAATCAGCCATGGGCGGTACACGCCCTTGGGCGAACGGCTCTTGTCGATGATAACGCCGATGACGGGGTCGTTAATGGCGTCCCAGAGCTTGGACAGGGACATAATGGCGGTGACTGCTGCCATGGGGATCAGCAGGGTATCGGTCAGGAAGGCCATGAGGAAGGCGCTGATCATACCATAGGTAATGGTATTGAGATAGTCGCCCATGCCAAACAGAACCTTCTGCTTGACACTCAACCGGGATTCCTTGACCTCGGTTACAGTTTGCTTATGTTCCATATTGTATCCTTTCTATCTCTTCTTTTTTGTTGAACGGAAATCGGATGGAAGCCATCAGTGCTGGCAGTCGACGATGATCTTGTTGCTCTTGGATTCCAGGAACGCGTTGAAGATCTCGACGCCGTCGCTGAGCTTCATTTCGCGGTTTGCGATCACGTCCAGATTCATTCTCGGGATGAGGTCGATGACGCGCGGATAGTTGTAGATCGTGGTGAAGACGGTCTGCAGGCGGCCTTCCTTTATGTACAGGTCGTACAGGTTGAGCGGCAGCTCATAGTCCATCGGGAATACGGCGAAGTAGACGACTGTGCCCTTGTTGGCCAGCAGCTTCGGCAGCAGCGGAGCGGCGGCGGGAACGCCGGAAACGTCGAAGATCACGTCGTAGCCGCGGCCGTTTGTGATCTCCATCGCGCGTTCTTTCAGATCCTCATTCTTCGGGTCGATGACATACTGTGCGCCGAGCTTCAGAGCCGTCTCGCGCTTTTCTGCGATGGGATCGGAAACGGTGACGTTTGCGCCGCCCTTGAGCAGGAGCATGTTGAGGATGATGGAGCCGATCGCGCCGCAGCCCTGCAGCAGCACGTTGTCGCCGATCTTGATGTCGGCCAGATCCATGCCGTCCATCGCGGAGGCCATCGGCTCTGCGAGGCAGTAATACTTCGGGTCGATGGGGCTGTTCTTCGGGATCTGGAAGACCTGCTCGCAGACGGCGGTGCAGTATTCGGTGAAGCCGTGAACGAAGGAGCCTGCGATCGGATGCTTACAGAAGATGTCGTGGCCGCGCTTGCATTCGTCGCAGCAGCCGCACGGTGCAGTGCAGTTTACGACGACCTTGTCGCCGACGGCAAAGCCGTTTTCCGTGGCGCGGGGATTGACTTCGACGATCGTGCCGCAGAGCTCATGGCCCATGATCCAGGGTGCAGGCATGCCGTACAGACCCATCGTGACGATGTGCACGTCGGTCGCGCACATGGCGCAGTAGTCGACGCGGATCTTCATATCGTCGGTCGGCAGAAGCTGCGGTTCCGGGATGTCCAGAAGCTCACATTTGCCGGGTTCGATGACTTTTCTTCCGTCCATTTTCGCCTGTGTTGTGTAAACGAGAGCTTTCATGTTCTTTTTTCCTCCAACAAGTTTTTTTACATATGGTGTTCTGCTGTTTCCATGATACCGGATTGTCCGGGGCTTTGCGCTTTATATTTCAACCTTTTCCCACCCAAAAATACAAAAGCGCGTCAAAATATGCCGGCGGTTTTTGTGCATATTCACAATTTTGCATACGCCATTTTGAAAAATGCATGGTCGAAGTGCGAAAATTATACCTTGATGGTTTGAATTTTTGCATTGGATTGTCGGAAGTAAAAATAATATACATATTTTGGGCGAGATTCAGACAGAAACAGAGCAAATCCAACAAGAAGCTTGGCATTGCGCGCGTGCTGTGATAAAATATCTGACATCAGTAAAAAAGCAACGGGAGGCTGTCATGATTCAGGTCCTGATTATTTCATCCCTGTATTCGCAGACGCAGCATCTGCGCCGCATCCTTCTGGGGCAGGCCGGGCACATTCAGCTGTGCGGAACGGCAGACAACAGCGTGCTTGGCATGTCGCTGATCGAGTCGCTGCACCCGGACGTTGTGATCATGCCGGTGCATATGACCTTCTGGAACCCGGAGGATCTTATCAATTATCTGCTCCCGCGCGGGATCTGCCCGCGCTTCGTCCTGCTGTCCGACGGGGCGGAGGCGGTCATTGAGGGTGCGGCTGCGGTCAAGGTGCAGCAGCTGCTGCCGGACGCCATGCCCTCGGATGCGATGCTCCTGCACGCGGTCGAGGAGGCCGGACGCCTGCAAAAGCACGAAACGGGCGCAGTCCGGCCCCCGGAAAACGAATATGTCCAGCACAGTCTGGAGGTCATGGAGCTGCTGATGGGCCTTGTGCCGGTTGGCACGGGGTCTGCGCAGCAGCAGTTCGGGCGGCTGCATGTAGGCAGCCAAGAATGCTGGATTTTGCTCGGCTCCCAACCGGATCCCGGCTTTTCCTCCGATTATGCCGCGCTGGAATCGTTCTTTTCAGAATTGACTGCGCTTCTTCGTCCGCTTGGAAATACGGATATCTGTATTTACCGCGATCAGAATCTGTGCATTCTGCTTGCCGGCGGGCAGGACGTAGAGCCGGACTGGAACTTTTGGGCGGGACAGATCAACGCGCTTGCTGCGCAGCATGCGCTCGGGCAGATGACATTTGATATCTCCGATGTGCCTCTGCCTCTGCCGCAGTGGCATAGCCAGTGCCGCCAGCTGCTGGAACTGCGCAAGCAGCGCTTTTTCTTCTCACCGCTCTGCCTGCAGCCGAAGATGGCGTTTTCCTACCGCGTGCCGGTCACGCAGCAGCTGCTGCACGAGAAGCTTTCGGCGCTTTCCCTGAGTATGCAGGATGCACGGCAGGCGGACGCACTTGCAATTCTGCAGGAATTGCAGAGCATGGTTAGCCACAGCATGTCGGATGAGGTCTGCTCATTCGTTATGACGCAGCTGACCGTCCAGATGTATTCTCTCAGCAGCAGCTTCGGCGTTGAGCCCGCGTCCGGCTCGCTGCTGCTGGGCACGCAAAGACCGGCGTCGGCCGAGGCGATGTTCACAAGCTGCCGTGAGCAGATGACGCAGCTATTCTCCAACATCCGGAATCTGCGCACGACCTCCAACACGACCATCGACGAGGTCTGCCGCTTTGTCACACAGAACCTTGCCGAGCCTCTGACGCTGACGTCTGCAGCGGAGCATGTCCATATGAACCCGGCCTATCTCAGCCGCGTGTTCAAAAAGGAGACGGGGCAGGCCTTCAACGCCTATGTGAGCGAGCAGCGCATCCGCCGTGCCAAGCAGCTGCTGCAGACGAAAGACCGCATCATCGATATCGCCGGAAACGTCGGCTTTGAAAACTCTAAATATTTCAGTCAGGTATTCAAAAAGCAAACAGGTATGACGCCGCAGGAGTACCGCGCAGCCATGCAGAAGGAGGCAGAATTATGATCCGGTCGCTTCGGATGCAGCCGAACCGGAAGCTGTATTTCAAGGAGCTTCCCATGCCGCCCACGCCGGGGCCGGGCGAGGTGCAGGTCAGAATGGCGTTCGCGTCGATCTGCGGCTACGATATGATGATGCTGCGCGGAACGGCGGCGTATCCGCTGAACGGCTATCTGGGGCACGAGGGCTCCGGCGTCGTGACAGCGGTGGGCGAGAATGTCCGTGCGCTCCACCCGGGCGACCGCGTGACGATCAACCCGTATGAGCCGTGCGGTCTGTGCGACGCCTGCCGCAGCAACCACCCGGAATACTGCACGAACCCCAGCTCCGGCTATGCCAATCTGATGACGGAGTATCTGAACATTCGCCAGCAGCAGGTTTTCCGCCTGCCGGAGCAGGTGAGCCTGCGTGCCGGAAGTCTGATCGAGCCGCTGATGATGGCCATGCACGCCGTAAGCAAGGCGCGGCTTAGCTATGGCAAGCGGGTTATTCTGCTCGGCTGCGGGGCCATGGGGCAGATCATCCTCAAGCTTGTGCGGCAGCACCCGGTCGGGCAGATCGTCGTGGTAGAACCGGTCGCAGAAAAGCGGGAAGCAGCCCTGCGCTTCGGTGCAGATATCGTGATCGACCCGAATACGCAGAGCGTTACGACAGAGGCACTGACGCTGACTGGCGGCATCGGCTACGATGCGGTCATTGAGGCCAGCGGCGACCGGAAATCGGCGGCAATTACCATGAATCTTGTCGCGCGCGGCGGTTCCGTCGTCTTTTTCGGGCTTTACGGGATGGATTACAATCTGGAACTGAATCTGTTTACGCTCTATTGGAAGGACGCGACGCTCTCCGCTGTCTGCGTGCCGAGCGGGCAGTTTCCGGCAGCCATCGCCATGGCGCGGCATTTGAAGCTGGAGGAGGTCGTTTCTTGCGAGCTGCCGTTTTCCAAAGGAATCGAGGCGTTCCGTGAAAAATCCAGCGGCCGCGAGGCAAAAGTTATGCTGCATTTTGAACAGGAGGAACACACATGCTGACGCTTGCACCGTTTACGTTCTGCGCCAATAACGTTCCAGGTACGGATCCAATCCGCGCGATGGACATGGCCCGCCGCTGCGGATTCCATACGATCGAACTGTCCGCCATCGATGGTATCAGCGAGCAGATCGTCGCCGAGCGCGTTTCAACGGGCTATGTTGCACAGATTGAACGGGAACTTCAGAAGCGCGATCTGCAATGCACCGCGCTGTCGGCGCACTGCGACATGACGGACGAGGCGCAGTTTGCGCGCCTGATGAAAAAAATCGAATTTGCTGGGCAGATCGGTGCGCGGCTTGTCAATACGCGCTGCGGCCCGAAGACTCGGTATGATGTGTTCCTAGAGCACGTTAAACGGGCGGCGGAACTGGCTGACCGTTACGGTATGCGGCTGGGGCTGGAGTCCTACGGCGATATCGTCGGCCCGGCAAGCGAATGCGGCGGCGTGTTCGCGGAACTGAATCTGCCGAACGTCCAATATACCTATGATCCGGGAAATACCTACCGCTTCTGCCGGGGCGAGATACGGCTGGACGAGGATCTGCAGAACGCCTCCGTGCCGGTCGCGTATCTGCACATGAAGGACGGCAGCATCCACGACGGCTATATCTGGAACGAGCCGATCGGGCAGGGCGTGTTCCCGTATCCGGTCATGTTTGCCGCGCTGGAGCGGCAGGGAGGGACGCTTGCCTGCGCGCTGGAAATGCCCATGAGTTTCTGCGTCAGCATGGAGGATCTGTCCTTCCGATTCCTGGAGCCGTCAGATGAGCAGATCTACGCGCAGATCATGCAGTCGGTCGAATATATAAGAACGATTGCCAATATACAATAATGCCGCAACTAAAAAAGGCTGCCCGCAGACATTCTGCAGGCAGCCTTTTTGGCTGCGTTGTCATGTATTGAGAAGTTCCATTCACATGACGGGATTACCGACTCAGATGCGTTCTGCGCCTGCGCAGTGCAAGTGCGGCCGCAGCGCACGCGCTCAGAAGGCCGCCCGCAAGCAGGAACGGTTCTGCGCCTGTGCCGCCGGTCATGGGCAGCGCCGGATATGCAGCGCAGTTCGTGACCGTAACCTCACCGGTCGGTGCATCCTGACTGACCGTGACCGTTACGCCGCTGCCGGACACAAGGAACGGTTTGCCGCCGATGGTTGCGGCGCTGCCGTCCAAAATGGGCCTGCCGCTGCTGTCAAGTTCATAGACATGGTAGCTGCCGCCGATTTTGAGTCCGTCAAACCTGGCAATGCCGTCTTCGGGAATGGACGTGCCGTTCCGGTATACGATAGAGGCTGTCATCAGCGGAGTGCCGCTCGGGTTCTCCTCCTCGTAAAGTCCGAAGGTATAAGTGCCTTCGATCCGGTCAACGTGTTCGCCTGCGGCATTCTGGAATTGCTTGGATACTCGAATCTGTCCGCTGTTGCCGTCAAGCCGGTTGTGAACGGTGAGCAGGACGTGATCGGCATAATGCAGAATGCCGGTTTCGTCCGTTCGATATGCGTCGCTTGTATACGGGCCGCCGTTTTCACTGTAAAGCGCGGCATCATATGTGACCTGATAATTTGCGTAGCCGTCGGAGGGATCGGCGGTCTTGTCATATGTTGTGCCGCCGATCATGGCCTCGTGCAGCGTATACTCTGCCAGCTTTCCGTTCATGAACAGCGGCAGATCCGGCCATTGGTATGTCCAGCTATTGCTGCTGCTCAGCGTCTGCGTATACTCCGTTCCGCTGAGCGGAACGCCGCCGCACAGCAGCGTTACAACGACCGGTTCCCGCCGGTCCTCCGGTGTGGAACCCCAATCCTTCACGGCCGTGACGCTCGTGAGCAGATGGGACTGGTTGCGAACCATGATCGAAGATTCGGTGTTGGAGACGGAACCGCTCGGGCCGTCACTGGAAATTGCGGTGATCCGGCAGTTTTCGTCAACGGTAAATGCAATGCGGGCTGCGCCGGAATAACCGGTCGGGAATTCTTCCTCCAGAACATATGAACCCGCCTCCAGTGAAAGGAAGAGATCACCGTTTGCATCGGTCACGATCCGGTTTCCGGCCGGCTCAGAATAATCGTTGCCAGACAGATAGGAATACATGCCGGTGCCCGGCTTGCGGTACAGTATAAGTTCCTGCTCCTGATCTGTGCGGGAGATCGAAAACCTAATGTTTGCCAGAGAAAGATTAGTGAACGCGTCTATTTTATGAAGCGTCAGCGTATTGGGCTGGATGTAATAGTTTCGGAACGAGACGGTCTGATAGGAGGATGCAGGCTGATCCTGCGGATAGGACTGCATACGGATACCGCTCACGGTAGAGCCGGTCTGCCATGGAGCATCGCTCACGCGGCAATAGGACGCACACTGCGCCTGACTGCCGGAAGGCGGCAGATAGTTCTGCTCCTCAAATGAATACAGTCCGTCGATGCGCCCTGTTACAATCCATGTGTAAGTGTCGGTGGTTGCGTCATAGGTGTCGTATCCGATGGCAGAACTGTCAGTATCCTCGGCCTGTCTCTCATTAAGCGTCAGATAATAGGTGTCTCCGGCAACTTCCTGTCCGCCCTGCGGATGAACGCTGTCCATCTGAATCCGATAGGCCTCGCTGTCCGTCTGGTTTTTGATCTGTGCGATCGCATCCGCGTCGCCGAGAAAGGATTTTGTTACGCGCAGCTGCGCCTGCTTGGCGACCAGAACGCCGTCAATGTGCCAGCCGTCGCTGTCGTGATATTTCAGAACATACCAGCGAACTTTGAAGTAGTCCGTGGTCAGATTCTGAGCCGGGATCGACTTCCCGTCGATTGTGATGGAATATCCGCCGTCGGCACGGATAGCGGCAAAGACTTCCTCATCAGACGGGAACGCCGAGAGTGAGATGCCGTCATAGGCCGTCTGCGTGAGCGTGCGCAGCTGCGCGTCAACGTTGTACGCGCCGTTGGCGGTATTCTGCTCCGCAATCGGCATATAGCCTTCCTTGACCTGTGTATTCTCGTCCGTACCGAAGACCTTCGCGGTAAACAGGGACTGTGTGAAGTTTGTTGCAGGATTTCCCTTGAAGCCGTTGTCACGGCTGTCCATGATCTCGCAGGTCAGGCAGAGATAGAAGTTGACGGTCGGGATTTTTCCGCGCGCATCAAACGGTGTCCAGACAGCCTCCAGTTCAATTACACCGCTGCCGTCGTCAAACACAGCCAGTTCGGAGGCGCTGACCGGCGTACCGGCCGGGAAAAATGCTTCCCTGCCCTTGATGCGCCAGCCCGTAAAGTGGTAGAAGTAGACCTTGCTTTGAACAGTGTTGTCGGACTCGCCGACCTGCAGCGCTGTATCGTCCGGCCAGCGAAGCGTATGAGTATCGGTCAGGGAAAGGTCAACTTGCTCGTCGAGCGACGTCAAACCGCCGACGGTTCCATTGGTGATGATATACTGCTTGGCGACTGTTACGATTGAACTGAGTCGCTGGAGTTGTGCGGAAAGCGTGTCGGCGGTATACCGGATGGTGCATGCCAACCGGTCGCTGCTGCCGTCCTTGACGGCGGCAATCCGGATGGGGCAGGTGACAGGCTTAAAAAAGTAGACGACCGATTGCTCCAGCTGTGTAACGCCGACCGGCTCAAGCGGCTTGCCGGTATTGAGATCCGTGATCTTCCAGACGTAACTCTCTTCAGCAGGCAGTTCGATTTCAAACGCCTGGCCGGTCAGAACTTCATAGACGCCGGTCTTTGAAATGCCGAATTCTGCCGGAGCAGTCACAGTGATGGTGTAAAACGTGTTCGCTGTCAGCATTTCTGTATCAGACAGCGATGTGGTTGGCTTTGTATTAGCAGGCAGATAATATACATAGCTGTGGTCGCTTTTTCCCTGTTCACTCAGCGGAATCCGCCATTCGCCGTTTTCTGCGTCGTAAACAGGCGCACAGTCTGCCCAGAGTTTGCTGGCGTCTCTGTTATCCGTATGCGGGAAGAGCAGTTCCCCGCTATATGCCGCGCGTTCAAAGCCAAATGCGCCATAGACGGCTTCCAATTCTGACGCTGTGACATAATACCGGGTTTGTCTGCCGAATACGGCGGTTGCCCGGACCGTCGATTCTTCCTTGACCAGCAGCGGTTTTCCGTCGCAGATGCGGTAATATCCGAGCCGGAAGGTCTGTGTCTCGTCTTCTTCCGCCGGCGTATCCTCTGCAGGTTCTTCCTCTGGTTCCGCATGATCTTCCGGGGCTGCATCCGGTTCTTCCGGATTCGCTGGAGTCTCCGGAAGAACCGGCTCCTCCGCCGCATCTTCATCGCCGTCTGTAGGGGCATCCTCCGTCAGCCCGCAAGTCAGTTCCCATATGCCGTAGCACAGCATGCTGTGAACGTGTTCCGGGGCTGTGTTCGTGCAGGTCAGTGTCTGTGTGTCCGCCGGGACGGCGATTGTCTCAAAGCATTCCGGCCCGTGCTGATGCAGCAGAATCTGCGGCAGGTCGCAGCGCAGCGTTCCGTCTTCGCCGAAGCACGTTTCTGTATGTGTATGCAGGACGATCTCCGGCTTTTCACAGATCAGGACAGGCTCGGCGGGTGCAGATTCGTCCAAGCCGCAGACGAGTATATCTGCCCAGACATAGCAGTTGTCCGTGTGCTGGTGTTCCTCCGTTTCTTCTTCCCCGCAGATCAGATCGCCCTGCTGCCGTTCATAACAGTCTTCACTGTGCGTATGTGCTTCCGGCACTGTATGGCACGCTTCCGTATGTGTGTGCGCCTCGACTTCCACAAGTGTGCAGACGAGTGCGCCGGTATCGTCGTAGCAGGTCTGATCATGCAGATGGACGATGCAGGCGGTATCGTCGGCGTGTTCCTGTGCAAATGTGCAGTGAAGCGCCTGCTCCAAGCTGGAAGTGACCTGTGTATAGCAGCTTGCGTCATGCCTGTGTGCAGCGGCTGTCATGGTGATGGCGGGGTGGATCAGCGCATAGCCGGTTGCACTTGCGACAAGGACTGCAAGGCAGATCAAAGCCAGACGGTACCGCTGCCTGTTTTTGTGCGCCTTGCGATAGCGCTCTGTTTTGAACGTGGGAAGCAATTTCATGCGTGGGAACCTCCTGCGGATGAAAGCATGCGGGAAAGTCAAAGGGAATACGGAAAAGTCCGGGGAATTCAGCTTCATTATATCCAACGGGGTTTTACTTTTCAAGCATCAGATTTAAAAATGGGGAAATAGAGGGCGAAAAATGCGAAAATGTAAGAAACCATCAATATTCGGGAGAGACTGCAAAAATAGGTGCGGCAGCAAGAAACAGCCCCCTCCGCCATTGGTGGAGGGGGCCGAACCTGATTGAAGCTTATGCTTCCTTTTTGCGTTCTCTTGCACGAAGAAACAGCAGGATACCGAGCAGCAGCGCCGCGCCGACGAGCCATGTGATGAGCACATTCTGCACAAAGCCCGCGACAATGAAGCCGACAAAGCTGACGATTGCGACTGTGACCGCGTAGGGAAGCTGCGTGGAGACATGGTCGAGATGCAAACACTGCGCACCGGCAGAGGCCATGATGGTCGTATCGGAAATGGGGGAGCAGTGGTCGCCGCAGACAGCGCCCGCGCAGCAGGCGGAGATGCCGATGATGAGCAGCGTGCTGTCAGCAGGGAAGACAGCAGTGACAATCGGGATCAGGATGCCGAATGTACCCCAACTCGTGCCGGAGGCGAAGGCCAGAATGCAGGCCACAACGAAGATCACGGCGGGCAGCATGCTGTACAGCCACTCAGACGCGGCGAACATCAGATTGTAGACATACACGTCCGCGCCGAGGGAGTTGATCATGGCTTTCAGCGAGACGGCCAGCGTCAGAATGATGATCGGCGGGACCATGGCGACAAAGCCCTTGGGCACGCAGGCCATAGCCTCCTTGAACGACAGAACCTTCCGCGCAACGAGATAGATAACCGTCAGTACCAGCGCAATGATGCCGCCCCACGGCAGGCCGACGAAAGCGTCCGTATTGCCGAAAGCACCGATAAAGTCGCCCGCGAACGACGGATTGCCGGACATATCAACGCCGAAGAAGCCGCCGACATAGATCATGCCGAGCGTGCAGGTCACGATCAGCGCCAGCACCGGGAGAATGAGGTCGATCACGCGACCATTGGGGTTAGCCGACTCCCCGGCGTCCGCCGTCAGCGCGGACAAATCACCCTTCGCGGCCTTTTCCTCAAATTTGCGCATGGGGCCGTAATCGAATTTCATGGCAACGAGTGCGAGGATGAACACGAAGGTCAAAATGGAATAGAGGTTATAGGGGATGGCCTTGACAAACAGTTCAATGCCGCTCATGCCGGTGTCGAGGCCCTCCGCCGTGGAGGAAACTGCCGCCGCCCAGGACGAGATCGGCGCGATCATGCACACGGGAGCCGCCGTGGCGTCGATCAGATAAGCCAGTTTTGGGCGGGAGATCTTGTGGCCATCCGTGACCGGGCGCATGACGGAGCCGACAGTCAGGCAGTTGAAATAATCGTCGATGAAAATCAGAATGCCGAGCACGAACGTCGCCAGCTGCGCGCCTGCGTGCGTCTTGATGTGCGTCTCGGCCCAGCGGCCAAAGGCAGCCGAGCCACCTGCTGCGTTGACCAGCGAGACAATAATGCCCAGCAGCACGAGGAACAGAAAAATGCCTGCATTGGCGGCAATCGCGGCAATCAGGCCATCATTCAGGATGGTGTCGAGTGTTGCGACGGGTGCGAAGCCGCAGGTAAACAGGCCGCCGACGAGAACGCCGATGAACAGCGCGCTGTAGGCTTCCTTTGTGATGAGCGCCAGCACGATGGCAATGACTGGCGGCAGCAGCGACCACGCTGTGTTTGCAAGTGACGCGCCGTTTGCGCACTTGACTGCCGCGATGACGAGCAGTGCCAGAATGACGATGGCGACGATCTTGGTCAGGATCGTTTTGGATTTGGGTGTTTTGGTTCTCATGAAGCCCACTCCTTTAATAAAAATGCGTCATGATTTTCCATCATGACGCACACAAGATCCTCATGTTCGCGCATGACAGCTCTCCACGGAAAAACCGTGACAGTCCGCAGGATCTTTTCCTGCGTCCCAGATACCGGCGCTGCGGGAACAGCGCCGGCTCTTCGGCGGCTTCTCCTTTCAGACACCCGGTTCCCGCCGGATACGCGTCTTACTCCTGTCAGCCGCAGCCTCTCTCATAACGGGTTTCATTATACAGCGCGGTAAAGAAATGTCAAGAATATTTATGAGTATTTCTTGAATAATTATAATTATAATTTATAATTCTGCCGAATGATGACGAATCCCGGGGATCGCGCATACGATAGAGCGGGAGGAGAGTATCATGTTTTCCTATCTCTTTACGTTCCGCAGCCAGACGGCGGCACAGTCCGGCAGGCGGATCCTCTACGAAGCGGGGCTCTGGACGCAGCTTCGCCGTGCGCCGCAGGAGGTGTCGAGCCTCGGCTGCACCTGGGGTGTCTATGTGGAGGGAGCCGACGGCGTACATGCCGCGCAGCTCCTGCACGCATGGAACAGCCCCGTTTCCGGGGTTTACCGTGTCCATCCGAACGGCTTTCTGGAGCAGGCACAGCTATGATCTATCTCGATGCCGGGGCGACTACGCTCCAGAAGCCGCCTGCGGTCGCCTTTGCGGTACAGAGTGCCATGCGCCGCATGGCGACACCTGGGCGCGGCGGGCATCCGCCTGCCATGCGTGCGGCCGACGCGGTCTATGACTGCCGCTGCCTGGTCGGCGCACTCTTTGGTGCGCAGCCGGAGCAGGTTGTATTCACCATGAACGCCACCCACGCGCTGAATCTGGCGATCAAAACGCTTGTAAAGCCCGGCGGACGTGCGGTGATCTCCGGCTTTGAACACAACGCAGTGCTGCGCCCGCTGCATCACATCGGCGCGAACATCACAGCCGTCGGGCGGCAGCTGTTCGACCCGGCGGATACGCTGGCTGCGTTCGATCGGGCCGTTACGCCGGATACGAACGCCGTCGTCTGCACGCATGTCTCCAATGTGTTCGGGTATATCCTGCCCATCGAAGAAATCGCGGCTCTGTGCCGCGCACGCGGCGTTCCGTTCGTACTTGATGCGTCACAGTCGGCGGGATTGCTGCCTGTGCACCTTGCAGAACTCGGTGCGGACTTTATCTGCATGCCGGGACATAAGGCACTCTACGGGCCGCAGGGCACGGGGCTGCTTCTGTGCGCCCGGACGCCCGATACGCTTTTAGAGGGCGGCAGCGGCAGCGCCTCGCGCCTGCCGGATATGCCGCCGGAACTGCCGGACCACGCCGAGGCCGGGACGCAGAATGTCTGCGGTATCTGCGGCCTTGCCGCCGGACTGCGCTTCGTGCAGCAGCAGACCCCGCAGCGCCTGCTTGCGCATGAGGTTCGCCAGAGAAAGCTGCTCACGTCTCTATTGACAGACGTTCCGGGTGTGCGGCTGTTTACAGGCGAGCCGCAGAGCGGAACGCTCAGTCTGTGCGCAGCGCAGATGGACTGTGAGACGCTTGCCGCGCGGCTTGCGGTAAAAGGTGTCTGCGTGCGTGCAGGACTGCACTGCGCGCCGCTTGCGCACGAATCTGCCGGGACGCTTGAAACCGGAACCGTCCGATTCAGTCTCTCTGCGTTCAATACCGAGCAGGAAATTTTCAGAACGGCCGATCTTTTGAAGGAAATCCTTGCATAAGCGCGGACAAAACAACGCAGCCCCCGGCAGGCGCCGAGGGCTGCAAAACATTTATTGCGCTTTTTTATAGACCCATGCGTTCGGAAGCGGGCGGCCGCCGGTGTAGCGCAGGGGAGAGGACGACGACTGCGTGACGTATTCGCCGTCGAACCACAGCATGGCACTTGAGCCGCCGTCGAGGTTGATAGCCTGCATGCACTTGTGCTGGAGCAGAATCTCGGAGCAGTTGTTGACGCTTGTGCCGAGAATGCCCTCAAGCGGATATCGGCCCTCAATGACCAGCATGAGAATTTCATAGTTCTCGCTCTGGCCGATGCAGGCACGCGGCTGCTCGCCGGTCCAGTAATCATCCATGATCTTCTTGCCGTCCACGATGAGCGCGGGCGTGAATTCTGCCGCGTCGGTGCAGTCCTCACTAACGGGGGACAGCGCATCTTTAATATAGAACAGATTGTCCTCGTGCAGTTCAATGCGCTTGTAGGCGTAGGCGGAGAAGTGGTCACCATAGGCCGTGCCGTTGGACATGGTATAACCCGCAAGCAGACCGCCGTTGCCCGCGCCGTTGGGGTCGAGGAAACCGTTGGCGTTCATGGCCAGCACGCCGTTGTGTGCCTCGGCGATGGTGCCCGAGAGTTGTCCGGCCGTGCCGAGCGTCGAGGCCATCTCGATGGACAGAAGCGACGGATCCTTGCCCACGGCCAGCACGCCGCGATAGCCCTTGCCGGAAATGCGCAGCAGCAGAACGCCGTCTTTCGCGTCGATGGCCAGCACCTGCTCGCCAAAAATGGACTGGATGGATGTACCCTCGTCGTCAAAACCGGCTTCGTTGATGTAAATATGATCCCAGCCGTTTGCCAGCGTGTCGGGATGCTCGGCCAGATATGCTTCCATCGAGGAGCGGTCGAGTTCCCAGAAAACGGTGTAGAACGCTTCCTGCGCCTGCTTTTCCAGTTCCTCGGGCGTGAGCGTATCATCTTCCTTTGTGTCCGACTCGTGCGTGACATTCGGGTCGATGTGCGTCACGTTGCCGCTGCCATTTGCGGAACTGTCCGGTTCGGCAGGGGAGTCGGTCTTGCCCCAGTTGGCGTTGGACTCCTTGCCGACCGTCGCAGCCTTGAACAGACCGTATTCGTACCGAACCTCGTCAATGACATCCTTGGGGATAAAATAGGTCGCCAGCCACTGGTGGCGCATGGTGTCCATCGCGGTGTTGATATAAATCGTCCGCCATTTTTTGACGAAGCTGTTGTTCGTATACACGCAGAAGAAGTACAGCGCTTCCAGACACAGAATGACGAGCAGCCAGATGGCGAGCGTCTTCAGGGGCTTTTTGACCTTCTTCTTTTTCGGCTTGCCGGAGCGCTTGGCTACGCGCGCGCCGCCGGTCGAGCTGAACAGTTTGACCTGTGACATCGAATCTCTCCAGTATCAATAAAAATCACATACGAACGCATTCTATCACACATCGACGCAGGAATCAAACCTTTTCCCAGAAAGTTAAGAAATATTTACAATTTACCGTGGATTTGATACTTATTTTGTGCCGGTCTGCGTGCTGTGGCCGACGGTGCCGGGTTCAGCCTCCAGATTTTCGCCATATTCGACCGTTCCAATGCGGCAGCCTTGCCCGATGCGGACGTATTTGCCGCGGACGATCTCAGCCTCGACATTCTCCAGCTCGATGTTGTCGCCCTCGATCGAGCCGATGCGCGCACAGCCGGGGCTTGTGTGGAAGATACCGAGGACCGTTGCCGTGTCCTTCTGCAGGACGCGGATAGTTCCGCCGCCGATGGCACTGATGTGCACCGCGCGGTTGGCCGAGATCTCGACCGTCTCCGCGTTCAGAAGTCCGCTGATCTCTACTGCACCGCTCAAGACCGCCGTCTCTGCCTCGACGTCTCCGCTGACCCGGCACGCGCCGGAGGAACGGAGCGCCCGGCAGTGGACGCTGCCGGCCTCCAGAGAGCCGGACGCACGGAGCTCGTCCGCCGTAAGCGCCTGCTCTGTCCGTAAAGAACCGGAGACGGATGCGAGCCCCTCTACCTGTACCGTCTGCGCGGAAAATGCGCCCGAGGCTGACAGACTGCCGCACCGGGCGCTTCCGTCCACCTTACCTGCGCCGTTCGTGCGCAACTCGCCCGCGCAGTCCACGTCGCCATGGACCTTCGCCGCACCGGAGCAGTGCAGTTCCTCGCATTTGAGGCTGCCCTGCACCTTGCCCGCGCCGCTGATCGAGACCTTGCCGTATTCACCGCCCGGCATGCTGCTCGAGCCGGAAATCTTCATATCAATGTGTTCGTTCATAATGCTTCCTCCTTCAGATGCTCCAGAATATCGGTTTTGTGTTCGCCCTCGGTCAGATACAGGTGTAAAAGCTCGTCGAGGGGATAGATTTTCGCGCCGTATTTTGTTTCCAGAACCAGCGTCCGCCGTGCAGCGGCCGCCTGCTTCTGCCCGGCCAGTTCTTCTGCCAGTTCTTCGAGCGACACGCGCTCCTTGCTTTCCAAAATCCGCTCCACGCGCAGGCAGATCTGCTTCGTGTGGAAATATGTCTCCTGTCCGCTCGGCGTCGAACGGCGCAGGAACCAGCTCTCCGGGATCAGGCCCATCCGCTTCCAGCGGTACAGTGCGCCATACGAAATTCCATAGCGCTCCAACAGTTCCTTTTTGGAAATCAGATCCTCATCCATGTACAGCCTCCTTCTGTAACATTGTTCCGTAACACTGTTACATCCATACAATAGCATAACATTGTTACACTGTCAAGTGTTTTTTCCATGCAAAGAAATACCGATCGACCGAACTGCTGTTGGTACCCATTTCCGTTCCGCCGGAAAAAATGCTTGACAAATATCCGAAATCGGACTATACTGCAACAGTCTGATTTCGGACAGTTTGGAGGTGCGGATATGGATCCGGTTTCTTATCGGACGCTTGTGGCGTTTAACAGAGAAATGAAAAAGCTGGATGATATCTACCGGAGCGCAGCGAAAGAGTGCGGGATGGCCGAATGTGCGTTCTGGATTCTCTACACACTGCGCGTGGAGGAAAAAAGCTTTACACAGGCGGAACTCTGTGAATTTCTTGCTGAGCCGAAGCAGACGGTCAATTCCGCCCTCAAGAAGCTTGTTGCAGAGGGGTATCTTGCCCTTTCATCTGGTGCCGATCAGCGCAGCAAGCTTGTGCAGCTGACGCCGAAGGGCGAACAGCTTGCCTGTGAACGCGTTGACAGGATTCCAGAGGCGGAGGCTGCCGCACTGCGTGCAATGCGTCCGGAGGACAGCGCGGCCTTCATCTGCCTGACCCGGCAGTACCGCCTGCTTCTTGAGCAGCAGTTCAGAGAATCAAAGTCAAAAGGAGGAACACCGCCCGAACCGGCGGCGCAGAAATAAAAAATGAAGCAACAGATTCGGTTATCCGATCATTTTACCTATCGAAAACTGCTCCGATTTGTATTGCCGTCCATCATTATGATGATCTTTACATCGATCTACGGCGTGGTGGACGGGCTTTTCGTCTCGAATTTCGCCGGAAAGACGGCCTTTGCGGCGATCAATCTGGTCATGCCGTTCATTATGGTACTGGGCGGCATCGGCTTCATGATCGGCACGGGCGGCACCGCACTCGTCTCTAAGACGCTTGGCGAGGGTCAGCAAGAGGAAGCCAGCCGCTATTTTTCCATGATGATTCTCTTTACGGCGCTGCTCGGTGTTTTGCTTGCCGTATTCGGTGTTGTCTGTATGCGTCCGGTGGCGCAATTTCTCGGCGCAACGCCGGAAATGCTGGATGACTGCGTGCGCTATGGACGGATTGTCATTGCGTTCACAGGCGCGTTCATGCTGCAGAATGTATTCCAGAGTTTTCTGATCGCGGCAGAAAAGCCAAAGCTGGGCCTTGCCGCAACGGTCGCGGCAGGCGTAACGAATATGGCGCTCGATGCACTGTTTGTCGCGGGGTTCCGCTGGGGCATTGCAGGTGCAGCCATTGCAACGGGCCTGAGCCAGTGCGTGGGCGGCCTGTTTCCGCTGGTCTATTTCCTTCGTCCGAATACAAGCAGACTCCGGCTCGTCAAAACGCGGCTGGAACTGCGCCCGATGCTGAACGCCTGCGGCAACGGCTCGTCCGAGTTGATGAGCAATATCTCCTCGTCTATTGTCAGCATGCTCTATAACTTCCAGCTGCTCAAGTACATCGGAGAAGACGGCGTCTCGGCTTATGGCGTTCTGATGTATGTGCAGTTCATCTTTATTGCCATTGATATCGGCTACGCCATCGGCTGCGCGCCGATCGTCGGCTTTCACTACGGCGCACAGAATCATGCTGAACTGAAAAACATGCTCAAAAAGAGCGTTTTGCTGATGTGTGCTTCCGGTGCTGTGCTGACGCTTCTGGCAAGACTGCTGGCTGCGCCGCTTGCGAAGCTGTTTGTCGGGTATGACGAGGGGCTTTATACGCTGACCTGCCACGCGTTCCGGCTGTTCTCGTTCGCGTTTTTGTTTGCGGGCTTCAATATATTCGCCTCGTCGTTCTTTACGGCGCTGGGCAACGGGCTAATTTCCGCCGCGATCTCTTTTTTGCGGACGCTCGTGTTCCAGACGGCCTCTGTTCTCATTCTCCCGCTGATTTTTGACGTTGACGGCATCTGGTACGCCATCACGGTCGCTGAGGTCTTTGCAACGCTTATCTCCGTGATTTTTCTGTTTGCCAAGCGAAAAAAGTATCATTACATGGAATGTTCGCCCCACGGAAAAAAATAACGTGTTTTTTGCTTGAAACGTGCTAGAATAGGAGACGGCCTGCCGAGGCGGGCCGTCGATTCATATCGAAGGGAGCCGGGATTATGTGGATTCTCTATGCGTTCGGGTCGGCACTGTTTGCGGGCTTGACAGCGGTGTTGGTCAAGTGCGGCATCCGAAAGACGGATTCAACGGTTGCGACTGCAATCCGGACAATCGTGGTTCTGGCCTTTTCATGGCTGATGGTGTTCATCGTCGGCTCGCAGGAACGGCTTTCCGCAATCAGCGAAAAAACGCTTCTGTTCCTGATTCTGTCCGGCCTTGCAACCGGCGCAAGCTGGCTGTGTTATTTCCGTGCGCTGCAGATCGGCGATATCAATAAGGTTGTGCCGGTCGATAAATCCAGCACGGTTCTGACTATCCTGCTTGCAGTCATTTTCCTGCATGAATCGCTGAGCATCGCAAAGGGCGCAGGCATCGTACTGATCGCGGCGGGTACTTATCTTATGATCGAGAAAAAGCAGTCAGACGGCGCGGCAAAGGCTGGAAGCAGCTGGCTTCTGTACGCGGCAGGTTCCGCCGTGTTCGCAAGTCTGACCTCCATTCTCGGCAAGATCGGCATTTCCGGCGTTGAATCGAATCTCGGCACGGCGATTCGCACGGGCGTAGTGCTTGTGATGTCGTGGATGATGGTATTCGTCACGGGTAAGGGAAAGCTTCTGCGCGCGGTGCCGAAGAATGAACTCGTCTTTATCTGCCTGTCCGGTTTAGCCACGGGCGGCAGCTGGCTGTGCTATTATAAAGCCCTGCAGGACGGCCCGGCGAGCGTCGTCGCGCCCATCGATAAGCTGAGCATTCTGGTGACGATTCTGTTCTCGTGGCTCGTGTTCCACGAAAAGCTGACGAAAAAATCGGCTGCCGGCCTTGTTGCTGTCGTCGGCGGAACACTGCTGATGCTGCTCTGATACAGGGAAGCTGGCGCGAAGCGCCTGAGGGGTTGCAGCATGCAGCAGCAAAACCAGAAGTCCTTCGGCGAATTCGTACGCACCGCGTAGGGGCCGATGCCCACATCGGCCCGGCAGAATGCACCGGTTTTACGGTAGCCTACGGTGAATTCGCAACTTCCCAACGGGCCGATTAGGCATCGGCCCCTACATTCGAGTAGGCGTCTGCATCTGCTTTTCACAATTTTTCGCGCAGAACAGGCGCGGCAAGGGGAGGCTTATCACCACGCCGTGCATAAAAATCCCCTTTCCGCAAAAGCTGTCACAGAGGTGACGTTTATGGCAAACAACGAAAAATTCCGCTACGATCCAACGCCTATGAACCATGAATTTCCCGGCCAGCCGGACGATTGCTTTGATGTGGTCAATCAGTACGGCACTTACAACATCCAGAAGACCGCCGATACCGACAATGCCTATCCAGCCATTGCGCAAGGCATGCCGAAGGTCGGCCACTTTGCGCGCCGCAGCAAGGCAATGTTCGATATGACAGGTGGAGAAACGAAGAGATAAGCAAAAATCCGGTGGAGCGCATTGCGCTCCGCCGGATTCGTTTTCATTCCCATGTTTCCCAAATCTCCGGGCAATACCCGGCTGTGGCCTGCTTGCCGTTTCGGACGATGGGTGTCCGCATGAGTTCTGGATGATCGAACAGCTTGTTTTCTTTGGCGCGCGTATCATCTGTATAGCGCATAAGATCAATCTCCGGACTTTTGACCGACCAGTCAATCAGCATGTCCACACCGCCGACGGCGCGCAGGACACTGTCAAATTCGCCGCCGGACATCCCGAAGCGAACCAGATCAATCTGCTGAAACTTGATTCGGCGCTCCTTGAACCAGCGTTCAGTCTTTTTCGTATCAAAGCATTTCTTTTTTCCGAAGATCTGAATGTTCATCTTATTCCTCCAGCATGGCGGCAGCTTCCGCCTCGGTGTCGGCGGAAAACAGGAACTGGCCCGCCGTGGTATAGACCTCTACATGACCTCTGACATAACGCATCGTAATTTCCATGACGCAGTTCCCCTTTCGGTTGATCTGCGGTCAGTATATCATGCGTTATGTCCAATAATCCGGACTTTCAAAATCGGAACTCAATAAAAATCGCTTTCCCACTGCGCGTAGACGGTGCGGTTTTCAGTCGCCGTCAGGTCGGTCAGCAATTCACCGGATTCCGTGTACCAGCCAAGGAAGATTTCGGTATCGGATGTGGCGTCAAAGGGCGGGTCATAGACGCTGCCTGCTTCGTAGAATGCGATATCGCGTTCCCGGTCGCCCTTCTCGGTCTGCACGAAGCGTACCCAGTAGAAGCCGTCGGACGAGCCGGAATAATCGGCATAAAGGAACACGCGAAGTTCCGCCATACGGCGGTTTACAAGACCATCGTTGATCACATACTCGCCGTTGGATTCCTTCACATGACACCAGATGCCCATGGCAGAGGCCAATTCGTTGGTCGAATAGAGTCCGCTCTTGAGCATGGTGGACAGTGCGCTGTCCTTCATCCAGCCGGAGCCAATGTTGTAGGTCAGACTGACGAGCGCGTCGTATTGGTTATCGCTCAGGAAAATGTTGTTTTCCGCCAGGAATTTGTCCAGCTTTTCCTCAAAACCCTGCAGCATCTCACGCAGCAGAACGTCTGCCTGCGCTTCCGTGATGCCGTTGGGGTAGTCGTCCTTGCCGCAGGCGCTGCCGTAGCCGATGGAATACTGGGCGTAGTCCCAGGCGGCCTTCTCCTGGAAGCCCTCTTTCTGCTTGATGAAATCAATCATCTGCTCGGTCGTGCGGAGCGTGATCTCAGCCGGATCCTGATCCGGGTCTGTGGGGATCACCGGGTCAAGGCTCTGATAGATGCGGTTGACGATCGCGGCGATCTCCGCGCGGGAGACGGACGCGTCCGGGCGATACGTCCCGTCCGGGTAGCCGCCGACGATCCCAGCGGCGTAGAGCGCTTCGACATAGACACTGTCGGTGTCGGTAAATGTGCCGTAGGTGCCGGGGTCAGACAGGCCAAGCGCGTTTGCAGCAAGCTTGGCAAGCAGACCGCGCGTCATATTGACGTCCAGATCGGTAATATCCTGATAGCGCACAAGGAAGCCCTGATCGATGGCAAAATTCAGATAGCCTCTTGCCCAGTGGGACTCGGCGCGCTCCGGCTCCGGATAGCCTGCGGCCAGCAGGATCATCTTAAGCGATTCGCCGGTCGTGACCTTTTTGGTGGGGCGATATGTACCGTCCGGGTAGCCGCTGACGACGCCGGATTCGGACAGCGTCATCACGTCCTCATAAAACCAGCTGCTCTCCGGCACATCGGAGAAGGAGATATCATATGCGCGGACAAGCGTTGTCCCGGCCAGAAGAAGGGTCAGCGCCATGAAAACCCAAAGCAGGTTGCGAAGTCTGGTTTTCACTCTGTCACGCTCCTTTCTTTGCATCAAATCGGAGATAGTATAGCAGATTTGATTACAAAATGCAACCGTTTAGGCGAAACAACCAAACAGCAGCGTATTTTATTGGTAGGAATTGACGTCGATCAGCGCTGTGATGCCCTTATTGCGGCGATCCTTGGAGAACTCCGCGAGAATATATGCCAGCAGGCGGCGGATGGCGGCGGAATTCCTGCAGACCAGCGTCAGCTGATAACGGTAGGAATAGTTGACGCGGGCGACGCTGGCCGGGGCAGGGCCGAGAAGTTGGGCCGGTTCGCGGCAGTAGGGTTCCTGCTGGAGATTGGCAGCCAACGCGTCGCGCAGGCGGACGCTGGCCTCGATCAGCCCGCGTTCCTCCAGCCCCGCAACCGTGATGGTGAAAAGATCCGAGAACGGCGGGCAGCTGCGCAGCTGCCGCATTTGCAGTTCCAGTTCGTAAAACGCGTCATAATCCTGCTTGGCCGCGAGCCGCAGAACGGGATGCTCCGGCGTCATGGTCTGGATCATGGCGCAGCCCGCGTCTGCGCCGCGCCCGGAACGGCCGACGACCTGCGTAATGAGCGAAAACGTTGTCTCGGCGGCGCGGAAATTGTCTACATACAGGCTCATGTCCGCGTCAATGACGCCGACGAGCGTGACGGATGGGAAATCAAGGCCCTTGGCAACCATCTGCGTGCCAAGCAGAATGGGAATCTGCTGTTCGCGGAATTTTTTCAGCATTGCCTCATGCCCGCCTGCAGCGGGTACGGTATCGGCGTCCATGCGCAGAACCTCCGTGTCGGGAAACAAGGCTTTCAGTTCCTGCTCGATCTTCTGCGTGCCGCTTCCGATGGCCTTCATCGCACCGCCGCATTTTTCACAGCGCGCATGTGCGGGCATGGTAAAGCCGCAGTAGTGGCACATCAGACGGCGGCCGGAGGAGTGGTACGTCAGATGGACGCTGCACCGCGGGCACTGCGGCACGTCACCGCAATCCATGCAGACCAGATACCGGCTGTTGCCGCGCCGGTTCAAAAACAGGATGGATTGTTTACCGTCCAAAATTGCGTCGCGGATGCCCTCTTCCAGTTCCCGGCTCAAGTCCAGATCATTGCCCGCGCGAAGTTCCTGCTTCATGTCGATGATACGCGCGTCGGGCAGCGCGCGTCCATTGTAGCGGGTCTTAAGCGTATAAAGGCTGTAAACACCTGTTTTGGCCAGATACATCGTCTCGATGGACGGCGTGGCCGAGCCGAAAAGCACGAGTGCGCCCGCCCTCGCGCTGCGATAGAGCGCGATCTCCCGCGCGTGATAGCGCGGGGCGTTTTCGGATTTATATGTATGCTCCTGCTCCTCATCGAGGATAAGCAGACCGGGGTTTTGAAGCGGTGCGAAGACCGCTGAGCGTGTGCCGACCACGACACGCGCCTCGCCGCGCGCAATGCGCCGCCACTCGTCATAGCGTTCGCCCACACGCAGACTCGAATGGAGCACAGCAACGGTTTTTCCAAAGTGCGCGGTCATTTTATGCAGCAGCTGTGGCGTGAGCGCAATCTCCGGCACGAGCAGCATGGCGGAGCGGCCCTTATCCAGCGCGCTTTGAATCAATGCAAGATAGACTGAGGTTTTGCCGCTGCCCGTCACGCCGTAGAGAAGCGCCGCGCCAGGCTTTTCCTGCTGCATCTGCCGGTTCAGGCCGTCGAAGGCAGCTTGCTGCTCTTCACTCAGCGTCAGCGGTCCGGCAGGCGGTACGGCCTCGCGCTTCGGGCTGCGCAGCTGCTCCTGTTCATGCGTTTCAATCAGGCCAAGCTTTGCAAGGCGCGAGATGGTCTGCATACTCGCGCCGGTCAGGTCACACAACTCGCGGCAGGGACCGGCACCGACGACACACAGCAGGCGCAGCAACGCGGCCTGCAGGGGTGCTGAAATCTGCTTTTTTGCAGCGAACTGTTCCGCTTCTTCCGCGCTCACGGCAAGCGCAGCGACCTTGATGGTTTTTTCGTTCGTTTTTTGCGTGAGTGAAGCGTCCTCACGCAGCAGACTGCGCTTTCGCAGCGCCTGCACGGCGGCGTCGAACGTCTGCGGAGATTCAGACTGCTGCCGGAGCGTCCGCTCCGGCGCGCTGCCGCCGAGATCGGTCAGCAGCTGTACGAGCCTTGCCGCGCCGGAGTTTGCCATGCCGGGCGGCAGCTTGTCCTGCGCGCCGGATACGAGCGTCAGCGTCCGCTTTTCGTCGAACCAGAATCCGGCAGGAAGGATGGCCTTGACCGCGTCATAAAATGTGCAGAAATAGCGCTCTTTCATAAACGCAGCAAGGCGAAGCTGGCTGTCCGTCAGAATCGGCGCGCCGTCGAGCGTGCGCTCGACGGCCTTGAGTCCTGACGGATCCCCTTCCTGCACGGATAAGACGACGCCCTCCGTCCGGCGGTTGCCGTGACCAAACGGAACAAGCACGCGCATCCCGGCCAGCAGCGGCATATCCTCCGGCACACGGTAGGAATAGGGCCTGTCAATGGCATAAACCGCTGCTGCAACAGCCAACAGTGCAATCATAGACATGACCTGTTCCTCCTTTGTCTGGTAAAATCGGGTTTCTCGGGGTGTGCCTCCGGCGGCCATATCTTTTCTCATGCAAGAGAAAAGATATGGAAGAGAAGCGTGCTTGGACACGGTGGGTGCGTACTGTGGGTGCAGTTCAGGCAAACACCAGGCTTTTAGGTGTCATGACAACACAGAATCACCCCACGGGCGCCATGGTATGCGCCGCCTGTTACAGTACAGCCGAATTTGCGAGCAGTTACGGTTAAATATCTGCGGTAAATCAGCTTTGCGTTCAAAATTTATGGGGCAGTACGGATTCGCCCAAGACTCTGTAGGGGCCGATGCCCACATCGGCTCGCGCAGTATGTGCCGTTTTTACGGAAATCTTCGGCGAACTTGTAACTTCCAAATGGGTCAATGTGGGCATCGACCCCTACAACCAAGCGGGGAAGTGCATACGGATTTGACGCAAATTTTCATAAAATTGAGTTCCTCCGCAGTATTCAAAAGAACCGGCGCAGGCGGCTGGCCTGCGCCGGAGTTTGGCTCAGTGTCTGTATTTATCGTCGAGCGTAGCCTTCAGCTGGCCGTCGGCAACCTCGCGGATAGCGAGCGTGACGGGCTTTTCCTCGAGCGGCTCGTGCGTGAGTTCGGACTCGATGGACAGCTGACGCGCGCGGTGCGCGACCACATTGACAAGCAGATAGCGGCTGTCAACATTCTTAAGAAGTTCCGACATTGCGGGGTAAAGCATTAGAGTTCCTCCTTTATGCAATGGATACGATCCATCATTTTACACTTTTCTGCAGTCATAATCGCAAGCAGCTCCTGTGCCGCATGCTCAACCGTATCGTTAACGACGAGATAGTCATATTGTTCGGCCTGGCTGTATTCCCATTTTGCCCGTTCCATGCGCTTTTCCATCAATTCCGGCGGTACATCGCCGCGGTTTTGCAGTCTGCGGCGAATTTCGGCCATTGACGGTGCAGTCAGGAAAACAAGAACTGCCTCCGGCAGACGCTTTTTGATATTCAGCGCACCAACTACGTCCACGTCCATCACAACGTCTGTCCCAGCTTCGAGCGCGGTCAGGATGGGTTTCAGAGGTGTGCCATAATAATTGCCGACATATTCGGCATGTTCTAGAAGTTCGCCCGCCGCGATCATCTGTTCAAACTGTGCACGGGTGACAAAATAATAGCTTTTGCCGTCGATTTCGCCGGGGCGCATGGGGCGGGAGGTTGCGGAGATCGAATACTGCACCCGGTCACGCAGCTGCATGACACGGCTGAGCACGGAATTTTTTCCGACGCCGGAGGGGCCGGAGATCGCAAACAGTTTTCCCTTCATGGCTGCAAATTCGTCTCCTCCGATGTTTTTTCTTCCATACGCGCGCAGATCGTCTCCGGTGTGACGGACGAGAGAATCACATGGTCGGTGTCCAGCAGCAGAACGGATTTCGTTCTACGGCCGAATGAGGCATCGAGCAGCATGCCGCGTTCCCGCGCCTCCTGCACGACGCGCTTGATGGGTGCGGAGTCGGGGCTGACGACAGCTAGGATCCGGGCGGCAGCGACAGCGTTGCCAAAGCCGATCGAAATAAGCTTCATGTCTGCCTCCTATTATTCGATGTTCTGCGTCTGTTCGCGGATCTTTTCCAGTTCCGCCTTGAGATCGACGACGGTTCGGGCCTGTTCCAGATCGTTGCCCTTGGAGCCGATGGTGTTGGACTCGCGGTTGAATTCCTGAAGCAGGAAGTCCAGCTTGCGGCCAATGGGGCCGCCGGTTGTCAGCATCTGATCAAGCTGATTCAGATGGCTGCGCAGGCGGACCGTTTCTTCGTCTACGGCAATTTTGTCAGCATAGACGGCGGCTTCCTGCAAAATACGGCCCTCGTCGATATTGGCTGCGCCGAGTACCTCCTGCATTTTCTCAGTCAGCCGGGCGCGATACTCCGCAAGTGTGACGGGGCTGCGCGCTTCAACCTTTTCGACAAGAGACAACACTGTTTTCGCGCGGCTGCGAAGGTCGGCCTCCATGGCCGCGCCCTCTTTTTCGCGCATGGCGTTGAATTTGGCAAGCGCCTCCTTGACGACGGACAGGATATCGTCTGTCAGCTTCTGCTCGTCCTCTTCCTGTTTCTCAATCACAAAGACGTCAGGCATGCGGGACAGGGCCGTAACGGAAATGTCATCGCGCACGCCGTAATCTGCAGCGATGGACTTGAGCGCGGCGAGATACCCCTCCAGAACGGGCTTATTGAGTGCAATCTTGACGCTCGTATCCTCGGTGACATTAACGGTGATGAACATATCCAGCTTCCCGCGGTTCACGTTCGCCTTGATGAGCGCTTTGACGGCATCCTCCGCGAAGCCGTAGACACGCGGAAGCTTGACGTTCAAATCTAGATAGCGGTTGTTGACGGCCCGCAGTTCGACAGTGATTTCACGCCCGTCGATGTTCTTTTCTGCGCGGCCATAGCCGGTCATACTTCTAATCACGTTATTTCCTCCATTTTCTTCAGGGCTGTTTATCCGGCTCATCCGCTGCGGCAAGCGTTGCGGCGATGGAATACTGTCCGATCGCTCCGGCAGAATCGAAGCCATCGACATAGACCGTGACCGGAACCTGGTACGTTCCCTCCTGCGTATAGCCGCTCATATCGGCGACGATACGGATGCTGTTCGCGGAGATCCGCGACGCGTCGGCCGCGTCGGCGCGAATGGTGACTTGCACCTGCTGGGACAGGCTCGTAGCCTTGAATTTTTCTTCGTCAACGCCAACGAACACAATATTCGTCGTGCGGAGTGTTTTGATCTGCTTACCCTTGATGGTGATCCGGACGGAAACAGTCTCCTCGCCGGAGACGTTCTTGGCCTCGTTCGGGATCAGAATGGCGCGCTCGACCGTTTCGTCGTTGCTCGGCAGCGTGGACAGATCGATGGGCTCAAGTTGGATTGAGTTGAGACCGTCGAGTACGGTGGAGTCGCCGGAGAGCGTGATGGCTTTGGGCTCGTAGTCCCAATCCAGATCGGAAAGCTTCGCGCCGCCGCCCTCGGTGAACTGCACCTCAATGGGCACAACTTTATATTTGACGATCTTCATTGTGACCTCGATCGTGTCGGAACTGAGCGTCAGCTGCGTCGGGTCAACCTGTGCGCCGTCCTTGTCCAGAAGCGTAATTGGGACGGATTCGGTGATGGTCTTATCCACGTTGCTGCGCTCAATGGTGATTGCAGCGTGATCGACGGTATTGACGACCGATTCAGGGCCCTCAATGGTAATGGAATCAAAATCAAAGCTGGTGCTGTCGAGCATATAGCCCTCAGCGATCTTGACATTGGAGAAATCGCCCCGCACTTCGACCGGCTTGCGGATCTGACGCTCAACGGTAAAGGTGATGCTGGCAGGAGATTTATCCATTTTTGTGATGGACGAGGCGGATACGGCGCTGGGGAGCGTGATGTCGTAGGACATCGTGTAATCCTTCGTGCTGCGCACCTTGGACACGTCGATCACAGCCTTGATCTCGTCTTTGTGCTGGTCAAGCGTTTTCAGATCGGCGTTTTTTCCATAGAAATGCACGGAAACAAATTCCTGATAGTCGCCGGTAATGACAAGTCCGTGATCTTCGCGCAGAACTTCTGCGCCGGAAAATGTCACGGGAATATTGCCGATGGTCAGATCAACATCCGGATTTACGACAGTCATGACGTAGACCCACAGACACATAGCCGCAAGGACGGAGATGATCAGAGAGAAGAGTTTACTTTTCATTGGAACCGTCCTTCCTGCTGAAGCATGCGGCGAGTCTCTTGAGCAGCGTCTTATTCTCCGTTTCGTCCGCAATCAGTTCGTTGGACAGCAGCTTCTGCAGCGTCTGGGGAGCCAAATGGCGCTTGAGCATGCCGCCGATGGCGACGGAAATCGTCCCGTTTTCCTCCGAAACAATCACGACCACGGCATCGGAGACTTCACTCGTGCCGACACCCGCGCGGTGACGCGTGCCGAGGTCGCTCGGCAGGTGCGGATTGTCGCTCAGCGGCATGACACAGCCGGCTGCGGCCACACGTCCGCCTCGGACAATGACAGCGCCGTCGTGCAGAGGAGAGTTTTTAAAGAAAAGGTTGCGCAGCAGCTGCTCAGACAGCTGTGCGTCAACAATGGTGCCGGTCTTGAAATAGTCGTCAAGCGGCGTCTCGCGCTCAAATACGAGCAGAACGCCGACGCGTTCACGCGACATGATCTCGCAGGCCTGCACCGTGGCGGCAACGGCGCTCTGTTCGATGGAAGCGCCTGCCTCGGTCGAGAGCAGATGGAAATGCAGCTGCGCGCCGACACGCTCGAGTGCACGGCGAAGTTCCGGCTGGAACACGATGATGAGCGCGATCGCGCCGACCTCGAGGATCTTGTTGAGCAGCCAGTTTAATGTATAGAGATTCAGCACATCCGTCAGCAGCGTGATTGCCAGCAGCAGCAAAATCGCGCGAGCCACACGCGCTGCGCTCGTCGAGCGGATCAGACGAAGGAGCGAATAGAAAATTATCGAAACGACCAGGATATCGACAATATCTGAAATCCCGATGGCAGGGACCTGATACAGAAGATTCTGGAAGAATTCACGGATCGTAGCCATAGAGTCATTCTCCCATTGATACATATAATTATGGTAAATTATACTCCAAATTCTCCCCCTGCGCAAGTCCATGCGGGAAGAAAGTTTTAGGGAAGTTTTCTCCAGCTGCTGCGGGGCTTCTGACCCTGCACTGTGCTGCTTATTTGACGCCCTTCATTGTCAGACTGAGCCGGCCGCGCTTCTGATCGACATCCAGAACGGCGACCTTAACCACGTCGCCGACCGCAACGACCTCAGATGGATGCTTGATAAATTTATTGCTGACCTGAGAAATGTGTACCAGACCGTCCTGGTGGACGCCGATATCGACGAATACGCCGAAATCAATGACATTGCGCACCGTTCCGCTGAGCACCATGCCGGGCTTGAGATCCTTCAGTTCCAAAACATCCGTGCGCAGAATCGGCGCGGGCAGTTCGTCGCGCGGGTCGCGGCCGGGTTTGACAAGTTCCTTGACGATGTCCTGCAGCGTCGGCACACCGACACCGCATGCGGCTGCGGCCTTCTCCGCGCCGTAGGCGCGAAGCTTATCGGGGAGCAGCGCCATTTCCGGCTTGCCTGCATTTTTAAGGTCAACATCCAGCAACTCTGCCAGCTTTTTCGCCGCGTCGTAGCTTTCCGGGTGCACGCCGGTGCGGTCAAGCACCTGCTTGCTTTCCGGTACACGCAAAAAGCCTGCGCACTGCTCAAATGCCTTCGGCCCCAGCTTCGGCACCTTTTTGATCTGCGCGCGCGAGGTGAACGCACCGTTTTCTTCGCGGTAGGCGACGATATTCTTTGCCGTTGTCGCGTTGAGCCCCGCAACCCGCTTCAAAAGGGGAGCGGAGGCCGTGTTCAGATCGACGCCGACGGCGTTAACGCAGGCCTCGACCACGCCGCCGAGTGCGGCGTCGAGTTCCTTTTCCGGCATATCATGCTGATACTGTCCGACACCGATCGCCTTCGGATCGATTTTCACCAGTTCCGCCAGCGGATCCTGCAGCCGGCGCGCGATGGATACCGCCGAGCGCAGGTTCACATCATACTGCGGGAATTCCTCCGCCGCCAGCTTCGACGCGGAATAGACGGACGCGCCCGCCTCGTTGACGATCATATAGGAAACGCCGCCGCCAAGCTTATGGATCATCTCGACGGCCATGGCCTCCGTCTCACGCGAGGCCGTGCCGTTGCCGATGGCAAGATGGCGCACATTGTCCTTTTTGATGAGCTGTGAAAGCTTTGCAATCGCGTCCTGCTTCTGCTTTTCGCCGAACGTCGGGTAAACGACTGTGGTGTCAAGCACCTTGCCTGTCTCATCCACAACGGCAACCTTGCAGCCATGGCTGTAGCCGGGGTCGAGGCCCATCGTGACCGCACCTTTTACAGGCGGCTGCATGAGAAGCGGGCGCAGATTGAGAGCAAAATTATGGATGGCCTGTTCGTTGGCCATGTCGGTCAGCGCCGTGCGCAGTTCACGCTCCATGCTGGGCGCTAAAAGCCGGTCATAGCTGTCATCGCAGACGGATTTCATGAATTCCATCGCCGGACTGCCGGGCCGCACAACGCCGCGCCGTATGCACTGCAGCGCCTCGTTGCGGTCAACGGCCAAGCTGACCTTCAAGGCGCCCTCACGTTCGCCGCGGTTGAGCGCCAGAACCTGATGGCTCTGCAGGCGGGAAATCGGCTGAGAAAACTCAAAATACTGCCGGTAGACGGCGGTTTTCTCGTCCTCCTCGTCCTTTGCCGCAGCTGACTGCGCTGTACCGCGGCGGTTCATGAGTGCGCGCAGGCTCTTGCGCACCTCCGCGTCATCCGAGATACGCTCGGCGAGAATGTCCGACGCGCCAGTCAGCGCGTCTTCAATCGTCTCCACGCCCTTTTCAGGGTCGATGTACGCCTGCGCCAGCATCTCTGGTGCGTCCATTTTCAGCGTCTGCGCAAAAATTGCGTCTGCCAATGGTTCGAGGCCCTTTTCTTTCGCAATGGTCGCGCGCGTGCGGCGCTTGGGCTTGTAGGGCCGGTAGAGGTCTTCCACCTCGGCCAGCGTTTTTGCCTCGTCGATGGCCTTTGCCAGTTCGTCCGTTAGCTTTTCCTGCGCTTCGATGGAGGATTTGACCTCCTCGCGCCGCTGGGCGAGATTGCGCAGATATTGAAGCCGTGTTTCGAGCGTCCGGAGTGCCGTGTCATCCATCGCGCCGTGCTGTTCCTTGCGGTAGCGGGCGATAAACGGAATGGTGTTGCCCTCGTCCAGCAGGGCGATGACGTTTTCGATATATTCCTGCTTGCAGTTTAATTCCTGCGCCAAAATCTGAGAGATCGTTTGCATGGGATGCTCCTTTTGTAAAAATCTTTTTGTATTGTATCACAAATCATGCTACAATCAAACAAAAAACTGTGGGAGGATTCCGATATGCCGATCCGTGCGCTGCTCATGGATATTGACGATACGCTATTTGACTTTCAGACCAGTTCCCGGAACGCGCTCTCCATCGCGTTTCGTGCCCTCAACCTGCCGTTCACGCCGGAGATGTGGGCACACTACCGGGAACTCGATGCGGAGTTCTGGCAGCGCTTTGAACGCGGGGAGATTACGAAAGAGGCACTTTATGTCGAACGCTTCCGCGTCTTTTTTGCGGAATACGGTCTGGAAGCTGACCCGGCGGCGTTCAACACTGCGTATTTCTGCGAATTGGGTGCGCAGCGCAATTTTATGCCGCACTGCGAACAGGCGCTGCGGCAGCTGCACGCGCAGTACAAAATTTTTATCGTGACCAACGGCAACACAGAGATCCAGAAGCGCCGCATCGCCGCCAGCGGTATGGCGCAGTATTTTGACCGGGTATTCATTTCTGAGCAAATGGGCTGCAAGAAGCCGGACAAGCTGTTTTACGACAAGGTTTTTGCCGAGATCGGCGAAGCCTACCGCACGCAGTCCATCATGATCGGCGACAGCTTCTCGAGTGATATGCAGGGAGGCCGCAATGCCGGAATCCCAACCTGCCTCTACGGGCGGGCAGAACCGGAAGAGCCACTGTGCGACTATGCCGTGACTGATCTGCTGGAACTTCCGGCCCTGCTTGCATCGCTTTGACAGCGTATGAATTTTTTCATTTGGTTGATTCACGCTTGCAAAACACGGAGAAAGCCGGTAAAATAAAAAAATATGAAATTATGCGCCATGTGCGCGCGGCGGAGGTTTTTCTTATGCCGGCAGATATTTTGACCCATATTCAAAATGAAATCCATGCCTTTTCCAAGGGCCAGAAAAAGATTGCATCCTATATCCTGACCAACTATGATAAGGCGGCGTTTATGACAGCCAGCCGTCTCGGAAAGACCGTCGGGGTTTCGGAGTCAACCGTTGTGCGGTTTGCCGTGGAACTTGGCTACGAGGGCTACCCGGAGATGCAGAAGACGCTGCAGGAACTTGTCCGGAACAAGCTTACCAGCGTCCAGCGCATTGAGGTCGCCAGCGACCAGTTCGGAAACCAAGATGTTGTCGCCAGCGTTCTGCAGCGCGACGCCAATGCCATCCGCATGACGGCGGAGGCGCTGGATCGCACACAGATGACCCGTGCGGTCGGCGCAATTCTGCGTGCGCGGTGTATTTATATTGTAGGCGTGCGGTCCTCCGCTGCGCTGGCAAACTATCTGAATTTCTATTTCCGCAATATTTTTAATGATGTACGCCTTGTTTCCTCCACAGCGACCAGCGAGATGTTTGAGCAGCTGCTGCGCGTGGGAAGGGAAGACGTTGTGATCGGCATCAGCCTCCCGCGCTATTCCAGCCGGACGGTGAAACTGCTGCAATACGCGCATGATTCCGGCGCAACTGTCGTAACCATCACGGATAAGGCGGAGGCTCCGGCCGGAAAGGTCGCCGACTATGTTCTGTGCGCCAAGAGCAATATGGTATCGTTTGTTGACTCGCTCGTCGCGCCGATGAGCGTCATCAATGCGCTGATCGTCTCCGTCGGCTTGCAGCAGGAGGACAGCGTGGCAAAAACCTATGAGGATTTGGAGCGGATTTGGGATGAATATGACGCCTTTGAGCGGGTCGAATAAACTTGTCGTTGTCGGCGGCGGTGCGGCGGGCATGATGGCCGCCGGTATGGCCGCGCAGGCAGGCGCGCATGTGACGCTTCTCGAGCAAAATGGCCGTCTCGGAAAAAAACTTCTGATTACCGGCAAGGGCCGCTGCAACGTCACGAACGACTGCCCGTGGCAGGACGTGCTGCAAAACGTTCCCACGAACCCGCGTTTTCTCTACAGCGCCCTCGCGGGCTTTTCACCCGCAGACGCGAAAAATTTCTTTGAAGCTTACGGCTGCGCGCTCAAGACCGAGCGCGGCAACCGTGTTTTTCCAGTGTCCGACCGGTCGCAGACCGTTCTGGACGCGCTGGAACGGTTCCTGCGTGAACACCATGTGTGCGTCCTGCCGCGCCGGGCAGAGCAGATTGCTGTCTCCGACGGCCGCGTGACCGGCGTGAAAACGGCGGAGGGACCTGTGCCTGCCGACTGCGTCATTCTCGCAACCGGCGGCCTGTCCTATCCTGCGACCGGCTCGACCGGCAGCGGCTATGCCATGGCGCAGGCGATCGGACATACGATCATAGAGCCGACCGGATCGCTTGTTCCGCTGGTCGAAAAGGGGCACGACTGCGCAAAAATGCAGGGGCTGGCCCTGAAAAACGTTGCGGTCAGGCTCATAAATGCCAAGGAAAAGACTGTCTACGAGGACTTTGGAGAATTGCTGTTTACCCATTTCGGCCTCTCCGGCCCCGTCATTCTCTCTGCCAGCGCCCACATGGCGCGTGGCGAAGCTGGTTATACGGTCAAGATCGATCTCAAGCCCGCACTGGATGAAAAAACATTGGACGCGCGTATTCTGCGTGATTTTTCTGCTGCGCAGAACCGCGATTTTGAAAACAGCCTTTCGGCACTGCTGCCGAAATCTATGATCCCGGTCGTCATTGCCCGCAGCGGCATCGACCCCACGCAGAAGGTCAACTCCATCACGAAGCAGCAGCGAAGAGCACTGCTCGAGACGATTAAATGCTTTTCCATTCCCATTGCCTGCAAGGCACCCGTCGAGGACGCAATCGTCACCTCCGGCGGTGTGAAAGTCTCTGAAGTGAACGCAAAAACGATGGAGTCAAAGTTGATACAGGGCTTGTATTTTGCAGGCGAACTTCTGGATGTTGATGCCTATACGGGCGGCTTTAATCTCCAGATCGCATGGGCGACGGGCCGCCTGGCGGGATTGTCTGCTGCGGCGAAAGAATTTCAATCACCGGAGGACGCAACATGAGCAAATTTGTTTCCATCGCCATCGATGGCCCGGCAGGAGCCGGAAAAAGCACTATGGCCAGAGCCTGCGCGAAGGAACTGGGCTATCTGTACGTCGATACCGGTGCAATTTACCGCACCGTCGGCTATTATATGCGTCTCATGGGCGTTGGTCCGAAGGATAAGGACGGCATTGCGCGCCTGATTGACGAGGTCAATATCGATATTCGCTATGAAGACGGTGTGCAGCATATGATTCTCAACGGCGCGGACGTGACAGGGGAGATCCGCACGCCCGAAATATCCATGTACGCCTCCGGCGTGTCCGCGCAGCCGTGCGTGCGTGCATTTCTGCTCGATATGCAGCGACAGCTTGCTCGGACGCATAACGTCGTCATGGACGGCCGCGATATCGGAACCGTCGTGCTGCCGAAGGCGGATGTAAAAATTTTTCTGACGGCGAGCGCAGAGGTGCGCGCAAAGCGCCGGTTTGACGAATTGCAGCAGAAGGGCGACAAAACGCCTTATGCGCAGATTCTCGCCGAGACGAAGCAGCGCGACAAGCAGGATTCCGAGCGCACCATCGCCCCGTTAAAGCAGGCGGCGGACGCTGTTCTGCTCGATACCTCCGACGATACGGTCAAGCAGTCAGTGGATGCCATTCTCACCATTGTCAGGAGGAAACTCGGGTGAACTTCTGGTACCATCTGTGCTGGTGGCTGTGCCGCGTCGGGCTGTTTTTCTGGCATCCGGTGTTTCGTGTCACAGGCCGGGATCGTGTCCCTGCGGGCAGCTGCATTTTCTGCGCCAACCACTCCGGCATGGCCGACCCCATCTGGATTCTGCTGGCCCTGCCTGAAAAAAGGATGATCCGCATCATGGCCAAGCAGGAACTGCGCCGCGTGCCGTTTATTGGCTGGGTTATGGAGCAATTCCGCGTGATTTTCGTCAACCGCGGCGCACACGACACGGCGGCATTCAGCCAGTGTATCGACGCGCTGACGCGTGAGAGGGAGAAACTGCTCGTCTTTGTGGAAGGAACGCGCTGCAACCGGGAAAAGCATGTACGCGCGAAAACAGGCGCTGTGCGGATGGCGGCGGAGTCCGGCGTGCCGATTGTACCGGTGTTCGTCACGCGCAACAAAACGCCCTTTTGTCCGGTCAGCGTCGTGTTCGGTGAGCCGTACAGCGTCGGCGCAATCAACCCGAATGACCATGACGCCTGCCAGCAGGCGTCCGATTGTCTCCTGAAAACGATCTATGAACTGGGCGGTGACAGCTATGCAGATCAGATTGGCTGAAACGGCGGGCTTCTGCTTCGGCGTGGAACGCGCGGTTGCGCTTGCCGAGCAGACGGCGCGCACTTGCAAAAATGCAGTTACGCTCGGGCCCATCATCCACAACCGCCATGTCGTTGAGCGCTTTGAACGGCTCGGCCTGCATGAGATCTCTTCGGCAGAGGAGGCAGAACCTGGTCAGACCGTTGTGATCCGCGCGCATGGCATCCCCGTCAGCGAGCAGCGCATGCTGTCTGCGCGCGGCGCGGCAGCGGTTGACGCAACCTGTCCGTTTGTGAAGAAGATCCATGTAATCGCACAAAAGGCAGAGCGGGACGGGCGGAGCCTTCTCATCATCGGGACGCCTACGCACCCGGAGGTCGCTGCCATTGCAAGCTATTCCTCCGATGCGCACGTCTTCCAGACCGCCGAAGCACTGCAGGCATGGCTCACGGAGCGCCCGGACCGGCGCGATTTGCCGTTTTGTCTGGTTTCGCAGACAACAGGGACGCAAAAATTGTGGGAATCATGCCGGGAAATTGCAAAAAAAGTGTGTACAAATTGCGAAATATTTGATACAATATGCAAAGCTACGGAAATGCGGCAGGAAGAAGCAGCTTATCTTTCAAAGAGTTGTGATGCGATGGTCGTTGTCGGGGACGCAAGAAGTTCCAATACGGGGCGTCTTGCCATGATCTGCAATGAGAATTGCCCGAAGGTGATACTTGTCGATCATGCCGATGAATTGGACATGTCTTTTTTCCATGACGCAGCTACTGTGGGTATAACGGCCGGCGCATCGACGCCGCCGTGGATAATTAAGGAGGTAAACAACAAAATGAGCGAAGAACTGAAAGTTGAAACTGCACAGGAGGAGAATTTTGCCGAGCTTCTCGAGCAGTCCCTCAAAACTTTGAATAATGGAGATAAGGTAACTGGCACCGTTATGGCCATCGGTTCCACCGAGATCGAAGTCGATCTTGGCACGAAGCACACCGCCTACATCCCGCTGGAAGACTTCTCCGGCGATCCGTCCGTCAAACCTGAGGACGTCGTGCATGTCGGCGATCAGGTCGAAGCAATCGTCGTCCATGTCAACGACGGCGAAGGCGTTGTCCGCCTGTCCCGCAAGCGTCTCGAGGCCGGTAAGGCTTGGGAAGAGATCGAAGCGGCTGTCGAGGACAAGACCGTTCTGGAAGGCAACGTCACCGAAGAGAACAAGGGCGGCATCGTCGTCAATGTCAAGGGTGTCCGTGTGTTCGTTCCGGCTTCCCAGTCCGGTGTTCCCAAGGGCGGCGATCTGAGCGAGATGGTCGGCAAGACTGTCCAGCTGCGCATCACCGAGGTCAACCGTGCCCGCCGCCGCGTCGTCGGCTCCATCCGTTCCGTCGCCGCTGAGCAGCGCAAGGCTGCCCAGGAGAAGATTTGGAGCGAGATCGAGGTCGGCAAGCAGTACCATGGTACGGTTAAGTCCCTCACCAGCTACGGCGCGTTCGTCGATATCGGCGGCGTTGACGGCATGGTTCATGTCTCCGAACTGAGTTGGAACCGCATCAAGAACCCGTCCGAGGTCGTTAAGGTCGGCGACGAGATCGACGTCTTCGTTATTGCGCTCGATCCCGAAAAGCGCAAGATCTCCCTCGGCTACAAGACCGAAGCCACCAACCCCTGGACGCTGTTCAACAACCAGTTCAAGGTTGGCGATGTTGCCAAGGTCAAGATCGTCAAGCTGATGACCTTTGGCGCATTCGCTGAGATTATCCCGGGCGTTGACGGCCTGATCCACATCTCCCAGATCGCAGACCGCCGCATCGGAAAGCCGGAGGACGTTCTGTCCGAGGGTCAGGAAGTTGATGCGAAGATCATCGACATCGATCAGGAGCATAAGCGTATCTCCCTGTCCATCCGCGCCCTGCTGGCTCCCGCCGCAGAGGACGAAGAGGACGCCGAGTAATTCTTCCAATCCAAGCAGGCTGCCGGAAAACGGCAGCCTGCTTTTTTGTGTGTTTCCCAAAAAGTGCTTGCTTTTTTCTTGGAAATACGATAGACTGAAAAAGTGGATAAGATACGCAGATGAACAAAAGTGATTTTCGTCAGAATGTACAAATTCAGACAACTGAATCTAGCCGGATGAACGAATCAGGAGAGTGCATATCCGCATGCCGCCGAAGGGGAACGCGCAACGAACTCTCAGGCAAAAAAACTGATTCCGGACGGAACTCTGGAAAGCTGCATCCGCAGCACCGAAGAAGCAATCCCGGCTGGCCGGGAGAATCTTTCAGGTTTACGAACAGAGCGCGCCTTCTTTTGGCGCGCTCTGTTTTCTTTAAACAAGGAGAAGCATATGATCGTAACGAGAAAAAAACCTGTGGAGCAGGTGCTTGTGATGCTGCACGGCGTGCGCCGTGTCGCACTGGTAGGCTGCGGAAACTGCGCCACAGCCTGCCAGACCGGCGGGGAAAAGGAACTGGAGCAAATGCGCCAGCTGCTCCAAGAGCAGGGGATCGAGACTGTCGGCAGTGTCCTGCCGGACGAATGCTGCCATATGCTGCTCGTCAAGCGCGATCTTAAGCCCTTGCGCGACAGCGGCGCGGAGGCCATCGTCTGTCTGGCCTGCGGCGACGGCGTGCAGACCGTCGCGGCCCATACTACGGTTCCGGTTTTCCCCGCGAACGACACGCTGTTTCTCGGGCAGATTGAACGTGCTGGCGTTTTCCGTGAGGCCTGCCGTATGTGCGGAGACTGCATGCTCGGCCAGACCGGCGGCATCTGTCCTGTGACGCAGTGTGCAAAATCGCTCGTCCACGGGCCGTGCGGCGGACAGCGGAACGGCCGCTGTGAGGTCAACCCCGAAAACGAGTGTGCATGGCTGCGCATTTACCGCAAACTCAAGGAACTGGACCGGCTGGATCTGCTGGAGGCGGACCGGGCGGATAAGGATTATCGAAGCACCGCATACCCGCAGGCGCACAGCCTGCGCGAGATCAGGAAAAAGGGAGGAACACCATGAGTGAACTGAAACGAACCGTACTCTATCAGGCCCATCTGGACGCCGGGGCCACGATGGTCGATTTCGGCGGCTGGGATATGCCCATCCAGTACCCGGACGGCATCGTCGCCGAGCATCTCTACTGCCGCAGCCACTGCGCCATTTTCGACGTGTCCCACATGGGCCGTATCGACGTCGAAGGGCCGGACATGGTGCGGTTTTTGCAGCACGTCCTGTCCAGCAACGTGCAGGCGCTTGACATCAATCAGGCGCAGTACTGCATCATTCCCAATCAGAATGGCTGTGCCATCGACGACGCGTATCTCTATCGCTTTGAGGCAGAAAAATACTTCCTCGTCATCAATGCGGGCAACATCGACAAGGATCTCGCCCACCTGACGCGCGAGGCCGAACGCTATAACGTCACGCTCACCAATGTCTCCGACCGCTATGCGGCCATCGCCGTGCAGGGCCCGGAGGCCAAAAAGCTGCTCATGGCCCTGTCGGGCGGCAAGGCGCTCACGCGGGAAAACGTCAAAAACGCGCTGGGGACGCTCACCATGGAGGACCGTCCCGTCCGCGTTGCCAAGACCGGCTATACCGGAGAACCCATCGGCTATGAACTCTATTGCGAATCAAGGGACGCCCGGTATTTTTGGGACCGTCTGATCGAACTCGGGGCAAGACCCACCGCGCTCGGCGCGCGCGATACGCTGCGAATGGAAGCTTCTCTGCCGCTCTACGGCCATGAAATGGGGGAGTGCGAGTTTGGCGGCGAGATCCCGGTCTATGCTGTGCCGCTGGCCAAATTCGCCGTCTCGTTCGCAGAGGAAAAGGGCGATTTCATTGGCCGCGCCGCACTGAAGCGACAGTTCGAGGCGTTTCAGAAGATCATGAACCGCGATTATTCCGCCCTTCAGGATCTCCCGTACCGCATTCAGCCGGTCTATCTTGCAGGCAAGGGCGTTCTGCGCAAGGGCTTCCCGGTCTACAGCAAGGACGCGTGGGCAGAGGGAAAGCCCGTCGGCTATGTGACCTCCGGTACGATGATTCCGTATTTCAAGACGGAGGGCGAGGGGCTGGAAACGGTCATTACCTCCGAGACGGGCAAGCGCTCCATCGGCCTTGCGTATCTCGATTCGCGCATCTGTCAGGACTTTGACCTTGAGATCGACATCCGCGGCAAACGGCAGCCGGCCAAGGTTGTTGCGTGGCACATCCGGCAGGATGCCGCGCCCTACGTCCGCCCCATCCTGCCCGATCATCCTGCCCCGGCTGCGCCGCACTGCGACGCGCCGTATGCCGAAAAGGCCGCTGCGCTCCTGAAAAAGGCGCAGGAGAACCACCTCTGGCGGCAGCATCGGTGCATCAATCTCATTCCGTCTGAAAACACACAATCGCGCGCCGTGCGCCTGCTCTCGGCCTCTGACCCGTCGAACCGCTACGCTGAGCATAAAAAACAGAAGGCGTTCTATGATGCGGAGATCTTCTATTATCAGGGTACGAACTTCATCGGCGAGGTCGAGGCACTGCTCGTTGAGGAGATGAAAAAATTCCTCGGCGCATCGCAGGTTGAAACGCGCGTGACCTCCGGTCAGATGTCCAATACCGCTGTCTTTTCCGCGCTCATGGACTTTAAGAACCGTGTTGACCGCAAGCGCACGCCGCAGCGGCTCGGCTGGGTCATGAACAACCATATCGTCCGCGGCGGCCATCTGTCCGCACAGCCCATGGGTGCGCTGCACGATTATATCGCCGTCGATCCCGTCACCGAAAAGCAGATGGTCGTCAACTTTCCCGTCTGCGCCGACGACCCGTACCGCATCGACACGGAGGCGGCAAAGCTGCTGCTTGCGCAGTACCGGCCGGAATTCGTGATCTTCGGCAAGTCCATGGTGCTGTATAAGGAGCCGGTCGCGGAGCTTGTAAGCTTCATCCGCGAGCAGGGCATCCGCACGACCGTCATGTACGACATGGCCCATGTGCTGGGTCTGATCGGCGACCACTTCCAGAAGCCGTTTGAAGAGGGCGCGGAGATCGTCACCGGCTCGACGCACAAGACCTTCTTCGGCCCGCAGCGCGGCGTGATCGGCGTGAATTACAAGCCGGAGGACCTCAAATGGGGCCTCTGGGAGACGATCGAAACGCGCGCCTTCCCCGGCAGCGTCTCCAACCACCATCTTGGAACGCTTCTCGGCCAGCTGATGGCGGCGTATGAGATGAACGCGTTCAAGGACGAATACCAGAAGGCCGTGATTGAAAACGCAAAGAGCTTCGCCGCCAGCTTGAGGGCCGAGGGCCTTGACGTGGCGGGCGACCCGGCCGTGGGCTACACCGAGACGCATCAGGTCATCGTCCGCGTCGGCTACGCCAGAGGCCCGGAGATCGCGAAGCGGCTCGAGGAAAACAACATCATCTGCAACTATCAGGCCACGCCCGACGAGGAGGGCTTCACTGCCTCCGGCGCGCTGCGCATGGGCGTAAACGAAATGACCCGCTTCGGCTTCGGGAAGGAGCAGTTCGCGCAGCTTGCGCACCTGATCGCCGACTGCGTCATGCGCAATGCGGACGTCCGGGAAGAAGCTGCCCGCCTGCGCGAGAACTTCACCGATATGCGCTACTGCTTCTCCGACGCGGAGACGGAAAGCCTCATTTCCGCCCTGGCTGAGGCTACGGGCATCTGAGCGGATAGCGTACACTTTATCAGAAATTTGCCCGCTCAGTGTAGGGGCCGATGCCCACATCGGCCCGGCAGATTGCACCGCGTTTTACGAAAATCTTCGGCGAATTCGCAGCTTCCCAACGGGCCGATGTGGGCATCGGCCCCTACTATACTGTGCGAATCCGCACTGCCTGCAAATATGGCGAAGCATATCCAGCGCCCCTTTTCTCCCCCCACCAACTCAACCAATCAACCCCACAAAACAGAACTGGAGGAACGAATTATGAATTTTCCCGCTGAACTGAAGTATTCCCGCGACCACGAATGGGTCAAGATGCTGGACGAAACGACTGCTCTTGTCGGCATCACGGACTTTGCCCAGAGCGAACTGGGTGATCTGGTCTACGTCAATCTGCCCGAACCCGGCGACGAGGTGCTTGCGGGCGAAACGGCCTGTGATGTCGAATCCGTCAAGGCTGTGTCCGATGTTATGAGCCCCGTGACCGGCGTGATTGCCGCGGTCAACGAGGAACTGGACGATTCGCCGGAACTACTGAACTCCGACCCCTATGAGGCGTGGATCATGAAGATCGAGCGCATCACGGACTTCTCCGAACTTCTGAGTGCGGAGGAATATGAGGCGTTTACGAAGGAGGAACACTGATGGGCACATTTGTCCCGACGACAGCTGCGGAACGGGAGCAGATGCTGCGGACGATCGGTGCTTCATCCGTAGAAGAACTGTTCCGGGATGTGCCGCAGCAGATGTATCTGGATGGATATCTGAATCTGCCGCCCGGGAAGAGTGAACAGGAGACGTTTGAAGCTGTCTCGACGCTGGCGGAGCAGAATCATGTGTTCAAGACCTGCCTGCGCGGTGCGGGCAGCTACCGGCATTATATCCCGGCGGCGGTAAAAGCCATCGTGACCCGCGAGGAATTTGTGACGGCCTATACGCCCTATCAGGCCGAGATCAGTCAGGGCATTTTACAGGGAATTTTTGAATACCAGACTATGCTCTGCGAACTGACCGGTATGGACGTGTCCAACGCTGGCGTTTATGACGGCGGGACTGCCGCTGCAGAAGCTATCCCCATGTGCCGCGACCGTAAACGCACAAGGGCCTATGTCTCTGCAGCAATCGACCCGAACGTCCTCGGCGTTATGAAGACCTACTGCTTCGGCTCCGGGACGGAGTTGATTGTTGTCCCAATGAAGAACGGCAAAACAGACCCGGACGCGCTGCGCACCATGCTCGGCGCGGACGCCGCCTGCTTCTATGTCCAGCAGCCGAATTTCTTCGGCCAGCTGGAGGATGCGGAACTGCTCGGCGAGATCACACACGCAGCCGGAGCCAAATATATCATGGGCGTGAACCCCATTTCGCTGGCCGTCCTGAAAACACCGGGCGAGTGCGGCGCGGACATTGCCGTCGGTGAAGGGCAGCCGCTCGGCCTCGATACGGCCTTCGGCGGGCCGTACCTCGGCTTTATGACCGCGACGAGCGCCATGATGCGCAAGCTTCCGGGCCGCATCGTCGGCCAGACGCATGATACAGAGGGGAAGACCGGCTATGTTCTCACGCTTTCTGCGCGTGAGCAGCACATCCGCCGGGAAAAAGCCTCGTCCAATATCTGCTCAAACGAACAGCTTTGTGCGCTGACTGTTGCCGTCTATCTTGCCGCCATGGGCGAGGCCGGACTGCGACAGGCCGCGACGCTCTGCACGTCCCGCGCGCATTATTTCGCACAGCGGCTCGAAGAAGTGCTCGGCTGGAAGCGCGTCTATCCCGGCGAATTCTTCCACGAATTCGTGACCGCCTGCCCGTGCCCGGAACGGGCGCTGGCAGTATTGGAGGCGCACGGAATTCTGGGCGGTCTGCCGGTGGAGGGCGGAATCCTCTGGTGCGTGACGGAACTGACAGATAAAAAGACGCTCGACCATGTGATTGGGCTTTTGCAGGAGGTGAGCGGCCAATGAAGACGATTTTTGAACAGGGTGCCCTCGGCCATGGCTTGTCGCTGCTTCCCGCGTGCGATGTGCCCGTCGTGACGCTGGCGCCGGCGCGCAAAAAGCCGCTGCACCTGCCGCAGGTGAGCGAAAATGAACTCATCCGGCACTATACCGCACTGTCGCATCGCGTCCACGGCATGAACGACGGCTTCTATCCGCTGGGCTCCTGCACGATGAAGTACAACCCCAAGGTCAATGAAGCCCTTGCGGCGCTGCCGGGCTTTGCAAGGCTCCATCCGCTTCAGCCGGAGCAGACGGCGCAGGGCGCGCTGGAACTGCTGTATGAAACGGGAAAGCTGCTTGGCGAAGTGACCGGTATGGACGCGTTCACGCTCCAGCCCGCAGCAGGTGCGCACGGCGAATTCACAGGCCTGCTGCTCATCAAGGCGTACCACCTCGCACGCGGCGACGTGAGCCGGACAGAGATCATCGTCCCGGATTCCGCCCACGGCACGAATCCGGCCTCGTCCGTCATGGCAGGCTTCCGCGTGGTCAATATCCCGTCCGGCGCAGACGGCTGCGTCGATCTCGCGGCGCTCCGCGCAGCCGTTGGACCGCAGACGGCAGGATTGATGCTCACAAATCCCAATACGGTCGGCATCTTCGACAAGAATATCCTTGAAATCACGAAAATCATCCACGACGCGGGCGGCCTGTGCTATTACGACGGCGCGAATCTGAACGCCGTTATGGGCGTCGTCCGTCCGGGCGACATGGGCTTCGACTGCATCCACCTGAATCTGCATAAGTCCTTTGCCACGCCGCACGGCGGCGGTGGGCCGGGTTCCGGCCCTGTGGGCTGTAAGGCGTTTCTCGCGCCGTTTTTGCCTGGCCCCATCCCGGAAAAGACCGAAAACGGCTTCCGCTTTGCGCAGCCTGCGCAGTCCGTCGGCCGGGTGCGGGATTTCTACGGAAATTTCCTCGTCGTCGTCAAGGCGTTTGCCTATCTGACCATGCTTGGCCGGGAGGGCGTGCATGAAGTGGGCCGCAACGCGGTTCTAAATGCGAATTATATGATGGCCGCGCTGCAGGATATCTACGACATGGCCTACCCCGGCCCCTGTATGCACGAGTTTGTCATGACGCTGGATCGGCTGCATAAAGAAACCGGTGTTTCCGCGCTTGATATCGCCAAGGGCCTGCTTGACAACGGCATTCATCCGCCCACAATGTATTTCCCACTGATCGTCCACGAGGCGCTCATGGTCGAGCCGACGGAGACGGAGCCCAAGGCCACCATGGATGAGGCAATCGAGGTCTTCCGTTCGCTTGCCCGTCTTGCATATGAGAATCCCGAAGCACTCCATACCGCACCGCACAATACCCCTGTCCGCCGTCTCGACGAGGTACAGGCCGCAAGAAATCCCGTTTTGCGCGCTGTGTTTGCAGAATAAAAAAAAAGACTGCCCGCCGCCCGGCCATACACATGGCCAGGCGGCGTCAGTCTGTGAAAAGGGCGTTTGTTCCGGTACAACGGTTCAAATGATTACAGTGTAAATTCAAAGCGCATGGCAAGCGCCTTGAACAGTTCGTGCATAACGCGCTCGGAGACGGTTCGGATGTCCATGCCGCCGATAAAGGCGATGATTTTCTGAATCTCATCCTCAGGGACGTGATACGACCGGAGGCTCATGGTCAGGAACATTTGCAGCTTCTTTTCCAGCGTCAGTTCCTCGTCGCACGGATGCGCCATATAGGCCCGCATGATTCCGGCAGAGCCGAGTTCCATAAAGAAGAAGTCCTGTGCGGTCAACTCCGGCTGATAGGAACCGAAGATCTGATAGAGTTCCTTGGCTGTCTCGCGGAAAATATAGTCCGATGCTTCCTTCTGCGTGTACGCCTCGATATAGATCTCGCGCAGATTTTCGTTCAGTTCCGTCAGTGTCATCTGAATGGCTGTCTCCACGGCATAGACATAGGCCGGCGGCAGATGTGCGCCTGCCATGCTGCGAGCCGTAGCGAACTGATTGGAAAACATGAACTCCACCAGTTCAGCCAGTACGCCGTCCTTGGCACGGAAAATATTTTGAAAAATACTGTTGGAAACCGATGCCTGCTGTACAATCTGTGCAACAGTCGTTTTTTTATAGCCCTGCTCGAGAAACAGCTTGACGCAGACCGTCAGAATCCGCTTCTTGGACGGCAGGCTTGCATTTGTGATCGCGATGAGGACCACGTCCCTTCTGACATTCTTTTTGCACCCATTGTAGCAAACCTCCGCCGGAAACGCAAGTCTTTCGCACCCCTGCCCCCCTGCCGCGCTCTGCGCGGTAAGGGGAGGGGATATGTTGCAAAATTCAGAGTGCCCCGAAATTTGTGACATTTGCATCCCCTCAAGCCCTACGGGCCAGTTCCCCTTGCGCCTAAGGAAAGCCTTGGGGCATCACTAATTTTGTTTGATGTGCTGAATTATTTTATGGATTGACAGGATGTTTTATTAGAATTATAATATAGACGTGAACCGCTATTCACGTCATATTGAGGTGTTTTATGTATCGGAAGCTGAATGAAGCGGCGTTGGGCGCGATTTTGGAGGCGGGCATTGCGGAATTTGCCCGCTGCGGTTTTCAGCCTGCATCTATTGCAGCGGTTGCAAAAAATGCGGGCGTAAGCGTCGGCGTGATCTATAAATATTTTGGGGATAAAGACACATTTTTTCTCGCCTGCGTGCGGCACTCGCTTGAACTGATGGATGCAACATTGCAGGAAGCCGCTGCGGGCGGCGGGCCGCTGGCGGCGCGGATGCAGCGGCTCATTCTCGCGCTCATCCGCCAGTCGCGCAGCCACGCAAGTTACAACGCGATGTATAACGAGATCACCTCCGGCAGCTGCCGGAAGTACGCCGGGACACTCGCCCGCGAGATCGAATCGCGCACGGCAGCGCTTTATACACGCCTGTTTGACGGCGCGCAGCAGGGCGGACAGCTCACAGAGCGGATCGAGCCGCAGCTGTTTGCGTTTTTCTTTGACAATCTGCTGATGATGCTGCAGTTTTCCTACAGCTGCGAATATTATCAAGAACGGATGCAGATCTTCTGCGGCGATGCCGCTTTGGATGATACGAAAATGGCCGACAGGCTGACGCGCTTTTTGCTGGGCGCGATGAAAGGAGACGTATGCAGTATCTCATCGCTTACGACTTCGGAACAACCGGAGTCAAGACCTGCCTGTTCGGAGCCGAACAGGATATCCGGCTGATTGCGAGCGCCTACGCAGGCTATGGACTATATATCCTGCCAGACGGCGGCGCGGAGCAGGACGCAGATGAATGGTGGACGGCCATGTGCTGTACCTCGCGTGCTGTGTTTGAAAAGACGGACGTGATGCCTGCGCAGGTGTCCGGCATTTCCTTTTGTTCGCAGATGCAGGGCATGGTGCTCGTGGATGAAAATGGCCGCGCGCTGCGCCGCCCGATGAGCTATATGGACCAGCGGGCTTTGGCGGAATTCAAGGCATGTCAGACGCACGGGCCGTGTGTTTCCGGCGTGAACGTCGGGATGCTGCTGCGCTCTCTGCGCGCGACGCACGCTGCGTCCACGAGTGTCAAGGATCCGCTCTGGAAATATAAATGGGTACAGGCGCATGAGCCGGAAGTCTTCCAAAAGGCCCACAAGTGGCTGGATGTGAAGGAATCCCTGATCGCACGGGCGACGGGAGAATTCGTCATGACGCGTGATTCGGCCTATTCGACGTTTCTTTATGACACGCGGCCCGGTCGTGAGGGCTGGAACGAAGAACTTTGCCGGATGTACGGCGTCGAGACGCGGCACCTGGCGAAGATCATTGAATGCACCGACGTGGCGGGGCTTCTGACGGAACAGGCCGCGCAGGAACTGGGCCTCTGTCCCGGAACAAGGGTTTACGGCGGCGGAGGCGACGCGACGCTTATCGGCGTGGGTGCGGGCTGCACCGCCGTCGGCAGTACGCATATCTATTCCGGCACGTCCGGCTGGGTCGGAACGGTGATGGACCATCAGGCGGTTGATCTTTCGGCGATGATTGCGGGCATTGTCGGCGCAGAAAAAGGCAAATACAATTATTTTGCCGAAATGGAGACGGCAGGCAAGTGCTTTGAATGGGTCAAGGATCATCTGGTGCTGGATGAGGTCAATATCTATCTGTCCAAGACCGACGTGGCCGAGAGTCAGGAAACGGTTTATGAGAGTTTGTACGATTACATGTCCGATACCGTCGCGCGGGTTGCACCCGGTTCTGGAGGCGTGATCTTTACACCGTGGCTGCATGGCAACCGCTGTCCGTTTGAAGACCCGGCGGCAGCCGGGATATTCTTCAACATTCAGCTGGAGACAGGCAAGGCGCAGATGCTGCGGGCGGTTCTCGAGGGCATCTGCTTCCACCAGCGCTGGATGCTCGAATGCGAGGAAAAGAAGACAAAGACGTCCCCAGTCATCCGATTCGTCGGCGGCGGTGCACTGTCGAAGGTGACGTGTCAGATGCTGGCCGACATTACAGGCCGGACAGTCGAGACAGTCGAAAACACGAAGGATGTCGGTGCCATCGGCGCGGCAATGCTGGCTGCGGTCGGGAGCGGGCTGTTCCCAAGTCTGACCCTTGCCGCCGCGCATGTGAAAGTCAACGGACGCTATGAGCCGAACGCGGCCTTAAAGCCGGTCTATGACCGCAATTACCGCGTGTTCCGGCAGCTGTACGCGTCAAATAAGAAGAATTTTGCGCTGCTAAATAAGCTGAAGGAGGCATAAGCATGGAAGATCAGGCTTTACGGATGTGCATCTGTAAAACGGGCCGTGAACTGCTGGAAAACAGACTTGTTGCCCGGACGTGGGGCAACGTTTCAGCCCGCGCAGATGACATGCACTATCTTGTCACGCCCAGCGGTATGGACTACGGCAGCATCATGCCGGAGGATATTGCACTCTGTGATCTTGCAGACGGCAAATGGACCGGCCCGCGCAGGCCGTCCGGCGAACGGGCAGTGCACGCGCTTGCCTATTCGATGTTTGAGGATGCCCATTTTGTCATTCACACGCACCAGACCTACGCCTCGGCGCTTGGCCTGTGCGGATACAAGCCTGGCTGCTTTACCGGCGAGGAACGGCAGCAGCTTGGCGGTGTGGCCGTGGCGGGGTATGGACTGCCGGGCACAAAAACACTGCAGAACGCAATGCGCGAGGCTATGGCGCACGGAGCAAAGACAATCCTGATGGCGCACCACGGTGTTTTGATCTGCGCGCGCAGCCACGACGAAGCGCTGATGCGTGCGCAGCTGCTCGAACGGCTCTGCCGCCGCTGCTGGCAGGGTGTATTAGAGCAAGCTGCACCGGTCATGGAACAGAAGCGGCTGGATTCCGTGCTTGCCAAGGTTCGCCACGCACATCCGCTGGCCTGTGCCGCGCGGACGGACGCACTTCTGACTATGGCGGCGCTGAATCGGCCCATCCGCGCCCAACTGGACGACATGGCGCAGATGATCGGATCCGTGATCCCAGTCACGCAGATCGCTGCGGCAGGTGAAATTTCCGCTGCGCTCGACAAGCGCTGCGCGGTGCTGGTTCCGGGTGTGGGTGCAGTCGTCTGCGGAAAGGACGAGGATGATACGCAGGCGCTGGCAGTTCTCGCGGACAAGGCTGCCGTCTGTGCGCTGCATACGGCGGCGCTCGGACAGCGCGCACAGCTTTCCCGCGCGGATATTGCCCTGCAGCATTTGGTCTATCAGCAGAAATACGCAAAGCAGAAGGAGGCAGGAAAATGACCGGAGAAAAAAAGAAAGAAATTTGGCGGGTTGTCAAATTTGTGCTGTTTTCGGCCTCGGCAGGTATCATCCAGATCGGATTGTTTACGCTGCTCAATGAACTGTGCAAATGGAGTTACTGGCCGTGCTATCTGATTGCATTGGTCGCGTCGGTGGTGTGGAACTTCACGCTCAACCGGAAATTCACGTTCAAGAGCGCCAACAACGTGCCGAAGGCCATGGCGCTGGTTTTGTGCTATTACGCCGTGTTCACACCCCTGTCAACCCTTCTCGGCAACTGGCTGGTTGAAACCTGCGGCTGGAACGAATATCTGGTCACCGTTATGAATATGCTTTTGAATTTTGTCACGGAATACCTGTTTGACACGTTCGTCGTGTTCCGGGGCAGCATGGATACAAATGACCTTGCGAAAAAGGAGGAACCCATAAAATGAACAACTGCGGCATCAGCCGTTGGGACGATCCCAACGAGATCAATGCGAGACTCAAGGCGCTGACCAGTCAGCCCATCTGGGAGGTCACAGACGACTATTACAACAATGTAATCCTCAAGTATTTCGATGAAAAGTGCAAAGCCTCCAAGGCTGTGTATGAGGAGTCGAAGGAGTATATCCCCGGAGGTGTCCAGCATAATCTGGCCTTTAACAAGCCGTTTCCCATGTGTATGGCGCGGGCCGACGGCGCGTACCTCTATGATAAGGACGGAAATCAGTATATCGACTTTTTACAGGCCGGCGGCCCGACAATTCTCGGCAGCAACTATCCCGTCATCCGGGAAAAGGTGATTGAACTGCTGAACGAATGCGGCCCGGTGACAGGTCTGCTGCACGAGTCCGAGTTGATGATTGCAAAAGAGATCAATAAGCATATGCCGAACGTTGAAATGTTCCGTATGCTCGGCAGCGGCACGGAGTCCGTCATGGCGGCGCTTCGCATCGCGCGCATTGCGACGGGCAAAAAGCGCATCATCAAGGTCGGCGGCGCGTATCACGGTTGGTCTGACCAGATGGTCTACGGCCTGAAAATCCCTGGCAGCCGGGCGCTTCTGGAATCGCACGGGATTCCCGGCGGCTGCTATGAGGCAACAGACGAGGTGCGGCCGAACGATCTGACCATGCTTGAGGATATGCTCAAGCGCAACGTGCTGCTCGGCGGCACAGCGGGCGTCATTGTCGAGCCGGTCGGCCCCGAAAGCGGTACGCGGCCCGTTGCGCACGACTATAACGCGGGCGTGCGGACGCTGTGCGATAAATACGGCGCGCTGATGATCTTCGATGAGGTCGTCACGGGCTTCCGCGTTGCGCTTTCGGGCGCGCAGGGCTATTTCGGCGTTGTACCGGATCTGACAGTCTTTGGAAAGATCGTCGCGGGCGGCTACCCCTCGGCAGGCGGCGTCGGCGGCAAGAAGGAATACGCGCAGCTCATGGCGGCGGGTCTTGCCACGGGCAAACACCGGGCCTATGTCGGCGGCACGCTGGCGGCCAATCCGCTGTCCTGCCTCGCCGGTTACACGGCCATCCGCGAGATTGAGCGCACGAACGCCTGTGAGATCGCGGGTAAAATGGGCGACCGCCTGTGCGACGGCCTCAAGAGCCTGCTCGAGCAATACGGCCTGCCGTTCGTAGCCTATAATCAGGGCTCCATCGTACATCTCGAGTGCACGGGCGCAATGAGTTTCGATTTCTCGTCCATGTCGTTTGCAAAGTCCGCCGTCGGTCTGCTCAAGCACAAGGATATGATGTATGTCCGCAAGGATTCCATGGAGCGCATGGGCGCGGCCTATATGGCAAACGGTATTGTCACGCTGGCCGGCAGCCGCCTGTATACCTCTATGGCCGACACGCCGGAGATCATCGATGAGGCGCTGAACCGGTTTGAAGAGGTCTTCAAACACGTCAAAAGGACCAATAAGGGACTTTTGGCCTGACGCACTCATCTTATCTATTATGGAATAAGGGCGCCTCTCGTCATGCTGAGCATGGCGAAAGGCGCCCTTGACATACCACGTCACTTCTTGATCTCGTCCCAATAGCGTTTGGCGGCCTGTTCGGTTTTGTTGTCACCATAGGTGTAATAAACACGGTCTTTGATACTGTCAGGAAGGTACTGCTGACGTATCCAGTGGTTCGGGAAGTTATGGGGGTAGAGATAGCCCTGCTCGCGCTCAAAGCCTGTGCCGTCAGCATGAACATTTTGCAGTTCGCGCGGGACGGGGCCGGTTCTGCCAGCCTTGACGTCGGCGATGGCCGCGTCGATGGCCATGTAGCCGGAATTGGACTTCGGAGCCGTGGCAAGCAGAATGACAGCGTCGGCCAGCGGCAGGCGCGCCTCCGGCAGCCCCAGCTGCAAAGCGCTGTCAACGCAGGCCTTGATGATAGGGATCGCCTGTGGATAGGCAAGGCCGACATCTTCCGCCACAGAGCACAGAATCCGGCGGCATGCCGACGGCAGATCGCCCGCCTCTAAAAACCGGGCCAGATAATGTACAGCGGCGTCCGGGTCGGAGCCGCGGATGGACTTCATGAGCGCGGAAAGATCGTCATAATGATCGTCGCCGGATTTATCATAGCGCATGGCCGAGCGCTGTGACACCTGCTTTGCGTCTGCCATGGTGAGCCTGACCACGCTGTTTTCGGGCCGTGTGGCCGTGTAAAGAAATTCGACGGCGTTGAGCGCCTTGCGGATATCGCCGCCGCAGGACTGCGCAATGTGCTCCTTGACACCGGGCTCCGGCAGGATGGTCACGCTGTCGCGCGATTCGAGATAATTGAGTGCCCGGCTGACTGCGCGCTGCGCCTCGTCCTTTTCCACGGGCTTGAATTCAAACACCGTCGAGCGCGACAGGATAGCGTTGTAGACATAGAAATACGGGTTTTCCGTCGTAGATGCAATGAGTGTGATCTTGCCGTTTTCAATATACTCCAGCAGCGTCTGCTGCTGTTTTTTGTTGAAATACTGGATCTCGTCCAGATACAGCAGCACGCCGTTCGGCGCGAGGAACGTGTCCAGCTGGGCATAAATCTCCTTAATGTCAGCGGAGGACGCGGTCGTTGCGTTGAGTTTGCACAGCTTCCGCTGCGTTTTTTTCGCAATCAGATTTGCAACGGTCGTCTTGCCTGTGCCGGAAGGGCCGTAGAAGATCATATTCGGAACAGAACCGCTCTCAATGATGCGGCGTAGCAGGCCGTTTTCCCCTAATATATGCTGTTGACCGCAGACGTCGGACAGTTCCTGCGGACGAAGCGCGTCCGCGAGGGGCTGATACATATCGCCCGCCTCCTTTTCGTTTTTTAATGTATTATACCGGTTTTCGCTGCCAATTACAAGCGGGCGGTTCCCTTTCCCGACTGTTTGTGATACAATGAAACAAAAAACAGGGGATGAGCAAGTATGGAAACAGCTGAACGCGTGGCCGGTATCATTGCTGCGCTGAAAAAGGAATATCCGGATGCGCTCTGTGCGCTGCATTACGGGAAGGATTATGAGCTGATGATCGCAGTACGCCTGTCTGCACAGTGCACAGACGCACGGGTCAATTTGGTTACGCCTGCGCTCTTCGCACGCTATCCGACGCTGGATGCGTTCGCGGAGGCCGACGTTTCCGAGGTCGAGGACTATGTTCACTCCTGCGGGTTCTATAAGCACAAAGCGGAAGACATTGTGCTGGCCTGCCGGATGCTGCGGGACGAATACGGCGGAAAAGTCCCGGGAACGATGGACGAACTGCTGCGCCTGCCGGGTGTGGGCCGGAAAACGGCAAATCTGCTGCTGGGCGATATTTATAGGACGCCCGGCTCGGTCGTCTGCGACACGCACTGCATCCGCATCTGCAATCTGCTGGGCCTTGCCAGCGGGAAGAACCCGGCAAAGGTTGAACAGCAGCTGCGCGCCATCCTGCCGCCGGAGGAATCGTCCGATTTCTGCCATCGCCTCGTCCTGCACGGCCGGGCAGTCTGTGTGGCGAGAAAGCCCGCGTGCGAACGCTGCTGTCTTGCCCCGTACTGCAAGAGTTTTACGGGCGAATAATCATTTTTCAGAAGCACAGCCGGAAAACCACTCACGTTCTATTATACAAAGGAGAATTCCATGTCCAACAGAACCATTTGCCTCATCAATGATTCGTTTCCGCCCGTGACGGACGGGGTTGCGAATGCGGTCGTCAATTATGGCCGCGCGATCACCGAGAGCGGCGATAAAGCCGTTGTTGTGACGCCTGCTTATCCCGGCGCGGACGACAGTAGCTTCAGCTTCCCGGTCGTGCGCTATCCCAGCATCGACATGACGAAGCTTGTCGGCTATCATGCGGGCTTTCCGTTTTCAGAGAAGACCATGCAGACACTTATGGAATACCCGTTTGATCTCATCCACTGCCATTGCCCCATTACCTCTGCCGTGCTTGCACGCGAACTGCGCGCCCGGATCCATGTTCCAACGGTTTTTACCTATCACACCAAGTTCGATATTGACATTGCAAATGCCATCCATGCGAAGCTTTTGCAGGAGGGCGCAAAAAAGCTGCTTGTTGACAATATCAGCGCCTTCGATGAGGTCTGGACAGTCAGCCATGGAGCGGGGGAGAACCTGCGCTCGCTCGGCTATCAGGGCGACTGGCGCGTAATGCCGAACGGCGTCGATTTCGCAAGGGGCCGCGTACCGGAAACAGACGTCCACGCGGTCTGCCGGGATTTTGATCTGCCGGAAAACGTGCCCGTTTTTCTGTTTGTGGGCCGCATGATGTGGTATAAGGGCCTACGCATCACGCTCGACGCACTCAAAAAACTTAAGGACGGCGGCCATCCGTTCCGTATGGTCTTCGTCGGCAGCGGCGGAGACAAAGATGAGGTCGTGGCCTACGCCAACGAACTTGGCCTTGCGGACCGTGTGTTCTTTACCTCGCCCAAATACGACCGCAATGTCATTCGGGCGTGGTACTGCCGGGCCGATCTGTTCCTGTTCCCATCGACGTTCGACACGAACGGCCTTGTCGTGCGCGAGGCGGCAGCCTGTGAACTGGCAAGCGTCCTTGTGCGCGGCAGCTGCGCTGCTGAGGATATCACGGATGGCAAAAACGGATTTTTGATCGAAGAAAACGCAGACTCCATGGCAGCGCTGCTTGCAAAGCTTTGCCATGAGCCGGAGGTTCTGAAGCGTGTGGGCAGACAGGCGCAGGAGGAAATTTATATTTCCTGGGACGATGCTGTCCATCGTGCGCAGCGCCGCTACGAGATTGTGATCGAGCAGTATCGCTCCTGCGGTTCCGCCCACCGCCGCTTCTCTGACGAGTATTATCAGTCGCTTGGCATGTGTATCGACGTGCTCAAGCGCAGCCGTGAGCGCCTGCGCGAACAATGGGACGCTTTCGCGGAGCATTTCCAGTAAAGCTGAAAAAACCTCTGCCGCCCGCGCGGGCAGCAGAGGTTTTTCTATCGTTCTGTATTTAAATATGTATCTTATTCCTTGACTGTGCCGTCTGCATTGAAGACGGGAAGCTTGTTGAGGTAGATGATGTCCTTGCGCTCCTGCGCATCGCCTTCCGCGAGAACAGCCATGCGGCCTGCGACTGTGCCGCCTGCCTTTTCAACCAACTCTTCCATCGCGCGCAGCGATTCGCCGGTGGAAATGACATCGTCTACGATCAGCACACGCTTACCGCGGATCTTGTCAGCCTCTTCGCCGGACAGATATAGATCCTGATCATGCTGGGTCGTGATGGAACGGACCGTCACATGCAGCGGGCGGGGCATATAGACCTTCAGACCCTTGCGGGCGACGAAATATTCCTTTGCGCCGGACTGGCGAGCCATCTCGTGGATGAGGGGGATGCTCTTGGCCTCGGCCGTGAGCAGATAATCGTAGTCCTTCGGCGCCCTTGCCAGCAGTTCGCGTGCACAGGCGACGGTGATCTCCGCGTCGCCGAACATGACGAACGCGCCGATATACAGATCGTCGGACACCTTGCACAGCGGCAGATCCCGGTCAAGACCGGCAATGTTCATTCTATATTTCATGCAGAATCTTCTCCTCCATATCCTTTCGTGCGTCGGGTCATTCCCAAAGAAATATTATACCGGCCGAACGGCGGCTTGTCAATTCCTTCTTCTGATTCGTTGTTTTCGCCATTGGCGAAAACAACATATTTTTTGTGCAGTAGTGTAAATTTTCCGTGAACTTTTTTGTTGGTGCTGACACTTGTATTTATATGCGCTATCCTCTATAATCAAGCTGTCAGAAAGTCTGGTGGGCTAAAAAATTTTTGCCTGCCCGCGAGAAAAAAGAAAGGATGGTTTCCCTACATGAGCAATTTCTTTAAAGTGAAGGAACACGGCTCGACCGTGCGCACCGAGATCATGGCCGGTGTGACGACCTTCATGGCGATGGCTTACATTTTGATGGTCAACGCCGGTATGTTCTCCAGCCTCGGCACCGTCAGCTACGGTGCAATCTACATCGCAACTGCCATTTCCGCCGTTATCGGCACCGTTCTCATCGGTCTTCTGTCCAACCTGCCGCTGGCGCAGGCTTCCGGCATGGGTCTGAACGCATTCTTCGTCTACACCGTCTGCTTCACCTTCGGCCTCAGCTACGCGAACGCGCTGGTTCTCGTTCTGGTTGACGGCATTGTCTTCGTCCTGCTGACTGTCACGGGTCTTCGCAAGATGATCTTCGACGCTATCCCGGCTGCTGTCAAGACTGCGATCTCTGCCGGCATTGGCCTGTTCATCGCGTTCATCGGCCTGCAGAACGCCGGTATCGTCATGGACGACGGCGCAACGCTTGTCAATCTCGCTTCTTTCAATGTCTTCTCCGGCGCCGCTACCTGGGCCAGCATCTTCCCGATGCTCCTGACCATCATCGCGGTCTTCGCCATCGGCGCTATGTCCAAGAAGAAGGTCAAGGGCGCTGTCCTGTGGGGCATGCTCGGCGGCGCAGTTCTCTACTACGTCATCGGCCTCATCACGATTCCTGATTTCTATGCTACCGCTGTCGCTCCTAACCTGACCTCCGATTTCTTCGGCGCGTTCAAAGAGTTTGGCGCACAGGCGTTCGGCAAGGTCTTCACCGAAGGCTTTGACTTCAGCCCGTACATTGCCGAGCACGGCATGAGCAACTTCATCGTCATGTTCCTCACTACCATGCTTGCATTCTGCATGGTCGATATGTTCGATACCCTTGGCACGCTGTACGGCGCCTGCGCTGCCGGCAATATGCTGACCAAGGACGGCAACGTTCCCAACATGGACAAGGCTATGCTGGCTGACGCCATTGCTACCTGCTGCGGCGCTGTCTGCGGCACCTCCACTGTCACCACGTTCGTCGAGTCCTCTGCCGGCGTTGCCGAGGGCGGCCGCACCGGTCTTGCCTCCATGGCGACTGCTGCTCTGTTCTTCATCGCAATGTTCCTCGCGCCTGTCGCACAGCTCATCCCGACCTACGCCTGCGCTGCAGCTCTGATCTATGTCGGCGTTCTTATGATGGCGAACGTCCGCTCCATCGACTGGGATGATCCCGCTGCTGCGGTTCCGGGCTTCATGACTGTCGCGTTCATGCCGCTGACCTACAACATCTCCTACGGCATCGCGTTCGGCCTCATTTCCTATGTCTTCATCAAGATCTTCACCGGCAAGTTCAAGCAAGCCAATGCCGGCACCTGGGTCATCACGAACCTCTTCGCCCTCATGGTCTTCCTCACCCGCTTATCAAGCTTCCCGTCGGGCGCGCCTCACGGCGCGCCCGTTTTTTCTCTGCAAAAACGTTCATAAAAAGTCCATAATTTTATCCTTGACTTTTTGGGGACAATTCGCTATGATACAGTTTCACCAGAAAAGAGGAGGCGTTTTTCATGGACAAGCAGCCGTATATTGTCGGCGTCGGCGCTGCGAATGCAGATCTCAACGGCGCGTCCCTTGCGCCCATCCATCTGCGTGATTCCAATCCCGGACACATCAGCCTGTCCGCCGGAGGTGTGACGCGCAACGTGTGCGAAAACCTTGCACGGCTGGGCGCAGACGTGAAGCTTTTGAGTTGCGTGGGCGATGATACCTTCGGCGCGTTTATCCGCCGTTCCTGCGAAGACGCGGGAATCGACGCGTCCCATCTGTATGAGGCGAAGGGCGCAAATTCCTCCATGTATCTGTCTATTTTGGACGCAGACGGCGATATGCTGGTCGGCATGTCGGACATGCGCATTGTCCAGCAGGACATGCCGGAGGACTATCTGCCGTCGCAAAAAGCGCTGATCCAAGGTGCGGGTGTCGTGACCTGCGACCCCTGCATGGGTGAAAAAATGCTTTTGCAGCTGCTGGATCTGTGTACGCCTGAACAGATCGTCTGTGTTGACCCTGTCTCATGCGCGTATGCGCGCGTGGTCGCGCCGTTCATCGGCCGTTTCCACACTGCCAAGCCCAACCGTATGGAACTTGGGATTTTGGCCGGTATGGAAATTCAGTCCGACAGCGATCTGGAACGTGCGGGTGAGGCTGTTCTGAATAAGGGCCTCAAGCGGCTGTTTGTCAGTCTCGGCGCAGAGGGCTGCTTGTACATGGACGCAGCCGGTACTGTTCTGCGCCGCAAGCTGCGGCCAGCGAAGATGGTCAACGCCTCCGGTGCGGGTGATTCCTTTGCTGCCGCTATGCTGTATGCCACGCTCCATGGCTTTGACGTCAAAAAGACGTTGGACTATGCCATGGCCGCCGGGATTGCGGCTGTGTCGCACGAGCGGACCATCAATCCGAATATGAGCACTGCGCTGCTCGAAGAAATCCTGCTGGCGCACCGCATTTGAACCTGTACACCCATCTGAAAGGAGTTATTCATATGAATCTGAAGGATTATCTGTCTGTTACCCCTGAAATTCAGGAGGCCATCGACGCGGGCAAGCCTGTCGTCGCACTGGAATCCACCATTCTGAGCCACGGTATGCCGTATCCGCAGAACGTGGAGTTTGCGCACAAGGTCGAAGAGATCGTCCGTGCAGAGGGCGCTGTTCCCGCAACGACTGCGATCATGGGCGGCAAGCTGAAGGTTGGCCTGAACGCCGAAGAACTGCTCGTCATGTGCAAGGCTGAGGGCGTCGGCAAGGTCAGCCGCCGTGACGTGGCTGTGTATCTGGCAACCGGCATGACCGGCGCGACCACCGTTGCAACCACCATGCTCATCGCCGCCATGGCAGGCATCCGTTTCTTCGCCACCGGCGGCATCGGCGGTGTGCATCGCGGCGCAGAAAAGACGATGGACATCTCCGCCGACCTGCAGGAACTGGCCAACACCCCCGTCTGCGTCGTCTGCGCGGGTGCAAAGAGCATTCTGGATCTCGGCCTGACGCTGGAATATCTCGAGACGCAGGGCGTTCCCGTTCTGGGTCTGCGCACGGATGAGCTGCCCGCGTTCTACTGCCGCACCTCCGGCTTCAAGCTCGACTACAACTGCAAGGACGAAGAGACGGTTGCGAAGATCATGAAGGCCAAGTGGGACATCGGCCTCAAGGGCGGTGCTGTCGTTGGCAATCCGATCCCCGAGCAGTATGCGATGGATCCGAACTACATGAACGGCATCATCGACAAGGCTGTCGCACAGGCCAACGCCGAGCATATCCACGGCAAGGCCATCACGCCGTATCTGCTGGCGCACATCAAGGACATGACCGAGGGCAAGTCCTTCGCCGCCAACCTGGAACTGGCCTACAACAACGCACACGCAGCGAGCAAGATCGCCGTTGCCTATTCCAAACTGTAATCTTCACATTTCTCAACGGGCGCGCCAATCGGCGTGCCCGTTTTTTGTGATGCAGGCCGCTGCGCCTCAGTTGTACCGCTCCCGGTACTCGTGCGGGCTGCTGCCGGCGTATTTCCGGAAGATGCGGGAAAAATGGCTGGGAGAAGAAAAGCCGAGGTAGGAGCCGATGGCAGTGAGAGATTTGTCCGAATAACGGAGGAGACGCTTGGCCTCTTCCGTTTTTTCTTTCAGAATGAAATCTGTCAGCGTTTCTCCGGTACTTTCTCTGAATTTTTTGGACAGGTACGGGCGGCTGACATACAGCGCACGGGCAATCTGCTCGGTTTTGATTGCGTCGGAGAGATGGTGCTGAACGTAATTTGCCACATCCGCTGTGAGTCTGGACGAAACAGCGCCTCGGTGCAGCCGCTCCACCCGTTCCGCATAGTCCAGCAGCATCCGGTATTGCAGATTTGCAATGCGCTCCGGAGAAGCGGTCAGTTCGCACTGCTGGATATAGGAGTCGCTGAGTGTAAACGCATCTTCCACCTGCATTCCGCCTTGGATTGCCGCGCGTGAGACAAGCGTGACAGTGACGATAAACAGATTTTTACGCTGCCGGAGCGGCTCACCGGCCACAACGCCGCTGCGGACGGCTGGCGCCCTGTCCAGCCACTGCCGGAGTGCTGCCGTGTCGCCCTTGCGTACCATGCGCAGCAGCCGCTGCTCCAGATCATAGGTGTTGTGTTCCAGCTGCGGCGGATCGAGTTTGTTCTGCGCTTGCTGCCGTACCTGCCGGGAAATCAGAGCGGTCTGCTCCTGTTCATAAATGCGCAGATCCTTCAGTTCCAGTCTTTCGTGATTGAACACATAGTTTATCGTACACAGCATTTGCAGCACGCTTTCCACCGGCATGCGAACAATGCTCCGCATGCCGGAGAGCATGGCCTCGGCCTCATCACCGGACAGATCCAGCCGGAAGGCCAGTTCCCGCAGGTCCTGTTCGCGTTCCATCACCTGCCGCGTAGGGCCGACGACAAGCTTTACCGTTCCAGCATTCAGAACGCCGTAGTAGTGAAATTGCGGCGTGATATAATATCCCACATGGTCTGTGATGGCAAAGACCTCCGCCCGACAGAGCGTCAGAGGATCTTTCGGCAGATCGACCATGGAGGTATAAAAGGTCTGGATGCCGTTCTCGTAGACCCGGACCGGGATTCCGGACAGATTGCCGATGGCGGTGCATAAATATTGCAGATCTACACGTTCCATGTTCAGTCCTCCAATCTGAATACAACTATATCAATTTGATTACAAAAATGCAAGCTTTGCATATTTGGACATGCTATACTGGTCGCATAAGCAATGTTACGAGAAACATGGGAGGAACCGGAGATGGCAAGACTGAAACTTGTAGAGCGCAAAGCGTTTGAGAGCAGGATTCATTCAGAGTATGTAAAACCGGCGGAGAAGTGGTTGGGGTATCTGATTGGCCCGGCGGGTGCGCTGCTGCTCAATGCTGTGCTGGCGACGTACCTGAACGTCTATTATACAGATGTACTGAAGCTGACCGGACTCTGGGGCGGCGCATTTCTGGTCGTATTTCCCATCGTGTCCAAGATTATCGACGCGGTCACGAACGTAGTCATGGGCTATCTTATTGACCGCACGCATACAAAAGAGGGCAAGGCCCGTCCGTGGCTGCTGCTGTCCGCGCCGCTGCTGACCATTACGGGCATCCTGCTCTTTACCGTGCCCAAGGGCTCGCAGACCCTGCAGGCGGTCTGGGTCATGGTCAGCTATAACCTGTTTTATTCCTTCGCATATACCATTTTTAATATGAGCCACAATTTGATGGTGCCTCTGTCTACGCGCGACACGACCCAGCGCGGCAGCCTGTCCGTTTTCAATCAGATCGCCACCATCATGATGAGCGGCATCCTGGTTGCGTTGGTGTTCCCAATGGTCATCATGCCCAAAATCGGCGTGGAACAGAGGAAGTGGATTGCGCTGATGAGCGTGCTGTCCATTCTGGCTCTGCCGCTGACGCTGCTGGAATACTATTTCACCAAGGAGCGCGTCACGCTCGAGGCACAGAACAGCGAAGAGCCGCCTGTTCCCTTTGCGAAGCAGCTTAAGGCAATTTTTACGGACAAGTATATGCTCATCATTTATGCCTACTTCCTGATCTTTACCTTTGGTGCAAGCATTAAGAATCTGAGCCTTGTCTATTTTTGTAACTATGTGCTTGGCACCTACAATGACGGCATTACCCAGACCATGCTCTCCGTCATCGGCGGCATTCCCATGGGAATCGGCGTTTTTGCCGTCTGGCCGCTGGCTAAAAAATTTGGCAAGCGGAATGTCACGCTGGCAGGCTTCGTGCTCTATGCCCTCGGCAGCGCCGTCTGCTGGATGTTCCCCACGAATATGACAATTATGCTGGCGGGGCAGTTTGTCAAAAATATCGGCGGCCTGCCGTGCTCGTATGTGTTCATGGCGCTGTTTGCCGACGTGCTGGATCATGTAGAATGGAAAAGCGGCTTCCGGTGCGATGGACTGGCCATGAGTGTGTATAATATCATTGCCGTTGCGATGGTTGGCATTTGCACCGGCGTGTTCAACGGTCTGCTTGCCAAAACAGGCTATACTGCGCCGGAGATCATAAATGGCGTAACAACTGCGGCAGAGCAGAGCGCTGCCGTAAAGCATGCGATTACCTTTGGATTTGTAGGGCTTGAAACCATCACCGGCGTTGTGCTCGCGGTACTGCTGGCCTTCCTGAATGTGGAGAAGTACATCGGCAAAGAACAGGCGGAGATCAAGGCCCGCCGGGAGGCAGAGTGATGCGGGCAATTCGGCTGAAAACAGAGCACCTGACCGCGCCCATGGGCGTGGACTTCACGGCCCCGCAGCTGTTCTGGAACTGCGAGGGCGGCGTCAGGCAGACTGCGTGGCAGATTCTAGCTGCAGATGACGGCGGAAATCTCCTTTGGGACAGCGGAAAGACAGAAGGTGCTGCCATGCGCGCAAAATGGGGCGGAAGCCCCGTCCTAGCTAAAACGAGCGTCGTCTGGCGTGTCCGGCTTTGGGACGAGAACGGCGTTTGCGGCGAGTGGTCGGAGTCCAGCTTTGAAACCGGCATCGATACATGGTGCGCCCGCTGGATCACAGGCGATTATCGCGTAAATAGAAAAAAACGGTATCCGGTGGACTGCTTCCGAACAATATTTGAGAGTTCCAATGTGAAAAAGGCCCGCCTATATATCACGGCTTGCGGGCTGTACGAAGCGAAGCTGAACGGACAGCGGGCAGGGGACGTTATCCTTGCGCCCGGCATTACCGATTACCGCAGGCGCGTACAGTATCAGACCTACGACATTACACCGCTTCTGCGAAGCGGCGAAAATGTCCTGACCGTCCAGCTGGCTGACGGCTGGTATCGCGGCAGCACCGGCGCATGGGGCCTGCGCAATCAGTACGGAACAGAAACGAAGCTGTTGGCGCAGCTGGAGATCACACATACGGACGGCCATGTACAGACGGTCTGCACCGATGAAAGCTGGGAGTGGTCAAATGATGGCCCTATCCGCTTTGCGGACAACAAGGATGGGGAAGTAGTGGATGCCGGCTGTGCACCCAGCTACAACGGAAAGGCAAAGGCGACGGCGCATCCGGTCACCCCCTCAGCGTCTGACAATGTTGCGGTCAGGGAGCATGAGCGTCTGCACGCACAGCTTCTTCGTACGCCGGCGGGGAAAACCGTGTTGGACTTCGGACAGAACATCGCGGGCTATGCTGCCTTTACGCTGACGGCGCGGGCGGGACAGACCGTAACGCTTCGTTTCGGCGAAATGCTGGACGAAAACGGAGAATTCACGCAGAAGAATATTCAGCTTTCCAGAAACAAGTTTACCACGCCCCTGCAGCAGGTCGTCTATACCTGCAAGGATGGCGCAAACGCATATAAAACCACGTTTGCGATTTTCGGCTTCCGCTATGTGCTGGTAGAGACGAAGATTCCATTCAAGGCAGAGAATTTTACCGCCATTGCGGTCTATTCCGATATGGAACGCACGGGCTGGTTTGAAAGTTCCAATCCGCTGCTGGACAAATTTGTGGAAAACACGGTCTGGAGTGCAAAAAACAACCATGCCGATCTGCCCACTGATTGTCCTACAAGAGAGCGTCACGGCTGGTCCGGCGACGCGCAGATCTTCTGTCCTACGGCCTGCTTCCTGTTTGATTACGAGCCCATGGCTGAGAAATTTCTGAACGACATGTATGACTGGCAGCGCAAGAGCGGCTGCCTTCCACAGATCGCACCGTCCGGCGGTACGGATTTCTATATGTACACCATGAACGGCAGCGTCGGCTGGGCCGATGCAGGTGTGATCATGCCGTATGTTCTCTGGAAGCAGTACGGAGACAAGCAGATTCTGGCCAGACGGTATTCTGGCATGAAGCGCTATGCGCAGTTTATGATGCGCCGCTGCGGGCGCTGGGGTGGCCCCTATGCAAAGCCGGTGCATATCCCGGCAAAGGACAAGAAATATCTGGTCAACCGGGGCCAGAGTTATGGCGAATGGGCCGAGCCGCAGGATATTTACACCATGCGCTTCATGGACTTTGCCGGCCCGCATCCGGAGGTATCCACAGCCTATACGGCCTATGTGATGGCCTTGATGGCGCAGATCGCGGAGATTCTGGGCGATACGGAGGACATTTCACGCTTTGCAGAATACCGCGACGGCTGCCGGACGGCATATCAGGCCATGATAAAAACCGAGCAGTTCACGCTGGATACCGACCGGCAGGCCCGGCTTGTGCGGCCGCTGGCGCTACATCTTCTGGATGAAGCACAGACGGCGTATGCAAAAAAGAGATTGCTTCAAGCATTGAAAAACTACGGCTGGCGGCTGGGAACCGGCTTTTTGTCTACGCCGCTGATTCTGGACGTGCTGGCAGAAACCGACTTGGAAGCGGCATACCGGCTGCTGGAAAACGAGCAGATGCCGGGCTGGCTGTTCATGCCCAAAAGCGGAGCTACGACCATTTGGGAATCCTGGGAAGGAGATCGGGCAGCGGGAAGCGGCGTAGCGTCTCTGGATCACTATTCCAAAGGCGCGGTCTGCCGCTGGCTTTTTGATACCATGTGCGGTATCCGGGTGAGCGGGGAGAATTGCTTTTCCATTGCGCCGCGTCCTGGCGGACACTTTACCCGTGCAAAGGCCGCTTACAACAGCGTGTACGGCCGGGTGGAAAGCGGCTGGGAGAAGACGGAGAACGGATGGAACTATACCGTGACGATCCCTGTAAACTGCACTGCCGTATTGACGCTGCCCGGGAAAGAGCCGGTGCCGCTGACTGCCGGAACCTACACATTTTGAGGTAGATCAATGGACATAGAACGCATTCTGAAGGAAATGACGCTGGAGGACAAGATCGCACTGTGCTCCGGTGCAAGCTTCTGGGAAACCAAGCGATTTGAACGATACGGCATCCCCGCGCTTTTCATGTGTGACGGCCCCCACGGTCTGCGAAAGCAGGAGGATGCGGCGGATATGCTGGGCGTGAATAACTCCCGTCCCGCAACCTGTTTTCCGGCGGAGGTCACGACTGCCGGCAGCTGGGATCCTGCGCTGTTGGAACAGATCGGCGCGGCCATCGGCGAAGAGGCACGGGAGCAGGACGTCGGACTCGTCCTCGGGCCGGGAGCCAATCTCAAACGTAATCCGCTCTGCGGGCGGAATTTTGAGTATTTCAGTGAGGACCCGTATCTGGCAGGTAAACTGGCAGCAGGCTTTATCCGGGGGCTGGAAGCGCAGGGTGTCGGCACGAGTCTCAAGCATTTTGCCGCCAATTCACAAGAACTGGACCGTTTTACCTCTGACAGCATTCTGGACGGGCGCACGCTGCGGGAACTATACCTGACAGCTTTTGAGATTGCCGTCAGAGAGGGAAGTCCCGCTGCGGTCATGTGCGCCTACCCCAAGCTGAACGGTGTTCACTGCTCCGACAGCAAAGAACTGCTGACGGATATACTGCGTACTGAATGGGGCTTTGATGGTATGGTCGTTACGGACTGGGGGGCGATGAATGACCGGATTGCGGGCTTCCGCGCAGGCTGCGATCTGAATATGCCCGGCGGCAGCGCCTATATGGAAAAGGAAGTCCTCGCGGCAGTCAGGGGTGGAAGTCTGCCGGAGTGCTGCGTGGACGATTCTGCACGGCGCGTGCTGCAGCTTGTATTCCGCGCGGCCGAAACGCAGAGAACCCCCGCATCCTGCAACTATGAAGCCCATCATGCCCTCGCAAAACGGGCGGCGGCAGAAGGCGCGGTGCTCCTGAAAAACGAGAACGGCATCCTGCCGCTGGAGTCAGATACAAAAATCGCCGTTATCGGCGCAATGGCGGAAAATCTGCGCTATCAGGGGGCAGGTTCCAGCCATATCAACCCACTGCGGCTTTCGCAGCCGCTGGAGTTCCTGCCCGGCGCGATATATGCACCCGGCTGCGATGCGCAGGGCGATACAACGGAGGCTCTGCTGGCGGAAGCGAAACGGGCGGCAGAAAAAGCAGAGATTGCCGTCATTTTTGCGGGCCTTCCCGGACGGTATGAATCCGAGGGCTTTGACCGGGAGGACATGAAGCTGCCGGATGGGCATCTGCGGATGATAGAAGCCGTGGCCTGCACGAACCCCAATACGGTGGTCGTGCTTCTGTGCGGCGGTGTGGTGGAATGCCCGTGGGAGGAGCGCGTAAAGGCTATCCTCTACATGGGTCTGCCCGGTCAGGCAGGCGGAGAAGCAGTCGCCGATCTGCTCTATGGCTGCGCCAATCCCAGCGGAAAACTGGCCGAAAGCTGGCCGTACAGGTATGAAGATGTACCGTCTTCTGAACTATACGGAAAAACCGCGGACGCACTGTATCAGGAAGGGCTTTACGTCGGCTACCGGTACTATGACAAGGCGGGCGTTCCTGTCCGCTGGCCGTTCGGCTATGGATTAAGCTACACAAAATTCACATATTCCAATCTGACACTCTCCGGTGATACGGTTTTCGTTACCGTCAAAAATACCGGAAGCATTGCCGGTGCGGAGGTCGTGCAGCTTTATGTCGAAGCGCCGCAAAACAGCCTGCACCGTCCCGTGCGGGAACTAAAAGGCTTTCAAAAGCTGTTCCTGCAGCCAAACGAGAGCCGCGAGGCTGTTTTCCGTCTGACCGACCGCAGCTTTGCTGTCTGGCAGGACGGTTGGAAGATTCCAGTCGGACAATATACTGTCAGCATCGGCGGCCTGACCGCACCCGTTATAAAGCACGGCGAAACGCTGCCTGTTCCGGCATGGCAGCGCGGCAGCTGGTATCAAAGCTGCACCGGTAAGCCAAACAAAAAGGACTGGGAAGCAATGCTGGGCCGGGAGTATATACCGCCGGTTCTGAAAAAAGGCGCTTTTACCATGGACAATACGGTCATGGAAATGAAGGGTTACAGCCTTATTATGAAGATCATGTATAAAGCGGTCGAAGCGACCATCGCAAAAGGCTTCGGCGGCAAAAAAGATTACAAGAACCCGGAATTCCGCATGATGATGAACGCTTCGGCCGGTGCGCCGCTTCGCAGCATGCAGATCTCCGGCGGCATAAAGGGCGGCGTGCTGCCCGGCATGCTGGAACTTGCCAACGGTCATATCCTCCGGGGACTTTGGAGAATGCTCCGCGGCTGAACGCGGCTATAAAAAAATGGAAGGCCCGCCTCGCGCGGGCCTGCTGTTTTTGCTGTATAAAGAAAACCACCTTCCTCTATGTCTGGAACAAACCCCAGCCGGTACGAAAGGTTCCTACCGGAAAATGCGCGGCATTGAGGTATCAAGAGGTGCTTCAGACGAATGGCCAAATTCCATAGGTGCTGTTAAGTACTGATTTCGCCGTCAAAGAGAAACACCTGTGCCAGATGCGGCTGTGCGCCGCTCTTTGGATCCCGTTCCATACGGATCACATCACGCATATATGCGCGCCATCGTGCACTGACAGGCGCGTCCCTCTGCACGGCAAGCGCCGTTTTCAGATCGTCACATTCGTAATAGCCGAAAAGCGTATCGTCTGTCTGCCAGATTGAATAGTTCCGGATACCGGCGCGGCGGAACATCTCCAGCATCTCCGGCCAGATCTCGTCATGCCGTCTGCGGTATTCTGCTATTTTTCCGGGCAGAACAGCGGCTTTCCACGCGTATCGCTCCATTTTTCTCCTTTTTGCCGCTATGGGCAGAATATTTTTCCGGTTGACCACAAGCATGCGCCGCATGTCGGTGCTTCGCCGAGAAAACAGTCACAGAGATTTGTTTCCCGATCTTCGCAGCCCCAGCAATCCATGCAGAATGGAAAGTAAAACGTCCGCACGCGGTGACGGAAGGCAGCATAGTCGGCATTTTTCCAGCAGTCGAGCAGCGGTGTCTGCAGAATATTTCCGTATACAAAACGCCGGATGGTTCGTTTTTGTTCGTGCAAGTAGGTATAGCAGCCGTGCAGCAGCTGCATGCAGGGCGCAACATCGCCGTCCCAGCGGATGAAAACCGCGCGGCGGCTGACAAACGGACAGGTGTGCGGTGAGGTTTGTGCAGATGGTTCACAAAGCCGCCGCATCCGCCCAACTGGAATATCCCGTTCAAAGAGCGCAAGCAGCTTCTCTTTTTCTACTGGTGCGCACGGAATCATATGGCTGAGGTTGATGCAATCGACGTTGTATCGGTCGCAGAATGTATCGATCTTTTCCAACTGATCGAGATTTTCTGGTGTGATGACAAAGGTTAGAACACTTCGACGCAGGCTTTACGCTCCGCACTTACACCCACGTCACACGGCAGATGCAGGAAAGTGCCGCCGAAAAGATGGGTAATTTCATGGCGCAGGTGATGTGAAAGAGTCAAAGAAAAGATAGAAAGCAGCGGAGAGGATAAGACAAGCATCCACTCCGCCGCTCTTTAAGCCTTTATTCGCCGTGTGGGTCAGCGTGTGGGTCAAACCCAGAAACCTGACGCAAAAACTGCGCCGCAGTAGACAAAGAACTACCGCAATATTTTTCCTGCACTTTTTAGCCGTTTTTAGCGGTTTCCGCTCAATTCTAATTCCTTTCCTAACATCTTGTGACCCGCGTCACCCCATGTGTTCCACACCTGTCTGTGGCATTTTATGTGGTCAAAAGCAGAGCCTCGCCGGAGCTGCTCCGGTGAGGGCTTTGTAGTGTTCTTGATGACCATACCCTCCACCCGATAAAATAACAGAAAACCCACGACGGGACCGCCTCACGGCGTGGAATGCTATAATCAAAGAGTAATGGCTGTGCGGAACTTTGCTGTTGACATTTCAACATCCATGTGGTATAGTCCGAAAGTTGAGATTTCAACAAAAGCATTCGTGAGAGAGGAGCGCAGCCATGCAGGAGCGATTTGAGACGTTTACGGTTTTGATCAACCGGATCAGCCGCGACATACGGAGGATAAAAAATCAGGAGATGGCCGCCTATCATCTGCGAAGTGCCCATGTGTCCTGTCTGTACTACATATATTCTCTGGATGGCGTGACTGCGGCGGAGCTGTGCGAGCACTGCGAGGAGGACAAGGCGACCATTTCCCGTGCGTTGGAGCATCTTGAAAGTAACGGATTTATCGTCCGGAATTCTGAACGGGCCAAACGGTACAGAAGCCCTTTGCGCTTGACTGAAAAAGGTCAGGAGGCCGGCAAACGGATCGCGGAGAAAATCAGCGCCGTCCTTGATACGGTCAGCAGTACCCTTACGGAGGACGAACGAGCGACATTTTACCGCAGCCTTTCTGCCATCAGCATAAGTCTTGAGGCCATCGCTCAAAATAGCGAAGAATAGGAGATTGACGAAATTGAAAACAAGGATTATTGTTGATTCCACTGCGGACTTAGTTCCTGAGATCAAAGCACGGGTATCTACGGTACCCCTCACCGTTCATTTCGGGCAGGAGGAATACATTGATGGCGTGACCATCGACAACAAAACATTTTATGAAAAGCTCATCGAAAGCGATGTGCTGCCCACCACCAGTCAGGCAACGCCGGACGCCTTTATAAAGGAATTTGAAAAGGCAAGGCAGGCGGGCGAATCAGCCGTTGTTATTACCCTTGCATCCAAATTTTCCGGCACATATCAAAGCGCCATGATCGCGGCGGCGGATTATGAAAACATTTATGTTGTAGATGGTACCAGCGCAGCGATGGGAACAGGGATTCTGGTGGAGCTTGCGTTCCGCCTCTTGGATGCAGGAATGACCGCAGAGGAAACTGCGCAGGCACTGGAGGAAGAGAAGAAAAAAATCGTTGTTGTGGCGCTGGTAGATACCCTCGAATACCTCAAGCGGGGCGGCCGCATTTCAAAGACAGCCGCATTCGCCGGAGGGGTACTGAATATCAAGCCCGTGCTTTCCGTTATTGACGGCGAGATTCACCTGCTGGGAAAAGCACGCGGCTCCAAAATGGGGAACAATCTGCTCGTTCAGGAGATCGACAAGGCCGGCGGCATTGATTTCAGCAGGCCGGTTCTGCTGGGCTACAGTGGAATTTCTGACGCGCTGCTGCTAAAGTATATCGAAGACAGCCGTCACATCTGGGAGGGAAAACTGAAAGAAATTCGCTATACGACCGTAGGAAGTGTGATCGGAACCCATGCGGGTCCCGGCGCTGTTGTGGTAGCGTTTTTCAAGAATCAATAAAAAGCAGATCACACCGCGCATCGGAGATATTCCGCTGAAAAAGCTGAC
>ENA-UOJV01000307-UOJV01000307.1-human-gut-metagenome-genome-assembly--contig:-C82-NODE-307-length-77499-cov-29.774121_pt1 | contig 77499 bp, 65 predicted proteins | sample MGYA00242356_ERZ723903 | MGnify/ENA metagenome assembly ERZ723903
ACAACAAAGCAGTCAACTTGGCTGCCCTTGAAAAACTTCCCGGACACAAAATTCGCGACACACCCAACGGCCATTGACGTCAAGTAATGCTGCGTCCCGGCAGCAAAAAAGGTGCAGACTTACAAAGCTGCCGCTGTGCGGATCCCAGTGCAGTTGGGCAGTGGATTCTCAGGACGGACAGCTTCTTTGGACAGACGAAGAAAAACAGGTACATCCATGACATCAAAGCAAAGTGCCGAGGCTTCCTGCGGCTGCACACGCAGGCCCATGCTGCGGCTTGACCATCTTGTTTTTACGGTTGCGGACATTGAAAGGAGCCTCGCGTTCTACGAGAGCGTTCTTGGCTTCAGGCGTGAGATTGACGCCGCCGGGCGAGTCAGTCTGCTTCTGGACGGCGTCAAGATCAACCTGCATTGCAAAGGTCGCGAACGCAGTCCTCATGCTGCCGTGCCTACGCCGGGCTCGGCCGATCTTTGCTTTGTTTCCGACGACTCACTTGAATTTCGACTGGAGCATCCCAGGCGGCACCATGTAGAGGTCATTGAGGGACCCGTGGTTCGTCCCGGGGCCTGCGGGTCGATCGAGTCGATCTATTTCCGAGATCCCGATCAGAATCTCATCGAGTGGGGAAGACCGCTTGCGGCGCAATGAGCTCCTTGGGACAGAGTCTTCCGATTCACGCACCAGAAGGAAACACATCATGCCCTGCACGGTATTCGACAGCGCGATCTACAAGGATTGCTTTTCCGATGAGCGCATGCGCGCCATCTTTGACGACGACAACCTGCTTGCCAAGTTCATCGATGTTGAAGCGGCTCTCGCTCAGGCCGAGGCCGAGTACGGCATTGTTCCCGCGGAAGTCGCCGCGACGATCCGCAGATGCTGCCGGCCGGAGGATTTTGACCGTGAGCGTCTGACGCGCGACACGGCGCTCGTCGGCTATCCGGTGCTGCCCGTGGTGCGTCAGATGGAAGCAATGTGCGGCGAAGCGGGGCGATGGCTGCACTGGGGCGCCACGACGCAGGATGTCACCGACACGGCGGCCGTGCTGCAGATCCGTGAGGCGCTTGAAGCGGTTGAAGAACGCCTGGGCAATATTCGCCGCAGCCTTGTCTGCATGGCGCGCCGCCATCGCGATACGCCGATGGCGGGTCGCACGCACCTGCAGCAGGCGCTTCCCATTACCTGGGGCTACAAATGTGCGATCTGGATCGAACAGATCAATCGGCACCTCTCGCGTCTTGGCGAGCTTCGCAGCCGCGTTCTTGTCGGAGAGCTTGCCGGCGCGGTCGGGACGCTTGCCTCTCTTGCGGGCAAGGGTGCGGCCGTGCAGAAGCGCTTCTGCGAGCTTCTGGGCCTCAATCATGCGCTGACGCCCTGGCACGTTGCCCGCGACGGCTTCGGAGAGCTCGCGGGCTTCATGGCCGTGATGACCGGGACGCTTGGCAAGATTGCGCTAGACGTGATGCTTTTGTCCACCAATGAAATCGACGAAGTGGCCGAACCCTTCGTCAAGGGCCGCGGATCATCCTCGACGATGCCGCAAAAGCGCAATCCCATCGGGTCCGAAATCGTGCTTGCCTGCGTGAAGACCTGCCGTCAGGCCTGCGGTGCGCTGCTTGATGCTCAGGTGCAGGATCTTGAGCGCGGTACCGGTCCCTGGCATGCCGAGTGGGCGGCGATGCCGGAAATGTTCCTTCTGGCTTCGGGAGCGCTCAAGCATGCCGACGAGCTTCTGGCCGGACTTGAAGTGCATGAAGAGACAATGCGCCGCAATCTTGGATTGACGCGGGGACTCATCATGGCCGAAGCCGTGCAGATGGCGCTTGCTCCCTACGTGGGGCGCACCGCCGCGCACGACATCATCTATGCGGCCTGCCGAACGGTCAACGCCGAAGGCGGCACGCTGTCGGAGGCTCTGTCGCGTGTTCCCGAGGTCACGCAGCACCTTACCGGTGAAGAGATCGGGCGGCTGTGCGATCCGGCCGGCTATTTGGGCGAGTGCGCAACGATTGTGGACAACGTGCTTGAAGCCTGCGGACAGCAGAAGATCGATAGCGGCTCCGCGCACTGAAAAAACGGCGCACTGCGCCCGGCGTCTGAACCTTTTTTCATTGATAAAAAAGCCTTCGGAGAAGCGCGGCATACGCGTCACCCGAAGGCTTTGATGAACCAGCCCGGGAGATTGCCTCCCGACGCAGGCCTGAGTTACTTCACCAGGCCGTATTTCCACTGCATGGTGCCGTAGGCGTTGTAGACGTTCTTGTAGCCGGATTCAATGAGGATCTTCGAGGCGTGTTCGGCGCGAACACCCGAGCGGCACTGCACGAGCACCTTGTCGTTGACGTTCGGGACGGCCTCAAGGCGCATGCCGACGTGGAACTTCTCAAGCGGTACGTTGACGGCGTTCTTTACGTGTCCGGAGGCAAATTCCTCAGGGCTGCGAACGTCGATCAAAACGGCGCCCTCCTCCATCATCTTCTTGGCAACATCCGGCGTCACCTTGTGATAGGCCGGGTTGGAGTAGGTAAGCGGTACGGCGGGCTGAGGATCAACGGGTTCGAGAGCAAGTGCGACATTGATCGAAAGAATACCCGCCATAACGGCGGCAAAGGTAGCTTTTGCTAAACGCATCTTCAGACTCCTGAAATCAATAACAGTGATTGGCCCGGCGGCGCGCCCCCACGCTCGGTGGTTGCGCCGGGGAGGTCTCCCTGCGGTGTTTATCTCGGCCGGAGCCGAAAAATTCTTGATCGTAGATTTTGCGCGCGGCCGTTGGGTTTGTGCAAGGGCGCGGTTGCGATCATGCGCAATTGCTGAGTCGCTCAGTTTTTGATGAGCTCTCGTTTCTGCCCAAAAAACGCAACGCTGTCGGGGCGTGGAAAGACGTTCAGTTGGGCCGCATCAAAGATCGATCAGTTCATATTGATCAGTTCCCATGTTGAGTTCGCGCATGTAGGAAAGCTGACGCAGTCCGCTTCGTGACTCAATGCGTTCGACCAGGGCGTGGCGCTCCTTTTCGGGCAGGGCATAGATCATGTCGATGGCGGCCTTGTCGATGGCAAGAATATCGGTCGAGGCGAGAATGCCGATGTCCTTGACCGTCGGTTCCTCAGCGGCCGTTCCCACGCAGTCGCAGTCGACGCTCATGCGGCGCATGACGGAAAGGTACGTGATGCGGCGGCCGAAGTGATCGATGACGGCCTTGCCGCCTTCGACCATGCGTTCCATGAAGTGCGGCCCGCCCGCCCAGGTCTGCGTCCCCTCACGGTGCAGCTCGAGTTTGCCCAGTCTGCCGGAGGCGCAGCCGATGGCGACGTTCTTGAGGCACCCGCCGAAGCCGCCCATCGTATGCCCCTTGAAGTGCGTGAGAACAATCATCGAGTCGTAATTCAAAAGGTGCGAGCCGACATGCACTTCCTTGAGCCACTTTCCGCCCTTGATCGGCAGCGGCGTGTCGCCTTCCTCGTCCATGATGTCGACCGGCGAGAACGTCCAGCCGTTTGTCCTGAGGGTCTCGCGATGGCCTGCCGTCGTTTGGCGGGGGCTGGCATAGAGCACGTTGCATTCAACGATGGTGCAGGGGACTTCGGCCTGAAAGGCCTTTACCCATTCGCGCGGGATGATGTTGGGGCCGTGGGGTTCGCCGGTGTGCAGTTTGAGGGCGGTCTTTCCCGTGATGCCGGCGTTGACCTTGCCGTAGAGCTTCAGAAGCCCCTCGGGTGAAAGGTCGCGGGTGAAGTAGACCTTGGCGCGGCCGGAGGCCGCTGCTGTTTCATTTGCGGCGGTTTTGTCACCGGCGGCGTGCACGTCAAGCGCCGAAGCTGCGGCAAGGGTTGATGCAAGAAATGTTCTGCGAGAGATCATGGCTTGACTCCTCAACGATGATGGTTTGTCCGGTTTGTCGACTCGGCAGGTCGCGCGCGTGCGGCTGGCGGCTTTCGAGGGGCGATGCGATTCCGATGCGATAGCTTTTGACTTTTCGGCTCTCTGAGGTTTCGCGGAGTTTCATGAGGTGTTTTTATGAGGCACTTTTCTTGATGAGGCCCAGGCCCGCAAGCCAGTCGGCCACCTTTTCGATGCCGCGCACGCCGTGCCAGCCGTAGACGGCAAGTCCTTCGGCAAGTTCTGCGCAGGGCTGCAGACGCGCGAGCTCCTCGTGCGTCCCCGCAAGGCCGCTGCCGCCGTGCGTGCAGAAGTGCAGCACGCGCTTACCTGAGAGATCGATTTTTGAAAGAAGCGAATAAACCGGCATCGGCATGCGGCCGCTCCAGATCGGGTGCCCGATGCAGACGATGTCGTAGTCCTTCACGTCAAGCGCTGCGGGAACAATGGCGGGCAGTTCGCCTTTTTCTGCTTCCGCTTTTGCCGCTTTGGTGAGATCGTCGTATTCGGTCGGATAGGGCTCAGCGCGGTTGATGCGCACCAGATCGCCTCCGATGAGGCGCTTGATTTCCCGCGCGACGACTTCGGTGCTTCCCGCCCAGGTGAAGTAAGCGATGAGGACGCGGGGATTTTTGGCAGCCCCGGCGGAACTCGACGCCCGGGCGGCGCTGGAACCGACCGTACCCAGGCCTCCTGCCAGAGAAAGAAGCGCTGTCGCTGCAAGGCTCTGGAGGCAGGAGCGACGATGAAGATGATGGATCATGATGACAAATCCTTTCCGACCTGTTGAGCCTGACGACTCAGACACGGACGAGTTCAATGCCTTCAGATTTTCCGAGATTGCGCGAGTAGCGCTTGTCGCGGACGTTGTCCCAGTGCTCGTGTACGCCGAGCGACTCCAAGGCGTGCCCTTCGCCGTCGGTGTAGTGCGTGCCGGAACGAGGGTGATCGGCAGCGGCGGCCTCGTGCAGGTAGTTTTCAACGCCGACGTTGCCCGCAAGTGCGCTGTTGCGGCGCGTCATGTTGGACTCGTTCATGAGAAAGTCTGCGCCGACCGAGTCGATTGCAACCGGATCCTGAGAGGCAAAAAGGCTCGCGCAGAAACCGCCGTCAAAGGGCGGCATCGACCAGCGGGCGTCCTCGGCGGTGAGCGACACGCTCTCGCCCACGGCGGTGAGAAGTCCGTCGAGAAGGCAGAGCATCGTCTTGGCGCCGAGCGCGTGATGCCCCATGAGATCAACGAGCACCGAGTAGTCGCCGGGACGGGCGCCGGCGATGTTGCCGTGCAGGCCCGCGGCCTGCGGTGCGCGCATGCGGTCGGTGTTCACAAAGGAGCCGAAGTGGTTCTTGCCGCAGAGCGTGAGGCCGTAGCAGTGGCCCTTCAAATTGGCAAGGTTGATGAGATAGCGGCTTTGAGCAACGCATTTCGGGACGTAGCAGACGTCTCCGCGAATGTCCCCTGACCAGAGAATCGACGAGGATTTGTCGGGAACGGCGTCGAGTTCCGTGCCGGGAGCACGATGGCGGAAGGCTGCCTGCGGATAATGCGGCTGCGCGCCGTGTACGGAATGCGGCTTTGATCCCGTCCGGACATAGTCCATGAGATACTGCGGAAAAACGCGGCCGGCGTCGTAGAAGACGATATCGCCCGCATCAATGCCCGCACCTTCAACAAGAGAGGTCAAAAGCGCGCGCATCAGCACGGCGTTGCCATAGCTCTCTTGCGTAAAGCCGGGTGCTCGACTGCCGTAGGCGCCGGCGCCGTTCATGTTGACCTTGACGGCAATCCGCTCGCCCGGCCTAAGCCCCTGCTTTTTGCCTGCAGTGCGTTCGTTGAAATTTTCAAAGAGACGTCGCCAGGCATCTTCGAGCACGGCGGCGCCGGCGGCTTTTTCGGGATCAAGACCGGCAAGCGCGACGATTGAGCGATCGAGCATCCGGCGGATGCGCACGCCGTCAAAATGCTCGAGCTGCCACCAGTAGCCGGTCCCGTCCCAGGAAACTGACTGCGGATCGTAAGCCCAGACGACGCGCCCGGGCATGACGCCGATCCCGCGCCCCGCTGGATCGTGACGAGGGAAGACAGCTGCAGGCTGCGCCGGCGTATTTTCCTGAGTTGCGCGCTCGTCGGCCGCGCGCGCCGTCAGCACCGACGGGCTCAGGGCCGATGCAGCCGCGGCGGTGAGCACCTTGCGGCGGCAAAGTTTGGAGGAAATGCTCATGACTGCAACCTGGTCAATGTGGGGGATGAAGACGAACGCGATTGAACGGGCGGGGAGGGCTCTGCTTCGTCGACTCTTTGTAGTGAAAAAGGTACCGTCACCCGCAGTCAGAGTCAAATACTATTTTTGGATCGTAGACTATGCCTGTTGAGCATGACTTCAGAGCTTGTCCGGCGGCTGGCCGGTCATTTCTCGGCGGTATTTATCCAGGGAGAGCTTGATCATGGACATCCGCGTTCTGCGCTATTTCATTGCGGCCGTGCAGGCTGAAAGCATCTGCGGAGCGGCCGAGCGGCTGCATGTGACGCAGCCCACACTGTCGCGCCAGTTCATGGACCTTGAGGAGGAGTTCGGACACAAGCTCTTTGTGCGGTCAAACAGAAAGCTGCGCCTCACGCCCAAGGGAGAGCTTCTCTATGAGCGGGCCCGCGCCATCGTCGCCTTGTGCGACATCACAAAGTCGGAGATGACGGCCGAGGATGAGATGACCGGTGACGTGCGCATCGCCGCGGGCGAAACTCCCGCCCTGAAGACGCTTGCACGCGCCGTGAGGCGGCTGCGCGAGGAGGCGCCCAAAGTGCGCTGCCACATCGTGAGCGGCGCAGAAGAGCAGGTGCGCAGCGAGCTGAGGTCCGGGTTGACTGATTTCGGGGTTTTCGTGGGAACGGCCGACCTGCTTTCCTACGCAACGCTTGAGCTGCGGCACCGGGACGTATGGGGCATCATCACGCCCTGCAACGGGCCCTTTGCCGGGAAAACGGCGGTCGTTGCGGCCGACCTGGCCGGTGAACCGATCCTGGTGTCCCGGCAGTCCTACGAGAGAAACGAGTTCGAGGGATGGCTTGACGACATGGGCGACGACCTGAAGATCGTCGGAACCTTCAACCTGCTCTACAACGCCTGTCTGCTTGCGCAGGAAGGCGTAGGTCACGTGCTTGCCTTGGGGGGAATCGTCAATCCTTCGCCGGAATCCGGCCTCATGTGGCTGCCGTTGGAGCCGAGGCTTGAGTGCGCGGTGACGTTGGCCTGGGAACGCGAGCGCACGCTTTCAAGACCGGCGGCGCGTCTGATCGAGCTGCTGCGCGAGGAGGAGGCTAGGTGTGCATGAACATCCGGCAGCTCCTTGAGGGCGGATCCTGCGGCTCTGTTGCCAAGGTTGCGGCTGTTCTTGTTTATTGCACTTGGTAATGCCTAAAGAGCATTGTTAGGAGAAAAAATAAAGTATTTGTTATTTGATTGACAGGCACCTAGAATTTCCGGCAAGCGGCATGGGGAATGCGTGCCGGATCGGCGAAGTGGAGCTTGTCACTTAGTCAGTGCGGTTCATCGGTCCGTTTGTCGCCCTGCCATCGAATTTGATGAAGCTCTGAATTCTGTTGAGGAACCGTCATGTTCAAGAAGACTTTCGTACTGGCCGCAGCCGCAGCAGTCACAGCATGTGCGGGCGCCGCTGCCGCCGCTGATGCGGTCGTCAAGGCCGCCCATGTCGAGGCTTCCCGGATTGCCCCGGCCAAGCAGGAACTCACCGAGGCCTGGGACAAGGTCTTTGCCCGCAGTGACAAGGTTGCGCACAGCAAGGTGACCTTCGTGAACCGCTACGGTGTGACGCTGGCGGCCGATCTGTATGTGCCCAAGGATCCCGCCGCCCGACGCGGCGGCAAGTTTGCGGCCATTGCGGTGAGCGGCCCCTTCGGCGCGGTGAAGGAGCAGGCCTCCGGTCTCTATGCCCAGACGCTTGCCGAACGCGGATTCCTGACCATCGCCTTTGATCCTTCCTTTACGGGAGAAAGCTCAGGCTATCCGAGGTATGTGGCTTCGCCCGACATCAACACCGAGGACTTCTCGGCGGCGGTCGACTATCTCTCCACGCGCGAGGATGTGGATCCTGAGAGAATCGGAATCCTCGGCATCTGCGGCTGGGGCGGCATGGCGATCAATGCGGCGGCCATGGACACCCGCATCAAGGCGACGGTTGCCTCGACGATGTACGACATGAGCCGCGTCACCGCCCGCGGGTACTTTGATGCGATGACGCCCGATGAGCGCTACAAGCTGCGCGAGGCCTTGAACCGCCAGCGCACCGAGGACTACAAGGCGCACCGCTACAGCCTTGCGGGCGGCGTGCCCGACGAGCTTCCCAAGGACGCGCCGAAGTTCGTGCGCGACTATTTCGACTACTACAAGACGACGAGGGGCTACCACCCGCGGTCTCTGAACTCCAACGGCGGCTGGAACACCACCTCGGCGCTTTCCTTCATGAACATGCCGCTTTTGAGCTACGCCTCGGAAATCCGCAGTGCGGTCTTCGTGATCCACGGTGAAAAGGCCCATTCGCGCTACTTCGGCGAAGACGCATTCAAGATGCTCAGGGGCGACAACAAGAAGCTTTTCATCGTTCCCGGCGCCAGCCATACCGATCTTTACGATCAGACGGACGTGATTCCCTTTGACCGAATTGAGGCGTTTTACAGGACGTATCTCAAATAGCAGCTCCTTCGGGTGAGCTGATTTTGCAGGACATGGAACCGGGAAGTCTCGTGTGACGGCGATCTTTTCTTTGACTTCGCCATTGGAGATTAGAAGGAGGGTGTTTTCACGCGCTTATCGCTTGGTCAGGATCAGCGTCTTCAGGGACTTTGCGACCATTTCGTCGACTCCATCCGCCAAAAGGATGGGAATGTGGGGTTTGCCAATCCGTCGGTCGACGGCTGACAGAGGCACTATGGCTTGTGTATTATCTCGGGACTTTGCACAAAATATTGTTCTTTCCCTGCTTTGACTATGACCGTGAAAATTGATTTGTCCCGGGACGCGCTCTTTGACGAGCTCGGGATGGTGCGTCTGCGCGAGAGCTACATGCGCGAGGATGAAAAAAGCCCGCAGGAGCGGCTTGCCTTTGTCGCGCAGACTTTTGCGACCGACGATGCGCACGCACAGCGCATCTACGACTACGCGAGCAAGCAGTGGCTGTCGTTTTCAACGCCCGTGCTCTCCTTCGGGCGCATGAAGCGCGGACTGCCCGTGAGCTGCTTTCTTTCCTATATGCAGGACAGCGCCGAGGGCCTGCTGCAGACTCTCACCGAGGTGAACTGCCTTTCCATGCTCGGCGGCGGCGTCGGCATTCATCTGGGCATTCGCAGCGCCGATGAAAAAAGCGTGGGCGTGATGCCGCATCTCAAGGTCTACGACGCGGCGTGCCTTGCGTACCGTCAGGGCACGACGCGCCGCGGCTCGTACGCTGCGTTTCTCGACATCAGTCACCCTGACATCATCCAGTTCATCGAGATGAGAAAGCCCACGGGTGATCAGAACATGCGCACGCTCAACCTGCATCACGGCATCAACGTGAGCGACGCATTCATGCGCAAGATTGAGCAGAGCATGCTCGATCGGGACGCCGACGACTCGTGGCCGCTCATCGACCCGCACAGCGGCAAGGTCGTGGAGGTGGCAAGCGCGCGCGACATCTGGCAGCGGATTCTCGAATTGCGCATGCAGACGGGCGAGCCCTATCTCGTCTTTACCGACACGGCCAACCGCGCGCTTCCCTCCTGGCTCAAGGCGCAGGGACTTCGAATCAACGGCTCGAACCTCTGCACGGAGATCTTCCTGCCCACCAACGAGGACCGCACCGCGGTCTGCTGTCTGAGCTCGGTGAACCTCGAGCACTTCGACGAGTGGAAGAACGAGCCGCGCTTCATCGACGACGTGATGGAGTTTCTCGACAACGTCCTGCAGTACTTCATCGACCACGCGCCCGAGACGATCGTGCGCGCGCGCCGCTCGGCCGAGCGCGAGCGCTCGGTGGGCCTTGGCGCCATGGGGCTTCACGCGTACTTCCAGAAAAAGCGCATTCCCTTTGACTGCGCGATGGCCAAGGCCCTGAACAAGCAGATCTTTGCGCACATTCAAAAGTGTTGCGCGACGGCCGACGCCCGTCTGTGCAAGATCCGCGGCGCCTGTCCGGATGCCAAGGCCGCGGGCGTCGAACGGCGCTTCTCGCACTGGAACGCCGTGGCGCCCAATGCCTCCTCAAGCCTGATCTGCGGCAACACGAGCCCCTCGATTGAACCGCGCCGCGCCAACGTTTATCGTCAGGATACGATTTCGGGTGCGCACATCGTCAAGAACCGCTACCTCGTTGAGGAACTTGAGCGCCTGCACATGAACACCGATGAAGTGTGGGCCGACATCATCGCCCACGACGGCAGCGTGCAGCATATCGAGGCCATTCCCCGCGCCACGCGCGACGTCTTCAAGACCGCGCAGGAGCTCGACCAGCGCTGGATCATTGAACTTGCGGCCGATCGCCAGCCCTATATCGACCAGGGCCAGTCGGTGAACCTCTTCTTTGCGGCCGACGTCTCGATTCCGTATCTGCATGCCTGTCACTTCCTTGCCTGGAAGAAGGGCTTGAAGAGCCTTTACTACTGCCGCAGCGACAAGCTGCGCAAGGCTGACCGCGTCGGCGTGGCGCTTGAGCGGCGCCGCATCGAGGAAGACATCAACATGCGCGAGGTGCTCGAAGACAGCACGTGTCTGGCCTGCGAAGGCTAGCCGGCGCGGGATCGCCCCGGCGGACGCTCCGACGGCGGCCGCCGGAGAGAGATGGAGATTTCAGGGGATGCCGCAAGTTCGTTCGGATCCCTGGATAGATAAACAAAATGAATCACGAATCGAAAAAACACACGCTTTTGACCGAAACGCGCGACTATTACAAGCCCTTTGCCTATCCCTGGGCTTACGACGCGTTCATGCAGAGCGAACAGATGCACTGGCTCTGGACCGAGGTGCCGATGGTCGAGGACGTCAAGGACTGGCGAAACCGTCTGAGCGACTCGGAGCGGGACTTTCTCACGAAGGTCTTTCGCTTCTTCACGCAGGGCGACATCGACGTGAGCTCGGCCTACGTGCACACGTATCTGCCTGCGTTCGCGCAACCCGAGATCCGCATGATGCTCTCGAGCTTTGCCGCGCGTGAGGCGGTGCACATTGCCGCATACTCGCATCTGATCGAGACGCTCGGCATGCCCGAGGCGATCTACAACGAGTTCCTGCAGTATCAGGCGATGGCCGACAAGCACGACTACTTCCACGGGCTGCGCCTCAACGAGAACGAAAGCATTGCCGCCAAAATGGCGGCCTTTTCGGGCTTTACCGAGGGCATGCAGCTTTTTTCGAGCTTCGTGATGCTGCTCAACTTTACGCGCAACGGCACCATGCGCGGCATGGGGCAGATCATCGCCTGGTCGATCAACGACGAGACGCTTCATACCGAGTCGATGATCCGGCTGTTTCGCGAATACATCGCGCAGAATCCTGAGCTCTGGACCGATGCGCTCAAAAGCGAGATCTACGGCATCGCCGAAAAGATGGTCGAGCTTGAGGACCGCTTCATCGAGCTCGCCTTCGGCGTGCACGAGATGCAAAAGCTCTCGCCCGAGGAAGTCAAGCGCTACATCCGCTACATCGCCGACAGGCGCCTCACGGCCATGGGCATGAAGGCGATTTTCGGCGTCGCCAAAAATCCGCTCGGTTGGGTGGATGCGATGCTCGGCGTCACGCACACCAACTTCTTTGAAAACCGTGTGGTGGACTACGCCAAGGGTGCGCTGACCGGAGACTGGGCTGATGTCTGGGGCAAGGCCTCGGAGGGGTTTGCGCTGACGCCCGAAAAGGCACCCGAATAACCTGCCTGTCGACCGGACTTCGAAAACCCCGGGCGTCCGCGGGACGAGGGCGGGAAAGGTCGCTGCGAATCGGCTCGCAGCGCCAGTCCGACGACACAACGGCGCTCGAAGAATTCACAGCCCCGGGCTCGTCGCCCGGGGTTTTTGCTGCCGCCGTAACACGAGGCTTTTGCACCGTGGCGCTTTTGCAGAGTCGGTTCGGGCGCGCGGCCGTGCGCGAATGTGTGAAAATACCGCCCGAGCTGGGCTGGGCCGACGGTGTTTTCGACAATCGGCGAGGTCGCTGCCGGACTCCCGGACGTTTCAAGCTTTTTTAGGCGAACAAGGAAAATGACGACAAACGACATCAGGCCCGCAGCGGGCACGCGGGACAGGAAGGCGATCGTGCTCTTTAGCGGCGGTCAGGACTCGACCACGTGCCTCGCCTGGGCGCTGCGCCGCTACCGTGCCGTGGAGACGGTGGGTTTTGACTACGGACAGCGCCACAGCGTGGAGCTTGCGTGCCGCAGGAAGGTGCTTGCCCGGCTGCGCGAACTTGACGGCGAGTTTGCCGAGAGGCTCGGCGAGGATCACATGCTCGACATGCGCTCGCTCGGCACGATCAGCGATTGTTCGCTGACGCGCGAAAAGGCGATCGCCTTTGAGAAGAACGGACTGCCGAATACGTTCGTGCCGGCGCGAAACCTGCTTTTCTTTACCTACGCCGCAGCCGTTGCCTACCGGCGCGACGCCTCGGTGCTCGTCGGAGGCATGTGCGAGACGGACTTCTCGGGCTACCCCGACTGCCGTGACAATACCTTAAAGAGCCTGCAGGTGGCCCTGTCGCTCGGACTTGATGCGCCGCTCGTGATCGAAACGCCGCTCATGTGGCTCGACAAGGGAGAGACCTGGGAGCTTGCGCATCAACTTGGCGGCGACGCGCTGGTCGAACTCATCCGTACCGAGACGCACACCTGCTACATGGGCGTGCACGACGTGCTTCACGACTGGGGCTACGGATGCGGCGAGTGCCCGGCCTGCAGGCTGCGCGCGCGGGGCTGGCAGGAATACCTTGAGCGTCGAGCCGGCGCAAAGTCCTGAGAACAGGCCGACGCAGGAAAAAGACGGCAGAGCAGGGGGCGGCGGGCGGCGGCCTTTGCGGCGCGCCGTGCTTGAACCGGCGGGGAAAGAAGGCCATGTCCGAAAGCGGACGCAGGCGCAGGCGGGGACGGATCCCTCCTTTTAGTGTCTGCGACCCTTTCTGGGAGCCTTGAGCTCGGCCGTGATGGCGTCGAACTCCTCGCGCAGCTTCTTGTCGTAGAAGGCCTCAAGCTTCGGAGGCTCGAATTCGAAGATGCTCTGCAGATCCTTTTCGCCGGCGCGGATGACGTCGACGAGCTCACCGCCCACCTTTACCGTGCGAAAGGTGTTGCGGGCAAGCTCATAGTTGATCTTCATTTCACCCGCGAGACGCTCAAGATCCTCGAGTCGGCGCTCAAGGTGCTTTTCATAGAGGTCGGCAAGGTCGATCGTGCGCGAATTGAGATCGAGGTTGTTCATCGCGACCTCCGAGCGCTCCCCAAGGCTCTGGCGCAGCGCATCGGCCTTCATCATCTGGCTCGTCGCTTCGGCGATGATCGCCTCAAGCCGCTTGATGTAGACCGACTCGATCGTCTTTCTCGCCCGATCAATAGCGGCGAGATAGACGCGGTAGCTCATCATGACGTAGCCCGTGTAGGCGCGCACCTGTTCAGCGCCAGCTTCCGGCCCCTTGAGCTCGGCACTGAGGTTCGTCTCGATGGCGCGGATGTTTTCGGCCACCGCCATGACCTGGGCAAGATCGCCGCCCTCGGCCGAATACAAAAGGCCGTCCAACTGCTCGGGCGTCATGGCGAGTCCGCGCGAGGCCATTGACGAGAGCGTCGTTTCCTTGAGCTTTTCGATTCTTGCTTCGTCGGCTTCGATCGCCTTGCGCTCGCGGGCGATGCGCCGGTTGAGGCTTGCGCGCGTCTGCTTGAGCGGCATGAGCGAGGTCGCGGGCGCCGCGATCGTCGCAAGCTTCCAGACGTTGATCTGTTCGCGACGCTCGTTGATGCCGTCCTGAATGCGCTGGACCTGATCGATCAGCGCAAGGACGTCGGAGTGAAGAAATTCCTTCAGACAAGCGTCGATGATGCGCGTGATCTCCGGGTCGCGGAACGTAATGGCCTCAAGCAGCGTCTTCTCGACCTCAAGTCCCTCGTCCTCATGCCGGTCGATGTAGCTCACGCCCTCCTGAAGACGCGGTGAGACGCGCTTCCAGAAGGCCGCGAAGGTCTTGGCGGAAAGCGTGTGCGAGGCCGTGAGGACGACGGCCTCCATGAGGGCTTTGGCAACGAAGGATTTCATGGGTGAGGGGGATAAGACAAGAGCTCGATCGCGGGATCGTCCCGATTCCCTGCGGGTTTCGGGATGCTTGTTTGTTCTAGTGTCGACGCGACGCCCGAAGCAGGGCACACGACGCTCCTAATGCTACCGCAAAGAGGGATCGTGAGAAAGGAGGATGGAGGGGGTTCGTTGGGAGCTGAGTTTTTTCTTATCGTTTATCGATCGAGCTGCCAGAGCCGGCAATGAAGCAAACTGACCGTATAGACTTTCGACTTCATTTCTTTGCCGGCCCTTGCAGACTCTGTTGCATCGCAGGGGCTAGGATGCCTGAGATTTCAGGGTTTGGCTATCGCTAGGACGAAAAGCAGCGGCATTTTTGACAGTTACCTCGAGCTTGTCATAGGGAATTTCAATGCCCTCGGCGGCAAAGCGCTTCATGACCTCACGCAGAATGTTGCTCTTGAGGCCAGCCGTACCGTTTTCGGGGTTCATTACCCAGAAGCCGGCCTTGAGAACTACGCCGCTTGCTGCCAGTTCAGAAACGACAACCCAAGGTTCGCGGGTTTTGAGAACGCGGGGTTGCTCCTTGATCGCCGTGGCAAAGATTTCGAGCGCCCGGTCGATGTTGCTCTCGTAGGCGCAGGAGACGTCAAGAGTGATTGCGCTTTCGCGATCGGACAGAGAATAGTTTGTCACCGTTCCCGTGACGAAATTCTCGTTGGGAACGATGAGCTCCTGACCGGCCGTATTCCGGATGACGGAATAGCGGGTGTTGATCTGCGTGATGACCCCGGAAAAGCCCGCGACCTGCACAAAGTCGCCGAGCTTGACCGAGCGGTCAAAGAGAATGATGAAGCCCGAGATGTAGTTGGAGGCGATCTTCTGCATGCCGAAGCCGATGCCCACGCCGATGGCGCCGCTGAAGACGGAAAGAACCGTGAGGTCGATGCCGACGCTTGAGAGCGCCAGCAGCAGAGCCACGATCAGCAGAGAGACGCGGCTGATGCGGGCGAACACGACACGAAGATTCATCTCAAGCTCGTCCATCTTCATGATGGAATGCTCGCAGACGTCAGCAAGTTTGTTTGCCAGTCCCATCGTCACGATGACGGTGATAACGCCTACAAAGAGCTTCCAGAGCGTGAGCTGACCCGAACCGACCGGCAGCGTGTAGCTCTTCATGGCCTCGACAATGCCGGGGAGAATGCCCAGAATTTCAAGTGCGGCGAGCGTCCAGAAGATGAGATAGACGGCTTTCTTAAAGCCTGCGCCGATCTGCTTGTTTTTAAGCGAAACTTGAAGCAGCCGAATGAGAACACGCAGAAGCGCCCAGGCATAGAAGATCTGATAGGCCACGCGCACGAAGATCAACTGTCCCTGTTCGCCGATGAGTCCCGTGTCCTGGAGCGCTGTGACGCATAGCGAGAGCAGAACGGCTGCTGAGAGGGAGAAAAGAACGGCGTACGCAAGGTCTAGACAGAAGCTCAGCGTGCGTTGCGTCCAGTGGTCGTTTTTTTGACGGATGGAAACGGAAAGAGCCTTGATGCGGGAGCCGAAGGCGTACGAAATGCCAAAGGCGAGCACCATTGCCGCAATGATGGCAAGCATTTGATAGAGCACGGCAACCGAAAATAACTTCGGAAGCCATGACAAATAGTCCGAAACAATGGTCGGAGTCCAGGAGGGGAGAATGGATTCCTGCATGATTGGTTGTACGTAGAAAAAAGGCGGCTGAAGAAACTTCTCAGCAGAGTTCAAAACTGAAAACCACTGTCATGCGGTACGCAAGCGCTGAAAAAAGCCCGTACCACTTGTCGTTCGTCGAGAAGGGGCATAAAAGGGAAGAAAAACAAAAAAACGAACCACAGGCACAATTGCCGCAGTTTCTGCAAAGGGAACGGCCGGAAGAATGGTGCAGGAGTTCAAGGGGGAGACTGATGCACCATTGATTTTGAGACAGGAATTTTACGAGAGTCGATGCGAGTTGTTGCTGCATTTGCAACAGATGTTGACATGGAGGGGCAACGTTCAGCGGGCTTGCTCTTTCGGAGGAGGGGGATGAACTGATGCCGCACTGAGCGAAAACACAAAAACGCTCCTGTCGGGCCCGTCTGAAAATCACAAAGCCCGCTTTCATTGCAGGAAGCAGGGTCAGATGCCGGAACGTACCATGATTGCCTCTGTTGACTCATCAAGGGTGAGTCTTACGTGTTTTGATGGAAGCTTGCGTATACATCTGGATGTGTTCCGAGTTTGGAGTGCAGTCAGGTCGCGAAGATGGTGTTTTCCGTTGTTGGAAAAGCATTGAGCTGCTCGTCATCGGAAGCGAAGTGGATTCGGGTTGGCTGACCGAACGTTTGCTCAAATTCATGTCGAGCTAGAACGAACGCGTCGTTACAATCGAAAGTGCCTCTTACACTGATTTTGACGATAAACCGTCCTTGAGCTTGGCATAGCCATGCCCCAGGAACTTGATGCCGCCGGTGATGTAGCTGACCGTGGTTTTCTCCCTGTTGACCTTGAGCTTCGTCCGATTCTCAATGAACCGGGTGACGCTGTCCAAGGTGCGCAGGGCGGCCCGCTTCGACTTGCAGACGATGACGAGATCGTCGGCGTATCGGGCGAACTCGCGGCCTCGCGACTCCAATTCCTTGTCGAGCTCATCAAGGTAGATGTTCGCAAGCAACGGTGACAGCGGGCCCCCCTTGCATCAGGCCGATCTCCGAGGCCTCCACCTTGCCGTCGATCGAGATTCCCGACTTCAACATCCGGCAGATGAGCGAAATCACTCTTGCATCCTTGATCTGCGTCGAGAGCTTTCTCAGCAGGCGACTGTGGTTGACCGTATCGAAGAATTTCTCCAAGTCCATGTCGACGGCCCAGACGTATCCCGCCTGCGCCGCTGCCGACACGCGAAGTACCGCCATCTGCGCCCGTTGACCGGGGCGCAAGCCGTAGCTGTGCGTCGAGAACATGTTGTCGTAGTGGCTTGAGAGAACCTGTGCGACTGTCTTTTGGACAAGACGGTCGATGACCGTCGGTATTCCAAGATTTCTGAACTTCCCCTTTTCTGGTTTTGGGATGGTTACCCTCTTGACGGGAGCCGGGCGATATTTCCCGGACAAAATCGCACTCCTAAGCTCGCCGGGGTGTTGGTAGATGTAGTCCCGAAGTTCATCGGTTCTCATCCCGTCCACTCTCGGAGCCCCCTTGTCGGCTTCGACGCGCTTGAGCGCCTCGGCCAGGTTCCGTTGGCTCAGTATCGCCTCGAGTGTGATTGCCTTGAAGACGGGCAAGTTATGTGCGGTGTTGTCCATGTCCATCACGGCCGTTGCGCCCTCCCAATCCCCCTTCGCCATTCCGTGGCTATCCTTGACTGGGCAGGTCTCTTACGTTTTCTGCGCCCTGCGGCTTTGTGTCAACGGCACCGTACTCCTATAGATTCTGTCCTTCGGCAGGTACTGCCCTGCCTACTATGACGTCTGCTGACTACTCACGACAAGCTCTTATGTCCTCAGGTGTCAATAGCAGGGAACGCGCCTCCCTGACTTAAATCAAACTCCAATTTCTTATTCGACGACAAAGCATCCAACGATAGTGCGATTGAGGCCGCCCAATGGCAATCCATCGTGCGTGAAAACGCCCGTGGAATAAGGCGCTGCGGCGTATTGCCTCATCTCGTGGTTTGGTTTGCTGTCAAGTTGCCGAAACCTGCCTGCCTTTTTTCCAGAGCCGCAAAGGCCCTTGCCAGTGCGTCAGCGCATTGGCAAAACCTTTCAACGACAGGGGCTCTCTCAATCGATTCTTTGCCCGACGCTTGCAACCATCTCAGAACGAATTACGCAATCAACAAATGAAGTGTTGAACGTTCTTATTCGACCTATTTGTCGTCATTTCTACGGCGGCTAGTGCGCCTTTGACTGGCCATGATGGAGAAATCCGACCTCTGCTCCTTTATTACTCCTCGGCAAACGAATTACCATTGCTTGTCACAGGTTTCACAGAGGCCGGCGTAACCGGTTTTTACATCACTGAGCTTGGATCAATCACGGCGAGCATTTCGTCTTTCTCCTATGCTGCCGTAACGGGCATCCTTCTCCAGTCCTGTCCCTTGCTTGCCACCGCCCAGCACTGGCGTGCCATGCGGTTGGCGATGGCAACCATTGCCACCTTCTTGGGTTTCTTTGCCAAAATGTTTTTCACCCATTCTGTCCGGTACTTCGACCTGGCCACCGCATGAGCTCCCTGTACCAACACGGCTCTCAGGGCTTTATCGCATCGACCGGGAATCTTTGTGGTGACAGTCTTGCCGCCACTGCCCGTATGCATTGGCACCAAGCCAAGATAAGCTGCAAACTGCCGGCCCGAAGAAAATTGCGTTGGATCGGCAAGGAGCACACACATGTACGCCATAATCGTGTCACCAACTCCCGGAACTGTCAGAAAGTGCTTTGAATTTCTGGTTTGATTGGCAAGCCTGCTGATTTCGCGCTGAAGCGTCTTGATCCGCTCTTGGTCATCACGAATGCTTTTGATCGTATCGCGCAACGTGTCGATCACCAGCTGCACTGCGTCACCCTCAAGGTTGTTGATGCATTCATCAACCTTTTCATCGAATTGAGCAACGTTCGTTGGCATAACATGCCCGTATTCGGCTAGTAAGCCGCGCACGTGATTGATGCGGGCTGTGCGCTGTTTGACCAGCAAGGCTCGCATTGTCAGCAGCGTCTGGATGTCACGTTCCGTTTCCGTCTTGACAGCAACGGAACGGACTCTGCTTACCATGGCATGGTAGATGCCCTCGGCATCAGCCTTGTCGCTCTTGTTGTGTCGGACAAAGGGCTTAACGAGCTTGGGATCCATCAGCCGAACAGTATGGCCAAGTGCCTGCAGCTTGCGGGCCCAGTACTCGGAGCTGCCGCATGCTTCCATGCCGATAAGACATTTACCGCAATTGGCAAAGCTCTCCAGCACCTTGTCCCGTTTGACCTGCACATTGGTGATCTCTCCAGTCTGCGTATCGCAGCTATAGATTTGAAACACCCTTTTTGCAATATCGATGCCGATGAGCTTCGTGAAGTCGCAAAACTGATTAAGATTCGCCATGAGGGCCTCCTTTAAATGTTGTGCTAGAACATTTTGGCGCTTAGATGCCGTAAAAGACCGAGGGTCTTCAGGAGGTTCCTCACCCTTCACGGATTTGACGCATGAAGCCGTATGCGGCGTGACGCCCTATGCGGGGTCGTGCGTCAATTCATCATCGGCACCAACTCCCTTGAAACCCCAAGAAAGCGCCGGCTGCTTGCCGATGCTAAACGGTGTGACTAAAAGAAAGACGTCATCGCCGACAGCAAAGGGGAAAGCGTTGCGATAACAGCGTGTGCCGTCATCACATTCTCAGCCAAAGCGTTAAAACTCAGGCTGTCCGCGTATTCTCGCGGGCCGCGCAGAGTCGGACTTCTCCTATCTGCGCACTTCAAGTGTATGCCTTACGATGAAACATGCTTGCGCGAGAAAAGCAAAGCGTATTCTTAAGGGCCGGGAAAAACTTTGGGTGAATCCGCCGCCAGGCGGAGAGGGCAAAGCCCTTCTCAGGTTGGCTCGCCGAGCCAACCGTCCTCAAACTCTTAACCTCATTTCTGAATTGTTAGAGAACTCCACAAGCTTTGTACCAATGGGTACTACGCTTGATCGGGTACCTGAGGTCATTATCGTTACTCCGTGCATCCTGACGGGCGCGCGTCCGTGAGTGCTCCCCGGGTAAGAACATGCTCTTTCCCACCATGTACCTGCTGCATATACACCTCGGATTCCGTGTAGCTTCGGGCTTCATCTTGTTCGGCAGACTTACCCATCGTCGAATGCCTGCTGCAGTTTCTGTTCGTCAGGTCAGTGGTTTGCCTCCGGCTTCCTTCAGATTCCACCTCGCGGTGGACACCCTTGCCTTTGGCTATGCGCTTGGTGCAACCTCCTGCGCTCGGGACTTTCACCCGTTAGATCATGCCCATGCCGGGCACACCAAAGAAAAAGCCCGGTGCTGCAACACCGGGCTAGTCATGCTTTAAGGGGGTCCCCAAGCAGGAACATCCGTTCTCCTTGAGCGTTTTTGCCAGAAACCTGATCGGCTCGATCTGGAGATAGAAGATGTCAGACAGGATGGAATACGTGATCAGACTGCCGCACCTTTAGGGCAAAGGCTAAAGGGGCGCTGATTTTGTAGAATGCCGTCACCACGTTGAAAACAGGGTAAGGACCCAGTCGTCCCATCGCTTCACCGAGACTCTCTGAGAATCTTTAAGTCGGAGTCTTCCGGCATGAAGAAGGGACCCTCTGCACAAAAGCTGAGGGAGTAATAACGACAAAGCCCAGTGAGGCAACACCGGGCTCGTCATTTTTTGAGGAGTTCAAGATGACCACACATCTGTTCTCTTCGTGGGAGATTATGCCACAGACCATCATGGTCAGCACGGGCGACATCCATGTTGATGGTGCCCTTGCTGCGATCCTTGCGATCGTCTGGCTGATCCGCACGTTGAAGTAGCAACACGGGGCCGCTCAGAAATGGGCGGCCTTCGGCGTTTTTGGTTTGGAAACTTTGAGGATGCGTCCAGTCACGGGCGAGGAACCCTGCCCGTTGGCAAGGATCGAGTCGACGTACTGATTGATCGATTCGTCGAGCGGAGAGGTGTCGGTTTTTCTACGGACGGTGCGTTTGGTTTTGGGTTTTGTCGTGTTCATAGGGCTGACCCGGGCTAGGGCTTCAATTATCCTTTAGACACAAAATTTCTGACGCTCTCACGACCAGTAACCGATGCTTCAGTCTCTAGCAACGACCGGGCTAGAGTCGATTGCGCCTCAAAGAGGCGATTCGTTGAAAGCGATTCCACTATCCGTCCGTCCTCAAGAAAAAGAATTCGTGAGCAGACTGCGGCAGCCGCACGCAGATCGTGCGTGATGAAGAGCCAGGCCGAAGACGGATTCTGCGCCTTGAGTGCCGGCAGCAGCCGAAGGATTTCGGCCTGGACGGAAGCATCAAGCGAGCTCAGCGCCTCGTCAAAGACAATGAAGTCCGGTCGTGCGGCAAGCGCTCGGGCGATGGACGCGCGCTGCAGTTCTCCGCCGGAGAGAGTGTTTGGGAGACGTTCGGCGGTGTCGGCAGAAAGGCGAACCGCTTTCAGAAGTTCATCGACTTCAGGAAGTGTTCCTTGAGTCGCCGGCATCAGCCGCTGCGGTTCAAGTACCGTTTCCGAGACCGTCCACATCGGATCGGCAGCTTCGGAATAGTTCTGAAAAACGGCGCTCATGATGCCGGGATGGTTTCTGAGAGCTTCCAGAGGCGGCAGCCCTGAAATGAGGACGGTTCCGTCTTGGGGCTCCTCGAGACCAAGCAGAATGCGCGAGAGCGTGCTTTTGCCCGAACCCGACGGGCCGACGAGGCCGACGACTTCGCCCGGGGCAATATCAAGACTGATGCCTCGAAGCACCTCGCGGCGGTGACGTGAGGTCTTGGAAACATATCCGTGCCGAAGGCCGCGCACCTTGACGAGCGGTGCGCAGCCCGTCGGTCTCCGGACGGCAGCGGGTTGCGGTTTGTTTGAAGCGGCGCCTAGAGCGCGCAGCAGCGCTTGATCCAGAGTGCTTCGCATTTCGACCAAGTGACGCGCATAGGCGCTCTGAGGGGAGGTGAAGACTTTCTTGCCGCCCGATTCGACGACGCGGCCGCCTCGCATGACGATTGCGCGGTCGGCAAGCGAGGCGGCCAGTGCGAGGTCATGCGTAACGAGCATGAGCGAGGCGCCGGTTTCGCGCCGAATGCGCAGCAGCTGCCGCGTGACGCGGCGCGTTGACAGCGCGTCCAGTGCGCTTGTGGGTTCGTCGGCGATGATGATTCTCGGTTTTAGAAGCAGGGCAAGGGCGAGCATGGCGCGCTGCAGCATGCCGCCCGAAAGCTCGCAGGGGTATTTGTCGAGCACTTCCTGCGCAGCATCAAAGCCGAGTGCATTGAATGCGTCGGTCAGCTGGCGGCGGGCTTCAGCCGAGGTCCGTCGGGCGACGCAGCGCAGGGTTTCCTCAAGCTGATCGCCGAGTCTGGAGAACGGATCAAAGGCCGTCATCGGCTGCTGGGTGAGGTAAAGGAGCGTTTGTCCGCACCCGAGGGCTGCTGCGCTGCGGCCGAATACCTCCCGGCCCTGAATGCGGACGGAACCTTCGGCTCGCAGACATGGCGGCAGCAGTCCGCAGACTGCCCGCAGAGCGAGGGATTTGCCAGCGCCGGATTCGCCGATGACGGCAAGACACTCACCTGCCTCCAGCCAAAAGGACATGTCCGAGACGATGGATCGATGGAAATCAGCCCGCGGACGAACGGTCAATCCGCGCACCTCAAGAAGCGGGGAGTTCGTCATCTGCGGCGCTCCGCGTCAAGAGCCGGGTCGAGCGCATCGCGAAGCGCGTCGCCCAGAAAATGAAGGGCGGCGGCGGTCGCAAGAATTGCAAGGCCGGGCGGCAGCATCTGCCAGGGGTAGAGCGTCATGACGTTTTTCGCGTCGGCGAGCATCATTCCCCATTCGGCGGTCGGTGCGGAAACGCCGAGGCCGAGAAAGGAGAGTGCGGAAATGATCAGGATTACGCCCGCCGTATCAAGCGTGACGAGCACGCAGAAGTCACCGCCGGCATTGGGCAGAAGATGTCTGAAGAGAATCCAGCGCTTTGATGCGCCTGCGACGCGGGCGAAGTCGACGAAACCGGCACGGGCGTGCCGGCTGATGATCGTGTGCATCATGCGGGCGTACCAGGGCCACTTGGCGGCAAAGCATGCGAGGACGATGTTCTCTAGCCCCGGGCCGAGCATGCCGACCACGGCCAGAACAAGCACTTCGCTTGGGAAAGACATCCAGAGGTCGCAAAGCCGCATCACTGCTGCCGATGCTCTGCGGCCGGCCACGGCGGCAAAGCCGCCAGCCAGTGCGCCCAAAAGCGCCGTCAGCAGCGTTGCACCCAGAGCGCAGAGCAGGGTTGTCCGGGCGCCCCAGATCAATCTTGCGAAGAGGTCGCGGCCGAGGCTGTCAGTTCCAAGCCAATGCTGCAGACTCGGCTCAAGGAGCTTGTCCGAAAGCGATACCGTGTTGGGATCGGCAATCGGAAGAACCGGCGCGAGCGTCGCCGCCAGCACTGCAATCATTACAAACCCGGCGGACCAGCGCCCGGTTTGCAAGGACATCAGACGGACGAACGGCTTCATCGGGCGGCACCTGGTCTGTGTTGCGGCATGCTGCGCTGCAGATGCATCCGCTCGCGCGGATCCATTTTCAGGATGACGACATCGCCTGCCAGGTTGAAGATGATGAACATCGCGGCCATCAGGAGCACATAGGCCTGAATGATCGGAATATCCCGGTTGTAGATTGCCTCCAGACAGAGCCGCCCGATTCCGGGCCATGCGAACACCGATTCGATTACGAAGGCGCCGGCAATGAGCTTGGGGATGGACATGCCGAGCGCGGTTGCCGACGAACGCAGCGAACTGCGCATCATCCGCAGCGTGATGCGCCATTGCGGGAGTCCGCGTCCGCGGGCAAAAAGCACCCAGTCGGCATGCGCCGTACGAATCATTTCGGCTCGAATGAGCCGCATGTAGGTGCCGATGTAGCCGAGCGAAAGCGCTGCGGCGGGCAGGATGACCGAATTGGGCGAGCGCATGCCGCCGGTGGGAAGCCAGTCAAGCTGCACGGAAAAGAACCAGATGAGAAGAAGTCCGGCCCAGAAGTTGGGCATCGAGGACGTGATGAAGATGAATCCCCGAATGAAGGCATCCAGAGCCGAATGTTCGGCGCGGGCGCAGGCAACGCCTGCGGCAAGACTAAGCGCAGCAATGAGCGCGAGCGCTGCGGCGGCGAGAAAAAGCGTTGCAGGAAGAGATTCGTAAAACAGATCCGCGACAGGTTCATGCGTCACGAAGCTGCTTCCCAGGTCGCCCGTGAGTACGCCGGCAAGCCAGTGCGCATATTGAACCGCAAGCGGCTGATTCAGGCCGAGCTCTGCTCGGACCTCGGCAATCAGTTCAGGCGTGGGAACCATTGCCGCGGCGCGGATGGATGCCTCCGCCGGGTCGGTGGAAGAAAGTGCGGCGAGCGCAAAAGACACGAACGAAATGCCGATCAGCATCGGCACCAGGAGCGCAAGCCGCAGGGCGATCAGTCTTTTCATCCTTGATGGTTCCTTGCCTTATTCCGAATCAGCCTGAGCCGATTGGAAATCCATCCGCTCAAACGGAATCTCGTACTGGGAAACGCAAAACCCGACTCCCCTGAGCGCCGGTCGGAATACCGCCTTGGTGCGGGAGTACGAAAGAGGAAGGTAGACGGCGCTTTCATGAACGAGCGTGAGGACTTCGCGCGCTGCGGCCTGCCGCTCGGTCATGTCGCCAGCGTGCAGAAACCGCTTGATGCCCGCGTCAATGGCAGCTTTTTCAGAAAGTCCGATCTGCGCCTGATAGTCGCCGTGCGCCGGCAGCCGCCATGAGGAGAAGTAGCTTTGGGGGTCATAGGGTGCACCCCAGGAAAGCGAATACTGCAGATCGAATTCACCGTTGCGCTGCCTGTCAAGGAAAGCCTGTTTCTCTTCACCGATGACGCGAACGGCAATGCCGACTTCAGCCAGTTGGGCCTGGACGACTTCGGCGATGGCGCGCTCCTGCGCATTCTGAGAATTGAAGTAGAAGGCGACTGAACAGCGCCGGCCGTCCTTTTCCCTGATTCCGTCCCTGCCGGGCTTCCAGCCGGCCGAATCGAGAAGTCTGCGGGCTTCATCGAGGTTGAAGTCGCGCTCCTGAAGACCGATGTCGCAGTAGGGCACGTTTTTTGCGAAAAGCAGCGGGGCAGGGGCTTCGATGTCGTTGAGAACGCCTCTGACGATCGCCCGGCGGTCGACTGCGCGCTGGATTGCCTCACGCACGGCCTTCTCGCCTGTAACAGGGCGGTTTGAATTCAGAAGAATGGCACGACTTGCGATCGGATCGCTCACGGCGACGGTGAGTTTCTTCTCCCGCCTGAGGGCGGTGAGCGCATCGCTAGTGAGCTGATCGCCGTCGGCGCTGAATACGAGGTCGACTTCGCCTTTTTCGAGCGCCATCAGAATTGCCTGCGGATCGGGAAGAACGTTCCATCGGACGGCCTCAAGCTTCGGTCGGGTTCCCCAATAGGACGGATTGGCCTTGAAGAGTGCATATTGGTTGCGCTTGTGTTCGGCAAGCATCCACGGTCCCGTTCCCGCCAGGCAGGAAAGACCGTCCTTGGTGGAGCCGCTGCGCATGCACCGAGGCGAAACGAAGCGAAACGGTCGGGAGAGGCCGAGCTCGATGAGCGTTGGAAAATACGGATGCCGCAGTCTTAGACGCCATGTGTGCTCGTCAACCACGTCGTTGGACTGCACGGCATTGACGAGATCAAGCCAGGCGTGTCTCGTCCGATTGGCAAGAACGGCGTCGAAATTGAGCTTGACGGCCTCGGCGTTGAAGGGCGTCCCGTCGCTGAAGTGCACCCCGCGCCGAAGGTGAAACGTATAGGTGAGACCGTCGGGGGAAATGTCCCAGCCTTCGGCAAGATGCGGCCGTACGCCTTCGCGCGTGTTGACGACGAGAGGCTCGAAGACCATGGCCTGCGCAGCCATTTCTCCCAAATACAGGTGCGGATTGATGTCGCGGATGTCCTTCATGCTTGCATACTCAAGCGTGGTGCGCGCATGGCCGGCGGCTTTCGTGCCGTCTTCGGAACATCCTGCCAGGACTGCCGCCGCAGCCAATGCCGCGACTATGTACGCCGTTCTGTACTTGGCCGTGTCAAGAATCATTGTCATCCGAAACATCTCCCCGGGAAGGTTTGCCTTTCAGCCGCCGGTTCATCGGGCGCATTTGAGGCCGCGATGAGGACGGGCTGTGGATAGGGGATCAATTATCCTAATTTTTCGTAAATCTTCATACTCTTTTCGTAGGAGGATTTCTGCTTATACTGCGGCTACAGAGCGGTTTGTCAGGGAAAACAGGCACAAGGGGGGATGCATGACGCAGCGGATCACAATTTCTCTTACCGATGAAACGGCCGCAAGACTTGACGCCCTGATGCTCTCAGGCGGCTACGGCAACCGTTCGGAGGCCGTGCGCGACCTGATCCGTGAAAAGACGGCCGACGACGTAACGGCTCGCGGCGACGGCAGCTGCGTTGCAGTGGTGAGCTACGTCTACAACCATCACGAGCGACAGCTTGCCGCGAGGATGACCAATCACCAGCACGAACACGGCGAGCTGGTGGTTTCGCTCATGCATGTGCATGTGAGTCGGGAGGATTGCCTCGAAACGGTGTTTCTGCGCGGGCCGATACGCGAGGTCATGCATTTTGCAAAGGCGATCCTCGCTGAGCCCGGCGTGCGCAACGGCAAGGTGAACTGCATTCCCGTCGAGTAGGGGGAAAAGGAACGGGGAAGGACAGTGCGTTCGCTTCCCCTCGGATGGCGTCAGCCGGCGTCGAGAGCCCCGATCAGAAACCGGCTTATGAAAACGCCAGGGGCTTTAATCCGGCTTCGGCGCGCACGCGCTCGAACTGCGCGTCGTTTTCAATGAGCGAGACGGTCATTTCGCAGTGACGGCAGTCAAAGCGCGCGATGAGGCGCCGGCCCTTGTCGTTGACGAGCACAAGCGGCAGAGGCTTGAGTTTGCCGCCGTTCATCCGCTTCATGGCTTCCTTCTTCGCAGGATCACCCTTGACCGTCTTGGGACACAGTCCGAGGGTGTGCCGTATGCAGTGTCGGCAGCGCATGAGCTCGGCGTGCGAGAGATCGATGCGCCTGCCGTTGACTTCAAAGGCTTCTAGCGGCCCCGTCACGCCGAGCTTTTCCAGAAGCGCCTTGGTTTCGCGGTTGGCGGCATTGGCGCCGAACCCCGAGAGCGCGCACAGCGGCGCAAGGCTGCGGGCGCGATCAAGGTCCATGGTGCGCACCGTGGAAGCGGGATGCGACGCGGCGACGGCGGCTTCAAGTTTTTCGAGCGCTTCGCGCCGCAGCGCATTGAGAACCGAGACGGGCACAAAGGGCGGGATTGCGGCCTCAAACGCAACGCCCTCGGCGGCCCCGCTGACGGTGAGCGAACCGAAGCAAAAGAGCGTCTCGCCCGTCTTCTTCAGCGCGCCCTCGATGGCGGCAAGTCCCCGCATGGGGTCCTTTGCCGCAGAAACGGTGAAAGGCTTGACGGCCGAGGCGCAGGCTCCGGCTGCGCGAGCCGTGAGCACGACGGCATCCGGCTGCACGGTAAGCTCAAAATCGGCGGCGATGCGCCGCTCCGCGCTTTTTCCGGCAAGAATCCGGGCGAAGGCGCGGTCCTTGTTGCGGCCGATCTCGACGCCGGGCCTGAGGTCAGGGTGTGCGCCTAGGCCCTCATGCACGTCGACGCGCACCAGGGTTGGAGAAATTCTTTCGGCGCGGTTGACGTTGAGCCCGCAGAGATGGCGTTTGGAATCGAAGTAGATGAGTCCGTCGCCGTTGGCGATCTCCTCGGTCGTGGCGATGTCAAGCGACTCGGGCTCGGGCGGGCGGACGTTCCTGCCCCGGCCGGCGGAGGCGGCCCTGTCGCGTTTGTCACTGCCGCCCGCATGCACGGCCTTGACAAGGCCCAGCCGCTCTCCGGTGCTCTTGGGCGTATCAAGGGCGGCGATCATGATCTGCCTGCCGTTGACGAAATAGTCGGTGGCGCTGCGGTGAAAGGTCTTCTGGGGGTCGGGCGTGAAGAAGAACTGCGTGCGCCCGAGCGATTCGGCGCGCAGCGCCCCGTCGGAGCCTTCGATGATGGCGTCGAGCCTGCGGCGGTAGTAGGCCGTGATGTTCTTGACGTATTCTGCGTCCTTGAGGCGCCCCTCGATTTTGAAGCTTGAGACGCCGGCGGCGATGAGCGCCTTGAGGTTGGCGCTCTGGTCGTTGTCCTTGAGGCTCAGAACGTGGCGCGCGTGTACGATCTCGCGCCCGGCCAGATCGTAGACGTCGTAGGGCAGGCGACAGGGCTGGGCGCACGCGCCGCGGTTGGCCGAGCGCCCGGTCTGCGCGCAGGAAAGGTAGCAGCGGCCCGAGTAGCTCACGCACAAGGCGCCGTGCACGAAGAATTCAATTCGGGCGGTCGGCATCGCCTTTCGGCAGGCGGCGATTTCGGCAAGCGTCATTTCGCGCGCAAGCACCACCTGCGAAAAGCCGAGTGCATCCATCAGCGCGGCCTTCTGGGGCGTGCGGATGTCGCACTGCGTCGACGCGTGGATTTCCATCGGAGGCAGTCCGGCTTCCAGAAGCCCCAGATCCTGAACGATGAGGGCGTCGACGCCCGCCTCGTAGGCCTGGCGCGCCACGCGCAGCGCTTCGGGCACCTCGTTGTCAAAGCAGATCGTATTGAGCGCAAGAAACACCCGCGCATGCACGCGGTGGGCGGCCGTCGCGAGCTTTTCAATGTCGGACATGGAGTTGCCCGCCGCGGCGCGCGCGCCGAAGGCCGGTCCCCCAATGTAGACCGCGTCGGCGCCGTGGCCGATGGCCGCAAGGCCGACTTCAAGGTCGCGCGCCGGAGCCAGAAGCTCAAGCGAATTGAAGGCTTCACTCATGATGCCGTCGTCCGATGGTAATAAAGGTCGGTATCGGAGGCTATTTTGCGCTCGGAACCGACTGTGCCGCCCGGGAGGGCTGCGCCTTGGCACGGGCGGCCGCAGGCACGGCCTTGGTGTAGGGCGTCAGGGGCGCGGCGCACTTTTCAACCTTGAGAAACGTCGCGAGTTCCTCGTCGCCCGCCTTGAGTGCCGCATCGGCCGGCGATTGGTTCTTGTCGTTGCACAGATCGCGCCAGGCGCCTGCCTTCAGAAGCGTCATCACGACCTGCCGCGAGGGCTTGCGTGCGGCCATGTAGAGCGGCGTGACGCCGGCGGCGGTCTGTACGTTGACGCGAGCGCCTTTTTCGATGAGAAGCTTCACGATGTCGTCATGTCCCTGGGTGGCCGCATAGTGCAGCGGCGTCCAGCCGCCCACGCGGTTGATGCTGGCTCCCTTGTCAAGCAGCGTCTGTACGAGCTTCATGTTGCCCTTGAAGGCGGCAAGCATCAGCGCCGTCTCGCCGTATTCGCTTGCGGTATCCACGTCGATTCCGGGCGCATTGAGAAGTGTTTCAACCACTGACCAGCTCTCCATGCGGATGGCGCGCACGAGCGCCGGATCGCCGCCCTTGACGATCATGTTGGGATTGATGCCCTGACGCACCATAAATTCGACGACGTCGCTGCGGTCGCGGTCGACGGCGCCCGAGAAGTTGGCCCAGTTTTCCTCGGGGCCGGCCATGGCAACGGGGCCGGAAGCAGCGTCGTCGACCTGCGGCGTGCTTGAGCAGCCGCCAAGAACAAAGGCGGCGGCAATCGCAAGGACAATGAGTCCGTGTCGTGCGTGTTTCTGGTTGAGCATCGTGTGTAATTCCCGAAAAAAGCGTGTGATGTTCGGAGCGTTCCCTTCGGCCTCGTGTCAGGACTTCAGGTCTCGGCGATTTTCGCGGCGCGGCACCCGGGAAGGATCCGACGCCGTGGGGCCTTCATGGTCGGTCAGGACTGCGCCGGGGCTGCATGAGCCGCAAGCGGGCTTTCTTCCTCAAGATGAAAGAAGCGCCGTGCGGTTGCCGCGGTGACGCGGGCGACCTCCGCGGGCTCCAAGCCCTTGACCTCGGCAATCGTTCCGGCGACCGCGCCCACGAGCGCGGGCTCGCAGCGCCGGCCTCGCCACGGAACGGGCGCCATATAAGGACAGTCGGTTTCAATCATAAGCGCTTCAAGGGGAAGTTCGCGAACGATATCGCGCAGATTCTGAGCGCTTTTGAACGTGAGAACGCCGGTGAAGGAAACAAGGCCTCCGGCCTCGACCGCCTTCTGGGCCGTTTCAAGACTGCCGCCGAAGCAGTGCAGGACGAAGCCGCAGGAGGCTGCATCATGCGCGATGAGTATCTCAAGCGCATCGGCCTCGGCCTCGCGCGCGTGCACGATGACGGGCTTGCCCAGCACCTTTGCGGCCTCGATGTGCCGCACGAAGCGCTCCTTCTGCCAGGTGAGATCGCCCTTGCACCAGTAGTAGTCAAGCCCCGTTTCGCCCACGGCAACGATGTCGTCGGCCGAACAGATTCGAATGATCTCTTCGACCGTGGGCTCGCGTCGCTCTTCATACTCGGGGTGCAGCGCCCAGGCACCGTACAGAAACCCCGGCGCAAGCCCGACAACCTCGTGAAGCTTTTCAATTTCATCCCAATCGCAGGCAATCGTGACGGCGCCGACGAGCCCCGCCGCGCGCATGCGGCCGACGACCGCTTCGCGGTCGCCGTCGAACTCGGGGCCGTTGATGTGCGAGTGCGAGTCAAAGAGCGGACCGAACGGCTCGGGTGCGGTGTCGACGATGGGATTGACGGATTTCTTTGCCATGATCCGGACGCTTAAGCTCCGTGTCCCTTGTAGAGGTTCTCGATTTCGGTTGCGAAGTGCTCGGCGATCTGGCGGCGCCGCAACTTCATCGTTGTCGTGAGAAGCCCGTTTTCAACCGTCCAGGCCTCGGGCACGATCGTGACGTTGCGCGGCTGCCCGTAGCGCGGGAAGTCCTTCGTGGCCGTGCGCACGCGCTTGAGGATGGCGCTTCTCACGTCTCGGCAGCCCATCGTCGCCGGATCGTTGGGATCAAGCTGCATGTCCCGGCAAAGCGCCGTCCAGCGCTCGTGGTTCACCACAACCAGCGCGGCGATGTAGGGGCGGTTTTCGCCCACCACCATCACCTGGTCAAAGAGGTGGTCTTCCTGGATCGCGAACTCGAGATCGACGGGGCTTACCTTTTCGCCCACGCTCGTGACGATGATTTCCTTCAGGCGGCCCTTGATGCGGATGCGGCCGCCGTCGCTCATGTCGGCCTGATCGCCCGTGCGAAGCCACCCGTCCTCGGTAAAGGCGCGCTTGGTGTCCTCCTCGCGCCCCCAGTAGCCCTTCATCACCTGGGGACCGCGCACCTGCAGCTCGTCGTTTTCGCCGATGCGAGCCTCAATCTCGGGCAGGGGCCGCCCGACCGTGAGCGGGTGGTTCCCCTTGGCCTCGCACAGCGAGATCACGGGCGAGCTTTCGGTAAGGCCGTAGCCCTGGCGAATCGGCACGCCCATGGCGCAGAAGAATTTGGCGACGGCATAGTTGAGCGCCGCGCCGCCCACAAAGAGCACGCGGATGCGGCCGCCGAAGAGGTTGGCGATGTGATCTCCAATCTTTCGCTGCAGATAGCCCGCCACGAGGAAATCAAGGCACTCGCGCGCCGTGTGCTCAACGGGAAGCCCGTTGGCGCGGCAGAAGCGCCGCCAGCCCGTCTCCACGGCCCAGTCGAAGAAGTGGCCCTTCTTGCGGGGCATCTTGCGGCGCACTTCCATCACCTGATTGTGGATGCGCTCAAGCACGCGCGGCACCGAGCACATGATGGTGGGCTTGACCTCGCGCAGATCGTCGAGAATGTGCGAGACGTTGCGGCAGAAGGTGAGCGTGGCGCCCGTGGCAACGCCCATGTAGTAGGTGGCCGAGCGCTCGAACGTGTGCGAAAGCGGCAGAAACGAGAGGTAGCGGTCCTCTTCGGTGACGGGCATGTAGCCGTAGATCTGGCGCACATTGGCGACCACGTTCTTGTGCGTGAGCATCACGCCCTTGGGGCGGCCCGTGGTGCCCGAGGTGTAGACGAGTGCCGCGAGGTCGTCCTCCGTGGGACCCTCGGGGAGGTCGACCACGTCGTTGCCGGTGGCTAGCCACTCTTCAAGGCCGCCGTAGGGGATGTGGTCTTGGCTGACGCCAGACTCGGTTTCGGCCGTGAGCACCACGCGCTCAAGACTCGTCAATTCAGTGCCGCTTGTGGCAAGCGAATTCCAGCGCGCGAAGTTGACGGTAACGAGAAACTTCGCGCCCGAGTTGTTGAGAATGAAGCAGGAGCTGCCGGCGGTGTCGATTGCGTGCAGCGGCACCGGCACGAGGGCGTTGGCAAGCGCGGCCTGATCGAACGTGAGCGCGTCGATGCTGTTGGGAAGCAGCATCGCCACACGGTCGCCCTTTTTGAGCCCCATCTTGACGAAGGCGCGCCTCCAGCGCAGCACGCGCTCGGAAAACTCCCGCCAGGTGAGCGACACCCAACTGTTGGTGCAGTGGTCGTACCAACGGTAGGCTTCGTGGTCGGGGTAAAGACGCGCCGTACGCTCGAGCATTTCGGGCAGGACGCGGTAGTCATCGATGTAGCACGACAAGATCGCTCACTCCTTCGGGGATGATCGCGCAGGCCGAAGAGCCCGGTTAATAGCCCGGTGAAGAGCCTGGTTAAGGGCCCGTTTTCTTGCCGTTGCCCTGGGCTCGTGCCTTGCGCAGTGTTTCAATCAATCAAAGAAATTTATTTTAACTCGGAACGCCGGCGCTCCCGCAATGTCCGGGCGAGCGGGCAAGGCCTGCTTTGCGCGGGGGACGTCAAAAGCAAAAGCGCGCAGCTTTTTTTTCCTGCCATGAAAAAGCGCCCGAAGCCGGTTGTGGGCGACGGACGCTGATTCCAGGTGATTCCAAGTTACTCCAACCGGCGGTGCCGATCAGACGTTCGGCTCCACCTTACTGATTGATTCTGATTGAAGCTGCTGCTTGAGCCCTCAGGCGCAGTGGGTTGCGCCCGTCTTTTCATCAAGAAGCGCAATGAGGTGCTTCAAGCGCGGCTCGACAACCACGCCCTCGCGCACGTCAAGGCCGCAGCGGCAGGTGTAGTCGATCACGTCGCTTGCAAAGACGACGGCAAGCTCCACCGCCGCCTCAAGCGTGAGACCGCGCAGCAGCGCCCCGGTGAGCACGCTTGCAAAGAGGTCGCCCGTGCCGCAGGTCGATAGCGGCAGGCGCGCGACGCAGTACTCGCGGTAGGACTTGGAGGCCTTGTCAAAGCAGACGACCTTGATGCGCTCGGGGCCTGCGGGCACGCTCGTGATGACGATCGACCCGGGGCCGTCGTGGGCGAGTTCCTCGCACATGGCGCGAAGTTCCGCTTCCGTCGGGATCGGCGCTTCGGCGGGATTTTGAAGCTCGCGCCCGAGAAGCAGGCACGCTTCGGTGTAGTTGGGCGTAATCACGTCGGCCTTTGCGGTGAGGGCGCGCATCGTCTCGACGATCGAGTGATCAAAGACCGGATAGAGCTTTCCGTCGTCGCCCATGGCCGGATCAACGACGACGAGCGTTTTTTTGCCGTTTTTGGATGCCGCAAAGCGAGAGATGGCGTCCGAGACCACCGCAGCCTGTCTGCCGTCGGCAAGAAAGCCGCTGTAGATCGCGTCGTAAGTGAGGCCTAACTTCTCCCACCGGTCCATGAAGCCCGTCATGTCGGCCGTGAAATCCTTGAAGTCGAACTGCCCGTAGGTGAGGTTGTTGCTGAACCACGCCGTGGGAAAGGGGCAGACCTGCACGCCCATGGCCGAGATCACGGGCATGGCCATGGTAAGCGAGCAGCGGCCGAACGAGCAGAGGTCGTGGATGGCGAGAACGCGTTGCGTCATGGTGGGGCAATCCTTTCAATAAAGGGCAGGAGGGAAAAGCGAGATTGTAGTACCGGGCGTGGTTCGGGAGACGCACCGCAGCGGGCGATTTGCGTCGCGAGCCGCGGCTTGATGCCTTGATGCTTTGATGCGCTGGCGAAGGGCGGCGCCCGGTTGCCGGACTGGGTTTCTTTTCGCGCGGGGAGTGCGCAGAAAATTTCGCCCGTGCATTCCCCTTACGAGTCTGCCGAGTTTTACGAGCGGCTCTCTTACCAGAGCACCGAGCGGCGCAGCTCAAGCCGCGGCGTGCCGTCGGCTTCAAGCTCAATCCAGCCGCGGTGCGGGGGAGCCCCGTGCTCGCCCGTGAGGTTCCAGTCCGGGAGCACCCAGCGCTCAAAGGCCGGGGTCTTGTGGTGCGCGGCCTTGTGCGTGTGGCCGTGAATCACCGTGCGGCAGTCGTGCCGCAGGCAGTCGGCGGCAATGGCCTCGTCGACCACGTCCATCACCTCGGCCGTCTTGACGGTCTTGTTGTGCATGCTCTCGGCGCGGGCCTGTTTGGCAAAGGCGATGCGCTCCTCGACGCTCATCTCAAGCCCCCGGACCTGAAAGGCGGGGTCGCGGACCTCGCGCCGGAAGGCCTGGTAGTCGGCGTCAAGCGTGCACCACTCGTCGCCGTGCGACAGAAGGATGCGGCGTCCGGCGACCGTGATCACCACCTGCGGCCGGATGAGCGTTGCGCCGCAGTGCCGCGCGAAGTCTTCGCCCATCATGAAGTCGCGGTTGCCCTGCATGAGAAAGATGCGGTGCCCGTGCGCGGCGTAGTTTCTGAGCACGCGGGCAATGGGCTCGGCGGGCGAGCAGGCGTCGTCGCCGATCCAGTACTCAAAGAAGTCGCCCAGAATGAAGAGCTCGCGAAAGCGCCGCGCCCGCGTCTGCATGAACCACCAAAAGGAGAGCAGCGTGCGCTTGGAGCGTCCCGACAGATGCAGGTCGGCGATGAACACCGGCCGGCGCACGTCGTCGATGTGCTCGATGCCGCTCATGGCGGGCGCCTTGAGCGGGCGGGCAAGAGTCAATCCGGTGAGCGTCATGGTTGTCTGAGTCGTCAATCTGAAGGCTCACTATTGTAATTGGGAAATGGCGCCGACTTTGCTTCGGACAGGGGAGAGGGGGAGAGAAGAGGAGAGGAGAAGAGGCGGCCGGCAGGCAAAAGGCCGAAAGAGAAAGGTCGCAATCAAAAGGTCGTAATTAAAAGGCCGCTGCAGGACGAACCTGAAGCGGCCTTGATCGGTCCGGTGCGCGTCAAGAGAGATTTGCGCGCAGGGACCCTGAGGACGAGCGAGGGTTTAGATCTCGACTTCCTCAATCTTTTCGATCACGACGTCTTCCACCGGCACGTCGCCGTAGAAGTTGCGCGAAGCGGTGCGCACGCGGCTGATGGCGTCGACCACGTCGGTGCCGCCGATCACGCGGCCGAACACGGCATAGCCCCAGCCGCGGGCCGTCGGAGCGGTGTGGTTGAGGAAGTCGTTGTCGGCGACGTTGATGAAGAACTGGCTCGTGGCCGAATGCGGATCATTCGTGCGGGCCATGGCGATCGTGTACTTGTCGTTCTTGAGGCCGTTGTCGGCCTCGTTTTCGATCGGATCGTGCGTGGGCTTCTGCACGAGGCCCGGCTCAAAGCCGCCGCCCTGGATCATGAAGCCGGCGATCACGCGATGAAAGATCGTGCCGTTGTAAAAACCCTCGCGCACGTAGGTCAAAAAATTTTCACAGGTCTTCGGGGCGGCCGATTCGTTGAGCTCAACGTCGAAGACGCCCATGTTTGTCGTAAAGCGGATCATGAGTTTTCTTGTCTTCCTATGAATAAAAGGATTGCCCGCGTCAACACGAGGTAGGCTCCCGGGGCGCTTTTGATCCCCTTGCAAGGAACCCTCGCCCGCGTCCATCGCGCTCATCTCCGCCGGCAAAAGCCCGTGGTGTGATGAGGCGCTTTTCGCGCTTTCGCTGACGGCAGAAAGCGCTGCCGGCGGAGACTCTCGGGTCTCACCCGGGGCATCGGGCGCAGATCTTTGCTTGACGAAAAATTCGCCAAAGGCTTAAGTGTTAACGAGTAATCTTTACGGATGTGATTGTAACCGTTTTTTGAGGCACGTCGCTCATGCCGCGGCGATTTGCGGTCTTCACCGCACCGATGCGGTCGACCACGTCCATGCCCTTGGTGACGCGGGCAAAGACGGTGTAGCCCCAGCCGTCGCGCGCCTTGCTCGCATCGAGAAAGTCGTTGTCGACGAGATTGATGAAGAACTGGCACGTGGCCGAGTGCGGATCATTCGTGCGCGCAAAGGCAACGGTCCCGCGCTGGTTGGAAAGGCCGCCGCGGGCTTCGTTCACGATGGGCGAATGCGTGGGCTTTTGCTTCATGTCGGCCGTAAAGCCGCCGCCCTGGATCATGAAGCCGTCGATCACGCGGTGAAAGATCGTGCCGTCGTAGTGGCCTTCCTCGGCGTAGCGCACGAAGTTTGCGACCGAAAGCGGCGCGCGGCCCGACTCAAAGCGGATTTCAATCGTTCCCATGTTCGTTTCGATGACCGCGCCCTTGGGAGCGCCGGCGGCGTACGCGCCGGAGGTCATGGTTGCGGAAACGACAAAGGGCAGGGCGAGAAGCCCGAGGCGAATACGGTTGGAGGGCATGAGGAAACGTTCCAAAAAACTGGTTTCAAAAACGGATTTGAAACCAGAAAAGTATTTTGAAAAGGATTACTTCAGAATTGCATCAACGGCACGCAGCTTCTTTTCGATCGCGCGGTTGCCGGGGGCGTTCGAGAGCGCCGAGTCAAAGGCGTTGCGGGCCTTGGCAAGATAAATCTGCCCGAGGTTGTCGTAGGCAAGCGCAAACGACGGCCGCAGCGCGAGCGAGCGCTCGACGAGCGACTGCGCGCGGTCAAGGTTGCCTTGCGCCGCAAGAATCGCCGCGAGGTTGTTGTAGGGCTCGGGGATTTCGGGGTAGCGCGTGATGAAGTCTTCATAGAGCTTCACGGCGCGGGCGGTGTCGCCCTTTTTCTCGTAGGCGACGCAGCGCTGAAAGCGCAGCTGCACCGAAAGCGGATTTTTGGCAAGCGCCTCGTCGATCACGGCAAGCGCCTCGGCATAATCGCCGCGGGCGATGAGCTTGTCGACGAGCGCCGGGTACTGATCGGCCGCAACGATCTTTGACGGTTCGTCCGGATCGACGATCACCGCTTCGGCGGGAGCGGCAAAAAAAATCGACGCGGATAGCGCAGCGGTCACAGCCGCATAAAGAGTGCCGCGAAAGAGGTGTTGCATAGTCTTTTTAAGAAAAACAAAAAAGAAAGCGCCTAGCGCCCGGGCGCTGCGCTTGGGCGACCCCGCAGCCATGGTGGTTCATCAACGGCCGCGGGGCGCAACTTTGTTACACTTCGCTGATTGTATCGCATCACCGCGCGCGCTTTGGCGCGGGCGCCGGGCGATTGGCCTATTGAACCGGTTGAACCGGCGGCTGCGGGGCTTTGAAGAATTCCCGGCCGCGATCTCGACCGACCGATCGTCCGCAAAAAACAAGAACACTTGCGCCGGCGTACGCAGCAAAGGGGCTTTTGCTTTTATTTTGCTTTTCTATGCAAAGGCTTCCAGCGCACGGCGGCATTTTGACTTCAGGCACAGACAAACAAGCATGACGCTTCAGATCTATTCCACGCTCACGCGCGACGTCCGCCCCTTCACCCCGATTCATCCGGGCAAGGTCGGCATGTACGTCTGCGGCGTGACGGTCTACGACTACACCCACATCGGCCACGGCCGCACGTTCGTTGCTTTTGACGTGATCCGCCGCTGGCTTCAGGCCTCGGGCTATGAGGTCACGTTCGTGCGCAACGTCACCGACGTCGACGACAAGATCATCCGCCGCGCGGCGGAAAAGGGGATCTCGACCTCCGAGCTCACCGAGTACTTCACGCGCGCCATGCAGGAGGACATGCTCGCTCTCGGGTGCCTTGCGCCTACCTACGAGCCGCGCGCCACGCAGTTCATTCCCAACATGCTCAACCTCGTCGAAAAGCTCGAGCAAAAGGGCCTTGCCTATCCGGCCGCCAACGGCGATGTCGACTTCGCCGTGCGGCGCTTTGCGGGCTACGGCAAGCTCTCCGGGCGCAATCTCGACGAGATGCAGGCAGGCGCCCGCGTCGAGGTCGCCGAGGCCAAGCGCGATCCGCTTGACTTCGTTCTCTGGAAGGCCGCCAAGCCCGGCGAACCGGCCTGGGACTCGAAGTGGGGACGCGGCCGTCCGGGCTGGCACATCGAGTGCTCGGCAATGAGCCGGCATTTCCTGGGCGAGACGCTCGACATTCACGGCGGCGGCCCGGATCTGATCTTCCCGCACCACGAAAACGAAATCGCCCAGAGCGAGGGCGCCAGCGGCAAGACCTTTGCCAACTACTGGATGCACTCGGGGCCGTTGCGCGTGCGCTCGGCCGACGGCTCGGAAGTGAAGATGAGCAAGTCGCTCGGCAACTTCTGGACCGTGCGCGATGCGCTCAAGGAAACCAACACGCACTATGGCGAAGGCAACGGCAACGAGGTGCTGCGCTTCTTCCTTCTGCGAAGCCACTACAGAAGCCCGATCAGCTTCAATCCTTCGCTCATCGAGGAAGCCCACAAGGGACTGCAGCGCTTCTACAGCGCCTTAAAGGGCAAGAACGCGCAGACCGCGCCCGTCGACTGGAACGAGCCCTGGAGCGCGCGCTTCAAGGCCGCCATGGACGACGACTTCAACACGCCCGAGGCCGTGAGCGTGCTCTTTGAGCTTGCCGCGGAAATCAACCGCACGGGCGACGAGAAGTTGGCCTCGATCCTCAAGAGCCTTGGCGCGGTGATGAACATCCTTCAGATCGAGCCCGAGCAGTTCCTCAAGGGCGCCACGAGCGACCTCGATGAGGCGCAGATCGATGCGCTCGTTGCCGAGCGCGTCGAGGCCAAGAAGGCTCGCAACTGGGCGCGTGCCGACGAGATCCGCAACACGCTCACCGCCATGGGGATCGTGGTCGAGGACGGTCCGCAGGGATCGACCTGGCGGCGCGCCTGATGCCCGAGCTGGTGTCCGAGGATCCCTACGTGACTCAGTACGCGGCCCCGTCGCGTCCGGTCGCTTGGTGGGAGAGAGCACTTGAGGCGCTTTCTGCTCACCCGGAATTCACGGAGCTCGTTGCGCTTTCCCGCAGCCGCGGCGAAGCGCTTCTCGCCGCGGGCGACCTCATGCGCAGCATCGCTCGTGCGGTGAGCGGCCAGCAGGTGAGCAACGCCGCCGCGCTCAAGCTCTCGGGCCGGGTTCTTGCGGCCGCTGGCGGCGCCTGCGGCCATGCACTTGCCGAGAAGCTTGCCGCGCTCGGTCCCGAGGGGCTGCGTGCGCAGGGACTTTCGCGCACGAAAGCGCAGGCCTTGAATGATCTTGCCCTGCGCTTTGCCGCGGGCGAAATCAACGAGGCGGCGCTCGCGAGCCTCTCCGACCACGAGGTCGCCCTGAGGCTTACGGCCGTACGGGGCGTGGGGCCTTGGACCGCGCACATGATTCTCATCTTCGGACTCGGGCGGCCCGACGTCTGGCCTTTGGGCGACTACGGGCTTCGCAAGGCGCTGCAGCAGGCCGGGATTTCCGAAGGACCCCACGAGGAGTACGCGCCCTGGCGCACGGCTGCGACGTGGCTTTTGTGGCGCAGCCTCACGCAAAGTCCTGTACAGTACTAGCTTGCAGTCAGTGTGCACTCAAAAATCATTGATGAATGAATGAACGGGGGCGCCCGCAGGCGCTCCTGCTGCGGCGTTTTTGCGCCGCAGCCCACGGAAGAAGAAATTACAAGGATCGACGTATGGCCAAAGCCGTTTTTCTGGAATTTGAAAAGGATCTGGGCGAAATTGCCGCCAAGATTGAAAAGCTCGAGGCCGAGGAGCTCGACAGCGGCAAGTCCAACCGCGACGAGATCGCCAAGCTTGAAAAGTTGAAGGCGCGCCGCACGGCTGAGATCTACCACGACCTCACGCCCTGGCAGACGGCGCTCGTGGCGCGCCATCCCAATCGTCCCTACACGATGGACTACATCAATGCCATCTTCGAGGACTTCCATGAACTGCACGGCGATCGGACCTTTGCCGACGATCAGAGCATCGTGGGCGGTCTTGCGCGTCTTGCCGAGCACGCCGTGATGGTGATCGGCCATCAGAAGGGGCGCGACACCCGCGAGCGTACGCGCCGCAACTTCGGCATGAGCAAGCCCGAGGGCTACCGCAAGGCATTGCGCTTGATGAAGCTCGCCGAAAAATTCAATCTGCCCGTCTTTACGTTCGTCGACACCCCGGGCGCCTATCCCGGCATCGACGCCGAGGAGCGCAACCAGTCCGAGGCCATCGGCCGCAACATCTTCGAGCTCACCAAGCTCAAGGTGCCCGTGATCGCCACCATCATCGGTGAAGGCGGCTCGGGCGGTGCGCTTGCCATCGCCGTGGCCGACGCGGTCTTCATGCTGCAGTACGCCACCTACTCGGTGATCAGCCCCGAGGGCTGCGCCTCGATTCTCTGGAAGAGCGCGGCCAAGGCCTCCGAAGCCGCTGAGGCGCTGGGCCTTACGGCCGACCGCTTGAAGAAATTGGGCTTGGTCGACAAGGTGATTTCCGAGCCCATCGGCGGCGCGCACAGCGACCCCAAGCTCATGGCTTCGACCCTGAAGAAGGCGCTCGTCGATCAGTTGAAGATCGTCAAGAGCCTCACCGTGGAAGAGCTCCTCGAACGGCGTCTCGATCGACTCTTGAGCTACGGCCGCTTTGAATGCGAGGGCCCGCACGCGGCCGTTCGCATCGCAACGCTCTTTGGCGACGACCCGACCGAGGCCGAAGCGGCCGTGAAGCTTGCCGTTGCCGCAGGCGACGCTGATAATGCCGCCTCTGCTGCCCCCGCAGGTGCCGAAGCACCGGCTGAGGCCGCCTCGCAGGAAAAGCCCGCCAAGCGCCGCACGACGCGCAAAACGACGCAGGCCAAGGGTCAAGCGCCCGAAACGGGCGCAGCGGCTGCTGCCGAGAAGGCTCCTGCAGCGTCCGAAGCCTCCGACGCTGCTCCTGCTGCGCCGGCAGCGGCTGAATCCGCTTCCGAGAAGAAGTCTGCCGCCAAGCGAACCACCGCCGCAAAGAAGACGACGAAGTCGACCAAGACGGCCGCAAAGAGCACGTCGCGTACCCGCACGAAGGCGGCTGCCAAGGCCGCTGAAACCTCGGAACCGGCCGAGGCCGCCGCTGCGGCAAAGCCTGAAGAGGCTGTTAAGACTGCTGAGGCCGCCGAGGCTGCAGAGGCCAAGAAGCCTGCTGCGAAGACTGCTACCAAGGCGCCCGCGAAGAAGCCTGCTGCCAAGCGCACGACGCGCACCGCCAAAAAGGCGGCTGCCGACGACAAGGCGCAGCCTGCCGCGGCCGCGCCCGAAGTGCCTGAAGAAAAGGCAAAGTCCTAAGCCCAACGTCAACGACTTTGTCGAGCGATCTTCATGGCGCAAGTGAAGACTAAACGGACCGCGGGTGCCCGTAGGCGCCCCGGTCTTGAGCATTTGAGGGGGCTGGTCGAAGCCTGCATCGAGGCCGTGCGCGAGCGCAACGCCGCGCACCCCGACGCCTCCTTTACGCTTGAGCCCGTCAATCCCGTACGGATCGTCTACGCCTTTTCGGGCGGACGCGATTCGACGGCGCTGCTTGACGTGCTCGCGCGCATCTACCACAAGGCGGGGCAGACGCGCATTGCCGAGCTCTCCGTCGTGCATGTCAACCACGGCTTGAGCCCCAACGCCGAGGCGTGGGTCGAGCACGTGCGCGAGTTCTGCGCCAAGCGCGCGCTCGCGCTTGAGGTCGAGCGCGTCTTCGTCAACCCGCGCGCTTCCGAAGGCGTCGAGGCGGCGGCGCGCCAGGCCCGCTACCGGGCGCTGCTGCGCATTGCCCGCGACAAGCGCGCCGACATCATCATGACGGCGCACCACCAGGACGATCGCATCGAAACGTTCCTCATCCAGTGGCTGCGCGGCGCAGGGCCCGAGGGCCTGAGCGCCATGACGCCGGTGAGAAGCCTCGAGTCCGTCTCGGGCCCCGAGCCGATCGTCTTGATGCGCCCGTGGCTTACGGTCTCGGGGGCCGAAATTGAGCGCTATGCCACGCGCGCCAAGCTCGACTGGGTTGAGGATGAATCCAACAGCGACACGCGCTTTTTAAGAAACCTGATCCGCAACGAGGTGCTCCCGCATCTGGATGCCGCGCGCCCCGGCTGGCGGCGCGCCGCGGCCCGCTCCGTGGGTCTTGTGGCCGAGGCAGCGCAGCTTATCAGCAGCATCGGCGAAGAGGATCTCGCGCTTTGCGCGGGCAGCAAGCCCGGCACGGTTGCAATTGGAAAGCTCTTGAAGCTCTCGGCGCAGCGCCAGGCGCTCTGCGTGCGGGCGTGGCTTGCGCACAACGGCATCCGGGCGCCGGCCAAGGCAAAGCTCGATGAAATGCTGCGCCAGGTGCGCCAGACCCAGGGTGCGGGCTCGATGTGCTTTCATATGGAAGGCAAGGAGGTGCGCCGCTGGGGCGAGAACCTCGTCGTGATCGAGGTGCCGGCCGTTTCGCGCGCCTGCGACGTGCTCCAGCGCCCGATCGTTTGGAAGGGCGAAAGCGAGGTAAGCCTCGGCCTCTGGGGCGGGGTGCTGCGCTTTGAGCCCTGCGGGCCTGATGAAGACGGCATCGATGCACGACGCCTGCGCGAAGGCAAGCTCGAAGTGCGCCCGCGCAGGGGAGGCGAAAAAATCAAGCTCCACCGCCTTCGTCCCTCGCGCAATCTGAAGCACCTCTATCAGGCAGCAAAGATCGCCTCGTTTGAGCGCTCGCGGCTGCCGCTTGTGTGGCTTGACGACGAGCTCATCTTTGCCGCAGGCCTGGGCTGCGACGTGCGCGAATACGCCGACAAGGCCCTGGTGCCCGAGCGCGTGCGCTTGGTCTGGGTGCCCGATCGGCCGCTGCTTTCCTGGTAGGAGCTGGGAAAGCCGCAGACGTTGATTGGCAAAACAAAAAAAGTATTTTCGGAAAAGTTGTTGTCGAAATGACTTCAAAAGTGCATCAACCGCAGCCGGATTCAACGATCGCGCCCGACCTTTTCAACGACCTCATGATCGCCGAAAGCGGCGATCTCATTGCGGGTGTTGACGAGGCGGGCCGCGGGCCCCTTGCCGGTCCCGTCGTGGCCGCGGCCGTGATTCTCGATCCCAACAACCCGATTGAGGGGCTGCGCGACAGCAAGAAGCTCTCGGCCAAGGTGCGCGAGCGCTTGGCCGACGAGATCAAGAAAAAGGCCCTTGCCTGGAGCATTGCGCACGCAACCGTCGAGGAGATCGACGAACTCAATATCCTTCAAGCCACGATGCTTGCCATGAAGCGCGCGATCGTCGGGCTTTCGGTCGAGCCCAACCTCATTCTCGTCGACGGCAACCGCATTCCCAAGATGAACCGCCGCATCAACGCCATCGTCAAGGGTGACGACAAGGTGCCGGCGATTTCAGCGGCTTCGATTCTCGCCAAGACCACCCGCGACAGCGCCATGATCGAGCTCGATGTGCGCTACCCCGAATACGGCTTTGCCAAGCACAAGGGCTACGGCGTGAAGCAGCACATCGAGGCCATCCGGCGCTACGGCATTCTGCCCGTGCACCGCAAGAGTTTCTCTCCGGTCAAGGAAATGCTCGCGGGCGACGATCTGCTCACACTCTGATCGAGCTGTTCTTTCTCCGTTGTCGGAGGCAGCCGGGAAGGGGAAGGGAAAAGAAGCGGAAACAACAAAGGCGCGGTACCTTCATGGCGGCCGCGCCTTTTAGTTGTCGATTTTTGTGGACAGTCCGGGATTACCGGCGCATCGGGACATTGCCGCTGATGCCGAACATGCTGACCGGATGTGGTCAAAAGTGTCGCAAAATTGGTGACAACTTTCTCTCTAGTCCAAAATACTTAATGTATCACCAATCGAAAGCGTTGGCAAAGGTTAAAAATCCTTTGAAATCAATGCCATTTGAAACAAAGCGTGTATGAAGGCTTCCACGGTGTCTCATGCCGCCCGTTTGATGCGCGGCGCAGTTCAGTTGCCGCCGCTGCAAGGCATCGGCAATAATAGCGGCCCTTGCGCTGCCATTCTCCCGTGCCGGCAGACCTCGCAAGAATCCCAAATTGGAGAAATCAAAAATGAAAAAGACTCTGATCGCTCTGGCTGCCGCGACTGTGGCCAGCACCGGCGCCCTCGCGGCCCAGGTGGAGATCGCCGGCATCGTGGATGCCGGCTTTGCCTACAACAACGTCGACACCCTCAAAGGCGGCACTAACGAAACCTTCACGCTCGACAGCGGCAACCACAACGGCTCGCGCTTCATCTTCAAGGGTTCTGAAGAGCTCTCTGCTGGCTACACCGTGAGCTTCTACCTTGAAAGCGGCTTCAACGCCGACGATGGTGCGCTCGGCAACGACGGTCGTCTCTTCGGTCGTGAAGCCCGCCTGAGCCTCGAGACGCCCTACGGCACGATCAGCATGGGCCGCCAGGGTGCTCTTACCGCTGGCCTCGGCACCTATGACATCTTCCAGTACATCGGCGACACGTTCGACGGTGGCTGGGCTGGCGCTATTGACGTCAGCAACTGGTTCAGCCGTTCTCGCTACGACAACATGCTCACCCTCGTGAGCCCCAAGGCGGCTGGCTTCACCGGCTACTTCCAGTACTCCTTCGGCACCGATAGCGTGAAGGGGCAGGATGACGCCACCCCGGGCGAGCGCGACAAGAACCGCTACGCCGCTCTCGGTCTGACCTACGAAAACGGCCCGCTGTCGACCGTTCTCGCTCTCGACACCGTGATGCGTCAGCAGTGGGAAAACGGTAATCCCAAGAACCAGAACCTTGACGACGCCATGGCTGTGAGCTTCGGCATCGGCTACGACTTCGACTTCATGAAGGTCAACTTCGGCGCTCAGTACGGCAAGAACGAAACGACGAACTTCTCGCTTCACACCAACGACGGCTCCATCCAGAACGCGACGGCTGACGGCTACACCCTCGGCCTCGGCGCGACTTTCCCGCTGCCCTGCGGCTCGTTCCATGCTGCCGTGTACTACGGCAACCTGGATGCCAACACCGAAGGTGAAGAGTCCTACAAGAACTTCAACATCACTGTCGGCCACGAGTATCCCTTCAGCAAGACGACCTTCAGCTACGTTGGTCTCGGCTACAAGCGTGCCTGGTCCGAAGGCACCACCGGCAAGATTGATGACGAAAAGACCTTCACCGGCATGGTTGGCCTCGTGCACAAGTTCTAATTGCGTCTAAACGCTTCAGCGGCCTCGGCTGCTGAAGACGCAAGAAGTTCTTAAAAACGCCCCGACGGGTTTATCCCTGCCGGGGCGTTTGCTATACGGATTCTGGAGCCGGAGCCCGCATCTGCGGCATTAGAATGCTTCGCACTGTTTTTGAGAACTTTTCTTTTCCCATGCTGCAAGACAACCATCCTTTGCACCTCTCCAAGCGCGTGACGGCGCTCATCCCCGCTGCGGGCGTCGGCTCCCGGATGAAGGCAGCCATTCCCAAGCAGTACCTGCCTCTTTTGGGCGAGCACACAATGCTTGAAATCACGGCAGCACGTCTTGCCGAGGTGGTGGGTGCCGACCGCGTGCTGATTGCGGTGAGCGCTGAAGACGGCTGGATTTCCGGGATTGATCTCGATGGCATGCAGGTGCTGCGCACCGGCGGCAGCACCCGGGCCGCGACCGTGACGCAGACCCTTGAAGCTGCGCTCGCGTCGCATTGCATCACGCCCGATGAGCTCGTGCTCGTGCACGACGCCGCGCGTCCGCTGGTCGATCCCGATGAGGTTCGGGAGCTCATTGCCGCCGCACGCCGCGCCATTACCGCTGGCAGCGCCTCAGGCGCCGTTCTTGCCATGCCGGTTTCCGACACTGTCAAGCGCGCCGACGCCGATGGCATTCTTGTTGAAGACGTGGACCGCACGGGGCTTTTTCGCATCGCAACGCCGCAGTGCTTTGCGGCGGGAGAGCTTCTTGCGGCCCTGCGCGCGCACCCGGACGTGACCGACGAGTCAAGCGCCATCCGCGCCGCGGGCGGGCGCGTGCTGGTGGTACGGTCGACCCCCGCCAACATCAAAGTGACGGAACCGGCCGATGCGGACTTTGCCCGCGAGCGGCTTGCGGCGCTTGCCGCGCACGGTGAAACCTCTCAATCAGAAGCAAAAAAGGAGAACACCATGCAGATTCGCGTGGGCCTGGGCTACGACTCGCATCGACTTGAAGCCGACCGCAAATTCATTTTGGGCGGCGTCGAAATCGCGCACGACCGGGGTCTTGCCGGACACAGCGACGCCGACGCGCTGCTGCACGCCATTACCGACGCCGTGCTCGGAGCCGCGGGTCTGGGCAACATCGGCATTCTCTTTCCGGACAACGATCCGGCCTTCAAGGGCGCCGACAGCAAGGTGCTGCTTCGCCGCGCCTGGGAGAAGGTAAGCGGCGAGGGCTGGCGCATCGGCAATCTCGACTGCGTCGTGATCGCGCAAAAGCCCAAGCTCAACCCGCACGTGCCGGCCATGGCGCAGTGCATTGCCAAAATCCTCGACACGGATCCGGCACTTGTGAGCATCAAGCCCAAGACCAATGAAAAGCTGGGGTTTGAGGGAAGAGAAGAGGGGATCAGCACCCAGGCGGCGGTGCTTCTCATCAAGGACTGAGAAAACTGTCCGAAAGGGACTAAGGCGCTAAGAGGCGCAAAGGCACGTTGAAGGTCTCGAGCCTTTCAAGCGCTTCGAGGGGCTCAAGCGTCACGCTTGCGAGGGGCTCAAAGAAATCGACGCCGCTGTTGTCGGCCGCAAGCCTCGCTCGTAAGAGAGCAACGTCGGGCTGCTGTTCCTTTCGGTCGTCGCAATCAAGAATCGTCAGAAGCACGTCGTTGCCGGCTTTCCCCGTCTGATCTAAAAGCCTCGCAAAGCTGCAGCGCGCCGAGGGGACTTCCTTGTCCTTGATTTGAACGGAAAACGCAGGGGCGCCGGACTTCCCGAGCGAAAGAAGGAACTTTCCCTCGAGCTTGACGGCTGCCTCATGCAGTCCCCAGAGCGCGTAAAAGGAAAGGACCGGATCCGCCGCACGCTTCTGCAGCATGGCGTGCAACCCGTCGCCGAAGACGTGGTCGATGAGCGCCTCTCGCACGCGGCCGGGGTTGATCACTTCCGCGTCGATCGCGGCGGGCGTCTCTGAAACCATCACGGCAATAGTGCCCGCCGTGTGGGTGATGCTTGCGGCTGCCGCAGGCGTCCCGTCGGGAGCTGCGAGAACCGGCGACAAGGGCGGCCGCTCGCGGCTTGTCAAGGAAATGGCACCGGAAGCCGAGAGGCTTTTGACCACCGCCGCAAGAAGAGTGCGCCCCCAAAGATACTCATGAACGCGCTTGGCGCTTGCAAAGCTCCGTGCGCGGTCAATGACTTCCTGCGTTAATCCAATCGAGGCGAGGAGCTTCTCGGCATCAGGGCATTGAAGCGCCTTGAGGCCGGCAGGCAGGTTCTCGGGCGGATTGAGCAAATAGACGGTCGGGGGCAGCATCTCAAAATTAAAAAGCGAGGAGGGACGGCCTAGAGCTGCTCGACGTGGATGCCAGCGTTTCTCAGAAACACGATCCCGGCATCGTCGCGGTAGACGTCGTGGTAGTAGACGGCCTCGATGCCGCACTTCTGAATCAAAAGCGCGCAGTGAATGCAGGGGCTGTGCGTGATGAAGATGCTCGCGCCCTTGCTTGAGTAGCCGTTGTAGGCGAGCTTGGCGATGGCGTTCAACTCGGCGTGCTGCACCTCGGGGCGGGTGACGAGCTTGCCGTCGACTTCATACTCGCAGCAGTTGTCGTAGCCCGTGGGCATGCCGTTCCAGCCGAAGCTGATGATGGAGTTGTTCTTGACGATGACGCAGCCCACCTTGAGGCGGCGCGCATAGCTTCTCTGCGCCGCGATGAGGGCAATCTGCATGTACATCGCATTGTCCTTTTTTACGTCCATGAACGCTATCTCCCTTCAAGCTGCCTTCTGCGGCGGTGAGCCGTGTCGCAGAAGGCATCAAAAGTATTAAAGAAAATCAGAACTCTGAAAATACTTCAAATGATTCAGATGGTGACGGTATTTCGCCCCGCCGGCACTACTGTTCAAACAGCCGCGCCATTTGCGAGACGGTAAAGAAGTCCGCCCCGACGGCCTGCGCAACCTCGCGCCAACCGGAGACGATCTGCGTGAATTCTAAACACAGCATCTTGGCGCGGGCTGAGGAAAGCCCGAAGTAGCGGGCGTTTGCAACGACCGCCTCAGGCGCGACGATGGTACCCGTACCCCTGATCGGCGTTGAAAGCTGCCGGCCGCCCGTAGCGGGCGAGGGTGTTGCCGTGGGAGCGTACATCGGCAGAAGCTTGACGCCCGAGGAGGTCGGCGTCAACCAGATCTGATCGAGCCTGTCGCGGTTGTTGCCGATGAGCGCATTAAAGAGCAGTCGCCCGAAGAGCTCCTTGAGGTCTCCAGCTGCATCGGCCCCCTCGCGGTTGAGGATATCGGCCGTATCAAGATAGCCTGCGGCGGCGGCCATGGGCTGCGCGCGGGAGCGGCGCTTGCGCCGGACGAGCGTTGCGGCCGACTGAACAAAGACGGGCGAGCCCTCGGGCGTACGGTCAAAGCGCGCTTCGAGGTACCCGGCGCTTCCCATGAGGCCACCCGCGACCACCGACAGTCCGCAGCGCGCGGCGAGCTCTCGGGCAACGGCAGTCACCATGGCCGGATTGAGCGCGTCGCCCGCAGGAGCAAACCGCAGGATCCGTTCCTGGCTGGAAGTCCCGGCCCCGGGAACAGCGGCTTCGCGCTTTTTGCCCAGCGCAACAAGGGCCTTGGGGCTCCGGCCGCCAACGTCGGTTGCCGCCGTGAGAAGAAGCTCGAGGTCCTTGATCGAGCGCAGCCCGCGGCCGGAGGCAAGAGACTCAAAGGTAAGTGTGAGTTCGCGGACGGTTTTGGCAGCCTCACGAGGCTTTGCCGGGTCGAGAACGAGCGGCGAAAATTCCCTTTGATTTCCGTGGGTTAGGGGAAGATCAAGCGCCCCGAACCGGTGGCCTGCGTGTCCAGCAGCCGCCCACAGTTGCCCTGCAGTGCGTAAGGAGGCGCACTCGTCACCTTTGAGGGCATTTATTTGCGTCGAGCCCGCCGCAGCAAAAAGCCTCTCAACCCACAGTCCCGGTGCATGGTCGCAGACAAAACCGAAGGCCGCCCCTCGAGCACGAAGTACCGGATCGGTTTCAAGGGGATCGACGACCGGCCGCTGCACGCCCTCGATCAAAGGCAGGTCGGCGCCAAGAGAAAACCCATGACGCAGCCACTCGTCGTCGTACTGAAAGACCATCGCGGGAAAACGTCCCGGCATCGATCCGACGGCTCCCCGGTCGGTTGCCTCATCGGAGTCGGCCAGAACGAGCTCGCCGATGCGCCGATGTCCCGCCGCGGTCGTCAGACCGATCTCAAGAATGGTGGGCATGTCGAAGCACTCCTCAACATCCTCAATTGCCGTCGTCGACGGGGTCGACAATCATCGGCGATTTTGCTTCCGACGAAAACTTCTTTGAAGCACGAATTCGCTTGGGCAAAGTCTGCGCTTCAAGAGCCTGACCGAGCGGATCGGCGAGGGCGATTTCTCCCAAAGGCGTTCCCAAACCCAGAGCCTGGATGACGGAGGCGTAGGCGCCGATCGCAACGCCGCAATCGCCTTTTTCTATCTTCACCAAAGTTGAGATCCCGACACCCGCGCGGTCAGAGAGCACGGACTGGGGGAGGCGACGCTTCAAACGGGCGACCTTGAGGTTGTAACCGAGCGCTTGCAAGGATTCTTCAACTGCGACGGATGGTCTCATAGCGTTTAAATCCGAAAGACTAAAGCGGTTAATGATTACGATTATGTTAATTATGTCACTTCGAAATTTGGCCGTCCAGCCTGAGCACATTTTTGAGAAATCAGCATTCTTTACAGTCAATTTCAGCGACTTCCGGAAATCTAACAGTTAGGATTGCAATGAAGAACAAGGATAATAATTGCAATCAGAGTTGTAAGATGTTTTGAGGCTGATTTCGAGCAGTGGAAATTTTCGCCTGAATGCGACGCCTGCCTATATTTTGTGCACCCGTGCTCCCGCGCGTCCACGCCAGTCGCCTGGTCTGAAGTACATATATTTTGTCTTAGTTGTTTTGCAATCGATACTGTATTGCGTAAACAAAACGCAAAAATTTGGTTTGCTCGTTTTTGAGTTTGATCACGTCATACATAATCAAAATTTCGGTGTGACTCGCCCCTCCCAAAACCGTCTTTTCAAAGAAAAAGAATTTCAGATTCAAAGATTTAGGCTGATGCTGCAGGCTGCTTGTCATTGGCGGACTGAAAAGGAAAAGTATTCTCTGAGACTAAACTTTCGAAAATAGTCCTTTTTCGGCCCTTTTCCCGAGGCCGTCTCCTGGCGTAAAAAAGCCTCCGGAGTGTCTGTTCCGGAGGCCTTCTTGCGCCTGATGTTGAGGCCGATGACGGCCTGCAGGAGCCTGTTGCTCCTGCAGCTTCTGCTTGCGCTAGACGTCGGTGTAGAGCTTTGAGCCCTCCGCGACGAACTTCTCGCTCTGGGCCTTCAGGCCCGCCTCAAGCGCTTCCTCTTCTGTGACGCCGTGGTCTTTCGCCCATTTGCGCACGTCCTCGGTGATGCGCATCGAGCAGAACTGTGGGCCGCACATGCTGCAGAAGTGCGCCTGCTTCATGGCGGGCTTCGGAAGCGTCTCGTCGTGGTAGCTTGCCGCGAGCTCGGGATCGAGGCTCAAATTGAATTGGTCTTCCCACCGGAACTCAAAGCGGGCCTTCGAGAGCGCGTTGTCGCGAATCTGCGCGCCCGGCAGTCCCTTGGCGAGGTCGGCTGCGTGCGCCGCAACCTTGTAGGTGACGATGCCCGTGCGGACGTCTTCCTTCACCGGGAGCCCCAGATGCTCCTTGGGCGTCACGTAGCAGAGCATCGCCGTGCCGCGCCAGCCGATCATGGCCGCGCCGATTGCGCTCGTGATGTGGTCGTACCCGGGGGCGGCGTCCATCACGAGCGGTCCAAGAGTGTAGAAGGGCGCCTCGTCGCATTCCTTCAATTCGGCCTCGACGTTTTCCATCACGCGCTGCATCGGGATGTGACCCGGGCCCTCGATGATCACCTGCACGTCGTGGCGGTGCGCGATCTTCGTGAGTTCCCCGAGCGTCTTCAGTTCGGCCATCTGCGCCGCGTCGTTGGCGTCGTAGATCGATCCCGCACGCAGGCCGTCGCCCAAGCTCACCGCGACGTCGTAGGTCTTGAGGATCTCGCAGATCTCTTCAAAGTGCGTGTAGAGAAAGCTCTCCGAGTGGTGTGCGATGCACCAGCCTGCCATGATCGAGCCGCCGCGGCTCACGATGCCGGTCAAGCGCCTTGCGGTGAGCGGAATGTGGCGCAGCCGTACGCCCGCGTGGATCGTGAAGTAGTCCACGCCTTGCTCGGCTTGTTCGATCAACGTGTCGCGGTAGATCTCCCAGGAGAGGTCGTTTGCCTTTCCGTCGACCTTTTCGAGCGCCTGATACAGCGGCACCGTGCCGATCGGCACCGGGCTGTTGCGCACGATCCATTCGCGGGTTTCGTGAATGTGCTTTCCGGTGGAAAGGTCCATCACCGTATCGGCGCCCCAGCGCGTGGCCCACAGAAGTTTTTCGACCTCGTCGGCAATGCTCGAGGAAAGCGCACTGTTGCCGATGTTGGCATTGATCTTGGTGAGGAAGTTTCGGCCGATCACCATCGGCTCGCTTTCGGGGTGGTTGATGTTGGCCGGAAGAATCGCGCGGCCCGCGGCGATTTCGCTGCGCACGAATTCGCCCGTGACTTCTTCGGGGAAGGCGGCTTCAAAGGGGAAGCCCGCGTGCTGCGAGAGAAGCACCGACCGGGCGTCGCCATCCATTGCCTGGAGACTTTCAACATAGGCGCGACGGTTCATGTTTTCGCGCACGGCCGCAAACTCCATCTCGGGCGTCACGATGCCAGCTCGGGCGTAGTGAAGCTGCGTGACGTTTTTGCCTTCGCAAGCGCGCAGCGGGCGCTTTGCCGACGGAAAGCGGATCGCCGCAAGCGCCGGGTCGGCCGCGCGCTCGCGCCCGAAGCGGCTGGTGGGATCAGCGAGCATCTCGGTATCCTCGCGCTCGGCTATCCAGCGGCTTCTTACGGGCGTGAGCCCTTTGCGGATGTCGACCGTCTTCTGCGGATCGCCGAAGTCGCCCGAGGTGTCGTAGACGAAGACATCGGGGTTCTTTTCACGCGTTCCGTCAAGGTGCAGCGTATCGGACTGCGAGATCGCCCGCATCGGCACCCGGACGTCGGGGCGCGAGCCCTCGACATAGATGCGCCGCGAGTTGGGGAAGGGCGGCACGGACTGCGCGGCCGTTTTCTCGTCGGGGATGATGCGGGAGGCCTCAGGCGCCGACGCCTCGTGTGCGTCAGAGGGTGCGGCGTGGATGGCAATGGTGCGGGCGGCGTCGTCCGTGTGCTTGATGGTGTTTTCCGTCATTTAAAGCTCGTTGAATGACGGCGGGGCAATGTGATTGGGCCCGTGGGCGTAATGTCCGAGACCGTGCGCGCGCACCGCAGGCTCTCATCCAAGGCAGGCGACTGCAATTGGATTCAGGCCGGTGCGCCCGCAGGGGGCTGATCGCGTTTCCTCCGCCGATATTGATCGGATCAGGTTCTGAAGGTCTGTCTCAACCGACCGGGGAGGCGGTGAGGCCGCCCGAGGTCAGTACCCTTTACGCTTTGGTCAAAATGGTGCAAGCATTGAAAAATGCCGCCCGCAGGGAGCGTTTTGCGCCCGAAGCAGCATTTGCTGCACTATCATGCGGCATTCTAAACACAAACGGCTGCGTCCCGCGCCGCCGCCGATCCTCTTCTTCGAAGGACTTCTACGGTATGCCCGCCTTTGCCACGTCCAAAAAGGACATCAACAAGATTGCCTGGGTGCTCTTTGGCTGCTTTTTCGTTTATGCGGCCTGGCTTGAGTTTTCTCCCAAGCCCGAGCCCGGCGTCGAAGCGCTCGCTCAGGCCAACCTCATCATGAAGTCGTCACCCACGCCCGAGCAGATCAAGAAGGCCTGTGCGCTCTACGCACAGAGTACTCGCGAAGGAAATCACGACGCCGCGCTCGGCTTGAGCGACTGCGTGCGCGACTCCAACTCCGGCACCGAAGCTTCGAGAAAGGCACTCCGATACATGCTGCTTACGATGGCCATCGGGGCGCGGCACACCGACCGCAACCCCGAGGAAGAGCGCAAGGCGCTCGGGCTCACGATGGAAGAGATCAACGAGGCACGCCAGATCAACGTCTCGCGCATCCTCAACGGAGAAATCACGGCCGAGGATCTCGCGGGCTCCGTGATTCTCAAGCGTGAACAGGAGAAGTAGGGCCGCGTCGAGTCCTCAAAGGAGTAGCGGTCGCGACATCGCCTGATGATTTAAAAGCTTTGCTTCATGCGGGCATTCCGTGCAAAGCTTGCTTCTACTGAACATCCAACCCAGCTTTTTAAAGGAGGGCGCACCCTTGAGCACCACGCCCACCAATCCCACCGGCAACCCGGTTGCCTACTACAACGCCCTGCATCCGCTTGCCGAAACAAGCGGCCGCGAAGAACGCACGGCGCGTTTCATTTCCCAAACGCTCAAGGCGCTTGATATCCCTCACACTGAGGGCGTCGGCGGCCATGGTGTGGTCGCCGTGATCGACTCAGGCATCCCCGGGCCCGTCGTCATGTTCCGTGCGGACATGGATGCACTGCCTTATGCCAATCCCGACGGCTCGATGACGGCGGTGCACGCCTGCGGACACGATGCGCACTGCTCGATGCTGCTTGCAGCCGCACCGGACCTCAAGAATATCGTCAAGAAGGGGCGTCTGAAGCTCGTCTTTCAGCCGGGCGAAGAGGATCTCACCGGCGCCCTGGCCATGATTGCCGACGGCGTGCTCGAAGACGTTGAGATCGCCGTGGGCGCCCATATCCGCCCTGCAACCGACATTGCCGCGGGCACGATGTGCGCCGAGGTCACTCATGTGGCCTGCGCTACGATCAGAGTGCGCTTCATTGGAGCGACCGCGCACGCCTCAAGACCGCAGCAGGGCGTCAATCCGATCGACATGGCGGCAAGCTACATCGGCATGGTGAACGCCATCCACCTCGATCCCAATCAGAGTTGGTCGACCAAGGCCACCCGCATCACGGGCGAGCCCGGCGCCTTCAACAGCACGAGCGCCTGGTGCGAGGTGGTCTTTGATCTGCGCGCACAAACGAATCCGCTTCTTGACCGCATGCTCGAAATGATGCACACCATGGCCGCAAGCACCGCACAGGCCTATGGCGGGACTGTTGAGACCAAGCAGATCGACTATTGCCCGGCATCGGATTACGACCCCGCGCTCGTGTCAATGATCAAGGACTGCATCGTGAGCGAGCTCGGCCCCGAAGGTCTTGCACCCGCAAGCGGCGGGGGCGGCGAGGACTTTCACTTCTACAAGGTGAAGAAGCCTTCGGTGCGCACCGCGTACTTCGGCGTCGGCGTGGGCGCCGAGCCAGGCCTGCACAAGCGCGACATGCACTTTCAGACGCAGTACCTCGAAAACGGCGTCCGCATCTGGAAGGCCGTCGCTCAGCGCCTGCTCGGCTGAGAACCCTCGGGTCTTCCGTCCACAGAACCATCGGGGCTGGTTTGCGCACCAATGCGTCCAGCCCCGAGGTGTCGTCTTGCCGGCGCCGGAGGAGGCGGGAAGGGCGAAAGAAAGGGGAATGTCTCGACAAAAACGGTCGGTTTCAGGCCGTTTTCTTGTCTGAATGAGTGCACGATCATCCTTTGTAATCTATTGATTTCAAAGGAAAACAGCTCTACATAATAGTAGTTATCAATAGTTTGATATCTAACCATATATAAAAGCTATCGGTCGTGGTCAGACGCCCGAAAAAGACCTGAAAAAGCAAAGGCAAGGCAGCGGAATGGCGGCTAAAAGGCATCGGGAATGGCCATCGTAGGTCTCGCGGAAAGCCCCGAAAACACTGCAAGGCAAGGCTGCCTGTCAAAGACGTTTGGTTCAGTACTACCTGGGGTTGAACGCAGCCAGCCGTGCCGAGAGACTTAAAGACACCAGAAGAACCGGAACGTTCGCAATGGCGGCTCCTTTCGTCCGGACCAAAACAGCCTTGGGATCGGCGCCCGCAGCAGCTCGATTGCCGGACTCTGGAACGTCATGGGCCGGGAGCAACAGACCGGCAGAAGAGGGGGAGTCCGTCGGGCGAGGCCCGGAGACGGAAAAGCAAATCAGTTGCAAACGTTGCGCATGCAAAAATGCAATGCTTTGCCTGTAAATCCAAAAGCCGTCGGCGCAAGCGTGCTGTGCACTGGGACGAATGGCGTACGAAGACCTTCTCGCGGCATCGGAATCCGACAACCAGGCTGGTGACGCCGGTTTTGAACAAGAGGCGCTCAAGGCGCTCGAGAAGCTCGACGCAGTTCAGCCGGTCGTGCCGACCCGCCCGAGACGAGACCGCAGACGTTTAACGATTCCCGAAGGCTGGAACATTCCTGACTGCTACTGGCACAGAACCGGCACCGACCGACAGCGGCGGTGTAATGATTGACGGCTCGCACCTGCTGCGAACAGCCGCGAGCCGTCATCGGCGGCAAACCAATGAAGCGGCGGCAGGCTTTATCAACGATGATGCGGTCGACGAAGAGGCTTAACATCGTCAGCGACCCGAACGGCCAAAAATCCAAAAATTCTTGAAATTTTACGTACTTCTCAACATAACTACTATTATGGTGAGCTGTATTTCTGGGGATTTTTGTCAGTTTTTTGAGTTTTTGCGCCGCAGCACCGCTTTGCACTTCTGATCCATCATGTTGAGTTCGTTTCCGGCGATCTCAAAAGAAAACCTTCGGCGTCCGTGCGGTTTTTCCTCGGGATGCCGAAGGTTTCTTTCTTCAGATTGCTCTTGGGACAGCTCTCGGGTTTGCTTCTAGCGAAGCGCGCCCGAGTTCCAATCCCTGTCGCTGGTTCGTTCGCTTACTTCGTGATTCTCACGGTCTCAAACGCAGCCGTGGGCTTGCCGTCGACCATCGTAAAGAGATAAAGCTCGTTCAGGACGACCTCGACGGTAAGCGCCGTGGCGCCCTTGACCGGGAACGTGATCACGGCATCTTCGAGGCCGTCGCCGTCGATATCCTTGAAGAGCACCTTGGCCGGTTTGGCCATTTCCTTGTTGAGCTCGATCGAGCCGTCCGGATACGGCGAGCCGAAGAACGTCTTCTTGGGGTCAAGCTTGGTTGCATCAAAATCCTTCGCTGCGAACAAAACGACATCGACCGTGCCGGCGTCGGACTTCGAGAGCGCGTCCTTGGTGACGGCGATGACGTGCGTATTGGCCGCATTGACGACTTTGGCCGCCTCGCCCAGCGCAGCGTCGTAGTAGCGGACGTTGAAGCCGTGCATGTAGTCAAGGGCCTTCGTTTCGGAAACCTTCATGAGGCGCGCGGCGTTTGCTCTCGCCTCGCCCACGTCCTTGAAGGCCTGGGCCTCAAAGGCCTTCTGAACGTTTTCAAACTTAACGCGCTCCTCGGGCATCCAGTCGATGAAGTTCTGGGCTGCCAGGAACGTATAGATCGCGCGATCGGCCGAGTAGTCAAGCTGCGGGGCCGTGGCGTGGAACTGGGCGCGCGTGGCGGTTGCAGGATCCATGTAGGCCTGCGCGGCCGCCGGGCCAGCCAACGGGAACGAAGGCGCATAGAGCTGCTCGCTCGGGCGGCCCGCGGAGCGCCAGACGACGGTGAGCTTCGGATCGGCTCCGAGCTGGTAGACGACGCTGTCGAACGTTCCGATGTTGCAGATGTCCTGCATCGTCTCGTGATACCACCCCGAGAGTCGCTTTTCGAACTTGGAGTGCCCGCGCATGAAGGACTGCACCTGCTGCGGCGAAATTTTCTTATCGACGACAAGCGCGGCCGGATAGTCGTTGACGTCCTTGTATTCGCGCCCGGTGAGCATTTCAAGGAGCGTAAAGACGCGCTCCTTGTTGCGCGGCAGCACGCGGCGCGCCTCGGGCTGGTAGGCCTTGCGGAAGCTGAAGTCGGAATAGTCGCCTGCCTTGGCGGGCTTGTAGGCCCCTTTCTCGATTGCGTGCTCGATGATGTCGGGGCTCGCCAGGACGTTCTTCGTGTCCTTGAAGTCAAGCTTGTCAAAGGAGATGGCGTTGGCAAGGAACGCCACTTCGTTGTCGGCCACGCGCCGCGCAACATAACGATGGCCGCGCATGAGCACGATTTGCCAGGCCTCGTTTCGGTCGGCGATGGTGTACGTGCGGCCCATGTGGAAGTACCCGTACTTCTTCTGCAGGTCGATGGCGATGTTGACGCCGTCGCGGGCGGACTTTGCGCGCTCTGCCACGATGCGGCGGATGCCGTAGCCGATGCCGCCCTCGTTGAACGTTTCCTTTTCCTCGATCGTGACGTTGCAGTTGTTCGAGACGACGACAACGCCGTTTTCATTGATGAAGCCGTCCGAGAAGCTGTAGCCGTCGGGAGACAGCGTCTGGGTCCACCAGAAGCCGAACGTCTTCTCGACCTGCGGAATCTTGGCGGCGGAGGCCTCGAACTCGATCATTTCGCCCGCCTTGTGCGTCGCAGCCGGCACCCAGTACTGATTGGTGATGATGCGCCTGTCGTTGTCCTCGTTGTGTCCGACGAGGATTTCTCCGGTGCTTGAGGCGTCCTTGCCGACGACGACGGTAAAGCACGCCTGCGACGGCATGCTCAGGGCGGCCAGAACGGCGCAAACACTTGCTGCGATGAGGCTCTTTTGCATGGGAATACTCCTTTGGACTCGCGTCCGGTGCGGTTGTCGACAAGAACGTAAGGCAAGCTGCCTTTCGAGCGGCTACCCTGCGCGTACCGATCGATGCTAGTGCCGGCGCGAGGTGCGGGGCGGCTCTTTGTGTGCTTCAACCGACGGGGACTTTCCGCTAAGGAGTATGTCGATAAGGAAAATGCCGCACGTCATCTGAAGTATTTTGTGAACGGCAACTTCCGATTTGCATTTATCTTACAGCAGACGGCGAACGGTTCAGAGAGACTCGGGAAAACCAACACATTTGCCCTCCTTCGCCCTCCGCAGAACTGGACTCGCCAGCCCCAGCTGCACCCCAATGCAAAAACGCCGCCAAAGTCGCAAGACCTGACGGCGTTGAAGTATTTTCAGAAAATTAGAACTCGATTTGCATTAACCGGTTTGATCTGCCCTGCACGTTCAACTCCCAAGGATTTCGACGCGCCTGGCGCGCTTCAAGCGGCCGGAATTGGCCGAAACCAGTGCAACTCAGTCTGCAACGACGGGTACGCGGTGCGCCACGCCCACGATGAGCTCGTAGCCGATCGTGCCGCAGCGGGAGGCGATGTCGTTGACCGACACGTGCCGGCCCCAGAGCTCGACAACGCTTCCGACGTGCGCCTCGGGTACGTCCGTGACGTCGATCGTGAGCATGTCCATCGACACGGCGCCGACGATGGGCGCCGTCTTCCCCTCGACCCAGACGGGCGTGCCGTCGGGCATGCTGCGCGGATAGCCGTCGGCATAGCCGCAGGCAACGACGGCAACGCGCGTCGGCTTCTCTGCGCGCCACCGGCTGCCGTAGCCCACCGCATCGCCCGCAGCCACTTCGCGCACGGCAATGACGCGCGCCGCAAGCGTCATGGCGGGTTCAATGCCCAGCGACTCTTCGCTGATGCTCTTGTCGGGGCTCACGCCGTAGAGAACAATGCCCGCGCGCACCGCTACGCCCTTGACAGCTGGCTGCAGCATCGTCGCTGCGGAATTGGCAAGACAGAGCTCCACGTCCTTGCGCTCAAGTACGGGCTTCATGCGCTCGAGCTGCTCGGCGACCGACACGTAGCCTTCGCCCTGCGCATTGCGTTCCGAATTGGCAAAGTGCGTGACGATTCCGACGACCGATACGCCCTCGATCGCGTTGATTTCATCGATGACTGCCGCGGCCTCATTGGGGTCGAGGCCCAAGCGGTTCATGCCCGAGTTGAGTTTTAGATGGACTTTGAGGTCCGTATGCCGGGTGTTTTTCAAAAGTTCAATCTGCTCGCGGTTGTGCACGAGCGTCTCGACGCCGAGCGCTTCAAGTTCACCGAGATCGTCGGCATCAAAAAAGCCTTCGATGAGAAGAATGCGCTTTTTCCAGCCGGCCGCGCGGGCGCGCCGGGCCTCGGCGATCTCGAGAAGCGCAAAGCCGTCGGCCTTGGCAAAGCCCTTGACGGCGTTTTCGATGCCGTGCCCGTAGGCATTGGCCTTGACGACGGCCCAGACCGTGCGGCCGTGCGCGCATTCAATCACGCGGTCAAGATTGTGCTCCAAAGCCCCGGTGTGGATGGTGAGCGAGATCGGTCGGGTCATGCATCTGCCTCCTGGTCGGTCAAGGATGTCGGATATCGTCTGTCGCGAGCGCCGCCGGAAGCGGTCTTGGAAAGTCCAACGGCGCACGGGTGTTAATCCTATGCTCAAATTTGCCCATCGGCGTTCCTTAAACCCGACTTTTCTTCCGCGCCCTTTTGCAACACTTATCCCCGCCGAGACCGCGCATTTGTTGTTGCTCTACAAAACAAAGCGCTGATTCCACCCAATGTCGCGTATGATTGACGAGGTGGAAACGTTAGTCAAAAAAGACAAGACAGCCATGAATCAATCGACTATTTCCGAAGAAGTCCGCCTGGGCAACGAGGCCTTGAAGAACCGCGTCATCGCCTACTGGCGCGCCCACCCGGAGCTCAACTCCGTCGAGCTTCCCATTGCCAACCTCGCCTATCACGTCTTCGAGAAGCCGATCAAGGATTACAACTGCTTCTACACGCTTTCGACCGGCCTGATCCTGCAAGGCTCCAAGCGCGCCAACGTCGACGGCAAGCGCTGGGAGTACGGGCGCTGCACGTGGATTTCCACGGCGGCCGATACTCCCTCGTCCTACGAAATCCTGGAGGCCAGCCCCGAGAGCCCGCACGTGGCCTGCGCGTTGAAGCTTAATCCCCTCGTGATCTCTGATCTTGTTCAGAACCAGCCCGAGATCGTGCAGCGCCACGGCAAGGCCGACTTTCTGCACACCTCGCGCATCTTCGCTGTGTCGACGGCGACGCTCGACATCATTGACTGCTTCATGCGGCTTTTCAGGCTCCTGGAGACGCCCGAGCAGATCTCCGCGAGAGCGCCGCTCATCGAGCGCGAGATCACATATCTGCTGCTGATGAGTCCCCAGGGCGAAGGTTTAACCCACTTCTTTACGCAAAACAGCACCGCGAACCGCATCAACAAGACGATCAACTGGATTCGCAACAACGCGGGCAAACCTTTCGACATCGACATGCTCGCCGAAATGGCGCACATGACGCGCTCGACCTACTACCGGCACTTCAAGACGATCACCAAGCTCTCGCCCCTGCAGTACCACAAGCGCCAGTGCCTGTACCAGGCCCAGCACCTGATGCTCACCAAGGGCTACAGCGCCACGCAGGCGGCCTTTGAAGTGGGTTACGCAAGCCCCAATCAGTTCAGCCGCGAATACAAGCGCGCCTTCGGCATGCCGCCGCGCCAGTACGTCTCCGAACAGTCCAAGCAGGCTGCGCCGATCGGGCTCTCCTGATTCTTCTAATCTTCCTCAAATGGTTAAACGGGGCCGGAGTCGAGAACCCCTGCCCCTTTTTCTTCGCCTGCCTTGCTCTGCCCTGCCCCGCTCTACGCGCGAGCGGCGCAACGCGTACGGCCCGCGTAGCGCTTTTCGATCAAGGCGAGAACCAGGTCAATCGCGCGGGCGGCCTCGGCTTGAATTTCGTCCTCGGTAATGCCCTTTTGCGGCAGGCACAGCGCCTGCTGAAAAAGGCGCCCCCGCAGCGCTTCGAGAAAGAGCGAGGCGGTCTCCTCGAGTTCCGTGAGCGGCGCATCGACGTGGTTTTCAAGCACCTTGGCAAAGCCGCGGTAGCTCGCAAGGATCCCCTCGTTGTAAAACCACTCGCCCACCTGCGGCAGGCGTCCGGCCTGGGCGTAGATGAGGCGCATCACGGCTACCGACCGCGCGGCAAGAATCCCCCTGAGATATGCGCGTCCAAAGGACTCAAGGTCTTCAAGGAGCGTGCGGCCGGGCTTATAGTCGGCCACGCACGCCTCGTAGAGGTCATCAGCCATCATCTCAAGCGCCGCGATGAAAAGCCCCTCCTTGTTGCCGAAGCTTTGGTAGACCGTCGTCTTCGAGCCGCCCGAGCGGCCGATGATGCGGTTGATCGAGGCCCCTTCGTAGCCCATCTCAACGAATTCGTCGATGGCGTGCTCAAGAAGCGAGCGGATGCGCTCGCGTCCCTTTTCGGTCTTTGCCGCTTTGCAAAGCATGTGCTCTCTGACTTGCATCGTCGTCTTCCGTTGCCTGGATTGTGTTGGGGTTCGATTGTGGTGATCAGGGCTTCATTTCCTGCCGTGCGCCCCCCTGCGGCAGCCCCTTCCGAGGATTTTCCCATATTTTGTACCAGTCGGTACGAACAGCGCGTATACTCGCGCTTTGTACCATTCGGTACATAAACCGGTACATCATATCAACCAACCTCAGACCACACACATGATGCAGCGCAGACAATTCCTCACCGTTCTGGGTGCCCTGGGGCTCGTTCCGACCGCAGGCATGCTCGCGGGGTGCCAGCAAAAGACCAATATGACCGTCGTCGTTCCCTTCCCGCCGGGAGGGGGCGGCGACGTGCTTGCACGTATCATCCTGCAGCCGCTCTCCGAATCCACCGAGCGCTCGATCGTGATCATGAACCGCGCAGGCGCCGGCGGTAACGTCGGCACGCGCTTTGTGTCGCGCATCACGCAGGGTGAAGGACAGTTCCTGTACGTCACCAACGGGACGCTCTGCGTCAACAAGCACCTCTACGGCTCGGGCGAGCCGGGGGCTTCTGGTGCGAAAGCCGACGCCGAGGGCGGGTTCTTTGATCCCGTGAAGGACCTCAAGTTCGTTGCGTCCTTTAGCCGCATCCCGCTTGTGATGGCCTTGAACGTCAACGCCTTGGAAGGCGTCACGGATTTTGATACGCTCATCGGCTACGCCAAGGCCCATCCTGGTGCGCTTGCCTGCGCCTCGGCGGGCGTGGGAACGACAAGCCACATCGCCAGCGCCATCTTCTCGAAGCTTGCCGGGGTTGAAATCAACCATATCCCGCACGCAGGCGGCGCTGCGGCGGCAAAGGAAGTGCTCTCCGGACGCATTCCCTTTTTCATCGACGTCGCGCCCAACGTCCTGCCGCTTGTTCGTGACGGTAGACTAAAGCCCCTCGCCGTCACCTCGCGCACGCGCTCGACGCTGCTGCCCGAGGTGCCGACTTTGATTGAACTGGGCCTCAAGGACTTCGACCTCACGGCCTGGGACGGTCTGGCCGCTTCACGGAACGTCTCGGACGCGGAAATCGCCGGCGTACACAAGGCCGTGAACGCCATTCTTGAGCAGAAGGCGGTTGCCGAGCGCCTCTCGCGCCTTGGCGCCGAACCCTCCGTGATGACGCGCGAGGGCTTTGAACAATTTATTGAAAAGGAAAATCCGCGCTGGGAGTCGTTCGTGAAGACGTTCGTGCGTCCCCTCATGGATTCCAATAAATCCTGATGATGGCCTTACCGCGCCCTTCAGGAATTTGACCAACAAGGAAACAACAAATGCAACCCATGCTTGACACTTCGCACCTGCCTCCGATTCCCGAGTGGAAGTCCGCCGGCAGCTACACCGACATCATTTATGAAAAGTGCGACGAAGGCATTGCCAAGATCACGATCAACCGCCCCGAGGTTCGCAACGCCTTCCGACCGCTCACGGTGCACGAAATGAGCATGGCGCTTGCCGACGCCCATCAGGACGAAAACATCGGCGTCATCATCCTCACGGGCATGGGCGAGAAGGCCTTCTGCTCGGGCGGCGATCAGAAGGTGCGCGGCAACGGCGGCTACGTCGGGGGCGACGGCGTGCCGCGCTTGAACGTTCTTGACTTCCAGCGTCAGATCCGCACCTGCCCCAAGCCCGTGGTCGCGATGGTCGCTGGCTGGTGCGTGGGCGGCGGCCACGTGCTGCACATGATCTGCGACATCACGATCGCTGCGGAAAACGCCATGTTCGGGCAGACGGGCCCCCGCGTGGGGTCTTTCGACGGCGGCTGGGGCGCAAGCTACATGGCGCGCATCGTGGGCCAGAAGAAGGCGCGCGAGATCTGGTTCCTGTGCCGCTTCTACAATGCCAAGGAAGCACTCGAAATGGGCCTTGTCAATACGGTGGTGCCGCTTGAGCAGCTCGAGCGCGAAACCGTGCAGTGGTGCCGCGAGATGCTCGCGAACTCCCCGCTCGCGATCCGGTGCCTGAAGGCGGCTCTGAACGCCGACTGCGACGGCCAGGCCGGTCTGCAGGAACTTGCGGGCAACGCCACGCTTCTTTACTACATGACCGAGGAAGGCCGCGAAGGCAAGGAAGCCTTCCTTGAAAAGCGCCGTCCCGACTTCTCCAAGTTCAAGCGCCTGCCCTAAGCCCAAAGGACATACGCAAAAGACATCCGCAAAAGCGAGTACAAATGACTTTTGTTATTGATCCTTTGCATCCGGACGCGGCGCTCTCGATCTACGAGGCCGCCCGCGACCACCCGGAGGGCGTGTGCCTGCGCACGCGCGAGGGCGACATCACGTTTGCCGAGGCGGCGAAACGCGCGGCCGCGATTTTCCCGACGCTCACCCTCCCCGCTCCGGGCCGTCCCTACGTGATGACCGCAAAGACCGACGTGCACACGATGCTCGTCTTCTATGCGCTGCTTGCGGCAAAGGTTCCGATGCTTCTGCTCTCGCCCAAACTCACCGAGTGCGAGACGCAGGCCTACATCAAGGCGGCCGAGTCGATCCGTGACCCCCTCCCCGCCGATGCGGCAGTGGTGATCTTCACCTCGGGGACGACGGGCCCGAGCAAGCCCGCTGTGCTCTCGCGCCGTGCGCTAGCGGCCAATGCGCTTGCCGTTTCAAGCCACATCGCGATGGATGAGCGCGACGTGTGGCTTTTGTCGCTTTCGCCTGCGCGCGTCGGGGGCCTGGGCATTCTCACCCGCGCGCTTTCGTGCCGCGCGGGCGTGGCGCTTGGGGCCAAGTACTCAGCCGCGGGCTTTGTGTCCGAACTCACGGACATGAAGGTGACGATTGCTTCGCTCGTGCCGGCGATGCTGATCGACGTGCTTGAGCACTTTTCGGACTGGACCCCGCCCGAAGCCTTCCGACTTCTTCTTGTGGGCGGCTCGGCTTGCCCGGTCTCGGTAAGGCGCCGTGCGCTTGCCGCCCGGATTCCGGTCGTGACGACCTACGCCATGACCGAGACCGCAAGCAGCGTCGGCATGTCGCCCTACGAGGATCGCCTCACGGAAAACTTCTGCGCCGACCGGCCCTTGAAGGGCGTCGAGTTTCGCCTGACGGATTCAGGTGAAGTCGAAGTGCGCGGCAACATGCTCATGGACGGCTACTGGGGCCGCAAGCCCCTGACTCCTGGCGCCTGGCATGCCACGGGCGACATCGCCGTGATGGACGATGCGGGGGGCCTTCGCATTCAGGCGCGGCAGTCCGAAGTGCTCATCACGGGCGGCGAAAAGGTCTACCCCTCGGAAGTCGAGCTTGCGCTTGAAGAAATCGAGGGCGTAGCGGGCGCCGTCGTCGCCGGCATCCCCGACGAGAAGTGGGGCGTCATTGTGGGAGCGCTTTTGGTCGCCTCCCCAAACGCTGCGGCAATCCCTGCGCAGACCATTGCCCGCGCGTTGCGCTCGCAGCTAGCGGCCTACAAGTGCCCGCGGCGCATTGCCTGGGTAAAGGCGCTGCCGCGAACGCGCGAAGGGAAGCTTCGCCGGACACCCGACATCTTTGAGTCGATTGCGCTTGAGACGCTGCACTACACGACGCTTTAGTCGTCCAGGCGCAAAGCCAAAACCCAAACAAATGCCCCGCCGGCGGTTCATCCGTCAACGGGGCTTTTGTTTGGGCTCGCTTTTTATTGGTTCTTTGCCAGCTCTTTGCTCTGCTCTCTGGTCTATCGCCTCAACGGTCGTGCTAGGCGCTAGCGTACTGCTGATGCAGGTCGCGGCGGCGCAGTTCGTCGGCAAATTGCTTGGCGACAAGGCGCAGCGCGATTTCATCGTCGGCGTTCTGCCGGGCAAGCCACGAGGTGAGGCCCGCACGGGCAAGGAACATCGAGTTGCCGAAGAGCTCGATGAGGATCAGGGCCGAGAGGAGCCGCTCCTCGTACGGGGTGTGCACGCGGCTCGTGAGGCTCTCGACGAGATCCTCGTCGACGCCGTTGGCCTTGAGGTAGTTGAGCGTAATCGGCAGCGCCAGGCGCTCCGAAGTCCGGTAGTTGGCAATGATGCGGTTGAGGGCGCTGGGAACCAGCTGGACGAATGCTGATGTCGTTAACATTGCTTGCTCTCTTGACAAAACACTTATAGATCAATGATTGATCCTATTATATCTTTGCGCAAATACCTGAAAATAAAGCAAACTTGCCTAATGCAAGGTTTGCTGAACAAACGCAATACTGACGAATCATAATTGATCCATGCGACAAAACACGTCGCATAATTGATCCTCCCCGCGTTCCCTAGCAACAACAGTGCTTCACGCGGGATCAACATGTCCGTCGCACACCTTCCGTCCCTAGGTTCGCCACCTCCCTCTCCAATCCGATCATTGATTTAAAAGGAAATTTTTTCTCCGGGGTGGATCAATCCTGAAAAAGGTGATTTTTTCAAGTTTTATCCTCCCGGCCTTCATGATCCCTGAGCCGGTCTTTGTCGGGCGATCCGTGCGCTTGCCGGCACGCAATCGACAAAAAAAGAGCCCGCCGGCACAAAACCGACAAGGCTCTCATTGACGTCCTTTTATTTTGAACTGCCAGAGGCGTCAGGGCTATCAGGCGTTCTTCACGAGCACCGCGGCGAAGAACCCGTCGGTGTCGTCGCGGTTGGGCAGCATGACGAAGTCGTCGCCCGCAAGTTCCTTCTGGTTCTCGGGGAGATTGACGCCCTGCTTGGCGAGAACGTCCGTGGCGTTCAAACGCGTGAACTCAGGGTGGCGCGAGAGGAAATCGTCGACCACGGCCTGATTTTCCTCATGAAGCATCGAGCAGGTGGCGTAGACGAGTCTGCCGCCCGCCTTCACGAGCTTGGAAGCTTCCTCAATCACGGACTTCTGGACGGTGTTGATGCGCTTGAGCTCGTCGACCGACAGTCTCCACTTGAGATCCGGGTTGCGGCGCAGCGTACCCGTACCCGTGCAGGGAGCGTCGACAAGTACGCGGTCAAACTTGTCGCGCAGGCGCTTGATGTGGTTGTCGTGCTCGTCGCGGATGGCGATCGGGTGCACGTTGGTGAGACCCGCACGGCGCAGACGGGGCTTGATCGCCATGAGGCGCTTTTCGTTGATGTCAAAGGCGTAGAGCCGGCCGCTTGAGCGCATCAGGGCGCCGAGCGCCAAGGTCTTGCCGCCCGCACCCGCGCAGAAGTCGCAGATCATCTCGCCGCGGCGGGGCGCCACGAGTCGGGCGATCAACTGGCTTCCCTCGTCCTGGACGTCGATGCGGCCTTCCTGATACATCGGCCAGCGAATGAGGCCGGGCTTTTCAAGAAGGCGGATGCCGTCGGGCGAAAAGCGCATAGGCTGGGCGCTCACGTGATGTTCGCCCAATTCCTCAAGCACCTCCTCGCGCTTGGCCTTCAACGTATTGACGCGAAGATCGAGGGGCGCCCCCTGAAGGCTCGCCTCAAAGATCGCGGGCGCTTCGCTGCCGTACTGCTCGCTCACACGCTCGTAGAGCCACTCGGGCATTTCAGCCTGCACGTGTGCCGGGGCCTTCTTCATGTCGACGGCAAGCATGTTGGTGACGGGCCCCTTTTCGCGCCCGAGCACCGGGTCGATGATCGATTCGCGACCGTACTGCAGAATCAGCGTGATGAGCGCCGCCACGCGCGGGGCGCGCTCCGGGCGCACCGGATGCATGCGGTAGGCGATGCCTGCGAGGTGCCGCAGCCCGTAGAAGATCGCTTCGGCAAGAATCGTGCGGTCGCGGCTTCCGAGCTTGGGATTGGACTTGAAGAAGGCCTTCATCAGGCGATCGGCAGGGCCGTCGAGCTTCAGAATCACCGCGTAGGCGCGGGCGAGCTCATCGACGATGAGATTGGTGATGCGCACCTTGCCGGGCTCAAGCTTCACGGCGCGGCCCGACTTTCCGGGGTGCGCCGTGGGATTGCGGCGGTTTTCCTCAAGCTGGCGGCGCCGTGCGGCGATCTGCCGCTCGGTCATGTGCTTTTCCTTTTCGTCGCGCACGGGCTTGGAGCGAACGGGCCGAAACGGCATCTTGCGGGATTTGCTTTCTGTCATGGATGTGAACCGCGGGGGTTGACCGCGGCTCCTTACTGTGTGTTGGGTACGAGGATGGCCTCAAGCGCTTAAGGCTTGAGCTTTAAGCCTGATTGTCCATCAGGGTGAGCGAGGCGGCGGTTTCGTCATCCATCACCGCCCTGCCCTCGACAAGGCGCACGGCGCCCGTTGCGGCCGCATGCACGGCGCGCGGATAGAGGATGTGCTCAAGCTTCAAACCACGGTGGGCCAGCGTATCGGGATCGTCGCTCGGGAGCACCGGCACGACGGCCTGGCCGATAATGGCGCCCGAGTCGAGCTCGGGGCTCACGAAGTGCACGGTGCAGCCGTGCACGCGAACGCCGGCGGCGATGGCGCGCGCATGGGTGTCGAGCCCCTTGAAGAGCGGCAGCAGCGCCGGATGAATGTTGAGGATCTTGCCGGGATAGCGGCTCACGAAGTGATCCGTCAGCACGCGCATGAAGCCCGCGAGCACGATCACGGCCGGATCATAGCGGTCGATGATCGCCATCAGGGCGTCTTCGAAGGCTTCGCGCGTTTCGTAGAGCTTGTGGTCGACGACTTCGGCGTGAATGCCCATCTCGCGGGCGCGATCAAGCCCTGCGGCATTGGGACGGTTGCTGATCACGCAGGAGATGGCCACGCCCTCGGCGGCCCAGTTCTCACGACGGGCGGCTTCGGCAATGGAAACAAAGTTCGAGCCGCGGCCCGAAATCAAGACGACGATGTTCTTCATGATGAAAATGTGTGACGAATGCGCGCAGCCGTCGACGATCCGACGGCTGATTTTGACGGCAGATTCTGCCCGATTCTTCTTGAGGCGCGGCGTTTTTTTTTCACGCGCCGGCCCTGCCGGTCCGATAAAGGAGCTCTCGGCCTCTCGGCATTTTGGCTGGCCTCATTTTAACGGTTTGGGAGCGTCTTTCGCTTTTGTTCGGCATCCGCACCCTCTCTTGCTGGTGTCGGCTTTCGTGCGCACTTTTTCTGAAAGCATGCCCAAACGCGGCAAAGGCAGAGCACTTCGCCTTCAGGCCCCGCAAACGACAGTAGAGTCCCGGTGTGATCAATCCTTTTTTCCGCGAGGTGAACACCGATGAAGCAGCGCAAGCTTGGTCCCCTGACCGTTTCCGAAATCGGTCTGGGCTGCATGGGGTTCGTGCAGAGCTACCCGCCCTTTCCGACGCAAGCCGAGGCGATTTTGCTCATTCACAAGGCGATCGACCTGGGCTTCACCTTTTTTGACACGGCCGAGGTCTACGGCCCCTATCGCGACGAGGAGCTCGTGGGGAAAGCACTTCAAGCCCACCGCAACGAAGTTGTGATCGCCACCAAGTTCGGCTACGAGATCGGCGCCTCTCGCACGGACTCGCACGGCTATTCGCTTGAGCTCAACAGCCGGCCCGAGCATATCCGTAAAGCGCTCGAAGGGTCATTGAAGCGCCTCAAGACCGACCACATCGACCTCTACTACCAGCACCGCGTCGATCCGGCCGTGCCGATTGAAGACGTTGCGGGCTGCATGCGCGATCTCATTGCCGAAGGAAAGATCCTTGCCTGGGGGCTCTCGGAAGCCTCGGCCAAGACAATCCGCCGCGCGCACGCGGTCTGCCCGGTGACGGCTCTGCAAAGCGAATATTCGCTCTGGTACCGCGACATTGAAGCTGAAATCCTGCCCACGCTCGAAGAGTTGGGCATCGGCCTTGTGCCCTTCAGTCCCCTCGGAAAAGGCGTTCTGGCCTTGAAGGCCGGTGAAGAGCTCAATCTCCCCGAGCGCGACTTCAGGCGCAGCATTCCGCGCTTTGCCGAAGACAACCTCAAGGGCAATCTGGCGCTCGTTGCGCTCGTGCAGGAACTGGCCCGCAGGAAAGGCACCACGCCCGCACGCATTGCGCTTGCCTGGCTGCTGCACCAAAAACCCTGGATCGTGCCGATTCCAGGAACGAAGAAAGAAGAGCGCCTTATTGAAAACGCGGGCGCGGGCGACGTGGTTCTCACACCCGAAGAGCTTGCTGCGTTTCGAAGTCGCTTTGAAGCGCTCCCGATGAAGGGCGAGCGCTACGACGCCTCGCAGATGCGCTTGATCGACAAATAAGTCTCGTTAGGAAACTCGCTCACCGCTTTCTTTGGCGATTGACGTGAAAGGCCCGGCACGGTGAGAACCTCCCGCGCCGGGCCAAAGACGGCAACGTCGTGACGTTTTTCATCAGCGACGCCAAGCGGGCTTTAGCCCGGGCATCAGCCGGCACGAGAGGCGTCATCGCTTCGTCAGGCCTCCTTCGGGAGGTCATTTCTCTGCTGCAGATAATCGGTCAATGTGGCCTCAACGAGCTCGACGGCCGGTCGGTTTGAATTGAATCCGGCCAAAACCTGAGCGTCATCCTGTGTGCGTGAGGACTGCGTCGAGGGTCTTGCTCGATTCGGCCGGTTCCTCTTTCTTGCCCGTCGGGCCTGCGCCTGCAGAAGCTCCGTGACGAGGCGCCCGGCGATGCAAAAAAGCGCCACGACCGAGAGCCGAATCCCCACGAACTCCCAGAGCGTCTCGGGCAGCATCGGCATCTCGTCTTCGTGCAGCAGATCCCAGATCATGCCGCTCTCGATGAGATTGACGACTCCCACCACCATCACCACGAAGAGAAAGCAGTAGCGGTAGGCGCCAAAGTGCGCCTTGTACCACTGCCAGAAGCCCTCGCCGTGCATCCCGAGATGAAAGCTCGCGAGCACGATGGCCCAGGCCGTGGCGGTCACGTGGAGGCTCCGCGCCCAGTTCGTCATCGGAAAGGCGGCAAAGGAAAAGACCTCCCCCGCAAGCAGCACGGCGCTTGTGACGAGAACGAGCACGTTGGCGACCAGCGCAAGCGACACGGCGCTGTGCACGAAGCGCCGCAGCTTCCAAGGACCATCGGCCAACCCCTTGAACCACCAGAGGTTTAATGACTGATGCACGAGAAAGAGTGCGGCAAAGCTGCAGCCCATCATCGCGTGCCGCCAGAGGCCGCGCGTGAGCGGGTAGCTGATGAGCGACAGCATCAGCACGAGGATTGCAGCGTCGACGGCCATTTTCAAAAGACTCTTGCGCGTCACCATGATCCCCTCCCTGTTCGATTCCTTTTGATTACGAGCGCGCCGACGGGGCTTTTCTGAGTCCTGCCAGCTCAAACCACGCGTCAATGCGCTCCGACAGGCTTCGGCCGCCCGAGTAGTAAAACGCGAGACCCGGCGCGATGTAGGCCTCAGGGACCGTTTTTGCAAGCGTCGAGAGACTCTCGCCGAAGTCGGTGCTGCCGTGGCTGCTAAAGGGCATGATGATCTTGCCCGCAAAGTCGTTTTGTTCAAGAAATGTGAGCACGGGCGGCGGCACCGTCGCCCACCAGGTGGGATAGCCCAGAAGCACGACGTCGCTCTCCTTTAGCCCCGCCGGGGTTCCGACAAGCTCCGGGCGCGCGTGGACGTTCATGTCGCGCTGCGAGACCTCGTAGATCTCGCCGTGGTAGGGATTTCTCATGCGGATTTCAAAGTCCGCAATGCCAAGGCGCTGCGCCATGAGCTTCGCCGCGTCGCGGGTATTGCCCGAGTACGAGAACCAGGCAAGGAAGATCCGCGCAGCCTCGGGCATCGCAACGCGGCGCGCAGCGGCGGTTGCAAAGTCCCCCAACGGTTTTTCCTTCGCGTCCTGCGCATTGCGCGCGAGCCGAAAGCCCTGATTACGGTCGCAGACGATCGGGTTGCAGGCCGATCGGTACGCTAGCCGCAGGTGCTTGCCGAAGTCGTTGAAGGCGCCGCCGCGGGCAACGCGAAGCCCTCCCTCCTGCGGCCCCGTCGGATCAAGGAGCACCGCGTGGTCTGCCTCCCCTTCCGGATAGGGACCGTAGTAGTCAAACACCCATTCCGAGACGTTGCCGCTCATGTTGAAGAGCCCGAAGGCGTTCGCGCCGAGCGCGTCGACCGCAATCGTGCGGCCGCGGTTGCGCCCGGGCCTCACGCTCGGGTCGCGCGTGACGACGTAGTTTTCTTCCATGAGGTAGGGATAGTTGCCCTGATAGTTGAGCACCTCGGGATCGAGCTGCCGGCCCGTCTGAAAGATGCTCTCACTCCCCGCGCGGGCTGCGTACTCCCATTCGGCCTCTGTGAGAAGCCGGTAGCCGTCTGCGGCGCGATGCCAGACGACCGCCTCGCCCTCAATCGAATAGGCGGGCGCAAGGTTCCGCTCACGGCTCAACGCATTGGCGTAGCGCACGGCGTCAAACCACGAGACGTTTTCAACCGGCAGATCTGCGCCCTTCCGGGCGCTCGGATTGACGTCCATCAGAGCTTCGTAGTCGCGCTGGCGCACTTCGTAGGGGTCGATGTAGAAGGGGCTCACACGCACGCGATGTCGCACTTCGTCGGCATCGCGTTGGCGTTCATTTTCGGGGCTCCCCATGAAAAATTCGCCGCCCGCAAGAAGGACGAACCCGTCGGGAGGCATTGCTCCACCCTCCTGCCCGTACTCCTGCGCCTGCGCCCTTGCCGCAAACAAGCTCCCAAAGCCGCCAAATCCAAGGCCAACGGTGCCGGCAAGAAGCGCCCCGCGGCTGACGAGACGGCGGCGCGACATCGTGTGCGCCAGACTCATCGGGACGGGTGTCTCAAAGTGTTTTTGCGTCATGATCTACTCCTTTGCCGGAACGGCAATGCCGTTGCCGCCAAGCCACGCGTCGATGCGCTCTTCAAGTCGTCTGCCGCCCGAGTAATAGAACTCAAGGGCAAGCCCGACGCTTGCTTCGGGAATCGTCTTTGCAAGGTCCGAGAGACTGTCGCCGAACTCCGTGCCGCCGTGGCTTGAAAAGGAGATGACGCGCTTGCCCGCAAAGTCGTTTGACTCAAGAAACGTGAGCACGGGCGGCGGCACCGTCGCCCACCAGGTGGGATAGCCCAGCAGCACCACGTCGTAGTTCTTGAGATCAACCTTGGGGCCCGCAAGCGGCGGCCGCACGCCCGCGTTCATGTCCTTTTGCGTTGCCTCGTAGATTTCGCCCCAATAGGGCTCCTGCATCGTGATCTCAAGGCACTCGACTCCGAGATTTTGGGCAATGAGCCGTGCAGCGTCGCCCGTGTTGCCTGAGTACGAGTAAAAGATCACGACCATGCGCGGATCGGCGGGCGTCGCAACGCGCTTTGGCGCCGCGGTGGCAAAGACCGAATTGCTTAAAGAAGTTGTTCCCTCACGCTTGACGGCATTGCGGGCGATGCGAAAGCCGAGGTTGTGGTCGCGCATGACGGGGGTTGCGGCCGACCGGTAGGCGCTTCGCAGGTGCTTGCCGAAGTCGTTGTAGGCGCCGCCGCGGTTGACGCGATAGGCGCCCTCCGCGGGCCCGGCGGGATCTCGGCTTTGCGCGGCGTCGTAGGCGCCGTAATAGTCAAAAACCCACTCCGAAACGTTGCCGTGCATGTCGTAGAGCCCGAATGCGTTGGGCGCAAGGCTTCCCACGGCAATCGGGCGACCCCGGTTGCGGCTTGTGCGCACCGAGCTGTCGCGGTTGACGACGTAGTTTTCTTCAATGAGATAGGGGTAGCTCCCCTGAAAGTTGATCACGTCGCTCGAGGTGCGGTTGCCGACCGAAAAAGGCGTCGTCGTCCCCGCCCGCGCGGCGTACTCCCACTCGGCTTCGGTGAGAAGCCGGTAGCCGTCGGCCGCGCGGTTCCAGGCGACGGCTTCGCCCTCGATCGTATAGGCCTCGGTGAGGCCCCGCTTGCGGCTTAAGACATTGCAGTAGCGCACGGCATCAAGCCATGTGACGCGCTCCACGGGAAGATCGCCCCCCTTGAAGCCGCTTGGGTTTTCTCCCATGAGCGCCTCGTAGTCGGCCTGCCGCACCTCGTGGGGATCAACGTAAAAGGGCGAGAGCTCAACCTCGTGGAGCACCTCGTCGGCCTCGCGCTGGCGCTCGGCTGCGGGGCTGCCGATTTGCGTTTTGCCGCCAGCGAGATAGACGAACCCGTCGGGCTCACCAGCGACCTCAGCCTGCTGGGCCGGCGCCGCGGCGGGCCAGGTTAAAGCGATTCCGAATGCCGCAAGAGCATGGGCGGCGGTCGTCGCAAAGGTGCGTGCGCGCATCGTCGTTCTCCCTATCAAGTTTTGCGAGAAGCAAGGCAATTTGGTTCTTCTCGGCTTCTGAGGAAAAGATAGGAAAAAGCGCACCGCGCCCTGGGCGGATTTTCTTCAATCAATTGCGCATTTTGTGCATTTGTTCAATTCTTTCCCAGATCTATTTATTTTTCGCATAAATTGCGATGACAATTGCTGATGCATAAGGGCGGACGGCAGGACATCGGAGAGATGCTCCCCGCCGGAAGGGGCGGCAAAAACCCCAAGGCAAACAACCTCCCGGCAGGGCAATTTCGACCCCAAGTCAAGGGCGATTCGCACTTATAATTTCGTGCTTTGGGTTGCCGCCATTGTTGGTCGCCAACGGCGGCGGCTGGGTTTCAGTCATTCTTCGACCGGTGGTTTTTCATGCGGCATGTGTTTCGCGGGCTTCCCGCTTCCGAACATCGAATCGAGTGCGCTTTGGCAATCGGCAACTTCGACGGCGTGCATCGCGGTCACCAGAAGCTGCTCTCGAAGGTGCATGCTGCCGCCCGGGAACGCGGCCTCGTGAGCGCCGTGCTCACGTTCGAGCCGCATCCGCGGGAATTCTTCGGCGCCAACGGTCTCATCCGCATCAGCACGCTGCGCGACAAGGTCGACGCAATCCTGCGCTGCGGCATAGAAAGAATCTATATTCTCCCCTTCAATCAAGAGCTTGCCAGCCTGGAGCCGCGTGAGTTTGTTCAGAAAATCCTATGCGAGGGCCTTGCCTGCCGCTGGGTGAGCGTGGGAGAAAACTTCCGCTTCGGCGCGCGCCGCGCGGGCAACTTCGATGCCTTAAAGACGCTCGCCGCCGAATTCGGGTGCGAGGCAAGCTGCACCGAGCTTCTGCTTCATGAAGACGAGCGCATCTCGAGCACGCGCATTCGCGAGGCGATGCAGGCGGGCGACATGGAAGGCGTGCGCGCCATGCTTGGCCGCCCCTATACCTTGACCGGTCACGTGATTCATGGTGCCGAGCTCGGGCGCCAGCTCAACTTCCCCACCCTCAATATGGCCTTTACCGAAGCGGGCTCCAAGGCGCAGTGTGCGCTGCACGGCTCCTTTGCCGTGCGGGTGCATGGGTTGGCCGAGGACGGCTCCGTCCTGGGCGGCGTGGCAAGCATGGGCTTTAAGCCCACGGTGACCGATCAGAAGCGCTGGCTTCTTGAGACCAACGTCTTTGACTGGTCGGGCGATGCCTACGGCAAGCTTCTCAAGGTGGAGTTCGTTGAAAAGCTCCGTGACGAGAAGAAGTTCGGGTCGCTCGATGAACTCAAGGCCGCCATTGCGGCCGACGCCGTGAAGGCGCGCGGCATTCTCGGTCTCTAAGCGCCCCAACCGAACATTCAAAGGCCGACGGATCAGATCTCGATCCGTCGGCCTTTTAGCGATTACCGGGTTTTCAGTGCCTGAATGCTGAGGCTTCAGGGGGCATCAGAAGCGGTAGTTCAAGCGCCCCGAAAGCAGCCACGAATCTTCGGTAACGCCGCCCGCGATGCGCGAGAGGTCAACCTGCAGCCCCGCGCGATCCTTGAAGGTCAAGGCCGCACCGAAACCAAACTGCGTCCAGGTCTCGAAGTCGCCCCAGGTCTTGAGGAGATCGGCGTCGCCTTCGGCGGAGAACCGCGCGTTCTGTCCGTCGGTGATCTGATGCATCACGTCGCCGCGAACGTAGACCGTGCCCGAAAGAGCGCTTCCGGAAAACTCCTTGCCCGTGCGCAGACCCACGCGGCCCACAAGGCTCGTGGCGCTGTCGACGTCGGCGCTGATGCCGCGCTGTACGCTATAGTTGTAGCCGTCAAGCCAGGCGCCCTGCAGCTGCAGCTGCGGCTCGACGAAGACGCCGGTTGCCTCATCCTTGAGCGTGTAGCCGTACTCGGCCGAGATCGCGGCAAAGTCCTGATCGTACTTGCCGGCCGTGCCGAAGCTCGCATTGGAGGCGCTGAATTCGGAGCTCACGCGCCCCAGGCGCATCACGAGGTCAACGTAGTGTGCGCCGAAGGTCATGGTGTCAAAGAGCCCCAGCTCGTAGCGCTTCATGTTGCCTTCGCCCTTGACGTCGAGAAGCTCGGTGTCGCCTTCGGTATAGGCAAACCAAAGCCCCAGGCGGTTGTTTTCGCCGATGGCGCGGTCAAAACCCAGGGTGACGCCCGCACGGTCCCATCCGTACTGATTCTCGACACCGAAGCGCCCGCGGCTGGCACGCACCCACAGGCCGTTGTCGGGATCCTCTGAGCCGCGGATCGTTTCGGCCAAGCGCCTGTCGTGGCGATCCATCTCGATGGCTGCGCCGTAGCTCGCCCAACCCGCGCCGGTCATGCCCTGAGTGGCTGCTGATTCATGCAACGTAACGCGGCGGATAAACCAGACCTCGCCTTCATCGTAAATATCAAATTGACTATCGAGGAGGGTTTCCTCGGTTGAAACGTCACTGGATTCGGAATGTGCAACCGGCTCTTCAATAAGAAAATCCTTCTCTAACTCTGCTCGCTGGAAATATTCAGACCTATTCTGATCAGTGATTTTCTCCGAAGCGATTTCCAACTCGTAGTCATACAGTGTTTCGCCATGAAGATTTTCTATGTTGTCGAACGTCACACGATTGCCTTCCACGGAGGCTCCGTTCCCGACCAAGGCAAAGATCAGCGTATTTTCCGGCGTAATGGACTCGAGCTTATGCAGGTTGTGGGGCTGAAAGTGGTGCATGCCGGGATCTGAGGAATTCTCGATGAAGACAACGTCGGACTGTGACTTGTCATTGCCATCGAGATCAAGTCGGAAGATGCCGCCCGATCCTTTTAGGTCACCGATGCGAACGTAGTCGTGCTTGACATTGTATTCTTCGTCTTCATCCCCAAGCAATTGATAGAGCCCGATGCTTTGCCAGTAATTCTTCAGGTCATCATCGAAGAGATTGATGATTCCTCCTTCCCTTAGAGTGATATTGCTGATTCTCTTATCAATTGATTTGTCGCTTGCCACTGCCAAGTACGACCACTGAGCGCCGTTTTCAAATGTGAGGTCAAGTATGCCCTTGGCATGCTTCCTATTTTCTACGGATGTATTTTCGCTTGTTGCTTCATCGCCAAACCAATAGGAATCAGCGCCTGAGAAAGTGCCCTTAATACGCGATTCCGTTGGTATATCAGCATCAGGATTTTCAACAAGATCTATATCCGCGGTCATGTCGATTGTGCCTACGACCTGATTGTTGACTGAAACGAACTGCAATGAGCTCCCTTTTTTTTACACTAATCGCGTCCGGACTTGCTGCAATACTCCAGATTCGTGTTGTTGTACCCTCACTACCAAGAGTTCCCTGAATATTTTCACCGGAGAGATAAAGAGCATTGGCTCCGTATTCGTCAACTAATGTGGGAGCGTACTCAATTTGAAGGTCTACGTCTCCCTTTAGTGTGATTTTTGTACCGGGAGTATTTGTAAATAGTGCGTGGGTTGCTTGACCATACGAGCCTGCGATGAGCTCTTCAGCCCAAAGATGAATGGATGTGTTTCCTTCAACAGTTAGATCTGCTTTAGCATTAACTGTGAAGTTACTGTTGGTTGCAATAGTTGTAATATTTATATCAATGCCATCGACAACGGTAGAGTCATTGATAATTACATCAGGTTTTATTGAGTCGTCCGAAAGCCAGCTATTGTCGATAACGTTTTGAGCGTGTGTTCCTGTTGATATAGCAGCCGCTACAGCTAGCACAGAAATTTTGACAGCAGTTATTCTAAGCTGCTTGAAGGACTGGTCACGAGAAATTGTTAGGTCAAAGGAAGTACGATTACTTTGATCACGGGACGGGGTATTTAACATAATCATTTTTATCTCTTTGGTAGTTGGTGAAACAAGATCAAGGCATTCAATGACGCTTGCTTTTTAGTTTTCTTCTAAGTTGCGTCGTTTCTGAATCCAGTTCCAGCAGGTCGACGTCGAGATCCCTGTTCGATGCGAGATTTGCCGCAGAGATAGACCTTGCTGGTGGAAATGCCAGACGATTTCGTGTGCATCGCTGCCGTAACGCCCCGAAACTCATATCACCGTTGAGGTGAATGGTTCCGCTAAACCCGCTCCAGC
>ENA-UOJV01000310-UOJV01000310.1-human-gut-metagenome-genome-assembly--contig:-C82-NODE-310-length-76667-cov-8.056023_pt1 | contig 76667 bp, 57 predicted proteins | sample MGYA00242356_ERZ723903 | MGnify/ENA metagenome assembly ERZ723903
AAGCGCACAGTTTTATACTAGATTAAAAAAACATCATATGAAGCAGAGTATGTCTGGAGTTGCCCACTGTATTGATAATGGACCAATGGAAGGGTTTTGGGGAATTGCAGCATAAAATATCGCCAGCCATAGCATGGCTGACGATACAAAAATTTATTATTTTTTATTGTCCTCTTGACTGGGAGCATACCAGAAATGATCTGAAAAGTATGGTTCCTTTTTGAAAAAGCGAGGAAGAAAGAAGAGACTTTCCCTGTGAAGTTTCTGATAAATATCAGGAAATCTTACACCGGCCCAGATACCATTTTTCAATCAATCCGATCAGTGCGTACAGCAGCATGGCGATCACGCAGAGAATACAGATACTCATCAGAAGCCAGTCGAGCTTAAAAACCTGACTTCCATAAATGATCATATAGCCAAGTCCTTCCCTGCCGCCGATAAATTCTCCGATGATCACGCCCACCAGACAGAGCCCGATATTGACCTTCATGGTGCTGATGATCGCCGGAATGCAGCTTGGGATCACGACTTTGGAGAGGGCGTGGAGCCGGTTCCCGTGGAGGGTGTAGATCAGCATGATCTTATCCGGGTCGACTTCGGAAAATTCGGAATAGAGGTTCAGTATGCTCCCGAAGATCGCAACGGACATTCCGGCAATGATAATTGTTGTGCGGTTTGCGCCGAGCCAGACAATGAGAAGCGGAGCAAGCGCAGATTTTGGCAGACTGTTCAGGACGACCAGATAAGGCTCCAGGATTTCCGAAAGCTTCCGAAAGAGCCAGAGAAGGACGGTGGCAAAAAGGCTGAAGAAGATTACTAGGATAAAACTGACCAGGGTTTCGTAAAGAGTCACTCCGATATGGCGGAAAATACTGCCGTCACCGGTCATTTCGAGAAAACACAGGGCAATCCGGGAGGGGCTGCTGAAGATGAAAGAGTCGATGAGTCCTGTATTTGCCGAAAATTCCCAAAGGAAGAGAAAGGCAAGCAGGATGGAGACTCTGGAAACGGCAACGATCCGTTTATGTCGGCGGTGCATATTCAGGTAATGCAGCTGGTTTTTTGAAAGTTCATTCATCCGGGTTCAGCTCCTTCCAGATCAGATTGAAATAAGTCTTAAATTCCGGGGCATTGCGGCGGGCAAGCGGGGAAAGTCCCGGATCAGAAAAGGAAACATTGACCGTCTGCCCAATGGTTGCCGGACGGCTTGTGAGAACAAGGATCCGGTCAGCAAGACTGACCGCTTCGGCAAGGTCATGGGTGACAAGAATCGCTGTTTTTTTCTCTTTTTTGATAATCTGCCCGATATCATCACTGACATTTAATCGGGTCTGATAATCCAAGGCAGAAAAGGGTTCATCCAAAAGCATGATATCCGGCTTCAGGACCAGCGTGCGGATCAGCGCGGCTCTCTGGCGCATTCCTCCGGAAAGTTCGGATGGTTTTGCATTTGCAAAGGCATTCAGGCCGTATTGTGTAAGAAGGGCTCTTGCCAGTGCGCGGGAACGGGCAGTCAGTGCATGCTGGATCTCGAGACCGAGAAGAACGTTCTGATAGATGGTACGCCACTCAAGAAGTTCATCCTTTTGCAGCATATATCCGATGCCGGAAGTATTGTCCGGATGATAGCTGCCGTTTATTTTAATGAGACCTTTTTCTGGGGTGAGAAGACCCGCAATCAGGTGGAGCAGTGTAGATTTTCCGCACCCGGAGGGACCGACCAGAGCAATAAATTCCCCTTCGCGGACCGAAAATGTGATGTCTTTCAGGGCGTAGGTTTCTCCTTCCAGTGTATGGTAAGCATAATGAACGTTTTTCAGTTCCAGTGCATATTGCATGATAATCCTCCAGATACAGAAACGATCATAAGTCTTTTACTTACAGTTTATGAGAAATAAAAAAAAGCGTGTGTGCATCTGGCTGGAATGGAGCGGAAAAAGAAAAACAGAGCAGAAAAGATATTGTGCGAAGAGAACAGCTGCACTATAATAAGAAACAAATCTGCAATATGAGGAGAGATGAACAGATGCAGAAAAAGAATTACCAGAAAGAACTGGATAAAAAGATAGAACTGATCGTATCGGAAAAGAAGGTTCCACGTCTGTTCCTTCACAGCTGTTGTGCACCATGCAGCAGTTATGTGCTGGAATATCTGTCGGAATATTTTGAGATTACGGTTTTTTATTACAATCCGAATATTTTTCCGGAATCCGAATTTGAAAAACGGATCCACGAACAGGAGAAGCTGATCCGTGAGCTTCCGGCGAAACATACGATCCATTTTCAGGCGGGAAATTATGACAGTGAAAAATTTTACGAGATGGCGAAGGGACTGGAGATGATTCCGGAAGGTGGAGAGCGGTGCTTCAGGTGTTATGAGCTCAGACTCCGGGAAGCTGCGAGATTTGCAAAAGAAGGCAGATATGATTATTTCACCACTACACTTTCCATCAGTCCGCTGAAAAATGCGCAGAAGTTAAATGAGATCGGAGAAAGACTTGCCGGCGAATACGGAGTATCTTATCTGGTTTCGGATTTTAAAAAGAGAAATGGATATAAGCGTTCAACCGAGCTGTCAAAGATTTACGGACTTTACCGCCAGGACTATTGTGGCTGTATTTATTCCAAAAATCAGAGAGAACGGGAAAAGAAACTTCGGGAGGAAGAGGAAAGTTCTGTGAAAAGTTAAGAGGGGAACTTTACAGAATCCGACATTCTATGGTACACTAAAGCACAGAATTACGTTGAAGAAAAGAGGGAAAGCTATGGCACAGTTATGGGGAGGACGTTTTACGAAAGAAACAGACAAACTGGTTTATAATTTCAATGCGTCCATTTCATTTGATAAACGATTTTATGAGCAGGATATCCAGGGCAGCAAGGCGCATGTTATGATGCTTGCAAAGCAGGGGATCCTGACAGACGATGAGAAGCAGCAGATTCTGGACGGACTGGAAAGTATCCGCAAGGATGTGGAAAATGGAAAGCTTGAGATCACAGAAGAATATGAGGATATCCACAGCTTTGTGGAGGCGAATCTGATCGACCGGATCGGGGATGCAGGAAAGAAGCTGCACACCGGAAGAAGCCGTAATGATCAGGTTGCACTGGATATGAAGCTTTATACAAGAAGTGAGATCACCGCACTGCAGGGACTGGTTGTGGATATGCTCCGCGAACTTCTTGCGATCATGAAGGACAACACCGAGACGATCATGCCTGGATTTACTCATCTGCAGAAAGCGCAGCCGATCACACTGGCACACCATATGGGTGCTTATTTTGAAATGTTCAAAAGAGACCATATGTGTCTGAAAGATATTTACAAAAGAATGAATACCTGTCCGCTTGGATCCGGAGCACTTGCAGGAACTACTTATGATCTGGACAGAGCATACACCGCAGAGCTTCTCGGATTTGACGGACCGACACTGAACAGTATGGATTCGGTATCGGACCGTGATTATCTGATCGAGCTGATGAGTGCTCTATCTACGATTATGATGCATTTAAGCCGCTTCTCAGAAGAAGTGATCATCTGGAATTCCAATGAATACCAGTTTGTTGATATCGATGACAGCTACAGCACCGGAAGCAGTATCATGCCACAGAAGAAGAATCCGGATATTGCGGAACTTGTTCGTGGAAAGACAGGACGTGTATACGGTGCACTGACTTCGATCCTGACTACAATGAAAGGAATTCCACTTGCTTACAATAAAGATATGCAGGAGGACAAAGAGCTGGTATTTGATGCCATCGATACCGTGAAAGGATGCCTGGCTTTATTTACCGGAATGCTCGCAACCATGAAGTTCAACAAAGGACGTATGCTGGAAAGCTGCAGACACGGATTTACCAATGCAACAGATGCAGCTGACTATCTGGTAAATCACGGGGTACCGTTCCGTGATGCACATGGAATCGTAGGAAAGCTGGTACTTTATTGCATCGATAAGAAGATTGCGTTAGATGATATGTCACTGGAAGAATATAAGGAGATCTCTCCGGTATTTGAAGAAGATATTTATGATGCGATCAGCATGGAGACCTGTGTCAATAAGAGAAATACGATCGGTGCACCTGGACCGGAAGCTATGAAAAAGGTGATCGCGCTTCACGAAGCGTATCTGGAAGAGTGCTAATCGTTATAAGGAAAATGAGCATTGCCGGTCACAGGTACTTTGAACGGTAACATGAGCGTTAATAAGCAGACATAGTTTTTCGCTTGTCAGGGTTGAAAAATGTCGGTAAATGCGCTATGATATACAAATCACGCGTACAAATGTACGCATCAAAAAGACAAAACAGGAAATGAGGACATAAAAATGGATCAGAAATTAAGAGTAGGTATTCTTGGTGCAACAGGAATGGTAGGACAGAGATTTATCTCTCTGCTGGAAAATCATCCGTGGTTTGAGGTAGTAACACTGGCTGCAAGCCCGCGTTCCGCAGGAAAGACATATGAAGAAGCAGTCGGAGACCGCTGGAAAATGGACACTCCGATGCCGGAAGCAGTCAAGAAGATCGTTGTACATAATGTCAACGAAGTAGAAGAAGTTGCAAAGACAGTTGACTTTGTATTCAGTGCAGTTGATATGTCAAAAGATGAGATCCGTGCGATCGAGGAAGCATACGCAAAGACAGAGACACCGGTTGTATCTAATAACAGTGCCCACAGATGGACACCGGATGTACCGATGGTAATCCCGGAAGTAAACCCGGAACATTTTGCAGTCATCGAAGACCAGAAAAAGCGTCTTGGAACTACAAGAGGATTTATCGCAGTAAAACCAAACTGTTCGATCCAGAGCTATGCGCCTTGCCTTGCAGCATGGAAAGAATTCGGACCGAAAGAACTGGTTGTTACAACCTACCAGGCAATTTCAGGTGCAGGAAAGACCTTTAAAGACTGGCCGGAAATGGTAGAAAATATCATTCCATTCATTGGTGGAGAAGAAGAAAAGAGCGAGCAGGAACCGCTTCGTGTTCTTGGCAGAGTTGAAAATGGACAGATCGTAAAAGCAGATTCTCCGAAGATCACATGCCAGTGTGTACGTGTACCGGTTCTTAACGGACATACCGCTGCCGTATTTATCAATTTTGAAAAGAAACCAACCAAAGAGCAGCTGATCGAAAAACTGGAAAGTTTCAAAGGCTTCCCGCAGGAAGCAGAGCTTCCGAGTGCACCGAAGCAGTTCATCCGTTATATGACAGAAGACAACCGTCCGCAGGTGAAACTGGATGTAGATTATGAGAACGGAATGGGAATCTCGATCGGACGACTCAGAGAAGATTCCCTTTACGATTATAAATTTATCGGACTTTCCCACAATACAGTCCGCGGTGCGGCAGGAGGAGCTGTTCTCTGTGCTGAGACTCTGACAGCAAAAGGATTTATCACAAAGAAATAGCTTTTGCAGGGAAGTTTAAAAGAAGTTAACTTTTCTTTCTTCTGATTCAGTGGTAGAATGAAATTATACCAGTGTAAAGGAAGATTGAAGGTGGTTAATATGAAAAAAGAAATGCAGAACTATACACAGAACAGAGAACTGTCCTGGCTGAAGTTCAATCAGAGGGTACTGGAGGAAGCAAAAGATTCTTCAGTACCCCTTCTTGAAAGAATGAAGTTTGTATCCATTTTTACAAGCAACCTGGACGAATTTTTTATGATCCGCGTAGGAAGCCTGTATGATATGTCGCTTACGGATAACAGCACGATCGACAGCCGTTCGGGGATGAATCCGAAAGAGCAGCTGGATGCAATCTTTGCGGCTGTAGCACCATTGTATAAAGAGAGGGACAAGACCTACTCAGAGATCAAGAAGCTGCTGAATCCATACGGTGTCTGTGGACTATCGATAAAAGAACTGGAGCAGCAGGAAAAGAAGTATGTGAAAAAGTACTTCAAAGACCAGATTCTTCCGATCCTGTCTCCACAGATCGTGGATGCCAATCATCCGTTTCCACATCTGCTCAATAAGGAACTGTATGTGATCGCAAGTCTGAAGCAGAATGGAACTTCCATGATCGGAATCGTACCGGTTCCACAGTTTGTGTCAGATATCTTATATCTTCCGGGCCATGACATCCGTTATATCCGTATGGAAAAGGTGATCATGGAATATCTGGATGTAGTGTTCGACAAATACGAGGTATCGAACAAGAATTATATCTGTGTGACAAGGAATGCAGATGTGTCGCCGGACGATGAGGCATTGGAGATCAATGATGATTTCCGCCTGCTGATGCAGGAAACCCTTCACAAGCGCCGCAGAATGGCAGTGGTCCGTATGGAGACAGCGGAGCCGCTGGATAAGGAACTGGAAAAGTATTTCTGTGACAAATTTAAGATTACACCGGCACAGATCTACCGGACCAAGATGCCGATGAAGCTGGATTATATTTTCTCGATTATGGATAAGGTTCCGGCATCGCTGAAACGTTCTCTGGTCGACGAACCGTTTACTCCGCAGCCGTCCCGCTATCTGACGGATGGAAAAGTGATTCCGCAGGTAAAGAAAAAAGATATTCTTCTTTCTTATCCGTATGAGAGTATGGATCCGTTTCTGCGTATGATCAAGGAAGCAGCTTATGATCCGACCGTTCTTACAATCAGGATCACAATCTATCGTCTGGCAAAGAAAGCCCGTCTGGTAGAGTACTTATGTGCAGCGGCCGAGAACGGCAAAGAGGTTACGGTTTTGATCGAGCTGAGAGCCAGATTCGATGAGCAGAACAATATTGACTGGTCCGAGCGGCTGGAAGAAGCAGGATGCCGTGTGATTTATGGATTTGAAGGTTATAAGGTGCATTCCAAGATCTGCCTGATCACTTACCGGAACCGCAACAATATCGAATACATTACGCAGGTGGGAACCGGAAATTACAATGAAAAGACGGCAACCATGTACACCGATGTATCGCTGATCACAGCGGATAAGGGAATCGGAGAGGATGCAGCTGTCTTCTTCAAGAATATGTCCATTGGCAACCTCAATGGAAGCTATCAGCACATTATTGTTTCACCGACCAGTCTGAAACCAAAGGTGCTTTCGCTGATGGATGAGGAGATCAAAAAGGGAACGAACGGACGGATCATCATGAAGATGAATTCTGTGACGGATGTAGATTTTATCCAGAAGGTTTCCGAGGCATCAAATGCAGGGGTGAAGGTGGATCTGATCGTTCGTGGAATCTGCTGTATTCTTCCGGGAGTCAAAGGGTACACAGAGAATCTCCGTGTGACCAGTATTGTCGGACGTTATCTTGAACATCCGCGTATTTTCCTTTTTGGAACAGGAGCGGATCAGAAAATCTATATCGGCTCCGCAGATATGATGACGCGTAATACGGAAAAACGCGTGGAAGTGGCATGTCCGGTTTACGATGAAACTATCAGGAAACAGCTGACACATATGCTGAAGATCATGCTTGCGGACAATGTAAAAGCGCGGGAATTAAAGAGTGACGGCAAATACTACATGAAAGAAAAAGGAACTTCAAAAGTCAATTCCCAGGAATATTTTATGCGTGAAGCAATCACCGTCAGACATCCGGAAGGACGGACAAAACAAAGCTTCGTTGATAAAATCCGGAAGATTTTTCGAAGAAAATAATTTGTTTTATGTTCTGAATATGATATGATAAAAAAGTGGAGCTGGTATCAGCTTCACTTTTTAAACGCTGTGAGAGTTGCTATAGCGTGAAAATACAGGAGTACAAAATTATTATATGTGTAAATCGGTATATATTGCAGAAAAGCCGAGTGTGGCACAGGAATTTGCCAAGGCACTGCATTTGAATTTGAAAAGAAAAGACGGATATCTGGAATCAGATGAGGCGATCGTAACCTGGTGTGTTGGTCATCTTGTCACGATGAGTTATCCGGAAGTATATGATGAAAAGTATAAGAGATGGTCTTTGCAGACACTGCCATTCATTCCGCAGGAATTTCTCTATGAGGTGATACCGGGAGTAAAGAAGCAGTTTGAGATCGTAAAAGGAATACTGACCAGGAAGGACGTAGACCGGATTTATGTCTGTACCGACTCGGGAAGAGAAGGAGAATACATTTACCGTCTGGTGGAACAGATGGCAGGCGTAAAAGGGAAAGAACGCCGGCGTGTGTGGATCGATTCCCAGACGGAGGAAGAGATCCTCAGAGGAATCCGTGAGGCGAAGGATCTGTCAGAATACGATAATCTGTCAGCTTCGGCTTATCTCCGTGCGAAGGAAGATTATCTGATGGGAATCAACTTTTCCAGACTTCTGACACTCAAATATGGAAACAGTATTTCAAATTATCTTGGGAATAAATACACGGTTGTATCTGTCGGACGTGTGATGACCTGTGTCCTTGGAATGGTCGTAAGGCGGGAACGGGAGATCCGTGAATTTGTTAAAACGCCGTTCTATCGTGTGATCGAATCGGTAAATGTAGACGGACATACTTTTACCGGTGAGTGGCGTGCAGTGAAAGGTTCGGCTTATTTTGAGTCTCCAAAGCTCTACAAAGAGAATGGATTTAAAGAGAAAGAGGAGGCCAAAAAGCTGATAGCTGTTTTGAAAGAGGGAACATCCCCTCTTACCTGCCGGATTGTATCCATCGAAAAGAAAAAAGAGAAAAAGAATCCGCCACTTCTGTTTAACCTTGCAGAACTTCAGAACGAATGCTCCAAACGGTTCAAGATCAGTCCGGATGAAACGCTCCGCATTGTGCAGGAACTTTACGAGAAGAAGCTTGTCACCTATCCGAGAACAGACGCCAGAGTGCTTTCGACGGCAGTATCAAAGGAGATCACAAAGAACCTGAACGGACTGAGTAAATACCAGATGGCTGCACTATATATGCAGGATATTCTGCATTACGGAGCATATAAAAATCTGGCAAAGACGCGTTATGTCAATGACAAGCAGATCACGGATCATTATGCGATCATCCCGACAGGACAGGGACTTTCCGCATTGAATTCGGTATCTGCAACAGCTCATCATGTGTATGATGTGATCGTCCGGAGGTTTCTGAGTATATTTTATCCTCCGGCAGTTTATCAGAAAGTGGCGTTGGTAACACAGATCGGAAAAGAACAGTTTTTCTCCAACTTCCGTGTACTTGCGGAAGAAGGATATCTGAAGGTGGCAGGGGTCCCTGCCCCAAAGAAAAATGCAAATGGAAATGACGCGGAAGGAGATGGAAGTGATAACAATGTGGATTTGGATGCCGCATTTTTTGCATCCATCCAGAAGTTAAAAAAAGGTGATATCCTGGATGTGAAATCACTGGATATCAAAGAGGGAGAAACTTCACCGCCGAAGAGATACAATTCCGGTTCCATGATCCTTGCGATGGAAAATGCAGGTCAGCTGATCGAGGATGAGGAACTTCGTGCGCAGATCAAAGGAAGCGGGATCGGAACCAGTGCGACCAGGGCGGAGATCCTGAAAAAGCTCTTCAATATCAAATATCTGGCACTGAATAAAAAGACGCAGGTGATCACACCGACGCTTCTTGGAGAAATGATCTATGATGTGGTGTTGAATTCTATCCGTTCACTTCTGAATCCGGAGCTGACGGCAAGCTGGGAAAAGGGGCTTAACTATGTGGCAGAGGGAGAAATTACATCGGATGAATATATGACAAAACTGGATCATTTTATTGTCAGCAGAACCAACGGGGTACTGGGACTGAATAACCAGTATCAGTTAAGAAGCTGCTATGACAGAGCAGCAGTATTTTATAAAAAAGAAACCAAAGGCAGAGCATCGAAAGGAAAGAAAGAATGAAAGAAATGACGGTTAAAGAAATGTATACGCTGGAAGAGACGATCGCAAAGGATTTGTTTGAAGGAGTGACCTACCCGTGGGAAGTACTTCCGAAAATCAGCAGTTTTATCCTGGAACTGGGTGCGTCTCTTCCGGAAGAAGAGTATGAAAAACGTGGAGAAAATGTGTGGGTTGCCAGATCTGCAAAGGTTGCACCGACTGCATTTATCGGCGGTCCGGCGATCATCGGAAAGGACGCAGAGGTAAGACACTGTGCGTTTATCCGTGGAAATGCGATCGTAGGAGAAGGTGCAGTTGTCGGAAATTCTACCGAGCTGAAAAATGTGGTCCTCTTCAATAAAGTACAGGTTCCACATTATAATTATGTGGGAGATTCAATCCTTGGATACAAGTCACATATGGGAGCAGGTTCTATCACATCTAATGTGAAATCCGATAAAAAACTGGTGGTTGTAAAGACGCCGGAAGGAAATATCGAGACCGGTATGAAAAAGTTCGGCGCGATGCTGGGTGACCATGTAGAAGTTGGATGTGGAACTATTCTGAACCCGGGAAGTGTAGTAGGACCGCATACCAATATTTATCCACTTTCTTCGGTTAGAGGATTTGTGCCGGGAGGAAGTATTTACAAATGTGCAGGTGAAGTGGTTGAAATGAGACAGGAGTAATGACGGATGAAGCTTACAATACTTGGAACGGGAAATGCAACAGTAACGGAATGCTATAATACATGTTTTGCCCTCTCGGATGGAAACAGGCATTTTCTGGTGGATACCGGCGGCGGAAACCGTATTTTAAAGGTGTTAAAAGACACCGGGATCCAGCTGGAAGACATTCACGATATTTTTATTACCCATGAACATATCGATCATCTTCTGGGCGTGATCTGGCTGATACGGATGATCGGGCAGAAGAAGATCGGCCAGGGAAAATATGAGGGGAATCTGCGGATCTACTGCCATGAAGAGCTGGCAAGATCAATCCGCATGATCGCAGAACTTACGATCCAGAAAAAGGTGACGAAATATTTTGATGACCGGATTCTTTTTGTGCCGGTGCATCACGGAGAGACAAAGGAAATCCTTGGCTGTCCGGTCACCTTTTTCGATATTTTTTCCACGAAGGCAAAGCAGTTCGGATTTACGATGCTGCTTCCGAACGGAGTGAAGTTTACCTGCTGCGGTGACGAACCGTACAATGAGAAAGATTATGAATTTGTGAAAGGCAGCGACTGGCTGACCCATGAGGCGTTCTGCCTGTATGGAGAAGCAGATAAGTTCAAGCCTTATGAAAAGCACCACAGTACTGTGAAAGAAGCATGTCAGCTTGCCGAGGAGCTTCAGATTCCGCATCTGATCCTGTATCATACGGAAGAGATGCATCTTAAGGAGAGGAAAGAGCTTTATACGCAGGAAGGACGGGAGTACTATCACGGGAAGTTGTTTGTGCCGGATGATCTTGAGGTGTTTGAGCTATAGATTGTAGGACGGGCGGTCTGCGGGAAAATAGAAGACGGACGCGCTTTTAATAAAATAAACCGGACAGATTTAGTTGTGCAGGGCATTCCGATGAGCCTCCGAATGCGAAAATTATGTCAGCAATGGTTTCCGAGAAGAAGTGTTCTGGTTGTGGGGGAAGGGGGAGATGTGGTATGATGGGGGAGTCAGAAGCTTTGGGGATCTGGGCGAGAAAGGTTTTCGGGAGGGGTTCGGTTTCTTCTCCGGGGAAGTTGGCACTAGGATCTGATTTAAAAATGTAGTTGACAAACCAGAACATATGTACTAATATAGAACCAGAACAAACATTCGTTCGATGGCGAGCGTGGGCGAAGAATCTGGGATAAGGAGATTAATGATGGCGAATAACACAATGAATGATGAGAATAAAAAGAAAGCATTAGACGCAGCAATTGCAAAGCTTGAGAAAGATTTTGGCAAGGGAGCAGTTATGAAGCTGGGTGATCCGGCGGCACAGGTGCATGTTGAGACGGTTCCGACCGGTTCTCTGAGTCTGGATCTGGCACTTGGTGTTGGCGGCGTTCCGAAAGGACGTATTATTGAAATTTATGGACCTGAATCAAGTGGTAAGACGACAGTTGCATTACATATGATCGCAGAAGTACAGAAAAGAGGCGGCATTGCGGGATTTATCGATGCAGAGCATGCACTGGATCCGGTATATGCGAAGAATATCGGTGTAGATATTGATGAACTTTACATTTCACAGCCAGACAGCGGAGATCAGGCATTGGAGATCACTGAGACAATGGTACGTTCCGGTGCGATTGACATTATCGTAGTCGATTCTGTTGCAGCACTTGTTCCGAAGCAGGAGATTGAGGGTGATATGGGTGATACACATGTAGGTCTGCAGGCAAGACTGATGTCACAGGCACTCAGAAAGCTGACACCGGTTATCAGTAAATCAAACTGTGTTGTAATCTTTATCAACCAGCTGCGTGAGAAGGTTGGCGTTATGTTTGGTAATCCGGAGACAACAACGGGTGGACGGGCACTGAAGTTCTATTCATCTGTCCGTATGGATGTCCGCAGAACTGAGACTCTGAAGCAGGGCGGAGAGATGGTTGGTAACCATGTCCGCGTGAAGATCGTGAAGAATAAAATTGCACCTCCGTTCAAGGAAGCAGAATTTGATATCATGTTCGGAAAAGGAATTTCCAGAGAAGGAGATATCCTGGATCTTGCGACGAAGATTGATCTGGTCAATAAGAGTGGTGCATGGTATGCATACAACGGAGAAAAGATCGGTCAGGGACGTGAGAATGCAAAGTCATATCTGACAGCACATCCGGAGATTATGGAAGAGATTGAAGAAAAAGTCCGTGCGCATTACGGAATCGGTGCAGAAGGGCAGGAAGCAGAAGAACCGGCACAGGCTGCTCCGGCAGATGCTGAAGAAGTGATGGATGAGGAAGAATAAAACATATGATGAGAATTACCCGAATCGAGCCAGTTACAAAGACAAAGTATCGGGTATCTGTTGATGAGCAGTTCGCCTTTGTGGTTTACAAAGGCGAACTGTCCCGTTTTCACCTGAAAGAAGAGTGTGAACTGACAGAGGATACTTATGCAAAGATCAAAGAAGTCCTTTTGAAGCGGGCAAAGCTTCGTGCGATGCACCTGCTGAATGACATGGCAAGAACTGAATCCCAGCTCAGAGATAAATTAAAGCTGGGCGGCTATCCATCGGAGATCACCGAAGCGGCGATTGCCTATGTGAAATTATTTGGATATATCAATGATGACGCCTACATTCGGAACTTTATAGACAGCAGGAAAGATAAAAAGAGCAGACGGGAGATTTATGCCATTCTGAGACAGAAGGACGTGGATATGAACCGGGCAGAAGAGATCATGGAAGAGATGTATGAAGAACATTCCGATCAGGAAGCAATCCGGGAGCTTCTTCGCAAAAAACACTGGGACTTTGCCTGTACAGATCCGAAAGAAAAGCAGAAAATATATGGATATTTGGTGCGGAAAGGATTTCGTTACGAAGATATCCGTCAAGTAATACAAGTTTGCGATTGGAATGCTTGACATATTTGTGAAAACAGTATAGAATTTAAGTGTTGTATTTGTACAATGAAAACTAAATAAGGAGGTGCTCCTGTGCTGATACCTATAATTATTGCTGTAGTTGTTACGCTTATAGTAGTAATGCCGGTTACTTATTTTGTTACTGTTTCCAAGTTGAAGAACGATGCAAATTCTAAAATTGGGAACGCTGATGTAAAAGCAAGAGAAATTATTGATGATGCTTTGAAGACAGCAGAGACAAAGAAGAAGGAAGCACTTTTGGAAGTAAAGGAAGAGTCCATCAAGACAAAGAATGAACTTGAAAAAGAGACTAAGGAACGCAGAGCTGAACTTCAGCGTTATGAAAAGCGTGTACTTTCAAAAGAAGAATCTCTGGATAAGAGATCTGCGGCAATTGAGCAGAGAGAGACTGCATTTACTGCAAAAGAGACAGCGATGAAGCAGCGGGAGGCTGAAGTTGAAGAACTCAGCCAGAAAAGAGTACAGGAACTAGAAAGAATCTCAGGACTTACCTCCGAACAGGCAAAGGATTATCTATTAAAAACTGTTGAAGAAGATGTGAAACATGACACTGCCAAGATGGTGAAGGAGCTTGAAACACGTGCAAAGGAAGAGGCTGACAAGAAGGCGAAAGAGTATGTTGTCACCGCAATCCAGAGATGTGCGGCAGATCATGTGGCTGAAACTACGATCTCGGTAGTTCAGCTTCCAAGTGACGAGATGAAGGGTAGAATTATCGGACGAGAGGGACGGAATATCCGTACTCTTGAGACACTGACAGGAGTAGAGCTTATTATTGATGATACTCCGGAGGCAGTTGTTCTTTCCGGATTTGATCCAATCCGAAGAGAAGTGGCAAGAATTGCACTGGAGCGTTTGATCGTAGATGGACGAATCCATCCTGCAAGAATCGAAGAGATGGTAGAAAAAGCGCAGAAAGAAGTAGAGACTATGATGCGCGAAGAAGGAGAGGCAGCAGCACTTGAAGTTGGTGTACACGGCATCCATCCAGAACTGATTCGTCTTCTTGGACGTATGAAGTTCAGAACGAGCTACGGTCAGAATGCACTGAAGCATTCAATCGAGGTTGCTCAGCTATCCGGATTGCTTGCGGGCGAGATCGGGCTGGATGTCCGTATCGCAAAGCGTGCAGGTCTTTTACATGACATCGGTAAATCGATCGATCACGATGTAGAAGGTTCACATGTTCAGATTGGTGTAGACCTTTGTAGAAAATACAAAGAGTCGCCGCTTATTATCAACGCGGTAGAAGCACATCATGGTGATGTAGAACCACAGTCTCTGATTGCAGGCGTTGTTCAGGCAGCAGATGCGATTTCGGCTGCAAGACCAGGTGCAAGAAGAGAAACCTTGGAGACATACACAAACAGATTAAAACAGTTAGAAGATATTACCAACCAGTTTAAAGGGGTTGAGAAGTCATTTGCTATTCAGGCGGGTAGAGAGATTCGCGTAATGGTAGTTCCAGAACAAGTATCTGATGATGATATGGTATTGCTGGCAAGAGATATTTCAAAACAGATTGAATATGAATTGGAATATCCAGGTCAGATTAAAGTAAATGTAATCCGGGAATCCCGTGTTACAGATTATGCTAAATAACACGATAATCAGAAAACGACAGCCGTCCAAAAGATTCGGTCTTTTGGATGGCTGTATTTAATTTACGCGAGCAACGAGCCAAAGTTCGCGCTTGCACGAGACCTTGGCGACTGCCGCGATAACTTGAGAAACTCGCGGAGCGTGTTTCTCGTAGTTGTGTGAAAAGGAAGTGGAAAACGGATGAAAAAAGAAATCAAACGTGTAAAAAGAGAAAGAGTATATCAGGGAACAATTGTTGATGTATACAAAGATTATATGGAGTTTTCCAATGGAAATCATGAGGTGTGGGACTATATCCACCACAAAGGGGCTGCTGCTGTGATCCCTGTGATGGATGACGGCAGACTCCTGATGGTAAGACAGTACCGGAATGCACTGGATCGCTTTACGCTGGAGCTTCCGGCAGGAGGGCTTGACCAAGCGGATGAACCGGGGCGAGACTGTTCGGCAAGAGAATTGGAAGAAGAGACCGGATATCGCAGTGATGATCTGGAATGGCTGATCACGCTTCGGACAACCGTGGCACTTTGCAACGAAAAAATCGAAGTTTATGTGGCACGAAACCTGATCCGTACCCATCAGCATCTGGATGAGAATGAATTTGTGAATGTAGAGGCGCATACGGTTGAAGAATTGAAGCAGCTGATCTTTGAAGGAAAGATCGAAGACTCCAAAACTGTAGCCGCCATCCTTGCCTATGATGCCAAGTATAACAGATAAAGTGCACGCATAATTGACAGCTCCGGTCATATAATGAACTATGTGAAATTATTGGAGGCTGGAATGTGGAAATTTATCGAAAGAAATATCAGTTGCCCATGCTATATCTGATCGGTTTTGGAACAGGTATCTTATATGCTAATTTTATTGCGAAAAATTATGTAACGATGACGGGAATTTTTCATGAATATTTTTTAAATCAATATACACAGGTGAAAATCATAAATGAAGATTACCTGTGGTACCTGCTCAGATGGAGAGTGATGCCTCTGGTATTAGCGATCTGTGTGGCAAATCTGGGGTTTCGCAGACTGACAGCAGCCGGAATCCTCCTTTGGACAGGCTTTGCGGCAGGGATACTGTCTGTGGCGGCAGTTTTAAGGATGGGACTTCGCGGAATGCTGTTGTGTATTGCCGGTATTTTCCCGCAATATATTTTTTATGTACCGGCATATCTGCTATTGGTTCGGTATTATTATCGTTATCCGCAAAGTGAATGGAATGGAACAAAAACAGGATTTATTGTTATGATGATCGTGGCAGGAATTTTGTCTGAGGTATATTTAAACCCCGGGATTGTCCGTTGGTTTGTGAAGATTCTTACATAGCAAGAATGTGTTCAGCCACATTTTAACGTCAGGCGATAGAAAATGACGGAAAGCCCTCTTACTGAACAATTCGGTAAAGAGGACTTTCTAACGTTTTCTATCGCCCTTGTTTTATCAGGAGAAACAGGCAGCAGCCAAATGTAAGAAGCTGGCTTGCAAGCAGTGCCCACAGATAGCCAAGAATCCCGAACTGCGGAATCAGAAACAGAACACCACAGATTCGTACTGCCAGAGAGAACAGATTGATCAGAAAAGTTTTTCCAGCAAGATCCAGACCATTTAACACACTGATCAGTGCGGTGTTACTATAGAGAAAAGGACAGATGAATGCTAGTGTTAAGATATAATTTCCGGCTTCTGGTGTATGAAAGATCCGTCTGCTGATAAAGCCGGATGCGGTAAAGAAAAACAGCAGGCAGGCAAAACCAAGAAACAGGCAGAAAAAAATAACTTTCCGTAAAAGCTGCGGAAGAGCATGCTTTTTCTGAACATCCGGCATACTGGCAACTTCAGGGAGGAGCATTGTAGCGATGGAATTAGTGAGGGCAGATGGAAATAAAATGCAGGGAAGGGCAATTCCAGTCAGAATTCCGTAGGTGCTCAGAGAAGCGGAAATACTCATTCCATATTTTTGCAGGGCAAGCGGAATGGAAATTGCTTCCAGACTCTGAAAAAGATTCAGAAGGACTCTGCTTGCGGTCAGTGGAAGGGCAGAAAAAAGCAGGGGAGGAACAGCAGAAAGAGCCGGCTCCCGGTGTGGGGATAAAGGTTGCCCTGCAGTTCTGAGCTTATGGATGCAAAGAAAAGCGGCTGCAATTTCACCACCGACAATTCCGAGGACAGCAATTGCGACAGATGGTGTAAAAGCGGTATGAGCATCGGCTGTATAGAGGAAGATAACAAAAAAGATCCGGACCAGCTGTTCAAATAATTGGGAGAGGGCAGGAAGCCGGATCTGCTTGAGCCCCAGAAAGTAACCACAGCTGCAACTGTGCAGAGCTGCAAATGGAAGTGCATATGCTATCAGGAAGATGAGAGAGGCGCATCGGGGATCACCAAGTATGACTGTGGTGAGGAAAACAGCATTTTTCTGCAACAGAAAAAGACAGCAGATGGAAAGAAAAAGAGAACAAAGCAGTGCTGCTTTCAGGTAAGAATAAGCTTTTGCAGACTGCTTTTTTGCAGAAGAGGCGGCAACCAGGCGCGCCAGAGCCGTCTCGATCCCTGATGAAGTTGCAGCATAAGCAAGTGTGTAGACAGGGAAAATCAGCTGATACAGACCGATTTCTTCTGCAGGGAAAGATCTGCTGAGAAAAATACGGTAAAAAAATCCCATTACACGGGTGAGAATGCCGACTACAGTAAGGATAAAAGTTCCTTTCAGGAGAAAATGTTTTTGTGACATAGCAGCTCCAAAGGCATTTTTGTTTTAAAATATATGCAAGAAAGAGCCTTGACAGAACATAACAGAGGTGATATTCTCAATTTGCAAGAAATCCTAGTAAAACAGTGGGATATAAAAATAAAGAGAAGGTGATGGATTGAAGATCTCAACGAAGGGTCGTTATGGTTTGCGCGCCTTTATCGATCTTGCGTGTTATGGCGCAGAAGAACCGGTTTCCATCAGCAGTATATCAGCCAGGCAGGAGATATCGGAACGATATCTGGAACAGCTCATGGCGAAGCTGAAAAAGGCAGGTCTTGTCAAGAGTATCCGTGGAGCGGGAGGAGGATATCGGCTGGCAAAGGATGCGGCGGAAGTTTCTGTTGGTGATGTACTCAGAGCACTTGAAGGAGACCTGGAACCTGCGACTTGTGCAGCACTTCATTCGGAAGACAGCTGCGAGATCCAGGGCAGCTGTATCACGAAATATGTCTGGAAGAAAGTCAATGAAAGCATGGCACAGACGGTAGACAGTATTATGATAAATACCCTTGTGGAAATGAATAAAGAAATAAAGAAAGAAGGACAAAAAGATGAGTAAATTAATTTATTTGGATAACGCAGCAACAACAAAAACTGCACCAGAAGTTCTGGAAGCAATGCTGCCATATTTTACAGAGCAGTATGGCAATCCTTCTGCGATCTACAGCTTCGCATCCCATAACAAAGATGTCGTGGCAGAACAGAGAGAAAGAATCGCAACCGCACTCGGTGCAAAGAGCAACGAAATTTATTTTACAGCCGGCGGATCAGAGTCTGACAACTGGGCACTCAAAGCAACCGCTGAGGCTTATCAGAATAAAGGAAAACATATTATCACAACCAAGATCGAACATCATGCGATCCTGCATACAGCAGCTTATTTGGAAGAACGTGGGTTTGAAGTGACTTATCTTGATGTGGATGAATACGGAAAAGTAAATCCGGCAGATGTGGAAGCAGCAATCCGCCCGGATACCATCCTGATCTCTGTAATGTATGCAAACAACGAGATCGGAACAATTGAACCGATCAAAGAGATCGGTGAGATCGCTCACAAACATGGTATCCTGTTCCACACAGACGCCGTACAGGCTTTCGGACAGGTCCCGATCAATGTAGATGAATGTCATATTGATATGTTAAGTGCCAGCGGACACAAGCTGAACGGACCAAAAGGAATCGGATTCCTCTATATCAGAAAAGGCGTGAAGATCCGTTCCTTCGTTCATGGTGGGGCACAGGAAAGAAAACGTCGTGCAGGTACAGAAAATGTTCCGGGTATTGTTGGAATCGGTACAGCAACAAAACGTGCTATCGCTACGATGGAAGAACGTACAGCAAAAGAGCGCGAGATGAGAGATTATCTGATCAAACGTGTGATGGAAGAAATCCCGTACACCAAGCTGAACGGACATCCGACAGACCGTCTGCCAAATAACGCAAACTTCTGCTTCCGTTTCATTGAGGGCGAATCTATGCTGATCCGTCTTGATATGGCAGGAATTTGTGGATCCAGTGGATCTGCATGTACATCCGGATCTCTTGATCCATCCCATGTACTTCTTGCAATCGGACTGCCACACGAGATTGCGCATGGATCTCTGCGTCTGACTCTGAATGAAGAGATCACAAAAGAAGACATTGATTATGTAGTAGATCAGCTCAAGACAATCGTAAGCGATTTACGCGGAATGTCACCACTTTATGAAGATTTTGTAAAAAAACAGAATAAATAATACGATAGAAAATACAGCTATAGGAGGAATTTACAATGTATACAGAGAAAGTAATGGATCATTTTCAGCATCCGCGTAATATGGGAGAAATCGAGAACGCAAGCGGAGTGGGTACTGTTGGTAACGCCAAATGTGGTGATATCATGAGAATCTACCTTGATATTGATGATAACGGAATCATCAATGATGTAAAATTTAAGACATTCGGATGTGGAGCGGCTGTTGCAACAAGCAGTATGGCGACAGAACTTGTAAAGGGAAAACATATTTCAGAAGCAATGCAGGTGACAAACAAAGCCGTTATGGAAGCACTTGACGGACTGCCGCCGGTTAAAGTACACTGTTCTTTACTGGCAGAGGAGGCAATCCATGCAGCGTTGTGGGATTATGCAGAGAAGCACGGGATCAAGATCGAAGGACTTCAGAAGCCGAAGAACGATATCAGTGAAGGTGAAGAAGCAGAAGAGGAAGAGTATTAGAATTTTCTACTGGAGAAAAGAGAATGGCAAAAAAGAAAGTGGTAGTCGGAATGTCGGGGGGCGTCGACTCATCGGTAGCGGCTTATCTTCTGAAAGAACAGGGATATGATGTGATCGGTGTTACGATGCAGATCTGGCAGGATGAAGAATCAAAAATACAGGAAGAAAACGGCGGATGCTGTGGACTCAGCGCGGTAGATGATGCTAGAAAAGTTGCGGCACAGATCGGCATTCCGTATTATGTGATGAATTTCAAGAAGGATTTTCAGGAGAAGGTAATCGATTATTTTGTGGATGAATATTTGCATGGCCGGACACCAAATCCGTGCATTGCGTGTAACCGTTATGTAAAATGGGAATCTCTTCTTACACGGAGCATGGAGATCGGAGCAGACTATATTGCAACAGGTCACTATGCGAGAGTAGAACAGTTGCCGAACGGACGCTATGCGATCCGGCATTCGGCAACCTGGTCAAAAGACCAGACCTATGCGCTTTATAATCTTACCCAGGATCAGCTGAGAAGAACGCTGATGCCTGTCGGTGAATACGAAAAAGACCAGATCCGCGAGATCGCAAAAGAGATCGGATTGCAGATTGCGAACAAACCGGACAGTCAGGATATCTGTTTTGTATCCGATGACGATTATGCATCTTTTATTGAAGAAGAAAGTAACCAGAAAATCCCGGAAGGTAATTTTGTAACACCGGACGGAAAGATCCTGGGACGGCATAAAGGAATCATCCACTATACGATCGGACAGAGAAAAGGACTTGGACTTTCTCTTGGGTATCAGGCATTCGTGCTTGAGATCCGTCCAGATACGAATGAAGTTGTGATAGGGACGAATGAAGATCTGATGACGACGCGGGTCCGTGCAAATAAGCTGAACTTTATGACAGTAGAGGATCTGGAAGGTGAGATGCGCGTATTTGCCAAAATCAGATACAACCATAAAGGGGATTGGTGCACAGTCCGCAAAACGGGAGAAGATGAGATAGAGTGCATCTTTGAGACACCGCAGAGAGCGGTTACACCGGGGCAGGCACTGGTACTGTATGATGGAGATTATGTACTTGGAGGCGGAACAATTCTGGGATAGCTCAGAATTGTTCTGCTTTTTGGTATATTGGGACCGTACTGCAATCCAACAAATGATTTGCGGGAAAGCCGGGTGGATTTACACATGAAGAATGACAAGGAGGGCAAAATATGAGAGCGGACTGCCATATGCACACTTATTTTTCCGGAGATTCAGAGGCAAAACCGGAAGATATGGTTCTTGCAGCAATCGATAAAGGACTGGAAGCAATCTGTTTTACGGATCATGAAGATATTGATTATTTTTGTGATGATATTGAATTTGTGTTTGATCCGGAAACCTATTTTAAAGAGCTTGGAGCACTGAAGGAAAAGTATAAAGAGAAGCTGGATATCCGGATCGGTGTGGAGTTTGGACTTCAGCCACACCTTGCGGAGAAAGCAAAAGCATTTACCGCGGCAAATCCGTATGATTTTGTGATCGGATCCATGCATGTGGTTGGTGGGAAGGATCCTTATTATCCTGAGTTCTTTGAGGGAATTTCGGATGAAGAGGCCTACCGGATGGCACTTCGGGAGACAATAGCCGATATCAGGGCTGTAGCGGATTTTGATGTGCTCGGACATCTGGATTATGTGGTACGTTATGGAAAACATCGGGAACAGGAATATTCTTACGGCAGATTTGCGGATGAAATAGATGAAATCCTGCGGTATCTTATTGAACACGGAAAAGGGCTGGAAGTCAATACGGCAGGACTGAAGTATGGCCTTCCTTTTGCACATCCGCATCCGGATGTGTTAAAAAGATACAAAAAGCTGGGGGGAGAGATCATCACCGTCGGCGCAGATGCACATAAACCAGAGCATGTAGGGTATGATTTTAACATAGTTGACAATATTCTCGAAGCATGTGGCTTTAAATATTATGCAGAATTCATAAAAAGGGCCCCGGTTTTCAGAAAAATAAAGTGAAAAAAGGGGATTGAATTTTTGTTCTGAATTTAGTACAATAAATTACAGTTGATAAATCTTAAACAATGATAAGATTTGTCAAGAAAAATGTAACTGTTATATACAGTAATACAATTTATCTTTAGGAGGACTAAATCATGGCAGTAAAAGTAGCAATCAATGGATTTGGACGTATTGGACGTCTTGCATTCAGACAGATGTTTGGAGCAGAGGGATTTGAGATCGTAGCAATCAACGACCTTACATCTCCTAAGATGCTGGCTCACTTATTAAAATATGATTCAACACAGGGAAAATATGAATTAGCTGATAAAGTATCTGCTGGAGAAGACTCCATCACAGTAGACGGAAAAGAAATCAAAATCTACGCTAAAGCTAATGCAGCTGAACTTCCATGGGGAGAAATCGGAGTAGATGTAGTTCTTGAATGTACAGGATTCTACACATCTAAAGCAAAAGCTCAGGCACATATCGATGCAGGTGCTAAACACGTTATCATTTCTGCACCGGCAGGAAATGACCTTCCTACAATCGTTTACAATGTAAACCATACACAGCTTACAAAAGATGACGCAATCATTTCTGCAGCTTCTTGTACAACAAACTGTCTTGCACCAATGGCTAAGGCTCTTAATGATCTTGCACCGATCAAATCTGGTATCATGTGCACAATCCATGCTTACACAGGTGATCAGATGACTCTTGACGGACCACAGAGAAAAGGTGATCTGAGAAGATCTCGTGCAGCAGCAGTTAACATCGTTCCTAACAGCACAGGAGCAGCTAAAGCAATCGGACTTGTTATTCCGGAACTTAACGGAAAACTTATCGGATCTGCACAGCGTGTACCAACCCCTACAGGATCTACAACAATCCTTACAGCTGTAGTTGAAGGAAACGTAACAGTTGAACAGATTAACGCAGCTATGAAAGCAGCTTCTAACGAATCATTTGGATACAACGAAGATCAGATCGTTTCTAGCGATATCGTAGGAATGAGATTTGGTTCTCTTTTCGATTCTACTCAGACAATGGTACTTCCGCTTGACAACGGAACAACAGAAGTACAGGTTGTTTCTTGGTATGACAATGAAAACTCTTACACAAGCCAGATGGTAAGAACAATCAAACACTTCGGAACATTACTTTAATCCGTAACGTTTGTTTGGACAGGCTGAATTGATTCTTACTGGAATATTCCAGAGTTAGACTCAAGCAAGGGTCCGGTCTACATGGACCGGGCTCTTTTATTTAACAGGAAATTCTGATGGAGCTTCCTGCTAAATAAAAGGCACTATGTGCCCAAGATGTGTATTCGTGTGAAAACGCAGATTGTCGCAAGCAACTGCGCTCAGCACATCCCATTTAAACGAAATGTAAACAGGAGGCAGGATTATGCTTAACAAAAAATCTGTAGATGATATCAATGTAAAAGGGAAAAAAGTCCTTGTAAGATGCGATTTTAACGTACCGCTGATCGATGGAAAGATCACAGACGAGAACCGTCTTGTTGCAGCACTTCCTACAATCAAGAAACTGATCGCTGACGGAGGAAAAGTAATCCTCTGCTCACATCTTGGTAAACCGAAGGGAGAACCGAAACCGGAGCTTTCTCTTGCACCGGTTGCAGTAAGACTTTCAGAACTTCTCGGACAGGAAGTAAAATTCGCAGCAGATCCTGAAGTAGTAGGACCAAATGCAAAAGCAGCAGTTGAAGCTATGAAAGATGGAGAGGTAATCCTTCTTGAAAATACACGTTACAGAGCAGAAGAAACAAAGAACGGAGATGAATTCTCTAAGGAACTCGCTTCTCTTTGTGATGTATTCGTAAACGATGCATTCGGAACAGCTCATCGTGCACACTGCTCTAACGTTGGTGTTACCAAATATGTTGATACAGCAGTTGTAGGATATCTTATGCAGAAAGAAATCGATTTCCTTGGAAATGCAGTAAACAATCCGGAAAGACCGTTCGTTGCAATCCTTGGTGGAGCTAAAGTTTCAAGCAAGATTTCTGTAATCGAAAACCTGATCGATAAAGTAGACACTCTGATCATTGGTGGAGGTATGTCTTATACATTCAGCAAAGCACAGGGCGGAACCGTTGGAAAATCTCTTCTTGAAGAAGATTACTGTGAATATGCACTGAACATGATTCAGAAAGCTAAAGACAAAGGCGTAAAACTCCTTCTTCCGGTAGACAACGTAATTGCAGATGATTTTTCAAATGATGCAAATATCAAAGTTGTTAAAGCTGGCGAAATTCCGGAAGGATGGGAAGGACTTGACATCGGACCAGAGACAATCAAGATCTATGCTGACGCTGTAAAAGATGCAAAGACAGTTGTATGGAACGGACCTATGGGTGCATTCGAGATGCCGAACTTTGCAAAAGGAACAGAAGAAGTCGCAAAAGCACTTGCTGAGACAGATGCAGTAACAATCATCGGTGGTGGTGATTCGGCAGCAGCAGTTAACCAGCTCGGATACGGCGACAAGATGACTCACATCTCTACAGGTGGCGGAGCTTCCCTTGAATTCCTTGAAGGTAAGGAACTGCCAGGTGTAGCAGCTGCTAACGATAAATAAGCAGCGTCTGTAATTAAGATAAAATAAGGGAGATTATTGCAATGGCAAGAAAGAAAATTATTGCAGGTAACTGGAAAATGAATATGACACCTTCAGAGGCAGTAGAGCTTGTGAATACACTCAAATCTCTGGTTGTGACAGAAGAGGCTGACGTGGTATTCTGCGTACCGGCAATCGATATCATTCCTGTTGTAGAAGCTGCAAAAGGAAGCAACATCCAGGTTGGAGCAGAGAATATGTACTTTGAAGAAAAAGGTGCATACACAGGAGAAATCTCTCCGAACATGCTTACAGATGCTGGTGTTAAATATGTTGTTCTCGGACACTCTGAAAGAAGAGAATACTTCGCAGAGACAAACGAGACTGTGAATAAAAAGATGCTGAAAGCATTTGAACACGGACTTACACCGATCATGTGCTGTGGAGAAACTCTTGAACAGCGTGAACAGGGTGTGACAATGGACTTCATCCGTCAGCAGGTTAAAGTTGGATTCCAGAATGTAACAGCAGATCAGGCTAAGACAGCAGTTATCGCTTATGAGCCAATCTGGGCAATCGGAACCGGTAAGACAGCTACAACAGAGCAGGCTCAGGAGGTTTGCAAAGCTATCCGTGAATGTATCGCTGAAGTTTATGATGAAGCTACAGCAGAAGCAATCCGTATTCAGTACGGCGGATCTGTAAATGCAGCTACAGCACCGGAATTATTCGCTCAGCCGGATATCGATGGTGGACTTGTAGGTGGTGCTTCTTTAAAACCGGATTTTGGTAAGATTGTAAACTGGAAATAGTCAATTATACCAAGGCGCAGGCAGAAATGCCTGCGTTTTTCAGCTGTCAAAGTTTTAACAAGTGCTTGCAAGCATATATAAAATCATGTACAATATTTAACTGAAAGAGAAATCAAACGCTTTAAGACAAAATGAAGGAGTGTAAGACGATGAGTAAAAAACCAACAGTTTTGATGATCTTAGACGGTTACGGTCTGAGAGATGAAAAGAAAGGCAACGGTATTGCAGAGGCAAACACACCGGTTATGGATAAATTAATGGCTGAATATCCGTTTGTAAAAGGAAATGCAAGCGGACTTGCTGTAGGACTTCCGGACGGTCAGATGGGTAACTCGGAAGTAGGTCATATGAATATGGGTGCAGGACGTATTATTTACCAGGAGCTCACCAAGATCACAAAAGCAATCGCTGATGGCGATTTCTTTGAAAATAAGGCACTTCTTGCAGCCTGTGAAAATGCGAAGAAGAACGGTACAGCTCTTCATCTGATGGGACTGGTATCTGATGGTGGTGTACACAGTCATATTACACATATTTATGGAATTTTGGAACTTGCAAAGAGACAGGGGCTGGACAAAGTATATGTTCACTGCTTCCTTGACGGACGTGATACACCTCCGGCATCTGGAAAAGAATATGTTGAACAGTTAGAAGCAAAGATGAAAGAAATCGGTGTAGGTGAAGTTGCAAGTGTTTCCGGACGTTACTATGCAATGGACCGTGACAACCGTTGGGACCGTGTAGAAAAAGCATACGCAGCACTTACACGCGGCGAAGGTGACACAGCAGCATCAGCAACAGAAGGAATCCAGGCTTCTTACGACAAAGAAGTAACTGACGAATTCGTAGTACCATTTGTAGTGACAAAAAACGGTACACCGGTTGCAACTGTAAAAGACGGAGATTCTGTGATCTTCTTTAATTTCCGCCCGGATCGAGCAAGAGAAATCACCAGAACATTCTGTGCGGATGATTTTGACGGATTTGCCAGAGGAGAACGTATCAAGACAACTTATGTATGTTTTACAGAGTATGATGAGACAATTCCAAATAAAATGGTTGCATTTGTAAAAGAAGGTATCACGAATACATTTGGCGAATTTCTTGCAGCAAACAACATGACACAGGCAAGAATCGCCGAGACAGAGAAATATGCACATGTTACCTTCTTCTTTAATGGTGGAGTAGAAGAACCGAACAAGGGAGAGGACAGAATCCTTGTCAAATCGCCTAAGGTTGCAACTTACGATCTGAAGCCGGAGATGAGTGCATATGAAGTATGTGACAAGCTTGTAGATGCAATCAAAGCGGACAAGTACGACGTAATCGTAATTAACTTTGCAAACCCGGATATGGTTGGTCATACCGGTGTAGAAGCAGCAGTGATCAAAGCAATTGAAGCTGTTGATGAATGTGTAGGAAAAGCAGTTGATGCAGTGAAAGAAGTTGGTGGACAGATGTTTATCTGCGCTGACCACGGAAATGCAGAACAGCTGATCGATGAAGAGACAGGAGAACCATTTACCGCTCATACAACGAACCCGGTTCCGTTCATTCTTGTAAATGCAGATCCTGCATATAAGCTTCGTGAAGGCGGATGCCTTGCAGACATCGCTCCGACGCTGATCGAGCTGATGGGAATGCAGCAGCCAGCAGATATGACTGGAAAATCATTATTAGTAAAATAGTAAATATATTTGCCCGGAATCATGAAAATGGTTCCGGGTGTTTTGTGTATACGATGAGCCAAGTACAGATTTGTGCTTGCACAAGAATCTGTACTTGGCGAATGTACATCACCTGGCTGTTAAGCGAGATAGTGTACAAAGTATACGAATCGAGTAGGAGTCAGCCTACTCGATTATCAGAAGAGCAAAACATACTGCAGGAGAAAAGAAAATATGCTGCATATAAATCTGATCTACTCTTTTTGAAAAGCATTGAAATGGAAAAATGCATGAAATGAAAAACAAAAATTCAAAAAAACACATTTAAATCAACAAAAATCACGATATATCATATTTATATGCAAGAATTAGTTGACGAAAAATCATTTTTCCTATATACTTACTACTTGTAGTGAGTTTTGATGTTGTCAAAACAGCTGAAAGAAACTGCAGATGGCAGATTTCGGAAGTATAAAGTACGGCAAGAAACACACAATGATTAGTTGATGATTATGGGAGGTTTTCAAGATGACTGCATATAGAGATATGAGTAGAGAAGAACTGCTTGAATTAAAGAGCAGACTGGAAAAAGAATTTGAAGATGTTAAAGGAAAAGGTCTGAAACTGGATATGTCCAGAGGTAAACCGTCCAAAGCACAGCTTGATCTTTCTATGGGGATGATGGATGTACTTAAGAGCACATCAGATCTTGTCTGCGAAGAAGGAGTAGATTGCCGTAACTATGGAGTGATCGATGGAATCAAAGAAGCAAAACAGCTTCTTTCTGATATGATGGAAGTACCGAAGGATAATATTATCATCTTTGGTAACTCCAGCCTGAACGTAATGTATGATACTGTTGCAAGAGCGATGACACATGGTATCATGGGAAGCACCCCTTGGGCAAAGCTTGACAAGATAAAATTCCTGTGCCCGGTACCTGGATATGACAGACATTTTGCAATCACCGAACATTTTGGAATTGAGATGATCAATATTCCAATGACGTCGGATGGACCGGATATGGATCTGGTAGAGCAGTATGTGGAGAATGATCCGGCTGTAAAAGGTATCTGGTGTGTACCGAAATATTCTAACCCACAGGGAATCACTTATTCTGATGAAACCGTACACCGTTTTGCGAAATTAAATCCAGCGGCAGAAGATTTCCGTATTTTCTGGGATAATGCATATGGAATCCATCATTTGTATGAGGATAAACAGGATTATCTGATCGAGATTTTGATGGAATGTAAAAAAGAAGGACATCCGAACATGGTTTACAAATTCGGTTCTACTTCCAAGATCAGCTTCCCGGGTTCTGGTATTGCAGCAATTGCAGCATCCGATGAAAACCTTGCGGAAATCCGCAAGATGATGTCCGTACAGACCATCGGTCATGATAAATTAAACCAGCTCAGACATGCGCGTTTCTTCGGTGATATCCATGGAATGGTTCAGCATATGAAGAAACATGCAGATATCTTAAGACCGAAATTTGACACCGTATTAAGTGTACTGGAAAGTGAGCTTGGCGGACTTGAGATTGGTTCCTGGATAGCACCGCGAGGAGGATACTTCATTTCCTTTGATGCGTTGGATGGATGTGCCAAAGCAATCGTAGCAAAAGCAAAAGAAGCCGGACTGATCATGACAAAAGCGGGAGCAACCTTCCCATACGGAAAGGATCCAAAAGACAGCAATATCCGAATTGCACCGTCCTTCCCGACACCAGAAGAACTGGAAGTTGCAGCACAGGTATTCGTACTCAGCGTAAAACTGGTAAGTATTGATAAAATTCTTGGCGAAAAAGTAGAAGTCGAAGAAGCTTAATATATGTGAGAAACAGTGGATTTTCCAGAAGGAGAATTCACTGTTTTTTGATGTAAAGGTTGTGGTGGCCGATTTTACAAAAGAAAGTCCTCCAATTCCATTGTGCAAACCATTCCGATGAGCCTCTTAGAGCGGAAATCATGTTCAGCAAAGGCTTCCATGATTTCTGAGTCTCATCTCCATTGCACAAAAGTGAATTGCAGGACTTTCTTTTGTAAAATCGACCGTTTAACTGTACTGGTAAAAATGACGGTGCTGAATTCGGAGAGAAAAAACTGTAAAGAAAGATATTACACTAATCTTCCCTTCCTACTGCAATTCCCTAAATCCTAGTCCTCACCACCCAAAAAACTTTCGCATATGTAAAACAAAGTTACCAATATACAGACCAGAGGAAACAAAGTACTCCCTCACATGAATTTGCACTACGGAGTTCAAGACTCAGGAATCGTGGAAGCCTTTGCTGAACACGATTCCTGCCTTAAGAGGCTTGAACGAAGTGGTTAGTGCAACTGAATGTGAGGGAGTACTTTGTTTCCTCTGGTCGTCTTATTGCAACCAAATATATTTTACATATCCTAAAATTCTACATCTTCTTCTGCGCAGTCGAAAGCATCAGTTTGATGCGGTTCAGCTGGTTTACTTCGCTTGCTCCCGGATCATAATCGATTGCAACGATGTTGGATTCCGGATGACGGCGGCGCAGTTCTTTAATAACACCTTTTCCGACTACGTGGTTTGGCAGACAGGCGAAAGGCTGTGTGCAGACAATGTTTGGTGCACCGCTGTGGATCAGCTCCAGCATTTCTCCGGTAAGGAACCATCCTTCACCGGTCTGGTTTCCAAGAGAAACAATTTCTTTTGCCATCGAAGCCAGGTGTTCAATATGTGATGGTGGATCGAAGCGTTTACTTGCTTTTAATGCATCAACGGCAGGCTTGCGGAACCATTCCAGAGCCTTGATTCCGAGATTACCCATGCGGGCGGTTGATTTCTTCATGCCGAGATGTTCTGCTTTAAAGTTTGTATTGTAGAAGCAGTAGAGCAGGAAGTCGGTCAGATCCGGAACCACGGCTTCGGCACCTTCCTGTTCAAGAAGATCTACCAGGTAGTTATTGGCAGCTGGAAGGAATTTAACAAGGATTTCTCCGACAACTCCGACACGTGGCTTTTTGACATCTTTTAATGGAAGAGAATCAAAATCTTCTACGATCTGGCGGCAGAGACGCTTAAACTCGTGTCTGCTTGGATAACCTTTCTTGATAAATTTGATAACTGTCTTTTCCCATTTCTTATGCATGGTATTGGCAGAGCCTGGAACAGCTTCATATGGGCGGACACGGTACAGGCAGCGCATGAAGAGATCACCAAATATCAGACCATACACACCTTTCAGTACAAGTGGAAGGGTGATCTTGAATCCAGGATTGCTTTCAAGCCCGCTTAAGTTGATTGAAATAACAGGGATATGTCCGTAACCGGCTCTTTTTAGAGCACGGCGGATAAATCCGATATAGTTGGAAGCACGGCATCCGCCACCGGTCTGCGAAATAATGACAGCCAGGTGGTCGGTGTCATATTTGCCGGAAAGGATAGCCTCCATGATCTGTCCAACTACCATCAGAGACGGGTAGCAGGCATCATTGTTTACATATTTAAGGCCCATGTCAACTGCATGCTTGTTATCATTTTTCAGTACTTCCAGTTTGTAGCCTGCTTCCTGGAAGGCTGGCTCAATCAGTGAAAAGTGGATCGGTGACATCTGCGGACACAAAATGGTATAGGTTTCCTTCATTTCCTTTGTAAAAGGAATTTTTTCGATATTTGCCGGACGAATGGTGCGCTCCATATGCTTCTGCTCGCGGACGCGGATGGCGGCGAGAAGAGAACGGATACGGATACGTGCAGCACCCAGGTTATTAACCTCATCAATCTTAAGAGAGGTATAAATCTTGTCGGAACCGGTCAGAATATCTGCAACAGCATCGGTTGTTACGGCATCAAGACCGCATCCGAAAGAGTTCAGCTGGATCAGATCCAGATCATCTCTTGTCTTTACAAAATTGGCTGCTGCGTACAGTCGGGAATGATACATCCACTGATCCATAACAATCAGCGGACGTTCTACCGGATTCAGATGGGAGATAGAATCTTCCGTCAGAACGGCAAGTCCGTAGGAGGTGATCATCTCCGGGATACCGTGGTTGACCTCCGGATCGTAATGGTATGGACGACCGGCAAGTACAATGCCGCGGGTTCCTGTCTTTTCCATGTAAGCGAGTGTTTCTTCACCCTTTTTGCGGATGTCCTGACGGCATGCAGCAAGTTCTTCCCATGCAGCATGAGAGGCATTTTTGATTTCTTCTGCTGGAAGATTCTTTGCAGAAGTAAATTCACGGACCAGTCCGTCTGTGATTGTCTTTTCGCTTGTGAGGGCGAGGAATGGATTCATGAAATCTACTTCACCGTGTACGATCGGATCCATATTGTTCTTGATGTTCTCCGCATATGAGGTGACGATCGGGCAGTTATAATGATTGTCGGCATCGGCAAATTCACCACGTTCGTATGGTATACAAGGGTAGAAGATAAAGTCTGCACCCTGGTTGATCAGCCACTGTACATGTCCGTGCGCCAGCTTTGCCGGATAACACTCGGATTCGCTCGGAATAGATTCAATACCAAGTTCATAAATCTTATGTGTAGAAGCAGGAGAGAGTAACACATGATATCCCAGTTTTGTGAAGAAAGTAAACCAGAACGGATAGTTCTCATACATGTTGAGAACTCTTGGAATACCAACCGTTCCACGTTTTGCTTCGGATGGATCTAATGGCGTGTAACCAAAATAACGTTCATTTTTATAAGCGAAAAGGTTTGGCACATCACTCTTTGCTTTCTCTTTTCCAAGACCGCGCTCGCAACGGTTTCCGGAAATAAAACGACGTCCTCCACTGAATCTGTTGATGGTCAGACGACAGTTGTTGGTACAGCCGTTACATTTTGCCATTGAGGTTGTATAGGTAAGTTCATTGATTTCATCAATGGAAAGCATAGTTGTATTTTTGCATTCTTTGAAACCATAGCGTTCTCTTGCAATCAGTGCAGCCCCAAAAGCACCCATGATTCCTGCAATATCTGGACGGATTGCCTGACATCCGGCGATGGTCTCAAAGCTTCTGAGTACGGCATCATTGTAGAATGTACCACCCTGTACAACAATTTTTTTACCAAGCTCAGATGCATCGGATACCTTGATAACCTTGAAAAGAGCATTTTTGATAACCGAATAAGCAAGTCCGGCTGAAATATCGGATACTTCAGCACCTTCTTTTTGCGCCTGTTTTACCTTTGAGTTCATAAATACGGTACAACGGGTACCGAGGTCAATCGGATGTTTCGCAAAAAGTGCTTCATGTGCAAAATCCTCTACGGTGTAGTTCAGGGATTTGGCAAAAGTCTCGATAAAGGAACCGCATCCGGAAGAACATGCTTCGTTGAGCTGTACGCTGTCTACAGTCTGATTCTTGATCTTGATACACTTCATATCCTGACCACCGATATCGAGGATACAGTCTACATCCGGTTCGAAGAAAGAAGCGGCGTAATAGTGAGATACGGTTTCAACTTCGCCTTCATCCAGAAGAAGTGCGGCTTTAATGAGCGCTTCTCCGTAACCGGTTGAGCAGGAGTGAACGATCTGTACGCCTTCCGGAAGCTGGCTGTAAATATCCTTGATCGCACCGATGGTCGTACCAAGAGGATCACCGTCATTGCCATGGTAGAAGGAGTACAAAAGAGTACCGTCTTCTCCGACCAGAGCGGCTTTCGTGGTGGTAGAACCGGCATCGATTCCAAGGTAGGCATTACCGCGGTAGCTGGCAAGATCACCAACCGGCACCTGATGCTTTGCATGGCGGTTCTTAAATTCATTGTAATCTGCTTCACTGGAAAAGAGCGGCTGCATACGCTCAACTTCAAAGTCCATTTCAATATGGGCATCCAGCTTTTTCTGCATCTCACCAAGAGAGGTGACTACATCCTTTTTAGAGTTCAGCGCAGAACCGACGGCTGCAAAAAGATGGGAATACTTTGGTGCGATAATGTGTTCGTCATCCAGCTTGAGAGTACGGATAAACGCTTCTCTCAGTTCAGAGAGGAAATGAAGCGGTCCACCGAGGAAAGCAACATGTCCGCGGATTGGTTTTCCGCAGGCAAGACCACTGATGGTCTGGTTGACGACTGCCTGGAAAATAGAAGCAGACAGGTCTTCTTTGGTAGCACCGTCATTGATCAGCGGCTGGATATCTGTCTTGGCAAATACGCCACAGCGAGCTGCAATCGTATAAAGTGCTTTGTAATTTTTGGCATATTCGTTCAGACCGGTTGCATCTGTCTGGAGAAGGGACGCCATCTGGTCGATGAAAGATCCGGTACCTCCGGCGCAGATTCCGTTCATACGCTGCTCAATATTTCCATTTTCAAAATAAATGATCTTGGCATCTTCGCCACCCAGCTCGATCGCTACATCGGTCTGCGGTGCATAATCCTGAAGAGCGGTGGAAACGGCAACAACCTCCTGGACAAAAGGTACGCCAAGGTGCTTTGCCAGAGTAAGACCACCTGATCCGGTAATCATTGGAGATACCTTGATCTGACCGAGCTTGTAGATAGCACGGCCAAGCAGATCGGAAAGGGTTTCCTGAATATTGGCGAAGTGACGCTCGTAATCAGAAAACAGAACATCATTATTACTGTCCAGAACTGCGATTTTAACAGTTGTAGAACCGATGTCAATCCCCAGGGTATGTAATTCTGTCTGATTCATGATTTAACTACTCCTTATTACAATTAAAAAATTTGTCTGTGTTTTTTCCTATTAAATGTAGTTCGCAGAGAACTACAGTATCTTACATTATACGACAGAACCATCGAAAATACAAACAGAAGTTGTGTATGGGGTTGTAGAAAAAAATGCCTGGAAGTGAACAAAAGATGTAAATTATGTGAAAAGAGAGTAAAGAGGTGGAATGGAATTGACAAAGTAAAAAGCAGACGATAAAATAACATACGTGGAAGGAGAGTTTGAATGAAGAACTGGTTAGATAAAATGGAGCGCAGATTTGGGCGCTATGCAATTAGAAATCTTACGATGTATCTGCTTGCAGGCTATGCGATCGGATATCTTTTGAGTTTTACGATGCCACAGCTTCTTAACTATTTTACACTGGAACCGGCACTGATTCTGAAAGGGCAGGTGTGGCGACTTCTAAGCTGGGTGATCATCCCGCCGAATGACAATATTATTTTTGTTATCTTTATGATGCTGTTATACTATTCCCTTGGTAATACGCTGGAAAGCTACTGGGGGGCATTTCGTTACAATGTTTACATTTTTTCAGGGATATTATTTACGGTTATTGGAGCTTTTATTGTGAATGGACTGATCGGAGGCATTACCGGATTTGGAAGCCTTTACAGCACTTACTATATCAATATGTCCATTTTCCTTGCATGTGCATCTATCATGCCGGATTATCAGCTTTTGCTTTACGGCATTATCCCGATCAAGATGAAGTGGCTTGCAATTCTGGATGTGGTTCTGCTTGCGGTAGACGCAGTGCAGGGTGGTCTGATTATACGGATCGTGATCATCGCATCCCTTTTGAATTTTATTATTTTCTTTTTCTGCAACCGGAATCTGCGTGGACACAGTCCGAAACAGGCTGCCCGCAGAAAGAAATTTCAGAAGCAGATAAGCCGTCCGCAGAATCAATATGCAGGAGGTGCAAAGCACAGATGTGCAGTGTGCGGACGTACTGAACTTGACGATCCGACACTGGAGTTCCGTTATTGCTCAAAGTGTAACGGGAATTATGAATATTGCCAGGAACATCTTTTCACACACGAACATGTGAAGTAGAGTTCTACCATAGAATCAAATTGAATTAAAAGAGGAGGAAACAATGAAAAAAACCAAGATTGTTTGTACAATGGGACCAAACACCAACGACAGAGAAATGATGAGAAAGCTGATCCAGAATGGAATGAATGTGGCACGTTTCAATTTCTCACATGGTGATCATGAAGAACAGAAATTCAGAATGGATATGCTCAAAGAACTTCGTGAAGAGGAACATGCAAACACAGCAATCCTTCTAGATACAAAGGGACCGGAAATCCGTACAGGAATTCTGAAAGACGGAAAGAAAATTACTTTAAAAGAAGGAGAAACCTTCACTCTGACAACAGAAGATATCATAGGAGATAATAAGAGAGTATCTATCACATATAAGGGACTGGTACAGGATATTTATAAAGGCTGTACCATTCTGATTGACGATGGTCTGATCGGACTTCGTGTAGAGAGCAAGACAGAGACAGAGATTGTCTGTTCTGTAGTAAATGGTGGAGAACTTGGCGAAAGAAAAGGTGTTAACGTACCGATCGTAGCCATTCGTCTTCCGGCTATTACAGAAAAAGATAAGGATGATATCCGTTTCGGTGTAGAGCAGGATATTGACTTTATCGCAGCATCATTTGTAAGAAATGCAGAGTGTGTACTTGAGATCAAGGCATACTTAAAAGAACTCGGCGCTCCGTATATTCCAATCATTGCAAAGGTAGAGAACGCAGAAGGTATTGAGAATATTGATGAGATCATCCGTGCGGCTGATGGTATTATGGTGGCACGTGGAGATCTTGGTGTAGAGATCCCGGCAGAGGAAGTGCCGCATCTCCAGAAAATGATCATCCAGAAATGTAATGACAACTTTAAGACTGTTATTACTGCAACACAGATGCTGGATTCTATGATGCGTAATCCGCGTCCGACAAGAGCAGAAGTGACGGACGTTGCCAATGCGGTATACGATGGAACGGATGCAGTTATGCTTTCCGGAGAAACAGCACAGGGAAAATATCCTCTGGAAGCACTCCAGATGATGGTTCATATTGTAGAGACGACAGAGGAACATCTGGATTATGATTCTATTCTTGTTAAAGCCGGCGATCATCTGAAATCAGGTGTGTCCAGTGCGATCGGATATGCTTCTGTTCTTGCGGCAGCGAACCTGAATGCAAGATGCATCATCACTCCATCTGTATCCGGTGCAACAACAAGGGTTGTATCCAACCTTCGTCCGAGACAGGAAATCCTTGGAATTACACCGAACGAACGTACCCTTCGCCGGATGTCGATCTACTGGGGAGTAAGAGCACTGAAGTCCTTGGAATTCCATACAACAGATGATATCTGCAGCGGGGCAATTGATCTTGCACAGGCAAAGAAATGCGTGGACAGTGGAGATATTGTGGTCCTGACAGCTGGTATTCCTTCACCGAGCGTACAGCGTGAAAAGGGTTCTGTAAGTAATATGATGCGTATTGCAACCATCGACTAAACGAAAGAGAGATGAACAGGATGAAAAAAGAACCATTCGTAACAAAGACACAGTTAGATGAAATCGTAAAAGAATATCCGACTCCGTTTCATCTTTATGATGAGAAAGGGATCCGAGAAAATGTAAAGGCACTCAAAGAAGCATTTGCATGGAACAAAGGATATAAAGAATATTTTGCAGTAAAGGCGACTCCAAACCCATATATCCTCAATATTTTAAAAGAATATGGATGTGGATGTGACTGCTCTTCCTATACAGAGCTTTTAATGTCTGAGTCTGTCGGACAGGTTGGAGAAAATATTATGTTTTCTTCCAATGATACACCGGCAGAGGAATTTGCACTTGCTGATAAGCTCGGCGCGATCATCAACCTGGACGATATCACACACATTGATTTTCTGGAAAAGACGATCAGAAAGATTCCGGAGACAATCAGCTGCCGTTATAATCCGGGTGGACTTTTCAAAATTTCCAACAGTATTATGGATAATCCGGGAGATGCCAAATACGGTATGACAACTGAACAGATTTTTGAGGCATTCAAGATCCTGAAGTCCAAAGGCGCAAAAGAGTTCGGTATCCATGCATTCCTTGCAAGTAATACTGTAACTAATGAATATTATCCGACACTTGCACGTACTTTGTTTGAAGTAGCAGTTAAGCTTCAGAAGGAGACCGGTGTACATATCAAGTTCATCAACCTTTCCGGTGGTGTGGGAATCCCTTACAAACCGGATCAGGAACCGAACGATATCAAGGTGATCGGTGAAGGTGTAAGAAAAGTGTACGAAGAGGTTCTTGTTCCGGCTGGAATGGGCGATGTGGCGATTTACACAGAGCTTGGCCGTTTTATGCTTGGACCTTATGGATGCCTTGTGACAAAAGCAATTCATGAAAAGCATACGCACAAAGAGTACATCGGTGTAGATGCATGTGCTGCAAACCTGATGCGTCCGGCTATGTATGGTGCCTACCATCACATCACTGTCGTGGGAAAAGAAAATGAACCATGCGATCATACTTACGATGTGACTGGTTCTCTGTGCGAGAATAATGATAAATTTGCAATCGACCGTCAGCTTCCGAAGATTGACATGGGAGATCTGCTTGTGATCCATGATACCGGAGCACATGGATTCTCTATGGGATATAATTACAACGGACGTCTTCGTTCCGCAGAAGTTCTTCTGAAAGAGGACGGAGGTACACAGCTGATCCGCAGAGCAGAGACGCCGATGGATTACTTTGCAACTTTCGACTGCTTCCCGGTTTATGAGGAACTTAAGAAGAATACGGAAGAAGCGGATAAGCTCGGAAAATAATTTCAAATAGTTTATTTTGAAAAAATACTTGCGAACCGAAGATAAGTATGATATGATTATTTTCGGTTCGTGATTAAAAAACATGAATTTTATGCCGGCATGTCGGAATGGCAGACGAGGCAGACTCAAAATCTGTTGCGGGTGACCGCGTGCGGGTTCAAGTCCCGCTGCCGGCAGTTGATAATTAACTGGAATTGAATAAAAGATATGAGAAGTACATTGCGAGGATTCGTGATGTATTTTTTCGTATATACACAATTATTGTGGCACATTTCGTGTATCTGTAATTTTGATGAGGATCTTTTTTACCCCTTCATGTATTGAAAATATCAAAAAAAAATGTCATAATGAGATGTTGTATATTTGAACGAATAGATAGAAAAGATAGAAGTAAGTGATGAGACTTACAGAGAGGCAGTTGATTATGAGCAAAATCGTATTGATAGACGGACACAGTATTCTGAACAGGGCGTTTTTCGGACTTCCGGATCTGACAAATGCGGAAGGACTCCATACGAATGCAATATATGGATTCTTAAATATTATGTTCAAGATCCTGGAGGAGGAAAAGCCGGAGTATCTGACCGTTGCATTTGATGTGCATGCGCCGACTTTCCGCCATAAGATGTTTGAGGCGTATAAGGGGACGAGAAAGCCGATGGCAGAAGAACTCAGACAGCAGGTACCGTTGATGAAGGAAGTTCTGCATGCTATGGGAATCCGGACGATCGAGCAGGAAGGGCTGGAGGCAGATGACCTTCTTGGAACGCTGTCCAAAAGATGCGAGCGAATGGGGATGGAAGTGGTCATTATTTCCGGAGACAGAGATCTTCTCCAGCTTGCTACAGACAATGTTGAGATCCGGATTCCGAAGACAAAACGGACCGGAACTGAGATCGAGAATTATTATGCAGTGGACGTAAAAGAAAAATACCAGGTGACACCGACAGAATTTATCGATGTGAAAGCATTGATGGGAGATACTTCAGATAATATCCCAGGGGTGCCGGGAGTCGGAGAAAAGACGGCGACCAAGATTATTGTAGAATACGGATCTATTGAAAATGCCTACAAGCATGCATCCGAACTGAAGCCGCCGAGAGCATCGAAAAATCTGGTGGAATACTGGGATCAGGCACAAATGAGTAAGGTGCTGGCGACAATTGATGTAGACGCGGATTTTGCTTATGAACTGGAAGAGGCGAAGCTTGGAAATCTTTATACAGAGGAAGCTTATGTCTATTTCCAGAGACTGCAGTTCAAGAATCTGCTGAATCGTTTTGATGTGCAGAGTGAGAATTCGATTGAAGATGCATTTGTGATCGCTGTGGGAAAAGAAGAAATTCAGAAAATCTTTGCGGAGGCAGAAAAAGCGCAGACAGTGGGAGCTGTTCTTTACAAAGACACCAGAAATGTACTTCCGCTGTTTGCAGGAAATGCTGAGATAGGTGGAATTGGAATTTCGTTTGGAAAAGAGAAGGTCTACTGTATTCCGGCAGGAAATGGATACAGCATGGAGGAACTTCTGGAGGCACTTGTACATGTGGCAAAGTATGCCGGACGGTTTGTGGTGTTTGATCTGAAGTCATCCTTGCCTTATCTGAAAGGATTAGAAGGAGCAGCAGAGGAGAAGTGCTTTGACAGTATTGTAGCAGCTTACCTCCTGAATCCGTTGAAAAATGATTATGGATTTGAAGATGTGGCACAGGAGCATCTTGGATTGATGATCGATCCGAAGACAGAACTGGAAAAAATGGTCTGTTATGAAGCCTATGCTGCATTTGCGTCATCAGAAGTTTTGGAAGAAAAGCTGAAAAAAGAGGAAATGTGGAAGCTTTTTACAGAAATAGAGATGCCGCTTGTATTTACTCTGTTCCACATGGAGCAGAATGGGGTGCGTGTAGAAGCAGAAGAACTGAAAAGCTATGGAGAACAGCTTGGCGGAAAAATCGTACAGCTGGAAAAGGAAATTTATGAGCTTGCCGGGGAAGAATTTAATATCAATTCACCAAAGCAGCTGGGCGTGGTCCTTTTTGAACATCTGTCCCTCCCAAATGGAAAGAAGACGAAAACAGGATATTCGACGGCAGCAGACGTACTGGATAAGCTGGCACCGGATTATCCGATCGTGGCAAAAATCCTGGAATATCGTCAGCTTGCCAAGCTGAAATCGACTTATGCAGATGGGCTTGCCGTGTTTATTCATGAAGATGATCACCGGATCCATGGAAAATTCAACCAGACAGTCACAGCGACCGGACGTATCAGCAGTACAGAGCCAAACCTGCAGAATATCCCGGCGAGGGTAGAACTTGGTCGGCTGATCCGTAAAGTATTTGTGCCGGAAGAGGGATATGTGTTTGTAGATGCTGATTATTCGCAGATAGAACTGCGTGTGCTGGCACATTGCTCCGGAGATGCAGCACTGATCGAAGCATACCGGGAGGCAAAGGACATTCACCGGATCACAGCTTCTCAGGTGTTTCATACTCCGTTTGATGAAGTGACCGATCTGCAGAGGCGAAATGCAAAAGCAGTCAACTTTGGTATTGTTTATGGGATCAGTTCTTTTGGACTGAGCCAGGATTTAAGTATTACGAGAAAAGAAGCGGCCGAATATATTGACCGTTATTTTGAAACCTATCCGGGCATCAAGAAATTTCTGGATGATGCAGTTGCTCATGCAAAAGAACAGGGATATGTTGTGACCTTATTTGGCAGAAGAAGACCGGTTCCAGAGCTGTCTTCCAGCAATTTTATGCAGAGACAATTCGGGGAACGTGTGGCAATGAATTCTCCGATCCAGGGAACGGCTGCAGATATCATGAAAATCGCAATGATCGCTGTGGACAAAGAGCTTCGCATGAGAAACATGAAATCCAGGCTGGTTCTGCAGGTGCACGATGAACTTCTGATTGAGACATGGAAGGAAGAGGAAGAAGAAGTGCGGGAGATCCTGAAAGAAGGCATGATGCATGCGGCAGATCTTTCCGTTCCGCTTGAAATTGACATGCATAGTGGAAAAAACTGGTATGAGGCAAAATAGAAGGAAACAGATATGAGAAAAATAGGAATAACAGGAGGCATTGGTTCCGGGAAGAGCAAAGTACTCGGCTTTTTAAGTGTAGTGCGCGGTGCGGTGATCTGCCAGTCAGATCTGGTGGCACATCAGGTACAGCTTCCGGGAGAAAAATGTTATCAGAAGGTCGTGGAGACGTTTGGGAAAGAAATTTTAAATCCTGACGGAACGATTGATCGGAAAATTCTTGGCAGAATTGTGTTTGATCAGACGGAGAAACTGAAAAAGCTGAATGCGATCGTGCATCCGGCGGTCAATGAAAAGATCCGGGAGGAAATGCAGAAGGCGCAGGAAGAGGGAAAAGAGCTTTTTATTCTGGAAGCCGCACTCCTTACGGAACCGGTATATCGTGAGATGTTGGATGAGATCTGGTATATTCATGTGCCACAGGAGATCCGGATGGAGCGACTGAGAAGTTCACGCGGATATTCAGATGAAAAAATGTATGCGGTGTTTGCAAATCAGCCGTCGGAAGAGACATTTACAGCGGTTTCGGATCTTGTGATCGAAAACGGCGGAACCTTTGAAGAAACGGAAAAACAGATAGACTTGGCACTGGGAAGAGGCTAAGAACAGGGAGAAGAAACAAGATGAGATTATGCAGCATTGCCAGTGGCAGCAGCGGAAACTGTATTTATGTGGGGAGCGATCGAACGCATCTGCTTGTAGATACAGGAATCAGCAAAAAACGAATTGAGGAAGGCTTAAAGGAACTTGAAATAAAAGGGAAAGAGCTGGATGGAATCCTGATTACCCATGAACATGCAGATCATATTCAGGGACTTGGTGTATTCAGCAGAAAATATGAGATCCCGATCTATGGAACACCGGGAACGATTCGGGGAATCCGTGATTATAAAAATCTCGGGAAAATGCCGGAAGGACTTTACCATGAAATCCAGGTAGACAAAGAATTTAAGCTGGGTGATATTGACGTGCATCCATTTGCTATTTCCCATGATGCAAATGAACCGAGCGGCTACCGCTTTGAGCAGGATGGAAAGAAGATCGCGGTAGCAACGGATCTTGGAAAATACGATGAATATACGGTAGAGAACCTGAAGGATTTAAATGCGGTCCTTCTGGAATCTAACCATGATATACATATGCTGGAAGTCGGTCCTTATCCGTATTACCTGAAGCAGAGAGTTCTTGGGGACAGAGGACATTTATCAAATGAATTGTCAGGACGGCTTCTTTGTGATATACTACACAATAACTTGCGGAGTGTATTGCTGGGGCATTTGAGCAAGGAGAATAATTACGAAGAACTTGCATATGAGACTGTCAGGCTGGAGGTCACTTTGGGGCAGAACCCGTATAAGGGGGATGATATACCGATCGCAGTTGCAAAAAGGGATCAGGTGTCTGCAGTGATCGAGGTTTAGAAAAAGAAAGTATGCAGAATTAGATTCAGGAGGACAGGCAGAATGAAGAAATGCATTATTACAGTAGTCGGTAAAGATTCGGTCGGAATTATTGCGAAAGTATGTACATACCTGGCAGAGACCAATATCAATATTTTAAATATTTCCCAGGCGATCGTGGATGGGTATTTTAATATGATGGCGGTTGCAGATGTGGAAAATTCAAAAAAAGAACTGGATATCGTAGCGGTAGAACTTCGTGATATCGGCTTACAGATCGGTGTCAATATTCATTGTCAGAGAGAAGAGATTTTTGAAAAAATGCACAGAGTGTAAGGAGAACCGCTATGATTAATTTTTACGAAGTAGTAGAAACAAACCAGATGATCGAAGAAGAAAATCTGGATGTAAGAACAATCACATTGGGTATCAGTCTGATGGACTGTATTGACTCAGATCTGGACAGACTGAATGAAAAGATATATAAAAAAATCACAACACTTGCAAAGGATCTTGTATCGACAGGAGAGAAGATCGAAAGTGAATTTGGAATTCCGATCGTTAATAAGCGGATTTCCATTACACCGGTTGCACTTGTTGGCGGTTCAGCCTGCAAAAAAACAGAGGATTTTGTGACGATCGCAGAGACACTGGATAAAGCAGCAAAGGAAGTCGGTGTAAACTTTATCGGAGGATACTCTGCAATCGTATCCAAGGGAATGACAAAGAGCGATGAACTCCTGATCCGTTCCATTCCGATGGCAATGGCAAAGACAGAGCGTGTGTGCAGTTCGGTCAATGTAGGTTCGACAAAGACTGGTATTGATATGGATGCAGTCCGTCTTTGCGGCGAGATTGTAAAAGAGACAGCAGAGGCGACAAAGGACAAGGATTCGATTGGCTGTGCAAAATTTGTAGTTTTATGTAATGCACCGGATGATAACCCGTTTATGGCAGGGGCTTTTTTAGGTGTTACCGAAGGAGATGCCGTGATCAATGTCGGTGTCAGCGGACCTGGTGTTGTAAAAAGAGCGATTGAAAAATGTCGTGGCGAGGGCTTTCAGGAACTTTGTGATACGATCAAGAAGACCGCATTTAAGGTGACAAGGGTTGGTCAGCTTGTAGCCGGAGAAGCTTCCAAAAGGCTTGGTATTCCGTTCGGAATCATTGACCTGTCACTTGCACCGACACCGGCTGTTGGCGATTCAGTAGCGGAGATTCTGGAAGAAATCGGACTTGAGAGAGTTGGCGCACCAGGAACAACAGCAGCACTTGCTATGTTGAACGATCAGGTGAAAAAAGGTGGCGTTATGGCGTCTTCCTATGTAGGAGGTTTAAGCGGAGCTTTTATTCCGGTCAGTGAGGATAAAGGAATGATCGATGCAGTCAATGCCGGATCTCTTTGTATAGAAAAGCTGGAGGCGATGACTTGTGTCTGCTCGGTAGGACTTGATATGATCGCTATTCCGGGTAAGACGAAAGCTACTACGATTTCCGGGATCATTGCGGATGAGATGGCGATCGGAATGGTCAATCAGAAGACAACGGCGGTTCGTGTGATACCTGTAGTTGGAAAGGATGTTGGAGATATGGCAGAGTTTGGTGGCCTTTTGGGATATGCGCCGATCATGCCGGTCAATGAATTTGACTGCAGTGCATTTGTGAATCGAAAGGGAAGAATTCCTGCACCGATACATAGTTTTAAAAATTAGAAAGAGGTAAAGAGAGCATGGGGAAAGTTGCGATTGTAACAGATAGTAACAGTGGAATTACACAGGCAGAAGGAAAGAAGATGGAAATTTACGTACTTCCGATGCCATTCTATATCAATGAGGAGTTGTTTTACGAGGATATCACACTCACGCAGGAGGAGTTTTATGAAAAACTGGCAGGAGATGCAGATATTAAGACTTCCCAACCGGCTCCCGGAGATGTAATGGATATGTGGGACAAGGCGCTGGAGGAATATGATGAGGTTGTGCATATTCCGATGTCAGCCGGTCTTAGCAGTTCATGTGAGACTGCAATCATGCTTTCCCAGGACTATGATGGAAAAGTACAGGTCGTAAATAATCACCGGATTTCTGTTACGCAGCGAAGATCGGTGGAAGAGGCGAAAAAGCTTGCAGATGCTGGAAAGAGCGCGGCAGAAATTAAAGAACTGTTAGAAGCGATCCAGTGGGACAGTGATATCTATATTACAGTAGATACTTTAAAATACCTGAAGAAAGGCGGCAGACTTACACCGGCAGCTGCAGCGATTGGAACGGTTCTGAACCTGAAGCCAGTTCTCCGTGTTAAAGGAGAAAAGCTGGATGCGTTTGCGAAGTCAAGAGGATGGAAGAGTGCAAAGAAGACGATGATCAAGACAATTAATGAGATTCGTACTTCAGAATTCGGAGATTGTGATGGAAAAAAAGATCTGTATCTGGATGCGGCTTACACAGGAGATCGCAAGGAGGCACAGGAATGGCTGGATGAGCTTCATGAAGCATTTCCGGAGTTTGAAATCCGGATGGATCCACTGTCGTTGAGTGTGGCATGCCATATCGGACCTGGAGCCAGGGCAGTGACTCTTACCAAAATTCTTCATGTGAACTAAATGAGAAAGAGACTTTTTGCACAAACATGCGTAGTAGTGGTGTGCAAAAAGTCTCTTTTTTGACAAAGGGGAAGGATTAAATAATTTGCAACTGCTTCTGGTATTCATTTGTAAAAGGTGTGCCAAATTTCTCGGTAATTATGGATTCATACAGGTCTGATGCGAAAATGTCCAGGTCCAGGAGAACCTGGGTGGCGGATGTGAGATCTCTGGCATCTGCGAGCTTTGTGATCAGAGGGATGGTGGCATACTCTTTGATCTCTTTAAGAATTTGAGTATCTTTTTTTTGAAAACCGAGTACGCGGGCATAAAGGGCGGATGTGGATGATCGCTCTTTTTTTGCTTTGCCGGAAATGTTGCCGGAATCTTCTACAAAACAGAAAGGAGGCTCATGTCGGAAGGTGTCCTTTTCTATGCCGAGCAGGATGTGCAGCAGGGCGCGGCTGATCCGGGTGTAGGTAAGCTCTCTGGTTTTCAGAAGATCGCAGAAGGAACTCCAGGTAGCAAAATTATTTCTCTGATTGATGATCCGGTTGGCGAGGTCTTTGCTGACATCAAGGTAATCGGTCAGAGAGGAAGCACTCTCACAGAGCAGTCGATACTTTAGCAGGAGCGAAAAATCATCCTGGGTAACCGGAAGTGAGGACTGGTAATTCTTTCGCAGCAGATCTGAAGAAGCGGGCGGAAGTTGTCCTGCGACGGATGAAAAAGCATCTTCTGGTAAAGATGGATTCAGAATTCGGTTGCGGATCGCAGTTGCGGAACTGAAGGTTTCGCAGAGGTCAGTATCGTTGTAGCCGGATCCCTCACGGGGAATCGCGAAAGGCTGGATCGGACTTTTGAAATACCGGAGCGCTTTTAAGTATTCAATCCCAAGAGTATTGTTTGGTGAGGACAGGATTTCGGCAAGGGACGGATCCTTTGTATAGACACTTAGGGCAGTCTGGCGTGCCTGCGGAAACGGTCGGCCTTTTCGCAGCTCATCCTGCAGGAGTTGCCGGTAGACTTCTGGCTCTTCGGAAAGAATCCGGGCAAGCCGATTGAGTTTTTTGATATCGCCACACTCACTGCCAAAGCAGAGATAGGAAATACAGCCAAGACTGTTAAAAATAGAAACAGCACCTCTTGCAAACAACTCTGCACTGCCACAGGAAAAAAGGACCGGGAGCTCCAGAATGAGTGATGCACCGCCAAGAAGGGCAGCTTTTCCCCGCAAATGCTTTGGTGCGATAGCAGGGGCGCCACGCTGGACGAAGTCACCACTCATAAGGACAACTGCCGCATCTGCCCCCGTTTTTTGAAGTGCCTGGTCTATATGATACTGATGCCCGTTGTGGAACGGATTATATTCTGCGATGATACCGACGATTTTCATACTTTTAACTAAAATCTCCTTTGTGTTGTTTGTGAAAAGATTATACTATAAAAAGAGTTTTTGTGCAAAAAACATTGTACTGGAAAATATTACGTGAAAAAAATAACATTGCTTGTATACAATGTGTGCAAGGAGTATAATTAAGAATAGAGTGTGAGTTCTAATAAAGAAAATTCTAGTACCAGAAGGGAGAAACATCAATGAATGTATTAGTAATCAATTGCGGAAGTTCATCACTGAAGTTCCAGCTCATCAACTCAGAATCGGAGGCGGTTCTCGCAAAAGGTCTTTGCGAAAGAATCGGTATTGACGGAAGACTTACCTATCAGCCGGCAGGTGGAGAGAAGAATGTATCTGAAAAGGCTATGCCTACACATACAGAAGCAATCCAGTTCGTAATTGACGCGCTGACAGATGCAGATACAGGTGTTGTTAAGAGCCTTGACGAAATCGGAGCAGTCGGACATCGTGTTGTTCACGGCGGAGAAAAGTTTGCAAAATCTGTAGTTGTAACACCGGAAGTAAAAGCTGCGATTGCAGAGTGCAATGACCTTGCACCACTTCACAACCCGGCAAACTTAATCGGAATCGAAGCTTGTGAAAGTCTGATGCCGAGCACACCACAGGTTGTTGTATTTGATACTGCTTTTCATCAGACAATGCCTGAGAAAGCTTATATGTATGGACTTCCATACGAATATTATGAAAAATACAAAGTAAGACGTTACGGATTCCACGGAACAAGCCACAGCTTCGTATCTAAGAGAGTAGCTGAGATTGTTGGAAAACCATACAACGCAACAAAGACGATCGTATGCCATCTTGGTAATGGAGCATCTATTTCCGCAGTTCTCAACGGAGAATCTGTAGATACCTCTATGGGACTTACTCCACTGGAAGGTCTTGTAATGGGAACACGTTCAGGAGATATCGACCCGGCTATCATGGAATTCGTTGCTAAGAAAGAAAACCTTGATATCGCAGGTATCATGAATGTTCTGAACAAGAAATCTGGTGTAGAAGGTATTTCCGGAGTATCAAGCGACTTCCGTGACCTTGAAGAAGCAGCAGATAACGGAAATGCACGTGCAGCACTTGCAATTGATGTGTTTGCTTACAGAGTAGCAAAATATGTTGGTGCATACACAGCAGCTATGAACGGTGTAGACAATATCGTATTCACAGCCGGTATCGGTGAAAATGCCGGACTTGTAAGAACAAAAGTCTGCAGCTATCTTGGATATCTTGGAATTACAATCGATGAAGAAGCAAATGGAAAACGTGGAGAAGAGATCGTAATCTCTACACCAGATTCCAAAGTGAAAGTTCTTGTAGTTCCGACAAACGAAGAACTTGCAATTGCAAGAGAGACAGTTGCACTTGTATAACAGAAGAAATTAGAAAAAACCTTAAAATCTGTAAATCATCCTTGACAAAAAGAATTTACATGGTATAATAGTTTAGGTGTGAACAGGAGAAAGAATTATGTTAATTGACCTGTCCGAAGTCTTATCTGAACCGCATAAGTCCATTGACGAAGTGGTCGGCACTGAGATGAAAGAAGTGAAGGTGAACGGAAGTAGATTTCCGGTAAGCCGGACACAGCCTGTGCATATTCATGTCGAGTATGCCGGCGAAAAAAAACTTCATATCAGTTGTGAGACAAGTCTTACGGTAATCATTCCGTGTGACAGATGTCTTACAGATGTACCGACAGATTTCATGCTTTCCTTTGAAAAGCAGGTGAATACAGCTCTGGCAGACGGAGAAGATGATGGCGAATCCGATGAAGCGAATTACATTGACGGATATCATCTTGATGTGGAGCAGCTGCTCTATAACGAGATTTTAGTAGGGTGGCCGATGAAAGTTCTATGTAGCGAAGACTGTAAAGGGATTTGCAGTGTATGTGGTCAGAACTTGAATGAGGGAAGCTGCGACTGCGAAGACACCAGTCTTGACCCTAGAATGTCAGTTATCCGCGATCTTTACAAGAATTTTAAGGAGGTGTAACCTATGTCAATTTGTCCAAAGAATAAATCTTCTAAAGCAAGAAGAGACAAGAGAAGAGCAAACTGGAAAATGAGCGCACCGAATCTGGTGAAATGCAGCAAATGTGGAGAACTTATGATGCCACACAGAGTTTGCAAAGCTTGTGGATCTTACAACAAGAGAGAAATCGTTACTGTAGAAAACTAATTAAAAAAGGCTATAGTACAGGAGTTAGGCGTATTGCTTAACTCCTTTTCTTTTTGCCTAATTTTCCTAAATCTGCTAAATATTATTGATTTTTACGGTCATGTCTAGTAGAATTGGTTTAGTAATGCTGGGAGGTAACAGTATGAAAGAAATAACAAAAGTTGTTGTCGATGCAATGGGCGGAGACAATGCACCGCATGAGATCATCAAAGGTGCGGTCGAAGCGGTCGAGAAGTCAGATGCGATCCATGTGATCCTGGTCGGAAAAGAAGATGTCATCAATCAGGAACTTTCCGGGTACACATATAATAAAGAACAGATTTCGGTTGTTCATACATCGGAAGTAATTGAGACAGCAGAACCGCCGGTTATGGCGATCCGCAGAAAGAAAGACTCATCCATTGTGGTAGGTCTTAAGATGGTGAAGGATAAAGAAGCTGACGCTTTTGTTTCAGCAGGAAGTTCCGGTGCGGTTCTTGCCGGGGGACAGCTTCTGGTTGGACGTATCAAAGGGGTGGAAAGACCACCGCTTGCACCGCTGATCCCGACAGAAAAAGGATTCTCCATTTTGATCGACTGTGGGGCGAATGTAGATGCAAGACCTTCACATCTGGTGCAGTTTGCCAAGATGGGTTCGATCTATATGGAACATATTATGGGAGTCAAGAATCCGAAGGTTGCGATCGTCAATATCGGAGCTGAGGAAGAAAAGGGTAATGCCCTGGTCAAGGAGACTTTTCCTATGCTGAAAGAATGTAAGGATATTAACTTTACCGGAAGCATCGAAGCGAGAGAAATCCCTCACGGACAGGCAGATGTTATCGTCTGTGAAGCATTTACCGGCAACGTGATCCTGAAACTCTATGAAGGAGTAGCATCGGTTCTTGTAAGCAAGATCAAAGGCGGTATGAAGCAGAATCTCCGCGGCATGATCGGTGGACTTCTGGTTAAGCCGGTGCTGAAAAAGACTATGAAGGATTTTGACGCAAGTGAGTACGGTGGAGCACCACTGCTTGGACTCACCGGTCTGGTAGTAAAGACACACGGCAGTTCCAAGGCAAAAGAAGTCTGCAATTCAATTTTGCAGTGCGTAACCTTCAAAGAAGAAGGAATCAATGAAAAGATCAAAGAATGTATTCAGGCGGAAGAAAAATCCGCACAGGAATAAACTCAGAAAGGATTAAGAATTATGGAATTTGAAAAACTGAAAGACATTATTGTTGATGTGATGGGATGTAACCCGGATGAAATTACGATGGACACTACATTTGTAGATGATCTGGGAGCTGATTCGCTTGATATTTTCCAGATTATTATGGGAATTGAAGATGCATTTGATATCGAAATTGAAAATGAAGATGCAGAAAAGATCGCAACAGTAGGTGATGCTGTAGAACAGATCAAGAACGCTGTTAACTAGGGAAAATGATTACAGGGGACATCCCCATTTTTGGGGAGTGTCCTTTTTTAAAATTGGAGGAGCAATCATGAGCAGAAATGTAAAGGAACTGGAAGAAAAAATCGGCTACAATTTCAAGGACAGCCATTTGCTCAGACATGCTGTGACGCACAGCTCTTATGTGAATGAAAAGCATATGAAGAAGGCAGACTGTAATGAACGTCTGGAATTCCTTGGAGATGCTGTTCTGGAACTGATTTCAAGCGAATATCTTTTTTTCGAGAACCAGACAATGCCGGAAGGAGAACTGACTAAGTTAAGAGCAAGCATGGTATGCGAGAAGGCACTTGCATTTTGTGCGCGGGATCTGGAACTTGGAAGTTATCTGCTGCTTGGGAAAGGTGAGGACGCGACCGGTGGAAGATTCAGAGAGTCTATTACCTCGGATGCATTGGAAGCACTGATTGGTGCGATTTATCTGGATGGTGGTTTTGCTAATGCGAAAGAGTTTATTTTAAAATATATTTTAAACGACCTGGAAGGGAAACGGCTCTTTTATGATAGCAAGACTATCCTGCAGGAAATGGTACAGGGCGGTCAGGAAAAAGGAATTGTCTACCAGCTGGTAGGAGAAGAGGGACCGGACCACAATAAATCTTTCCGTGTAGAGGTTGTGATCGGCGGAGAAGCCTTTGGATGTGGTATCGGAAGAACCAAAAAGGCTGCCGAACAGGAAGCGGCTTATCAGGCAATCCTGAAGCTGAAAGAAGGAAAGGTACAGTAGGTGAGGCATGTATTTAAAAAGTATTGAAGTACAGGGATTCAAGTCTTTTGCAAATAAGATTGTCTTTGAATTTCATAACGGGATCACCGGAATCGTCGGACCGAACGGAAGTGGGAAAAGTAACGTGGCGGATGCCGTCCGCTGGGTACTCGGAGAGCAGAAGGTGAAGCAGCTCCGTGGAGGTACGATGCAGGATGTTATTTTTTCCGGTACGGAAAACCGGAAACCCCTCAGCTACGCATCGGTTGCGATCACACTGGATAATTCAGATCACAAACTCCCGGTGGAGTTTGAAGAGGTTAAAGTCACAAGAAAGTTGTACCGTTCGGGGGAAAGTGAATACCTGATCAACGGCAGTGTCTGCAGGCTCAAAGATATCAATGAGATGTTTTATGATACAGGTATCGGAAAAGAAGGATATTCGATCATCGGACAGGGACAGATTGACAAGATCCTGAGCGGTAAGCCGGAAGAGAGACGAGAGCTTTTTGATGAGGCGGCCGGGATTGTCAAATTTAAGCGCCGCAAGGCGTTATCTCTTCGCAAACTGGAAGAAGAGCAGAGCAATCTGGTCCGTGTCAATGATATTTTGGGAGAGTTGGAAAAGCAGTTTGGTCCGCTTCAGAAACAGTCGGAGACAGCGAAGGAATATCTGAAAAAGAGAGAAGAACTGAAGCATTATGATATCAATATGTTCCTGGTGGAGATGAAACGTCTGAAGGGGCAGATCCGGGAAAACGATGAGAAGCTGAAGATTGCGCAGGATGAACTCACTGAAGCCGGCAAAAAGCATGAAGATATGAAGGCACAGTATGAGAAGATCGAGCAGGAAGTAGATGAGATCGACGCCGGAATCGAGCATGCAAAAAGCCAGAGAAATGAGACAACACTTCTGAAGCAGCAGTTGGAAAACCAGATCGAGCTTTTAAAAGAGCAGATCAACAGTGTCCGTATGAATGATGAACACTATGAAAAACGCGCAAACGATATTCAGGCAGAGCTTGCAAACCGTGAAAGGCAGAAATCCGAACTGGAAGAAGAAAAAGCAGAGATCGACAGACATCTTGCAGCAGCATCTGAGAGACAAAAGCAGGCAGGAGAGGAGCTGACTGCCCTGCAGAGCCGGATTGCAGAGATGACAGTGGAGATTGAAAAGAATCAGAACGATATCCGTGAACTTCTGAATAACCGTGCATCCACGAAGGCAAAGCTGCAGCATTATGAAACGACGCTTGAACAGATCAAGGTACGCCGGGCACTGCTTTACAAACGTCTGGTAGAAGCGGAGAGTGATGTACAGAGGCAACAGGAACTTGCCGCGCAGTATACGGAAGAACTGAAGGCAGTATCAGGGAAGATCACGGATTCTGTAGAACAGATCAAAAACTATGAAACAGAGATTGCCGGACTGCAAAAAGAGATCGGACAGGCAAATGAAAACCTGCGAAACAGGCAGAATGCTTATCACAGGGAGTACTCTCGTCTGGAGTCTCTGAGGAACCTTACGGAGCGTTACGATGGTTATGGGAACAGTATCCGTCGTGTGATGGAGCAGAAAAGCCGTGAGCCGAAAATCCTGGGGGTTGTGGCTGATCTGATCAAAGTAGATAAAAAATATGAGACTGCGGTGGAGATCGCACTTGGAGGCAGTATCCAGAATATTGTTACTGCAGACGAAGAGACTGCAAAAAAAATGATTGGTTATCTGAAGCAGAACCGGTATGGCCGTGCAACTTTCCTTCCATTGACAGCGATTCATGGGGGACAGGGATTTGCCAGGGCAGAAGCCCTTCGCGAGCCGGGTGTGATCGGCACGGCGGACAAGCTGGTAACGGTAGAAGATAAATTTACATCTCTTGCAGAGCATCTTCTTGGAAGAACTCTTGTGGCAGACAACATTGATACTGGGATCCGTTTGGCAAGAAAGTATCGTCAGTCTCTGCGTATCGTTACGCTGGAAGGAGATCTGATCAATCCTGGCGGAGCAATGAGTGGTGGAGCATTTAAGAATTCCAGTAATCTGCTCAGCAGAAGACGTGAGATTGAAGAACTGGAAAAGACGGTTGCGCGTCTGAAAACAGAACTCCAGAAATCGGAAGCAGAAGTTGCGGCCGCAAAGGAGAAGCGGACGGCGCTGTATGCAAAGGTGGAAGAGATCCAGCAGGAATTGCAGAATGACTATGTGGTTCAAAATACTGCGAAGATGAATCTGGACCAGGTAAAAAGCCGTCAAAATGCGACCAGAGAAAATTCAGAAGGAATTTATGCGGAGCGCAAGAAACTGGAAGAACAGGTTCATGAGATCGAGGAAAACGAAGAATCAATCAAAATGGAACTGGAGACCAGCCAGCAACTGGAGGACGAGCTGACACGCCAGATGGAAAGTTCACAGAAGTGGCTGGAAAAAGAGCGTGAGACAGAAGCTGCAGAAGTGCGCAAAAATGAAAATATTCACCTCAGTTTTGCTGCATTGGAGCAGAAAAAAGATTTTATCGAGGAGAATTTTGTCCGTATCCGGGAAGAGATGGGAAAATTCCAGGAAGAGCTTGCCACTTTAAATGCAAGCAAAGGAGAGAATCACGGTGAAATAGAGCAAAAGGAAGCACAGATTACCGAGATCCGGCAGACGATAGAGAATTCAAAGGAATTATTTGAGGAAATTAACAAAGAGATCGAAGAATCGCAGAAAAAGCGGGAAGAACTGAATCAGAAGCATAAGGCATTCCTGAAAAAGCGAGAAGATCTGGCAGCTCATATGGCAGAGCTTGATAAAGAATCCTTCCGGCTTACCAGCAAGAAAGAAGGCTACGAGGAAGCTTTGGAAAAGCAGATCAATTATATGTGGGAAGAGTACGAACTGACGTATAATCATGCACTGGAAATCCGGGATGAGAGTCTGACAGATCCTGCCGAGATGCGAAGGCGGATCCAGGAATTAAAGACGGAGATCCGGAAACTCGGATCGGTGAACGTCAATGCGATCGAAGATTTTAAAAATCTTTCCGAGCGGTATGAATTTATGAAAACGCAGCATGATGATCTGGTAGAGGCAGAAGCAACGCTCAAGAAGATCATTGAAGAGCTGGACGAGGCGATGCGCAAGCAGTTTACTGAGCAGTTTGCGAAGATCAGCCAGGAGTTTAATCAGGTGTTTAAACAACTGTTCGGTGGTGGAAAAGGAACTCTGGAACTGATGGATGATGAGGATGTGCTGGAAGCCGGAATCCGGATCATTGCGCAGCCGCCGGGTAAAAAACTTCAGAATATGATGCAGCTTTCCGGTGGAGAAAAGGCGTTGACGGCGATTTCGCTGCTGTTTGCAATCCAGAATCTGAAACCTTCCCCGTTTTGTCTGCTGGATGAAATCGAGGCGGCACTGGATGATTCTAATGTCACGCGATTTGCACAGTATTTGCACAAGCTGACGAAAAATACACAGTTTATCGTCATTACACACCGTCGCGGTACGATGACAGCGGCAGACCGGCTGTATGGGATCACTATGCAGGAAAAAGGGGTATCAACGCTGGTATCTGTGGATCTTCTGGAAGATGAGCTTACAAAGTAGTGGATAGGAGGATATGATGGCAGAAGAAAAAATGGGATTTTTTAAGCGTCTGGTAGCAGGACTTAACAAGACGCGCGATAATATCGTGTCTGGAATGGACAGTATTTTTCATGGATTTTCAAAGATAGATGAGGACTTTTATGAGGAACTGGAAGAGGTTCTGATCATGGGAGATCTGGGGGTAAAAGCAACTTACGCGATTCTTGATGATCTTCGTAAAAAAGTAAAAGAACAGCATATCAAAGAGCCGATTGAGTGCAGACAGCTCCTGATCGACAGTATCAAAGAGCAGATGGATGTAGGCGAGACAGCTTATGAATTTGAAAACCAGACTTCTGTTGTTCTGGTGATCGGAGTAAATGGAGTCGGAAAGACGACTACTATCGGAAAACTTGCCGGTAAGATGAGAGGTCAGGGCAAGAAAGTTGTGCTTGCTGCAGCAGATACTTTCCGTGCAGCTGCGGGCGATCAATTAAAGGAATGGGCACATCGTTCGGATGCAGATCTGATCGGCGGACAGGAAGGTGCAGATCCGGCAGCCATCGTTTATGATGCGGTAGCGGCTGCAAAAGCGAGAAAGGCAGATATCCTTCTGGTGGATACAGCTGGAAGACTTCACAATAAAAAGAACCTGATGGAGGAACTGAAGAAGATTAACCGTGTGCTGGAAAGAGAATATCCGGAAGCATACAGGGAAACTTTGGTCGTTCTGGATGCAACGACCGGACAGAATGCACTTTCACAGGCAAAGGAATTCAGTGATGTTGCGGATATTACAGGAATTATCCTGACTAAGATGGATGGAACGGCCAAAGGTGGAATTGCAGTTGCAATTCAGGCAGAGCTTGGAATTCCTGTTAAATATATAGGTGTCGGTGAGACAATCGATGATCTGCAGAAATTCGATTCCGACGAATTTGTACAGGCATTATTTACAACAGAAGAAAAGAAGGAAGAAGGAGAAGAATAATAATATGCTGACATTGGAAAAATTTGAAGAAGCAAGCGAGATCGTAAAACGTGTGACACGTCCGACAAAGCTTATCTACAGTGAGTATCTCAGTAGCCAGACCGGGGGGAAGGTCTATTTGAAACCGGAAAACATGCAGTACACAGGTGCATACAAATTAAGAGGAGCTTATTACAAGATTAGCACACTTTCTGAGGAAGATCGTGCAAAAGGTCTGATCACAGCTTCAGCAGGAAACCATGCGCAGGGTGTGGCATATGCGGCAAAAGCGTTTGGATGTAAGGCGACGATTGTTATGCCAACTGTCACTCCGCTGATCAAGGTAAACCGTACCAAGAGCTATGGCGCCGAGGTTGTTTTACACGGAGATGTCTATGACGATGCCTGTGCAAAGGCCTATGAGCTTGCAGAAGAGTACGGATATACTTTTGTACATCCGTTCGATGATCTGGATGTAGCTACCGGACAGGGAACGATTGCAATGGAAATTGTCCAAGAACTCCCGACCGTTGATTATATCCTTGCACCGATCGGGGGCGGCGGACTGATCACAGGTGTATCTACACTTGCGAAAATGCTGAATCCAAAGATCAAAGTGATCGGTGTGGAACCGGCAGAAGCAGCAAGTATGACTGCTGCAATCGAAGCAGGACATACCGTAACACTTCCAAGTGCCAACACGATCGCAGATGGTACAGCAGTAAAAAAAGTCGGGGAACAGAATCTCCCATACGTCATGGAAAATGTAGACCAGATCGTAACTGTAGAAGACGATGAACTGGTCGGAGCATTCCTTGATATGGTGGAAAACCATAAAATGGTAGTAGAAAACTCCGGTCTTCTTTCCGTTGCAGCTTTAAAACAGCTGGATCTGAAAGGTAAGAAAGTAGTATCTATCTTAAGCGGCGGGAACATGGATGTTATTACCATGTCTTCAGTTGTACAGCACGGACTGATCCAGAGAGACCGTATCTTCTCTGTATCGGTACTTCTTCCGGATAAACCGGGTGAACTGGTAAAAGTGGCACAGACGATTGCAGAAGAGCAGGGAAATGTGATCAAACTGGAACATAATCAGTTTGTAAGTATTAACCGGAATGCGGCTGTGGAGCTTCGTGTGACACTGGAAGCATTTGGAACCGATCATAAGAACCGGATCATTGCGGCATTGGAGGCAGCCGGGTTCAGACCGAAGCTGATCAGTGCGAAGTTATATTAGAATGTTTAAGAGGACAGTCTTATCCCCTGGTGAGGGATGAGGCTGTCTTTTTTTGAAAATAAGGTTGTTAGGTCGGGCGAGAAAAAGAATCTCTTCCAATCCAGGTTGTGCAAACCATTCCGATGAACCTCTGAAGGCGAAAATTATGTCAGCAGAGGCTTCCATAATTTTTGAGTTTCATCTCCATTGCACAAAATAGGATTGGAAGAGATTCTTTTTCTCGCCCGACCAATGAACGGTATTGGTTAAAAGGGCAGGACTGCTTCATAGTGAGGGAGAGGGGATAGAGACTGCAAATGTGATTGGGTGCTTGTTAAAGACGGGAGATATAGATGGAAAAATATGGAAATTTAACCAATTAGCACTTTAATTGAATGAAATACTGGGTTAAAGTCACGAAATGAGGAAAATGGGGTTGACATCGAAGGTATAGTTGTATACAATAATACAAAAATACAGGTCAGGGAGTGACGGTTATGGAAAATAGAAAGGTTTATCTGGATAAGCATACAAATTTATTGCAACTTGAGGAGCATATGTACCCGCTGGTAGATGTGGACACACCGAATGTGTTCCGGAACCTGTTTCATTATGATGAGATTCCGAAGATTGCGTTTAATGATCGTATTGTACCGCACAGTATGCCGGATGAGATTTGGATCACGGATACGACATTCAGGGATGGACAGCAGTCGAGAGCACCCTATTCAACGGATCAGATTGTAACCATTTTCGATTATATGCACAGGCTTGGAGGTTCGCAGGGGAAGATTCGTCAGAGTGAATTTTTCTTATACAGCAAGAAAGACCGTGATGCCGTATATAAATGTATGGAAAGAGGTTATAAGTTCCCGGAGGTCACAAGCTGGATCCGTGCAAATAAAAAGGATTTTGAGCTGGTAAAAGATCTGGGAATGAAGGAAACCGGAATTCTGGTAAGCTGTTCAGATTATCATATTTTTTATAAGCTGAAGATGACAAGACGAGAGGCGATGGAATATTATTTGTCAGTTATACGTGAATGTCTGGAGACCGGTGTCAGTCCAAGATGTCATCTGGAAGATATTACCAGATCGGATATTTATGGATTTGTCATTCCATTCTGTCTGGAACTGATGCATCTGATGGAAGAATATCAGATTCCGGTGAAGATCCGTGTCTGTGATACAATGGGATACGGAGTCAACTATCCGGGGGCTGTGATTCCTCGTTCCATTCCGGGTATCATTTACGGACTCAGAGTACATGCAGGTGTACCGAGTGAACTGATCGAATTCCACGGACATAATGATTTTTACAAGGCAGTCAACAATTCAACAACGGCCTGGCTTTATGGAGCATGTGGTGTGAACTGTTCCTTGTTTGGAATCGGTGAACGTACCGGCAATACGCCGCTGGAAGCGATGATTTTTGAATATGCGCAGCTTCGCGGAACGCTGGATGGTATGGATACAACGGTGATTACTGAACTGGCAGAATATTATGAAAAAGAGATTGGATACCAGATTCCGCCGCGTACCCCGTTTGTCGGAAAGAATTTCAATGTAACCCGTGCGGGGATCCATGCAGACGGACTGTTAAAGAACGAAGAAATCTACAATGTGTTTGATACCGGCAAGTTTCTGAACCGTCCACCGCTGGTTGCTGTGTCAAATACTTCCGGCCTTGCAGGTATTGCACACTGGATAAATACATATTATCACCTGAAAAATGAGAAACAGGTAGACAAGAATTCCATTTTAGTTGTAGAATTGAAGAAGTGGGTTGACGCGGAATATGAATCCGGCCGTGTGACCGTACTCACAGATCAGGAACTAATCCGGGAGATTGAGAGAATCTGTGACGAAAAGGGGATTACAATCTAACGAAATTCAGGAGAGAGATAAAATGGAAGAGTATTCATTGAGAAGTCAGGTTTTTCAGACCATCAGAGATGACATTCTGAAAGGTAAGTATGAAGAAAATGACGAACTCAGAGAAGCAACATTGGGGAAGGAACTTGGAGTTAGCCGTACACCGGTAAGAGAGGCACTTAGACAGCTGGAGCTGGAGGGACTGGTGAACATCATCCCGAATAAAGGAGCCTATGTTACCGGTATTTCTGATAAGGATGTACATGATATTTATATGATCCGTTCCATGCTGGAAGGATTATGCGTCCGCTGGGCAACAGAACATATTACACAGGAGCAGCTGGAAGAGCTGGATGAGATCATTCTTTTATCCGAATATCATATGGATAAAGGACATTCCGATCAGCTGACAGAGCTGGATGGAAGATTCCATCAGATTCTGTATGAGGCATCACAGAGCAGGATCCTGGATCATGTGCTTTCAGATTTTCACAAATATGTACAGCTTGCAAGAAGGACTTCCGTTAAGACAGAAGAGCGTGCAATCAAGTCGATTGGCGAGCATAACGAGATCTTGAATGCCATCAAGGCAAAGGATGCGGAAAAAGCCGGCAATCTGGCAACGCTCCACATTATGCATGTTATGGAGAACCTGCATATCGAAGAAGAATAACCAAAAAGGAGACGAAGCTATGAATAAAATTCAGATGACGACACCGATTGTTGAGATGGACGGAGATGAGATGACCAGAATTCTCTGGAGGATGATAAAAGATGATCTTCTCCTGCCGTATATAGATCTTAAGACAGATTACTATGATCTTGGACTGGAACACCGCAATGAGACAGATGACCAGGTTACAGTTGATTCAGCTAATGCAACAAAGAAGTACAAAGTAGCAGTCAAATGTGCGACCATTACACCGAATGCGGCAAGGGTAAAAGAATATGATCTCAAAGAGATGTGGAAGAGTCCGAACGGAACAATCCGTGCGATTCTGGATGGAACAGTATTTCGTGCTCCGATCGTGGTAAAAGGAATTGAACCATGTGTCAAGAACTGGAAGAAGCCGATCACGATTGCCCGTCATGCTTATGGGGATGTATATAAAGGAACCGAGATGAAGATTCCGGGACCTGGAAAGGCAGAGCTGGTCTACACAGCACCTGACGGAACAGAGACAAGAGAGCTGATCCATAATTTTGATGGAGCAGGTATTATCCAGGGAATGCACAATATCAATGCATCGATTGAAAGTTTTGCAAGAAGCTGTTTTAGTTATGCGCTGGATACAAAGCAGGATCTTTGGTTTGCAACAAAAGATACCATTTCAAAAAAATATGACCATACATTCAAAGATATCTTCCAGGAGATCTTTGATGCGGAGTATAAGAACCTTTTTGATGAAGCGGGAATTGAATATTTCTACACACTGATCGATGATGCGGTAGCCCGTGTGATGAAGTCAGAGGGTGGTTATATCTGGGCATGTAAGAATTATGACGGGGACGTGATGAGTGATATGGTTTCCTCAGCATTTGGTTCACTTGCCATGATGACATCTGTACTGGTATCACCGGAAGGATTTTATGAATATGAAGCTGCACATGGAACAGTACAGCGTCATTATTACAAACACCTGAAAGGGGAAGAGACTTCAACAAACTCTGTTGCAACAATCTTTGCATGGTCGGGAGCTTTGCGCAAGAGAGGAGAACTGGATGGGAACCAGGAACTGATGGATTTTGCAGACCGTTTGGAAAAAGCAACGATTGGTACGATTGAAGAGGGGTATATGACAAAGGATCTGGCAATGATCACAACTCTTCCGGAGGTACATGTACTGAACAGTGAAGGATTTATCAAAGCGATTGCAGAAAGATTATAAAAAGAGCAGGGAATGCATGAAGGGCGTATCCCTGACAGGAAAATGGGAAGGACTGGCTTATTCAGCCAGTTCTTCCCATTTTTCATAGAGTTCTTCGAGCTCTGCTTCGTTCGCTGTTTTTTCTTTTGCCAGTTCCTGGCATTTAACAGAATTCGTATAGACTTCTTCCTGCATCATCAGTTCATCGATTTCGCCATTACGCGTCTCCAAAACACTGATACGTTCTTCTGTTTTCTTCAGGTCGTTCTGCCTTTTACGGATACGTGCCTGTTCTTCTTTCTGCTCCTGCCAGCTCAGTTTGGATTCGGAAACCTGCGCCGGCGCGTCTTCGGAAGCAGCTGTGGAAACAGCCGGGGTCAGAAGATCTTTTTTCTCCAGATAATAATCATAATTGCCGATATAATTTACAAAGGTATTGCCGGTCAGTTCCAGAATACGGGTGGCAGTCTGGTTGATGAAATAACGGTCATGGGATACATAAAGTACCGTACCGGTATAATCGTTCAGGGCCCGCTCGAGAATTTCCTTGGAAGTGATGTCCAGATGATTGGTCGGCTCATCGAGGATCAGGAAATTCGCATTGGAGAGCATCAGCTTTGCCAGAGATACACGTCCCCTTTCACCACCACTTAAATCACCGATCAACTTGAAAACATCATCTCCGGTAAAAAGAAAAGCAGCAAGCATGTTCCGGATTTGTGTGTTGGTAAGTGTCGGATAATCATCGGAAATTTCTTCAAAGATCGTCTTATCCATATGAAGGACGTGGTGTTCCTGATCGTAGTAACCGATCTCCACATTGGCACCCAGTGTAAAGGAACCGCTGTCTGCCTGGATCACATTGTTCAGAATCTTGAGAAGCGTAGTTTTTCCGGTTCCGTTGTCGCCAATGATGGCTATATGTTCCCCACGCTTGATCTCGAAACTGATATCTGTGAAAAGTGTCTGTGGCGGAAATGCTTTGCTTAATCCTTTGACAGAAAGGACATCATTGCCACTAATACGCGAAGGCTCCAGCTTCAGATGGATGTCGGTGTTGATCTCCATCGGTTTGTCAACAAGCGTCATCTTATCCAGCATTTTTTCCCGGCTTTCGGCACGCTTGATGGATTTCTCACGGTTAAATGAACGGAGCTTTTCGATCACGGCTTCCTGATGTTTGATCTCACGCTGCTGATTCAAGTATTCTTTTAATCTGGCTTCTCTGAGCTGTTCTTTTTTGACAGCAAAATCAGAATAATTGCCCATATAAGTATGAAGCTGTCCCTGCTCGACTTCAATCACCTTTGTAACCACACGGTTCAGGAAATAGCGGTCGTGGGATACGATAAGAACAGCACCCGGATAATTCAGAAGATAGGTTTCCAGCCATGCGATGGAGTTCATATCCAGGTGGTTGGTTGGCTCATCCAGAAGCAGGACGTCAGGCTTGGTAAGAAGGAGTTTGCCAAGAGATACACGGGTCTTCTGACCACCGGATAAAGAATCTACGGGTTTAGTAAATTCTTCTTCTGTAAATCCGAGACCTTTTAGAACGCCGGTAAGCTCACTTTTATAGGCGTAACCGTCTGCGTGCTCAAATGCAGAAGTCAGTCTCTGATAAGTGGCAAGACGTGCTTCAAGAGCATCTCCGGAAAGAGACGGAAGCTCGATCTCGATTGTACGGATCTGCTTTTCCATCTCAATGACTTCTGCTTTTGCCGTGCGGACTTCTTCGTAAATGGTATTGCCGCTTTCCATCTCCTGATGCTGTGCAAGGTAGCCGAGAGTTTTGCCTTTGGTAAGAACAACCGTCCCTGCATCGGGAGAAAGCTGTCCTACGATCATCTTGAGGATCGTGGATTTGCCGGCTCCGTTAAGACCTACAAGAGCAGCTTTTTCATGGTTCTCTATATGAAAGGATCCGTCTTTTACGATGACCTGATCCCCAAAACTTTTTGACAGATTATGACATGCCAGTATCATTTTTATATCCTCCTGTTAAAGTGGCAATTATGTTACTGCTCACAGTAACATAATTATAGCTGAAATACGACAAAAAACAACTATAAAATTTGACTTTTTCACTGGATTCTTATATAATTAAAAATAATGAGTCAAAAAATAGGAAGGTGGAAGTGAAAGTGGCATCAAGAGAAATATCTCAGGCAGTAATAAGGAGACTTCCGCGGTATTATCGTTATTTAGGGGAACTACTGGAGAGCGGAGTCGAACGGATATCATCCAATGAATTAAGTAAAAGAATGAAAGTAACTGCTTCACAGATCCGTCAGGATCTGAATAATTTTGGTGGATTTGGACAGCAGGGATATGGTTATAATGTAAAGTATCTTTATACAGAGATAGGTAAGATCCTTGGACTGAACGAGAAACATAAATTCGTTATCATTGGAGCAGGAAATCTTGGACAGGCACTGGCGAACTATGCAGCATTTGAAAATCGGGGATTTGTTTTAAAAGGGCTGTTTGACGTAAACCCAAGGCTTGCCGGATTGACGATCCGTGGAGTTGAGATCCGTATGATGGATGAATTGAAGGATTTTGTGAAAGAAAACGATATTGAGATCGGGGTTCTTACGATTCCGAAGACAAAAGCAGTAGAGGTTGCCAATCTCCTGGTAGATAATGGAGTTAAGGCTATCTGGAATTTTGCGCATACAGATCTGAATCTGCCGGATAATATTATTGTGGAGAATGTTCATTTGTCTGAAAGTCTGATGAGATTATCTTATAATATCACCAGATACAATGAAGAACATGAAGGAAAGTAGGCAAAGCAGACCAGAAGGCAGAGGTGCAGGAAAGTTTTTTCCTGCACCTTTTTGAAAATTAAATGTATGGGAGACCGGATATGAAAGAAATACTGACAGCAGATCAGATGAGAAGATCGGATCAGAGAATGATACAGAAGATGCAGGTCCCGTCCCTTGTCCTGATGGAACGGGCGGCACTTCAGTGTGTGGCTGCGATGAAAGCAGAAGACATAGATTTGTCGAAAGCACTGGTCGTGTGTGGAAGTGGCAATAACGGTGGTGACGGATTCGCAATTGCAAGGATGCTCGTAGAAGAAGGAAATCATCCAGATGTAGTATTGGTCGGAAATTATGACCATCGTAGTGAAGAAACAAAAATCCAGATGAAAATTCTGGAAAATCTGGGAATATCTGTAGGAAACAGTTTGCCACAGAAAGAATATAGTGTTATTATAGATGCCGTATTCGGTATTGGTCTATCCCGTGAAATAAAAGGCAGATACGCAGAGGTGATTGATCAGATGAATCGGATGACTGCCTGTAAGGTGGCAGTCGACACTCCTTCAGGGATCCGATCGGATGATGGAAAAGTGCTTGGAACGGCATTTAAAGCAGATCTTACAGTGACCTTTGCGTTTCAGAAGATGGGACAGATCCTATATCCGGGATGTGAGTATACAGGAAAGCTTGTTACAGCGCCGATCGGAATTACCAGACCGGAGTTTTTTGCGGAAGAAGAAATCTGCATGGCACTTGAAAAATCCGATATGCCGGCAATGCTGCCGCAAAGGAAGCCGGATTCTAATAAAGGAACTTATGGAAAGGTTCTGATGATTACCGGAAGCAAAGGAATGTCCGGTGCAGCATATTTAAGTGCCAGGGCAGCGTATCTTTCGGGAGCAGGTCTTGTCCGGATTTATACGGAGGAAAGTAACCGGGCAATCTTACAGGAACTTTTACCGGAGGCGGTAATGACGACCTATTCTCTGGATGAGACAGAATCATTTGAAGAACTTCCGGATTTGCTGGAATGGGCGGATGTGCTCTGTATTGGATGCGGACTCGGTATGGGACCGCATTCGGAGGAATTACTGAAAAAGGTGCTTGAGAATAATAAAACCCCGGCTGTTATTGATGCGGACGGACTGAACCTTCTGGCAATGACTGATGAGTGGGGGATCGAACAGATTCGGATGAATCCTTCCGGATATGTACTTACTCCACATATGAAAGAAATGTCCAGACTGACCGGATACAGCGTACAGGAATTAAAAGACAACAGAAGAGAGCTATTAAGGAAATATACAGAAAAAGTCCATGCTGTCTGTGTACTGAAAGACAGCAGGACACTTGTGAAAGCGCCAGATGGAAGGCTTATGATCAATACCACCGGTAATGCGGCAATGGCAAAGGCCGGATCGGGAGATGTGCTTGCAGGAATGATCACCGGACTTATGGCACAGCATATGAGACCGGATGATGCCGCTGTGCTTGGCGTTTATCTGCATGGTCTGTGCGGAGATCATGCCAGAAAAGAACTTGGCTCTTACAGTGTGCTTGCGGGTGATCTCTTGAAAATGCTCGGCAGAACACTTAAGGAATTGGAGGATATGACAGAATGAAGAAATACAGCAGACTGCGTGCGGTGATCGATCTGGATGCGGTGATGTATAACATGGAAATGATGCATGCAAATATAGAAAAAGGAACCAAGATGGTCGTGGTCATCAAGACAGATGGTTATGGTCATGGAGCGGTGCCGATTTCAAGAATGCTAGAAGATGTGGACTATGTCTGGGGCTATGCGGTCGCAACTCTGGATGAAGGTGTTGTACTCAGAAAAGCCGGCATTCAGAAGCCGATTCTTTGCCTGGGATGTATTTTCCCGGACCAGCTGGAAGAGATGATCCGTCATGAGATCCGCATGACAACCTACAGCTATGAGCTTGCGAAGCTTGCGGATGAGACCGCATACCGTATGGGGAAGAAGGCATATTTGCACATTAAGATCGATACAGGAATGTCAAGACTTGGCTTTCCGGTAGCGAAAGAAAGTGTAGAGGAGATCCTTAAGATCGGCAGACTTGTTTATACGGATTGCGAAGGAATGTTTACCCATTTTTCAAAGGCAGATGAGACGGATAAGACCACGACACTGGAACAGATCCGTGCTTTTCTGTGGATGAAAGAACATCTTGCAGCAGAAGGTATGGAATTTACTTATTATCACTGTGCAAACAGTGCAAGTATCATTGATATGCCAAAGCTTGGAATGAATCTGGAGAGAGCCGGGATTTCTACCTATGGACTGTATCCGTCAGATGAAGTCAATAAGGAGGCAGTTCCGCTCCGGCCGGCAATGGAGCTGATCGCGCATGTGACTTATGTGAAATGGATTGAAAAGGGTACGGAAGTCAGCTACGGAGGCACCTTTGTTGCCCCGAAAAGGATGCAGATCGCCACGATTCCGACGGGATATGGAGACGGATACCCACGAAGTCTTTCCAACAAAGGATATGTTCTGATCCATGGTCAGAAGGCACCGATCCTTGGCAGAGTCTGTATGGATCAGTTTATGGTAGATGTGACCGGAATTCCGGATGTGAAATTTGGTGACAGGGCAACACTGGTCGGCCACGATGGGGATGCTTATCTTTCAATAGATGAGCTTGCCGGTCTGAGCGGCAGATTTAACTATGAATTTATCTGTGATATCAATAAACGTGTTCCGAGGGAATATCTGCGTGACGGAAAAGTTGTAGAGCAGGTCGATTATTTCTAAAATGCGGGGATGCACTTCGAAAGAGATATGAATACAGCAGGAGAAAGCTGGCAATAATGAAAGTATCTTGATAAGCGGAGTGTGAAAGAAGTGCAGATCAGGCGTGGAGATATTTATTATGCGGATTTAAGTCCGGTAGTCGGTTCGGAGCAGGGCGGTGTGCGCCCGGTTCTTGTCATCCAGAATGATGTCGGGAACCGGCACAGTCCGACCGTTATCTGTGCCGCGATCACTTCAAGGATGAATAAAGCGAAGCTGCCGACACATGTGGAAATCGATGCAAAAAGGTACAGAATCGTCAAGGATTCTGTTGTCCTTCTGGAGCAGATTCGGACTATCGATAAACAGAGACTGAAGGATTACGTGTGCCGGGTAGACAAAGAGCTTATGAGAAAAGTCGATGAAGCGCTGTGCGTCAGCCTGATGCTTCATACATAAAAGAGGAGAAGTATGGAAAGCAATGGAAACGGAAGGTAATTTACTTCAGAAAATGAAAAATGTATTTTCTGACAATGAAGATAAAGAGAAAATTGCAGAAGAAATCATTGAAAAAGTACTGGAAGGCTATGAAAAAGGTGTTCTGACAAGACGTGAGATGAAGATGATCACCAACATTTTTGAATATATGGATTCGGATGCAAAAGATATCATGACGCACCGGAAAAATATCGTAGCACTGGATGGAGAGGAATCTCTGGAAAAAGCACTTACCTTTATGTTGGAGGAGAACAAATCCAGATTCCCGGTTTATGAAGAAGATATTGACAACATTGTGGGGATTCTTCATATCCGGGATGCGATGCAGAGCTACCTGGACGGTCCGGCAAGGGAAAAACCGGTGCACGATCTGAAGGATGCCATCCGTCCGGCAGGATTTATCCCGGAAACAAAGGCGATTGACAAACTGTTTCAACAGATGCAGCAGGACAAGAGCCATATGGTGATCGTGCTGGATGAGTATGGACAGACATCAGGGATCGTTACGATGGAAGATATTGTAGAAGAAATCGTTGGAAATATCCAGGATGAGTATGATGAGGAAGAAGAGCTGATCATCAAACAGGCAGATGGTACATATATCGTGGATGGTATGACACAGCTGGAGGATCTGGAAGAGCTTCTGGGAATCAGTTTCAACGAAGAAGATTACGATACGATCAATGGTTATCTGATCGACTGCCTGGACAGAATTCCTTCGGAAGATGAAGAATGTCAGGTGGAATTCGGAGGCTATCTGTTCCATGTATTGTCAGTTGATAATAATACAATACGCAAAGTCCTTGTCAGTAGGACAAAAAAGTGATAAAATAGTACAATTGAGAATAGTAAAAATACTGAAGAGAGGTAAAAAGTAATGTCAGGACATTCAAAATTTGCGAATATCAAGCATAAAAAAGAAAAAAACGACGCAGCAAAAGGAAAAGTATTCACGAAGATCGGTCGTGAAATCGCTGTAGCAGTCAAAGAAGGAGGCGGAGCTGATCCGGCTAACAACAGCAGACTCCGTGATGCGATTGCAAAGGCAAAAGCAAATAATATGCCAAATGACAATATTGACAGAAGTATCAAAAAAGCAGCCGGAGACGGAGATGCTAACAACTACGAACACATCGTATACGAAGGATACGGACCGAACGGAACTGCAATCATCGTTGATGCACTTACTGATAACCGTAACCGTACTGCTTCTAATGTAAGAAGCGCTTTCACAAAGGGAAAAGGAAATATCGGAACCAGTGGATGTGTTTCTTTCATGTTTGATCAGAAAGGACAGATCATTGTCGATAAAGAAGAATGTGAACTGGATGCAGATGATTTGATGATGCAGGCACTGGATGCGGGAGCAGAAGATTTTTCGGAAGAAGAGGACAGCTTTGAAATTCTTACAGATCCGAATGATTTCAGTGAGGTTCGTCTTGCTCTGGAAGAAGCGGGTATTCCGATGGCAAGCGCAGAAGTTACAATGATTCCACAGACATGGGTAACTTTGGACAACGAAGAAGATATCAAGAACATTCAGAAGACGCTTGATCTTCTTGAAGATGATGATGATGTACAGGAAGTATATCATAACTGGGAAGAAGCATAGGATCGATTCCGGGAGGAACCTGAATGAATCAGAGTATACAGAATGGACTGAATGACCTGTTTGACCAGATTATTCCGATTTCCAGAGATTTCAATAAAAAGACTTATGCGGATTCGTTTAAAAATGCATACGAGAAGTATAAGCCACTTTTTACTGAGATTGCACAGGAATGCGAGAATTCGGAAGACAGACAGGAAGAGATTGAAGAGATTGCTGCTGTTCTTCCGGATAGAATGCGGGAAGTACTGGATCAGGAAAGTTCAAAAAGAAAAAAAGAAAATGTACTTATGAAATATAATCTGGGCATGGTTACGTATGTGATTCCGATGTTCCGTTATGGCAGAATGGATGCTTGTGAAGAGATTGTAGACTGCATGATCGAACGCTGGAATGATCATGATCTGGAACTAAAGATCAGTAAATCGGAATTCGAGCAGATCCAGGGAGGCTTCAAATCACGTCTCTGCTATATTACTACAGCCGTATGTGCAAGCCTTGGCAAACCGGATGACTGTTACGAACTGAATCTGATGAGAAGATACAGAGATGAATATCTGGTGAATCAGAAAGGCGGCGAAGAAATTGTTGCCGAGTATTACGATATTGCTCCGACAATCGTAAACCGGATCAACCGGATGGAAAATTCAAAAGATGTATATGCAGATATCTGGAGCCGTTATCTTCACCCATGTGTTTCCATGATCGAATCTGATAATCTGGAGGCATGCCGCAAGATTTATACGGATATGGTATATAGCCTGCGCAGGAAATATTTATTTTCATAATGTTTAAATCAAAGAGAATGTGCCGAGTCGCATTCTCTTTTGCATATACAGTGAATCAGGTACAGATTTGTGTCGGTACAAGAATCTGTGATTCATTTCTGTGGCGAAAATCCTGCATATTTTCATAAGCATTGTCCATACTAAGCTAAAAAGAACGGAGGAATGCGGCAATGAAAATACAGGAAGAAACGGATGTAAAAGAATACCAGATACGTAAGAAAAAGAGCAGGGAACAGACTGTAGAAAATATGGAAAATAAAGAAAAGGAAGTCAGAGAGACGGAGCCGGAAACTACAAAGGAAGAAGATGAACATGTTAAAGAAATGGGAATGCTTTCGCTTGACCGACGTCGGAATCATCAGATCGAGCTACTCACGATCATCGGCGAAGTAGAAGGGCATGAGACGGTTTCCGGCAGTACAAAGGCAACCAAGTATGAGCACCTGCTTCCAAAGCTGGCACAGATTGAGAACAGTGTTCAGACTGATGGTGTGCTGATTCTCTTAAATACACTTGGCGGAGATGTGGAGGCGGGACTTGCGATTGCGGAAATGATCGCGTCTTTAAGCAAACCGACAGTATCTCTGGTACTTGGAGGGTGTCATTCTATCGGTGGCCCTCTTGCTGTGTCGGCAGATTATTCTTTTATTGTTCCAAGTGGGACGATGATCATTCACCCGGTGCGGACAAGCGGAATGTTCATCGGTGTGGCACAAAGCCTGCGGAATATTGAAAAGACGCAAGACCGGATCACCGGATTCCTTGCAGAGCATTCCGGAATGTCACAGGAGCGGATTGAAGAACTGATGCTGGATTCCACACAGCTTGTCAAAGATGTGGGGACAATGCTGGAAGGAAAACGTGCAGTGGAGGAAGGACTCATTGATGAAGTTGGCGGAATAAGAGATGCATTAAATAAATTGCATGAAATGATTGATGAAAAAATGGAAAATACTGATAAAAATTATGAGATGACATAAGGCGAAGAGGATGCTATAATAAAATAGTATGTACAAGTATACACTTTTGATGACTGATTCCGGATACTATATCTGGGGAGAGAGGAGAAGGAATCGGTCATTTGATTACAAGATAAAGAGTATAAATACAAGGGGGAAGTTTGATGGCTTCAAAGACAACCGGAACAAAGAAAAATGCAAAGCAGAGCACGGCGAAAAAGCGGCAGCCTACGAAGAAGACAAGTGCAAAGTCTGCAAAATCTGCGAAGACAACCAGAAAGAATACCACATCAAAAGCTGTGCCGCAGGAAGAATCATTTCTTGCAACGGAGATTCTGATCTGGGTGACACTTGCGGTAGGGATTCTGCTCACAATCAGCAATTTCGGGCTTGCAGGTGCATTTGGAAGAAAGATTGCAGCACTGCAGCAGGGAATGATGGGTTGGATGGCGTATGTATTTCCACTGCTTTTATTTTGTGGAGTCGCGTTTGTGGTTTCCAATAAAGGAAACAGGATCGCATATATTAAGACTGTTGCAGGCGTTGTATTACTGGTTCAGTGCTGTGTGCTCTTTGAACTGATCGATGAAAAAGGCGGATCTGTCGGAAAGGCAATTGCGGTCAGACTGGTGCCGGCAATCGGTAAAGTGGGTACATATGTTGTCGTGATCATTTTAATGGTGATCTGTGTAGTCCTTATCACAGAAAAGTCTATTCTAAAAGGAATGAAGATCGGCGGGGAAAAAGCGTATGACCGTGCCAGAGAGGACATGCAGAAGCGTAAAGAAGAAGCTGAGGAACGCAGGGCAAGACGGGAAGCTATGCGTGTTGATTATCAGGTAAGCGGCGTTTCCTTTAATTCGACAGTTGGAGGAAAAGAGAACGAGGCAGAAAAAGCAGAAGAAAAAGCCGGAAAAGAAGCAAAGGAAAGCACAGAAAAGAAAGCTACCAGACGCAGCCGGAAGGATATGAGCAGCGTGCTTGCCGGTGCAGAAGAAGCGGCTGCAAAGCACATTATGGAACAGACTGGGAAAATTGCACTGGATGATGTAGTGATCAATCGTGCGATGCCCCTTTCCGCTACAGAGCTGATCCCGGATCCGGAACCGGTTCCACTTGAGCCGGTGAAAGAAAAACTCCCGAAGTTCTTAAAAGGAGCGATGCAGGAAGCAGAAAAAAAGACGGAGTCCGGTAAAGATATACAGACAGATGTGGCTGAAGAAAATTTATCAGCGGGGCAGACAGAAGACGGAATAAAAAGACAGGTCTCCGGAAATTCAAAAGTTAAGGCAGATATCCCAAAAGAGGTAGCTGCTGTTGCAGATACGATTGCAAAAAGTGAGAAACCGGTCAGGGAATACCGCTTTCCACCTCTTAGTCTGTTGAAGCATGGAAGTAAAAACTCCGGAGATTCGGATGCGCATCTGCGGGAGACAGCAGCAAAGCTCCAGAAGACACTTCAAACCTTCGGTGTGAATGTTACAATCACTAATATCAGCTGCGGACCTTCTGTCACACGCTATGAGTTACAGCCTGAGATGGGGGTGAAAGTCAGCAAGATCGTAGGACTTGCGGATGACATCAAGCTGAACCTGGCGGCGGCTGATATCCGTATTGAGGCACCGATCCCGGGAAAAGCAGCGGTCGGCATTGAAGTTCCGAATAAGGAAAATACTGCAGTTATGCTGCGTGATCTTCTGGAATCAGATGAATTTAAGAAAAGTAGATCACGGATCGCATTTGCGACAGGTCGTGACATTTCAGGTAAAGTGGTGGTATCAGATATCGCAAAGATGCCGCATTTGCTTGTCGCAGGAGCTACCGGATCCGGTAAATCTGTCTGTATCAATACGATCATTATGAGTATTATCTACAAAGCAAAACCGGAGGATGTGAAGCTGATCATGGTAGATCCAAAGGTGGTGGAATTAAGTGTATATAATGGAATTCCACATCTGATGATCCCGGTTGTAACGGATCCGAAGAAGGCAGCAGGAGCTTTGAACTGGGCGGTTGCGGAAATGAACAGACGTTATCAGCTTTTTGCCGAGTATAATGTCCGTGATCTGAAAGGTTACAATGATAAAGTCGAGAACATTAAAGATATCGATGATCCGAATAAAGCACAGAAACTTCCACAGATTGTAATCATCGTAGACGAACTTGCAGACCTGATGATGGTTGCACCTGGAGAAGTAGAAGAGGCAATCTGCCGTCTGGCACAGCTTGCGCGTGCGGCAGGACTTCATCTGGTTCTTGCAACGCAGAGACCATCGGTTAATGTCATTACCGGTCTGATTAAGGCGAATATGCCATCAAGAATAGCATTTTCTGTATCATCCGGTGTGGATTCCCGTACCATCATTGATATGAATGGCGCGGAGAAGCTGCTTGGAAAAGGCGATATGTTGTTCTATCCGGCTGGCTATCAGAAGCCGGTACGTGTTCAGGGGGCTTTTGTTTCTGATAAAGAAGTCCAGGCAGTGGTTGATTTCCTGAAAGAGAACAGCGGAGGCGCAGCCTACAGTGAAGAAATCCAGAAGCAGGTGAATAGTAATCAGAATGTATCTGCGGGAGGAGCATCTTCCGAGGACGACAAAGATGTCTACTTTGTAGATGCAGGAAAGTTTATTATTGAAAAAGACAAAGCATCGATCGGAATGCTCCAACGGGTGTTTAAGATCGGGTTTAACCGTGCGGCGCGGATTATGGATCAGCTTGCCGAGGCGGGAGTCGTAGGAGAAGAAGAAGGTACCAAACCAAGAAAAGTACTGATGTCTATGGAACAGTTTGAGCAATACATAGAAGAATCAGTTTAAGAAACGCAGAAGAAAAAAGGGAGGATATAATTATGAAAACAGACATTCAGATCGCACAGGAGGCAGAGATGCTCCATATTCGCGAGGTTGCAGCAAAGGTTGGAATTGAAGAGGAAGACCTTGAGTTTTACGGCAAGTATAAGGCAAAATTATCGGATGAACTGATGGAAAGAGTAAAAGACAGACCAGATGGAAAGCTGGTACTTGTTACTGCAATCAATCCGACTCCGGCGGGAGAGGGGAAGACGACGATTACCGTTGGACTTGGAGAGGCAATGGCAAAGCTCGGCAAAAAAGCTCTGATCGCTCTGCGCGAGCCATCGCTCGGACCTTGCTTTGGAATTAAAGGCGGTGCTGCCGGCGGCGGTTATGCACAGGTTGTACCGATGGAAGATCTGAATCTTCATTTTACCGGAGATTTTCATGCGATCACATCGGCAAATAACCTGCTTGCAGCTCTTCTTGACAACCATATCCAGCAGGGAAATGCTCTTGGAATCGATCCGAGACAGGTTGTGTGGAAACGGTGTGTAGATATGAATGACCGTGTACTGCGTAATGTAGTAGTTGGTCTTGGAAATAAAATGGACGGAATGGTAAGAGAGGATCATTTTGTGATCACGGTTGCGTCCGAAATTATGGCAATTTTATGTTTGGCAGACGATCTGGAAGATCTGAAAAAACGTCTTGGCAGAATCATTGTTGCCTATACATTTTCCGGAGAACCGGTTACAGCTGACCAGCTTCATGCAACCGGTGCAATGACAGCACTGTTAAAGGATGCGATCAAGCCGAATATTATTCAGACTCTGGAACATACACCGGCACTGGTACACGGTGGCCCGTTCGCAAATATTGCACATGGCTGCAACAGTGTACGTGCAACCAAGATGGCACTTAAGCTGAGTGATATCACGATCACAGAAGCGGGATTCGGTGCGGATCTGGGTGCAGAGAAGTTTATGGATATCAAGTGCCGTATGGCGGGACTGAAACCGGACGCTGTAGTTCTGGTTGCAACGGTACGTGCATTAAAATACAATGGTGGCGTGCCAAAAGACGAACTGAACGAAGAAAATCTGGATGCTCTTGCAAAAGGAATTGTAAATCTTGAAAAGCATATTGAGAACCTGCAGAAATTCGGCGTTCCGGTTGTGGTTACCTTGAATTCATTTGTCAGTGATACTGAAGCAGAATACGAATTTATCCGTAAGTTCTGCGAAGACAGAGGCTGCGAATTTGCCCTTGCAGAAGTATGGGGCAAAGGCGGAGACGGCGGAAAAGAGCTGGCAGAGAAAGTATTACAGACTCTGGAGACAAAAGAAAGCCATTATCATCCGATTTACAGTGATGAGTTATCAATTGCAGAGAAGATCGAGACAATCTGCAAAGAGATTTACGGAGCAAAGAGTGTTGTATATGAACCTGCTGCAAAGAAACAGCTTGCACGAATTGAATCAATGGGCTTTGGCAAGTTCCCGGTATGTATGGCAAAGAACCAGTATTCTTTGTCCGATGATGCGAAGCTTCTTGGACGTCCGGAGAACTTTGATATCCATATCCGTGAAGTCTATGTAAATGCAGGAGCAGGATTTGTTGTTGCCCTTACCGGAGCAATCATGACCATGCCGGGTCTTCCAAAAGTACCTGCAGCAAATGGAATTGATGTAGAAGACGGTAAAATTACCGGATTGTTCTAAAAGAAGTATGATACCAGAAGGAGACGAAAGACAATGAAATGTATGCACTGTGGAGCAGATTTGCCTGAAGATCAGTTGATCTGTCCTAGCTGCGGCAGGGAAATACAGATCGTGCCTGATTATAACCCACTTGATGATATGCTGACTGCTCAGTTAAAAGGAGGCATTACACAGACAATGTCGCTTCATCTGGGTGAGCAGGAAAAGCAAGATGTCAGCTATTCTGGTGCGGCAAATCCGGTATATGAAAGACGGGAAAGTGTTGGAGGAGAGACCAGGTGTGTGGGAAATTCGGGAAGTGTTGGTCGTCGCCAGCAGGAAACTGTGACCAGGCGTGGAAGAGATGCGGTGGTCAGACGCAGTGATGTCAGACCGGCTACCGGACGTGTGGGTCAAAGAGAAGATGCGCGGGAACAGACGAGAAGAGCGTATGAAGAAGAACGCAGATTGCGGCGTATGCGGGCAGAAAAGAGAAAAGAGCGCGCCAGAAAAAAACGCCGGAAAATGCTGCTTATGCTATTGGCGGGGTGTATTGTTCTGGCAGGACTCATTTTCTTGTTTTATCAAAATTCATATACCGGAAAAGTAAAGAAAGGATACCGGCTTCTGGCAGCTTCCGAATATGAGAACGCACTCACTGTATTTGAAAAAGCAGCTTCTGGAAGTCCGAAGAAAGCAGAAGCTTATACAGGGATTTCAAAGGTTTATATTGCCAAGGATGATCTGGATCAGGCAGAAGAAGTTTTTACAGACGAGATTGCAAAGCAGTCCGGAAATGCAGAAATTTATCGTGCAGCGGTAGAATTTTATATTGATACCAAACAGGAAGAAAAGGTATCACCGCTTCTGAATGCATGTACCAGTGATACGGTTCTTGAAGCACTGAAGGATTATGTGTCAGGTGAACCGGAGTTTAGTCTGGATGAGACAGAGACATATGATGAAGTGCAGGCACTGGAACTGACCGGAAAAGGAAAAGCGATCTACTATACGACAGACGGTTCAGAGCCGACAACTTCAAGTACGAAATATACGGAACCGATCAAGATCGGTGAAGGTGAGACAACGGTGAAAGCAATTTCTGTTAATAAGAAAGGAATTCCAAGCCTGACAGAAAGTAAAACTTATAAAGTTGAGTTCCCGATTGCAGATGCGCCGGCGGTGACTCCATCGACCGGGCAGTATAACCATGTCCAATCAATCAGTGTAGTTGTACCGGATAAGTATACGGCATATTACACGACGGATGGATCAGATCCGGATCCGGAGAATAATTCTGCGACGCAGGAGTATACCGGGCCGATCGTAATGCCGGCGGGAAGTACGATTTTCAGCTTTGTTCTGCAGGATCAAAAAGGCAGATTAAGTGATGTCACAAGAAGAAATTATGAACTGAATATAGAGTAAAACCCGATTTTAAGAAGAGAGTATGCCGAGTCGTCTGCTTGTCAGAGCAGACTGGTAAAGCGTACTCTTTTTCGATTACTTTCATTTGTGGATAACTTGCGTAAATATGTGAAATATATCACAAATCAAATATTTTATGAATAGAGTGGGGATAATATGGCTTATTAAAAATGTATAATTGTATGGAAACAAATACAATTTATTTGTGATAAAATATTGCAAAAAGGATAGAATTGAGATACAATGTGATTGTCAAAAAGATAACATACTTTAAGGGCGAAGGAGTGTTTGAAATGAGCAGATTTACATTACCAAGAGATATCTACCATGGAAAAGGATGTCTTGAAGAACTGAAGAACCTGAAAGGAAAAAAAGCAATCCTGGTTGTCGGAGGAGGTTCCATGAAGCGTCAGGGATTCCTCGACAGAGCTGAGAACTATCTGAAAGAAGCAGGAATGGAAGTAAAGCTTTTTGAAGGTGTTGAGCCAGATCCATCTGTTGAGACCGTTATGAAAGGTGCAGCAGTTATGCAGGAGTTCCAGCCGGACTGGATCGTAGCTATGGGTGGCGGATCACCGATTGATGCTGCAAAAGCAATGTGGGCATTCTATGAATATCCGGATGTTACATTTGAAGATCTCTGTATTCCGTTCAACTTCCCGGAATTAAGAACAAAAGCAAAATTTGCTGCAATTCCGTCAACATCAGGAACAGCAACAGAAGTAACAGCATTCTCCGTTATTACCAACTATCAGACCGGAGTAAAATACCCACTTGCCGATTTTAATATTACACCGGACGTTGCAATTGTAGATCCGGATCTTGTCATGGGTCTCCCGGTAAAGCAGGTTGCTTACACAGGTATGGATGCACTGACACATGCGATCGAAGCTTATGTATCTACCTTGAACTGTCCATTTACAGATCCGCTTGCACTGCAGGCAATCGAGATGGTTCTGGATTACCTTCCGGCATCTTACAAATGTGATGTGATAGCAAGAGAGCAGATGCATTATGCACAGTGTCTTGCAGGAATGGCATTCTCCAATGCACTTCTTGGAATCGTACATTCTATGGCACATAAGACAGGTGCGGCATTTTCAACCGGACACATTCCGCACGGATGCGCAAATGCAATTTATCTTCCATATGTAATTAAGTATAATGCAAAAGATCCGGTCGCTGCAAAACGTTATGCAGAAATCGCACGCAGAATGGGACTTCCGGGTACATCTGAGAAAGCGCTGATCAACAGCCTGTGTGCAAAGATCGATGCATTTAATGTAGAACTGAATATTCCGAAGACACTGAAAGATTTCGGTATTGACGAAGCAGAATTCAAAGAAAAAATTGCAAAGATTTCAGAACTTGCAGTTGGTGATGCATGTACAGGATCCAACCCACGTCCGATCGATCCGGCAGCTATGGAAAAACTTTTCAACTGTACATATTATGGAACAGAAGTAGATTTTTAAAAAAGAGAATACAGTTCTTACAGAGACAGAC
>ENA-UOJV01000322-UOJV01000322.1-human-gut-metagenome-genome-assembly--contig:-C82-NODE-322-length-74519-cov-70.102519_pt1 | contig 74519 bp, 78 predicted proteins | sample MGYA00242356_ERZ723903 | MGnify/ENA metagenome assembly ERZ723903
ACATTTGTTAATTTTTAATTTTTGAATCAGAAAGCCAACTGCTGATTGGCATTATTAACATAAATATTCAACTCTTCTATATAAACTCCCATTCTACTATATTTACGAACAATAGTCTTTATATATCGAGCATTTACTGGATTATAAAAAGCTGCATTAGCTAATTTCAAAGTATTATCAAAACGCCCTTGATAAATCCATTCTTTTTTATCTTTACTCGTATAAATATCAGAACTCTCTATACAATATACTCCATAAGGTTTACTAACAAAATCGTAACAAATTCCTGTTATATTTTTATATTCTTTCTGCATATCTATAATGAAACCAGTATTTTCATCTAATGTAGAAATATTATAACCAATATTTGTTTGGTTATCATTATCAAAAACAGAAATTAAACTTCCATATATACTTGAATTTTCACATTCAAACTGCCATGCCGTTCTATCTTCTCCTAATAAAGTACCCTCAAGTTTTTCTGGAACGATATCATAAATATTGTCTTCATCTTTAGATACATTTACCTTTATATACAAGATAGACCTATTAGAGCTTATTACAGCATCGCCAAAGACCTGATCAAGTTTTATACCCACAAGATATTCACCTACAGATAAATCCAAAATAGCCTCATCCAAAACAGAAATTGAAATTACATTTTCTGATTTTGTTGCACCTGTAGGAATAATTGCTTCTCTATCTAATATTTCAACAGCTTCTTTAGGAAAAGCCTCATAATGAGTAGAATTTTGCAAATTATAATCATCAACTAAACTATTGTCTACAGATACAGAAACAGTTACATCTCCTGAAACAGGTAAAGTTGATGATATAGAAAAACTAACACTCTCCTTTACGACCTCTAATGGGTTCCATAATACAGATAATTGTACAGCTTTTGCTCCATTTACAGTATTATCCAATGGCTTTATAAACACCCTATTTTGCTCATCACCGACAAAATCATAGACATTATTCTCACACGAAATAAATGGCATAACAAGCAATGCCAATAATCCTATTAATAACTTTCTATTTTCCATAATTCTCAATAATATAAATTATTTTACAGCTGGATTCTGGCACTGAATACCAAGTCTAAAGTACTTATAAGGAGGCGTATTATTATAGTCCCGCTGCCCATAAAAAGCTCCGAATCCTCCTTTTTTACCCTGAGTAGGATTCCAGCGAGCCATTCCTTCTAATGAATACAATTGTCCTCCTAATATACTTTCAACATTTCCATCAACCTCTGTAAAAGGAGTACCACCCGTTGCATAATAGTCACCCATATTTTCTGTTACAATGTATCTTTCAGGCGGCAATCCATGAGCAGCAACTTGATTATATCGATTCTGTAAATCGGAAGCTCCATAACTTGAATAAGCCTGAGCTATAAAATAACTTAAATACTCATATCCTCCATCAATTGGCCAACCATCTACAATCAACAATTTACTTGAATCTTTTCCCTTCGGGCCAATATATTGGCCCAAATATTCTATCAGTTTTACAAAATTAGCTCCATGCAACCAACATCCACTGATTTCATAATCTAGATCTATCCCATCCAATTCATTATCATAAATAATACTTAAAAAATAATCACCTATAGCAGGAATTCTTTCTTCTTCCGGTAAAGCCATAAAATCCTTTGCCCAGTCATCATTCGTATTTGGGATAGTTACATAGGTAAAACGCATTCCCTTTACTCGCTGACAGAAGCGCATTTCCTCATAAACCAGCGGATAATCCTTCGGATTAGGAACTCCTCCCCACAAGCTACAGATATCCAAACTGTCCGGTAATCCCATAAAACGAATACCTAAACTATGGCTGGAAGTATAATCGGCAAACCACATAAATGAAATCTGGTGATCGGAAGCCTTATAGGCACGCAAGTTTTCATAATACTGGTCGCTATATGTATAATGTGTCTGAATTTCCAAATTCTCCACATCTGTACAAGAGAATAATGCCCCAGCTAATGCAAAAGCGGAACACAGCGTTTTTATTTTTGTTTTAAAAGTCATCATAACAATATAAATTTAGAAGTAATCATTTATTCTTTTTATCCCACCACAAGTGTGTACCTCCATTATCGTCACCACCTAATAAAGCTACCGCTGCCGTTACATTTGCGGCATTGTCACGATATTCAGTAGAAGGGAACGGTATACGGCGAACCTGCTCATTGGTATCAATTGTTCCACCACTGTTGTTTTTCACTACCGGGAATACTTTAGGATAACCGGTACGACGGAATTCAGACCATGCTTCTTGTCCGTCCGGATAAATGGCAATCCATTTTTGAGTAATGATACGTTCCAGATTTTCTTCGAATCCAGCCTCTTCATTCCATTTAATAGTTATTTTTCCTAATAAAGGACTACCTTCATCTACACTGTTACCACTATTAGCCGGATCATTGTAAGGTGCCGGTACACTTTCACCGTCTGCCAGATAAGCATCTGCACCTTGTACTCCCAAATATTCGAAAGAGGTACGTACCCCTTGTTCATACAACTCTTTAGCAGTGCCATTCATATTCCAGCCACGAAGCGCTCCTTCGGAACGAAGGAAATATACCTCGGCAGGGTTCATCCATACTAACTTGGTTTCAGCACTGATTGCAAGCTCTGAAAAGTCGTCTGTGGTATATTTATCACGGTTAATTTCAATTCCCGTACGTATACCTGTATAGTCACCATTTCCAGATATTGCAAAATAACTACTGATACGTGGGTCCTTATAACCGTTCAAATAAGAATCCATGGTAGCTCCCATACGGGTATCATCGAACTCTCCCGGACCAATCACAAACAACGGATGACGATAGCTGAAATCTGTGTGATGCAACAACGCTGCCACATCTGTAACACCGGTCATTACCCCGACAGAATGAGAGACAGCCTCTTCAGCCAACTTCTGAGAGCTCTTTCCATCGACTTCAAAGCCATCTACATAACAGGTACGCATGGCCATACGTAATTTCAAAGAATTGGCAAACTTAATCCAGCTTTCTACATTACCACTATACAAGAAATCGTATTTTTCAAGCACCTTTGTTGACTGGTCTTTGGAATGAACATCCGTCAGGACAGCAATTGCATTATCCAATTCCTTGAAAAATGATTTATAGATATCTTCCTGGCTATCATAAGGATTATACAACTCTCCATTTCCAAAACGAGTATAAGGTAATGGGCCATACATATCGGTAGTTCTCAACATGGCTAAAATCTTTACAACCGTAGCCACTGCAGCCACCTGAGGACGTTCTGCCGAATACTTATTGATTTCCTTCCAGGGATTCATCACTCCAACGAAAGCACGTTCGTAAGGAGTATCTCTCCAATTTACAGTCATATTGTAAGTCAGGAAGTTAGAGCCTCCAAACCAAATGTTATTGGCACCTGTATATCCGGCAAAAGCATCTCCCGCCAAATTGTTGATAATCTGATAAGTACTTGCTCCGATACCCGTACCATCGGCTGCCAACTGTTCCAATACAAATACATTTTTCAGCATCTGAACAAAGAAAGAACCTGTACGCAAGTCATCTCTGTCCATCATATCGTCTGTAGCTTCATGAGGATTGGTATTCCATTCATCAAACTTATCAGTACAACTATTCATACCTGTCAGAAGAGAAACTCCCATACAAGCGACAAGCATGTTCCTATAAATGTGTTTTTTATTTATCAGCATAATATTCAAGAATTAAGATTAACATTAGAACTTCAGATTTACAGAGAAACCTAAATTACGAAGGCTTGGCTGCATGAAGTAATCGATTCCCTGGAAATAGGTTCCTGTACTTGCAGTTGATTCCGGGTCGAAAGGAGCCTTGTTATAGAACATCAACAAGTTACGTCCGATAAAAGCAACATGTGCACCTTTAATCCAACTTACCCATTTATTGACTGGGATATCATAACCTATAGACAATTCAGCCAAACGGATATTGGTTGCATCGTATACATACATAGAACCAATACCTGATGTACCACCACCAATAGTCTGATAATAATCTTTTGCAGGGATTAACTGACCATTGACCAATGCACCACCACGATCACGGGCTTCGGCTGAAGCCTTAGAAACTCCATAGTAGTCGAGTTTAGCCTGAGTAGATGAAACTCCTACTCCGCCAAAACGACCGTTTACAAGGAATCCTAAAGAAATACCCTTCCATTCGAAATTGTTTCTCCAACCGATAGTATAATCCGGATTGGCATTACCTGCATATACAAAATTATCAGGATCGGCTGTCACTTTCTGAGAAATCAAGTCTACGATAATATATCCATGTTCATCAGTCTTCAATGTATTTACATAGATATCACCCATAGAATGTCCTTCTTTCAAGACCATACGATAACTGTCTGTTCCTCCCATGTTCATTTCATGCATTTCCACATATCCACCAGTAGGCAGTTGTTTTCTTGGGAGCAATTCCTTGATTGTATTGTCATTGATAGAATAAGTCACATTGGTATTCCATTTCACCGGACCTAAATCCTGGTCAAATCCTACGCTTAATTCAATACCTCTATTTTCTACACATCCGGCATTTACATAATAAGAAGTATAACCTGAACTAGACGGCAATGTCGGGTTAAACAACTGATTTGAAGTCAATGATTTATACAATGTCAAATCAAAATTCAACTTATTATTGAACAAGCGGGCATTGATACCTACTTCATATGATTTGGTAGATTCCGGCTTCAAATCCGGGTCAACCAAATAAGTAGTAGTCTGAGGATAACCGTTTTCAATCGGATAAGTAGAAATAGGAATATAACGCATCAACGCATTACCTACCTTACTGAAAGAGAAACGGGCTTTCAGGAAAGGAAGTATATCAGACTTGATAGGTAACATTTCTGTAAGGATAGCCGATACACCCACAGACGGATAGAAGAAACCTTTCTTCTGATATTTTGTACCACCCATTGTACTAGGCCAGTCATTACGCCCTGTCAAATCCAGATAAGCCATACTCTTATATCCCACCTGTGCTGTAGCAAAGACAGCTTGTGTCTGATCGTGATATCCATTCTGGGCAACACGCAAGCTGGAGAGATTCAGGTTAGAATAAGTAAATACGTTTGCTGTACTCTGTAACGGACCACCCATGCTTGAATAATCGTATTGAGTATCACGAATGCTGGCACCCAAAGTAGCTTTCAAAGAGAAATCACCGATATATTTATCTACATTCAACATTGCATCGGCATAAATCTGAGTAGTAGCAATTTCATCTTTATAATAAGCACCCATATCTGAGCCTGCAAACAAAGCCAAGGTAGAAGCATAATACTTCTTGGTTCTCACCTCTTCTGTACCATCGTAACGTACACGGCCTGAGATATTCATCCAATCGTTAATTTTGAAAGCCAAACTACCACCAAACATATAACGATTTTTCTTGTTATTAAACATATCTCGTTCGGTAATCCAATACGGGTTCTGCATCATCATACCCTGATCGCCATAAGGCCAATATTGTGTCTTAAAGTTACGAGATGCATCATAACGTTCGAAGGTCTGATATTTTCTCATATCATCACCACGAGGGAACAGATAAACAGGTACCAATGGATTAAAGTACTGACCTTGTGCCAACATGTTCTGTTCATTTACCCGCATATACATAAAGAACAAATCCATAGTCAGACGGTCATTCAACATACTGCTGGAGTTACGTAAAGTTACATTGTAACGATCCATGTCATTATTATGAATAATACCACGGGCATTTACTGCACCCAATGACAAATAGGTCTGATTGGTATCGGAACCGGTTAAGATACTGGCAGAATTACTTACATTATAACCTGTCTGGAAGAAATCCAACGGATCATAATCTGTAGGAGTAGCTAATTTACTTCCCCAACTGGTAAAATCTCCTGTTTCCGAGCCATAAGTATTCTGAAATTCAGGTGTTACAAACGGACTACTGAAAGTAGTACTATTTGAAATGTTTACTTCAGGAGCTCCTTTACGACCTTTCTTAGTCGTAATCATCACTACACCATTGGCAGCTTCACTACCATAAAGAGCAGCAGCTGCTGCACCGGTCAAGACAGACATACTTTCAATATCTTCCGGATTAAATGCTGCAATACCATCACCAGATTGTCCCATACCGGTATACATATCACCAGGCTGTGTAGACGACAAACTTGGTACAGGAATACCATCAATCACATACATGGCATTATTGTTTCCTGAGATTGATTTGGTACCACGCATTACCACTCTGGCTGCACCACCTGTACCTGTAGAAGCTGTATTAATTGTTACACCGGCAATCTTTCCGGACAACGCATTCATGAAGTTGGCATCCTTTACCTTGATTAATTCTTCAGCCTTTACTTCCTGTACATTATAAGTCAAAGCCTTTGTTTCTTTCTTGATACCCAATGCAGTGACTACGACTTCGTCCAGCACTTCAGTATCTTCTTTCATGGTTACAGACAATGTCTTACCCGCATCTGCGACCAATTGCAAATCTTTATAACCGATATAAGAGATTTCCAAAGGAGCGCCATCGGCTACATCCAGAACAAAATTTCCATCAAAATCAGTGATTGTTCCGTTTGTAGTACCTTTTTCCATGACAGTGGCACCGATAATAGGCTCTCCTTTTGCATCCACTACCCGTCCCTTTACTTTTTTGACTACACCTTTAGCTTTAGCTTTTACAGGAGTAACAATAATCTTATTGCCAGATGCCTGATAGGTCAAACCGTATTTTGCCAACTCACGGCTTAGCAGACTTTTCAGTTCTTCATTTTTAACATTTACAGTAATTCCCGTTTTGTTTTTAATCTCGGCATCCCGATAAGAAAAACGGTAAGAAGTTTGTTTTTCAATAGCACTAAATAACTCTTTTACAGATGCATTCTTTACATTGATACTTACCGTACCTGTTTGAGCCGATGCACCAACAAATGTTAACATACACAAAGATAATGCAAGAGGACGGAACATTCCCGACTTTTTATTACCTTTATGACCAAAATCAATCAATTGCTTTTTGATTTTCATAATTAGAATTTTAAATTAAGGTTTTTGGTTTCATAGACTATGCGCCAACATAGTTTTTGTGGAACTTCTTCCCACTGAACTCCGATTGAGTTGCCGCTCATATCGGAGTTTGTTGTTTTTTTATGTTTTCATAGATTCAGGAAATAATTTTAAAAGGTTAATCAATATTTAAATAAACTGTATTGTCTTCCAAGTGATACTTAAATCCATAATGAATCTGAAGTACCCGTAAAATAGTCTCCAGGTTTTCTTCCTCAAAAGTACCTGTATATACATCCTCGAACAACTCTTGAGTTCCTCCCCTAAACACAACTCCAAACTTACGCTCCAAGCAAGAGAATACTTCTTTCAGCTTATCATGACGAAAGGCCAGTTCATTACTCAACCAAGCTGTTTCAAGCCGATTGGATGTACGAGTCAAATCTAACTTTCCAGTTGCTTTATAATAAGTTACTTTCTCATTGGGACGAACATCTACAATCCGGTTCACATTATTAAACGGAGAAACCTGCACATGTCCTTCTACCAAAGACATTTCCACAAAATCCTTATTCGCGTATGCAAAGACATTAAAAGAAGTTCCTAACACAGCAATATCCATTACCTCAGTAGTAACTACAAAACGTTTGGCCTCATCTCGCTTCACTTCAAAATAGCCTTCTCCCGAGAGCGAGACTCTGCGATCTTTCTGACCAAAATCCTGTCGGTAAGACAATGTGGATTTTGCATTCAAACGGACTTTCGTTCCATCTGGAAGAGTTACTGCCGAAATACCACTTTCTCCGGCGTCAATGGTTATCTGCCGTTCGGCCAACTGATATACAACACGGCTCTCTGTATAGAATTTAACTGCCAGTCCTCCCATTATCAATACCAGCAATGAAGCTGCTATCTGCAACCAGTATCGTTTAAGACGAATGCCAATAGAGTGTTCTTCCGAAATATGAAGTTGAGGTTTTATACCTTTATTATAAAGCAAATCTATTTTATCCTCTGCCAATTCTTCGTATTCCTCAAAAGTCTCCCAATGTTCCTCGAGCATTTTATGCAATTCAAAATCTGAAGTTGCCTTCATTGCTTTTGACAATCGAGCATATTCTTCTGAGGAAATGTTTCCTTCATGGAATTTCCTTAAAAGTTCGTCGAACCCATTAATATGTGAAGATGGTATAGCCATATATTACTTACATTTTGTATGTATTTTGTAAGTAATATCCCTTAAAGTAAGATTTATAACATCTGTTTTTATCTGTTATAAAACATAAATAATAGAAAAATGAAAGAAAAATCAGTCAACTCTTTGCGAATTACTTTCAAAGCAGCCGAGAGTTGATTGCGCACTACTTGATCTGTAATGGAAAACTTTTCTGCAATAGCAGCTATTGATAAACTCTGCTCTTTATTCAGTTCAAAGATTTCGCGCTGACGGGGAGTCAGTTTCATCTTTGCCTGTTGCAATGATTTCTCAAATTGATCAAATTCTATAGCCTTTGCAGTAATCTCTTCCGATGTATGCAGTTGAGTGACATAAGATATATACTCTCCTACCAATGGATTCTGCAATTGTCTACGCAATTCCTTCAAAAGCAAATGATAGGAAATGGTAAAAAGATAAGATTTAAAAGATAGCTCAGGATTCAACTCTGCACGATGCGTCCAAATACGAAGAAAAGTCTCTTGTACAATATCGTCGGTTATGCTTTCCGATTTGACATACCCATATACAAAACGATATAGTTTGCTCACCCATAACTTATAAAGCTGGTTGTAGCAAGGCTCTGAACCAGACTTTAAAGCCTCTACCAAGGCTTTTTCATCTGGAAGTATCGTATTTTCCACAAATTTTGATTTTCTGTCTTCAGACACCATAGCTACAATTCTTACAATGGCAATAACCTGCTGGCCAAATATAAAGTTAAAAAGGTATATAAACAATCCAGGTGCATACTACTGATATATAACATATTAAGATTTACAATCTTCTTAAAGTATAATCAGACTATACACAATTAATATGCAATATTCGTAAAATAACCTGACATGTGCAAACAAATAGCAAGAAACTTAAACAAAGAATATAGCCAATGGAACAAGTATCATCAGTTATTGATACAAGTATCATCGACCATCGATACAAGTATCATCAGCTATCGATACAAGTATCACCGGCCATCGATACAAGTATCGTTTATAGTTGATACAAGTAACCGGTGTCTGCAATCATAATTTCCCTATTATACGTTTGTATAAGAATAGCCTTCATACCTCCAACATCCTGATTACAGGAACTTTGTACAGGGAATTGAGCCTTTTATCTTTCAATCCTCCTTTCATCGCAACAGTCAGTTTTACTGAAAGCATATCATCCCGCATCTGTTTATTTATCGTACCGGTCTCGACAACTCTTCCAAAGTCTTGCCTTCGTAGTCGCAAATGGCCTGTTTGTAATCCAAGGGTAGTTCTACCGGCTCCTTGGTTGCTACATCATAGCCTACCAGTACGGTACGGCACTGGCATTTCAGCACTCCACTGGCCTTGTTTACCGCCCGCTGCAGCAAAGTCATACTTTTATGTCCCAAATGAATGACGGTGGTCTCGATAACCAGTTCATCGGAAAAGAAGACCGGAGCCAGAAAATCGGCATTGATATTAGCTACCACTACCCCCAGTTTCTTCCATATTTCCTTACAGCCAAACACCTCGTGCAAATAAGAGGTCTTCGCCAAATCGTACAAAGAAAAATAGGCGTTGTTGTTCATATGCCCATAAAAGTCGACATCGCTAAACCGAATCTGTACCGGTATTACGTGCTTAAATTTTATTTCATCCATCATTGTCATCCTTAATTAATCACAGTCAAATATAGCTCTTTTTCCGAAAAAGGGAACGAAGGTGGAAGATAATTTCTTACTTTTGCCGGGCCGAAACAAACAAATTATCAAAACAAACCGCATATATGGAAACAAAATTCAGCAAAGAAACACTCTGCGTACAAGCAGGATGGACTCCCAAGAAAGGAGAGCCCCGTGTATTGCCAATCTATCAGAGTACCACATTCAAGTACGATACCAGCGAGCAGATGGCGCGCCTCTTCGACCTCGAAGACAGCGGCTACTTCTATACTCGCCTGCAGAATCCTACCAACGATGCTGTAGCATCTAAGATTGCAGCACTGGAAGGAGGAGTAGCAGCTATGCTTACCTCTTCCGGACAAGCCGCCAATTTCTATGCAGTATTCAATATCTGTGAGGCCGGCGATCATTTTGTCTGCTCGTCTACTATCTACGGAGGTACTTTCAACCTCTTTGCCGTAACCATGAAAAAGCTGGGTATCACCTGTACTTTCGTGGATGCCGATGCTCCGGAAGAAGAAATTGAAAAAGCATTCCAGCCGAATACCAAATGTCTGTTCGGTGAGACTATCTCTAACCCCAGCATCAACGTATTGGATATCGAGAAGTTTGCCCGCATCGCCCACAAGCATGGAGTGCCTCTGATTGTGGATAATACCTTTGCGACTCCTATCAACTGCCGTCCGTTTGAATGGGGAGCTGATATTGTAACCCACTCTACGACCAAATATATGGACGGACATGCCACTTGTGTAGGAGGAGCTATTGTAGACAGCGGAAACTTCGACTGGGATGCACAGGGAGATAAGTTCCCCGGACTGACCCAACCCGATGAATCTTACCACGGACTGACTTACACCAAGACCTTCGGCAAAATGGCTTACATCACTAAGGCTACTGCACAGTTGATGAGAGACCTTGGCTCTATCCAGTCGCCCGAAAACGCGTTCCTGTTGAACCTGGGACTGGAAACTCTCCATCTGCGTGTACCCCGCCATTGTGAAAATGCACAGAAGGTAGCCGAATGGCTGGAAGCAAATCCGAAAGTAAAATGGGTAAACTATTGTGGATTGAAGAGCAGCAAGTATTATGAACTGGCACAGAAGTATATGCCGAACGGTTCTTGCGGTGTTATCGCCTTCGGATTGAACGGTAGCCGCGAAGATGCCATCAAGTTTATGGATAGCCTGAAACTGGCTTGCATCGTCACTCATGTGGCCGACGCACGCACTTGTGTACTTCATCCGGCCAGCCATACACACCGCCAGCTGACCGACGAACAGTTGATAGAAGCCGGAGTAGCTCCCGACCTGATTCGCCTGTCGGTAGGTATCGAAAATGCAAACGATATCATTGCCGACCTGGAACAGGCAATGCAGAATATCTGATTCCATCTGAAGTAATCGAAAGTCTCAAAATAGAAGGACAAGGCAAGCACGCTCTGTTTTTCTATTTTGAGACTTTTTTATTCTGATTATTCTCCAATGATTTCCTATAAAAGCCATCTTTCCAACTGACTTTTTAAGTCCGAACACAAAGCGCTGCTAACTATCCGATGGAAACTTAATGAACTTTGTGGCATCTCCATATCACTGATATCTCCCTTTATAAGAATCTCTCTTCCTAAACTGACAAATGTAATTCTCCAAAATTCTCCCAAAGGAGCAAATATGACTTCATTTACCTTTCCTTCTATCAACTGTCCCAACTCTTCTCTAAAACAATGGAATTCCTCCCACCACATAGAAGTATCCGTTACAACATGAAAGAATGCATCTTTTATATTCAGCCTAAAACATACATAATCATGAAGGACTACCCGATCCAATAATGATAAATGAAACGAAAAAGACTCTTCCGGCTGTACCGTAGTATAATCCGACTGTACCACAGAGGTCTGCGACATGATACGGATTTCCGCGCATAAATCGGGGAGAAATGTTTGGTCGAAATAAGTACAAAAAGTTAATTCATCCTCCGTTGGATACCTGTTCTTTACATGAGCACACAAAGCAATATGTCCGCACAGTTCTTTTTGCAAAAAGACAGATAATTTTTCATTGCAAGAATGAAGAACTATTTTATTACATTGTCCTCTATAAATATCTTCAAGCTGTTCTATAAAACGAACAAGTTGCCCTGTCTCTACCCTACAAATCGTACGTGCATTATAAATAGTAGTATCGAATAAGGCATAGAACTGAATTGTATGGTTTTCTTCACCCTCTATCCTGCAGGCATCACTCCATATCATCTTAGGATTACGATTCCAGTCATAAAAAATCACTTGCTCCATATACTTTTATAATTTCTGTACATACAAATGTACCTTATCCGCCTGTTCAATCATCTGTTGTTCTATCTCTATTTTATCGGATAAACAAAAGATACAACTATCATACACTACCGCCAAAGGAGCTTTATCTTCACTATCCGAAGAAGGAAAGATTACAAAATGAATTAAAAAAGAGGGTAAATCGCTACATCGTATCCAATCGATATAAACAGGCAAGTCGGCTTTGCCTATCCGAAAACAATAGCTAAAATCGTCCTGTTCAGAAGTAAACTTTTCCTGCAATCTGAACTGTTTCATGGACTGAAAAGCACTGCAATCCTCCAGTTCCCAACTGTCTATAGCTAATACTGCCCCATCAGGTAATTGAGAAAATATCTTAATCAACAGTTCCTGATTCAAAGGAATATACAAATTCTGAAACAAAAGATTAGCCTCCTCACATTGCTTGAGAAAAGTCTCATCTACCCAAAATCTGTCTGATATACAAAATAAACCTTTATAGAAAGCTGCCAAAATCTCACAATTTTCTTTCTGCTCGATAAAAAGTATAGAATCTGGCAAAAACTCTATCAAATCTGTTTCTTTTAACAAGTCTATATAAACAGATATTTCTGTATGATGAATCTGGAAATAAAGAGCATCTTCTCCTATATCTGGCTTTCTTTGTGGCATAATCTCAAAATGCTGAAGTACTGTATATGCCCCGCTGGTTACAACTTTTTTATCTGGTATTGCCCAAATCGCTCTATCTTGTAACTGAACAAGAAGCCTGATAAATGCTTCTGTTACCCATAATCTGTTCACTTCTTCCATTTGATAAATATTGATTAAGAACAAGTAGAATAAAGATTATCATAAACACAATAAAAGAAATAGATACTTCATCATACTACTTTCTATTATTCCATTCCTAATAATTGCTTCAACCACTTTACACCCTTACGAAACGGAGATGTTTTTTTCTCCTCTAAACCAGAAGATGCCAACAATTGCAGGTCAGAGTCCGTTTTTTGTTTCCATTGTATTTTTTCCAATTCTCCATCATCAAAACCAATAGTTACAACCCTCTCTCCTATTCGGAATATACTTTCCGAATGGGCGTTTCCGATATACTCAGTTACAATCTCTTTTACTGATATTTGAAAGTCTTCCCATGTCATCTCCACACATTCTTCCGAAGAAAACTCTATATATTTTTCTTTTGGCTCAAAATCGACATTACAAGCCCAATCATCATCAGTTGCATCGTACTGTTTAGAACCAGTCAGATACACACAATACCCTTTGTCCTGTTCGAACAAGCCAAAATTGAATGCGACAATCTCATTAGGAACAGTTTCCCTCTTTTCAATCCGACACAGCCAGTTGATAATAGTTTCTTTCATTTGATTCAAAACGTCACCGACTAGAAAATTAGCACTATGTTACCAAATTCTAAAGTTAAAGAGATTTATTGTATGACTGATAATTTTTGCAAGGAATTTTCGTTGCAGCAGGAAAATACATAATGAAGATAAAAAGACCAGGCACCACTCATTCAGCAACTTTCTATTTGTCAATTTTATCACGTTATTTACAAAATGTCAATTCAGAAGCCTCTACACAGCGTTATTTGAGTGCCGGTACAGAAGTCGTGGAAAATCCGGCTGTTTTTCGACAGTTATAAAATACAGAAAGACAGACATTCCCTTCTTTATTTGTTTAAACGACATAAAGAATAGTCTACGACATACACCGGAATCGAAGAATCAAGAAATCAGCTGCCTTTTATCATTTCAAAAAATGTAGAAAATATGCTTCGAAAAAGCATCAAAAATCCCCCGAAAACAGGTAAAAACAAACAAAAGGAAGCATCAGTCAACGCGACTAATCGCGTAAGGCAACGATTCGAGTACCGTCAGCCCTCGTTTCAAGTATCGTTACCGCTTGATAAAGGTCGTATTTTCCTCCGAAAAAGACTTCATAAACCTGTCCTATAACATGTTTTAAGGAGGTTTTATAGTTCTAAAAAGGGATTTTTACCACCGTGAGCGAACTTTTTATTCAAAATACGAGTTATCGAAAAACGGTTTTTTCTCATTTTTTTACGTAAAAAAAGGTCAATATTCCTATCAATATGACAATCGGCTAAAAACAAGCAAGTGGTTGCCGCCACACGTACGCCAACCACTTGCTATCACTCTAATTAAGGTTTGTCAATGACAGGCAATCAGCCCTTTTCTGATCTTTATTCCGGAACCACATTATTTAAGACAATACGCTCACCCGGAGCTGTCTTACGTTGTATGATAGTGCCATCGAAAGGAGAAACAAGCAACAAATCCTTTCCTTTTTCGGATTCAATCTCTACAGAAACTGTCTTTCCATCTTTTCTGACTGCACTTACCAGAAAAGCACCCTGTGCTCTCAGATTATAGAAGGATGCATTTTCCCAGCATTCAGGAATAGCCGGGAAGATACGCAAGGTATCGGTATGACTCTGTAACAGCATTTCCTGAATACCTGCCGCAAAAGCGAAATTGCCTTCCAATGTAAAAGGACGATACGTATAATCCGACTTTCCAGTTCCCGACTGATCGCCATTGACATGGAATGTATTAGGCAAGCAGAAACATTCCGCAAATGTACGAAGTGCTTTATACGCTCCTTCGCCATCAAAGGTACGAGCTTTCATGTTGGCAAACCAGGCATACGAATATCCAGTCCACCATTGTGGCCCATACTTCTCCAATGCTTCAAGAGTGGATTTAATGATTTCACGAGATTTACCCCCTTCTTCCCAGTTCAGCAGTCCCAAAGGATGAATGGCCATGGCATGAGAGAAATGACGATGCGACTCCTCATAAGGAAACCCTTTTGCGAAACTTAACGCTCCCTTACTGTCCAACGCATAATCGGGCAACTGGGCACGTATTGCGCTCCAATGTCTGGCTTCTTCTTTCAAATTCAGTTCATCGGCCATTTCTGCCGCAATTTTAAACAAGAAGGAAGTAAGAGACAAATCGTAATTCGTCATGTTCTTGAACCAGGCTCTCAACGAGTTGTCAAAAATCTCCGGACTGGAAGAATAAGCAAGCACCCGTTTTCCTTCTGCATTTATCTCTGTCTGATTTTCGAGGAATTGAGCTGCTTCTTTTACAAAAGGATATGCTCTTTCTCTCAAGAAATTATAGTCTGCTGAATATTTCCAATGCAAATAAAAATGCTGAGAAAGCCAGGCAGCCGTAGTCTGCGACATAGAATACTGAATCCATCCTCCCATTGCTTCTCCCGTCAGAGTACATACTCCGGGAATGGCAAGACCTTCTTTTTCAAAATATTGGCGGGTAAACTTCCGGTATACATCACGCTGCGCCCATAACGTATTAAGGTAACCACTCTCTTCTTTCAGATGGTTTCCCGCATAGGAAGGCCAGTAGCTCAACTGAGTATTCAAGTCGTGATGAAAATCGCCCTTCCAAGGCGGAAGTTTTCCATTGTCTGCCGTCCAGACAGCCTGTAAAGAAACTGGATATGAATATTCTCTTGCTACTGAACCGAATTTGTACATTTCATTATCATATTGCCGCTGTAGAAGAGTATCGGGAACAGAAACGGAAGATTGCTTCCAGTAAGTATTCCAAAAATCTAAATGTTCCTGATAATCACTGACAAGTCCTCGCTTGAAAGCTTCTTCTACTTCGGATATAGCCTTCTCGGGTGCAAGAGAGGAAGTCACGCTCCATACTCCGACACACTTTCCTGATACATTTTTCCATTTCACTACCACATCATAAGAAAAATCATTCCAACCTTTTTGATGGTATACGATCAGATCCTCTTTTTTCTCGACTGTACCCTGCTTATATCCCAACAAAGCCAGGTCTTGCCCAGTCACCGGATCCACGACTCCTACGTTTTCTTTTTCATATACAGGTGGAATAACGGTCGGTACAATAGGCTGTGGTACATTGTCGAACACAAACCATCCTATCGGACGATTGGCGTGAACAAACGTGTGCAAGGTTATCCCGTTTTTCCATGATACCTCGCATAAGGCATTATTCAGATAAAGATGTACGTTTTCCACTTCACCCAAAGAAGGGAATTCTACGGCAGCTCCCGGAATCTTAGAAGGAGCTGCATTGTTATCGTAAGGCCAGTCGAATTTTTTCTGTACCGGTAAATAGTTTCCCTCTTCAATGTGCTTCTTCACCCATGAAAATTTATAATTCTCACCGGAAAGGCTGTCGGTTGGTCTCAAATCCCAAAGGTCAATCCGGTCGAGTGAGAATCGTAATACAGAATCACGTTCCCAGACAAGACTACCCACAAAAGAATTTCCCAAAGGGATTCCTTCGTCCCACGAATGGGCCAAATCTTTAAATACCAAATCACTTGATAAAGGTTTCAACTGCCAATCATGTAGTTCCTTAGTACAACTGATTGAACCGACAAGAAACCCACACATTAAAAATCCTAACAAAATGTTTTTCACAGTCATTATGCTCTAATTATATTTTATACACAACCACCGTAAAAATACATAAAAATGAAGATACTGCACTATGTTATTCCATAAATATCCTACTGCTTTATAATTCCCTGTATATCGGACAGAGACAAACTTCCCTTCAGAATGACCACAGTCAGTTCCTTTTTTTCATCGCACAACAAGATATACTCTTTTGAATGTCCGGAAGTTTCCTTCAAATAAATTACTGTATGTTCTCCCTCATCATTTACTTTCATCAACTCCTCGTATCCATTTTTGGGGTTGATATATTTCAACTCCTGACGAATCAGGGGAACGACTTCCTGCTTTTCGCAAGAAAGAATCTGAATATTATCCAACTTGGAAGCCACACTTCCTATATCTATACCATCAGCCTGCACATTAGGCATCAGACGGAGCATGGATTTAGAGATATAGACAGAAGTAATATCTTCCCGATCTGCAAACTTCTTAAAGAAATCGTCTTGAGAAAAAGCATTGACAAACAAGCATAAGGTCAATACGACAAATATATAGAAACGTTTCATTTTTCTTGATTATTAAAGTTATTAACATGTTTTTCTACCACTTTCTTTACCTTAACGGTAGCCTCTTCGGCCTTTTCCATTTGAGCCAATCCCTTATTCAAACTATGTGAGAACAGGAGCAGAGCTTTCTGAGCCTCGGCATAAGCTTCTTCGGGAGAAGCGCACGTATCTTCTGAAAGAGGACGAAGCTGAGAATGGTGATACAAATAAGTTCCTACAGAAAAGACAAGAAATAAACCTGCCGCAATACCGGCACAGCGACGCAAGAGAATACGGTGTGTCATTTTCTTATGACGTTCTGCACGGATCTGCTCTTTCTGTTCCCAACCATCGATACAAGAAGCAATACGTGATTCCAATCCGGAAGGTATTTCCGGAGTTTTTTGCAAAGAAGACAGGGATAGAAACAGTTTTTTATCAGCAGATAATTCCTGCGGTACATCTGTTTGAGAGAAAAACTTATACAGTCGTTTTTCTTCTGCCGTATTTGTTTTCCCTTCGTAGTATGCATTCAACAAATTCTTTATTTCATCCAACTCGTTCATAAGCTCTGATTTTGCTAAATTGTTCACGTAATTTTTTTCTGGCCCGTGATAAGAGAACCCGTATGTTAGCTGCAGTAAATCCGGTGGCCTGTTCTATTTCTTCCATAGAACACTCATTCACATCGCGTAAGAGAAGAACCTTCTTCTGGGGAGGAGGTAAATGTGCAATCAACTGCTGAAGACATTCAGCCTCGTCCTTAATCTCCAACGGTGTAGTGGAAGAGGGAGCTTGTATCGCTATCTGCAAGTCTTCGGGAGGGGAGCTCGCCCACATCTCTTCGTGATTTCTCCGAAGAAAATCGAAGCAAACATTTTTGAGCAAGGTCATCACGTATGCTTCTGTATTTTCTATTTCCGGCAGTTCGTCGCGTTTTTTCCATAATTTCAAATACGTTTCCTGTACCATATCTTCGGCATTCTCCCGACTTCCCGTATAACGGAAGGCCAGACGGTACATCTTGTCATGAAAAGGAAGATAACGCTGCTTAAAGTTTTCAGCGTTCATGAGAGGAGTCTTCTTTTATCTGTTGATCTATTATTTTATCGATATCTTTCTGACGGATTTTTCCGGTCAAAGCAACCAAAGTACAATCATTCTTTCCGGCACAAAGAATAATCATCTCCCGAATGACATCCTTCTCCTGTTTTACAAAGATACGTACCAACTCTCCTTCATCTTTCACACGCATCATTTCTTCATATCCTTTGGTATTAATCTTATCTATCCTTTGATTGAAGCGCTGTTTGGTTTCCGAAGAACATTCTTCCAAATCAAGGACTCTGACAGAATGAATACGTTGTAAGAAATCTCCTCCTTCATCGGCCGGAGTAAACATACGGGCCATCTTCATCATTATAGGAGATACAGATACGTAATCGGCATGTTGCTCTTTTCTGAACTCATCAAACAAGTCGGAAAAATCTTTGGCTTGTCCTACTGCCAAAGTCAACATTATCATTATACAGGTTATAGTTAATCTTTTCATCATACATTCTTTTAAAGATTCATATTCGGGTTATCCGAAAGCGCTTTCATTGATATAGACGATAGGAATGAAAGTTTCGTTACAAAGAAAATCATATTTTTTTTGCAGAGGAAATCTTTTCTTATCTTTACCACACAAACACAATCTATCAAACACTTATAAACATGATGAAAAGTATAACTCAATGGTACGAGACACGAATCAGTGTGTCCGAAAATGAACTTAAACGTGTCAAACAACGTATTTTCCGCATCAGTATGCTGAGAGTTGCATTATTCTTGGCCGGAATTATAGGTATCATCTTCTTTTTTCATTCCGATAGCTGGAAACTGATACTTTGTGCGGGATGCACTTTCCTTCCTTTTTTTGTTCTTGTAAAAGTACATAACCGGCTCTTTTACCGTAAGGAGTGGCTGGAATTGCGGCTTCGAATTAACCGGGAAGAGTTACAAGCACTCGCAGGCGACCAAAGTGCGTTTGAGGAAGGAAATGAATTTATTGATCCAGAGCATCCGTATTCATTTGACCTTGATTTGTTTGGACGTCACTCTTTGTTTCAGGCACTGAACCGCACATGTACCCATTTTGGTTCGACAACATTGGCTGGATGGTTGAAAATTCATCTCTGTGAGAAAAAGGAAATAGAGGAACGCCAACAGGCTGTCCAGGACATGGCTTCCAGACCGGAATTCAGAGAGGAGTTCCGCATTACGGGACTGATGAATCAGGGAAAGGCTTCAGACGGAGAGGATATCAGGCAATGGAGTCAGAATACTTCATCATTTAGTCATGCTCTTTGGGTAAAGTTACTCATCTGGGGGGTGCCTTCCATAAACTTACTTTTACTGATAGCCGGAGTAGTGGGAGTGATTTCATTGAGCTGGCTCGGGGTATCTTTCATGTTATTTGTCATTATCAGTTTCGGAGTAATCAGAAAGGCCACTGCTATTCAAGAATTGTATGGACAAAAACTGAATATATTGAACGGATATGCCAAGCTGATTGCGCTTGCCAAACGTCAGGAATGGCATGCTGAGGAACTTCAGTATTTGATGAGAGAACTCGATATCGATGGAGAGTCTCCGGATAAGGTACTGATGAAACTATCGAAAGAACTGGATCGCCTCGATTTACGAAACAATCAGTTGCTTTATGTGCTGCTGGAAGGGGGAATGTTCTTCCAGTTGCACCAGATTGTACGGATAGAAAAATGGAAGGAACGATACGGACAGTATGTTGTAGGATGGTTGGAAGCAGTTGGCCAATTGGATGCGCTATGTTCACTCGGTACTTTTGCGTATAATCATCCGAACTATTCATGGCCGGAAATATCGGATAAGCCTTTCTGCTTTATGGCCTGTGGAATGGGACATCCGCTGATGTCGCCTGCGCAATGTGTAAAGAATGATGTGCAGATTCCTTCACGTCCTTATTTCCTTATCATCACTGGAGCCAATATGGCAGGAAAAAGTACATACCTGCGCACTATCGGAGTAAATTATCTGTTGGCTTGCATGGGCTGCCCGGTTTGTTGTGAAAGCTTAATGCTTTATCCAGCCCGTCTTGTAACAAGCTTACGTACATCCGACTCTCTTTCTGACAATGAATCGTATTTCTTCGCTGAACTGAAACGCCTGAAACGTATCATTGACTGGTTGAATGAAGGGCAGCAACTGTTCATCATCTTGGATGAAATCTTAAAAGGAACAAACTCCGTGGATAAGCAAAAAGGATCGTTCGACTTGATTAAACAGTTTATGAATTTACAGGCAAATGGTATTATTGCTACGCATGACTTATTATTAGGTAAGCTGGCAAATCAATTTCCTCAGAAAATTCAGAATTACTGTTTTGAAGCGGATATTATAGATAATGAACTACATTTCTCTTACAAGTTGCGCGAAGGAGTTGCACAGAATATGAATGCTTGTTTCTTGATGAAGAAAATGGGTATTACAATTCAGGAGTAAGGCTGTTTTTCTGATAACCCGATTATCAGGAAATCTTATCATTCAGTCATCATTAAGATAAAGCCTTCGTCTGACAGTTATAATTCTTTCACGACGAAGGCTGTATTTTATCTCATAAAAAGACACTTTCTCGAAAAAGATCCTATCAATAGTCATCGATTATAATAGAAATAATCAAAGGAATCTGATGCATTTCCTCAAGGTAACTTTCCAAACGATGTATTATCATAAGCAATCTAGGCTTGCATCTTTTCTGTTATGCGTTTTTAAGCAAAGAATACAGGAATTCTACCTTCGGAATAAGCAATAAAAAAACCGAAGCCCAAATGAACTTCGGTTTTCTTGTGTATATAGCGTTTACAGAATTATTCAGCTTTAGGGGCTTCCTCTGTAGTAGCTTCTGCAGTTGCTTCAGCAGCAGGTGCTTCAGTTGCAGTTGATTTTTTAGAACGACGAGTACGAGTAGCTTTCTTAGCAGCTGTCTTAGCCATGTTCTCATTGTAGTCTACCAATTCGATGAAACACATTTCTGCGTTGTCACCCAAACGATGACCAGTCTTGATGATACGAGTATAACCACCCGGACGATCTGCAACCTTTACAGAGATTTCTTTGAACAGTTCAGTTACAGCAAACTTATCTTGCAAGTTGCTAAATACAACACGACGTGAGTTAGTTGTGTCTTCTTTAGACTTTGTAATCAGAGGCTCAACGAACTTTTTCAAAGCTTTAGCCTTCGCAACAGTCGTAGTGATTCTTTTGTGCTTGATCAAAGAACATGCCATGTTTGACAACATTGCGTTTCTGTGAGAAGCAGTACGACCTAAATGGTTGAATTTTTTATTATGTCTCATTTTTTATTCTTTATCTAATTTATACTTAGAAATATCTGTTCCAAACGAAAGATTCAGACTCTCGAGCAAATCATCAAGCTCAGTGAGCGATTTCTTACCGAAGTTACGGAACTTCAACAGATCTGTCTTATTAAACTGTACCAAGTCTCCCAATGTTTCTACATCTGCAGCCTTCAAACAGTTCAAAGCACGAACTGACAAGTCCATATCAACCAATTTGGTCTTCAGCAACTGACGCATGTGCAATACTTCTTCATCGAATTCTTCATTTCCGTCAGAATCTGATGTTTCAAGAGTAATCTTTTCATCAGAGAACAACATGAAGTGATAAATCAATATTTTAGCAGCTTCTTTCAGTGCTTCCTTCGGGTGAATGGAACCATCCGTTGTAATTTCCAGAACCAACTTTTCATAGTCAGTCTTCTGTTCTACACGATAGTTTTCTACCGCATATTTTACATTACGAATCGGAGTGTAAATAGAATCGATAGGAATTACGTTCACATCGGTGCAGTATTCACGGTTTTCGTCAGCCGGAACATAACCACGTCCTTTGTTAATAGTAAGATCTATCTGCATAGTTGCTTTTGAATCTAAATGGCAAATAACCAATTCAGGATTTAACACTTCAAATCCGGTCAAATACTTACCAATATCACCTGCCTTAAATTCAGTAGAATTCTCAACGGTAATGCTTACCTTCTCATTTTCGAATTCCTCAACTATTTGCTTGAATCGAACTTGCTTCAGATTCAAGATAATGTTAGTTACATCTTCTTTAACTCCCGGAACTGTAGCGAATTCATGTTCAACACCTTCAATATGAATAGTATTGATTGCATAACCTTCCAGAGAAGAGAGAAGAATACGGCGTAAAGCATTACCTACGGTAATACCGAAACCGGGTTCAAGCGGACGGAATTCGAATTTTCCGAATTTAGAATCCGCTTCCAACATTAATACTTTATCAGGTTTTTGAAATGCTAATATCGCCATGAAATTAATTATTATTTAGAGTACAATTCAACGATCAAGTGTTCTTTAATGTTTTCAGGAATATCTGCTCTTTCAGGTCTGTGCAACAATTTACCTGTCTTAGAGTTTTCATCCCATTCCAACCAAGGATATTTGCTGTGATTGAAACCAGTCAATGAATTTGCAATAACTTCCAAAGACTTAGATCTTTCACGAACACCTACCAACTGACCTGGTTTTACTGCGTAAGAAGGAATATTAACAACCTTACCATCTACAGTAATGTGCTTGTGACCTACCAATTGGCGAGCTGCAGCACGAGTAGGAGCAATACCCAAACGGAACACAACGTTGTCCAAACGACATTCAAGGCTCTGCAACAAGATTTCACCGGTAATACCGTTCATACTTGCAGCCTTTTCAAACATATTACGGAACTGTTTTTCCAATACTCCGTAAGTATATTTTGCTTTCTGCTTTTCAGCCAACATGACACCGTATTCAGAAGTTTTTCTGCGACGGTTGTTACCATGCTGTCCAGGAGGATAGTTTTTCTTAGACAAAACTTTATCTGCTCCAAAGATTGCTTCACCGAATTTACGTGCAATTCTAGTTTTTGGTCCAGTATATCTAGCCATTTTCTTCTTTAAATTTAATTGTTACTAATGAACTCAATTTGTTGCAGCCGCGATCACAGAAAGGAATGTAATCCATTATTTAACAAAATCAAGTTACATCTAAATAGGTTATCTTTATTATACTCTTCTTCTTTTAGGAGGACGACAACCGTTGTGAGGCAATGGAGTTACGTCAATAATTTCAGTAACTTCAATTCCAGCTCCGTGTACAGTTCTGATTGCAGACTCACGTCCGTTACCAGGACCCTTAACATAAGCTTTCACCTTTCTCAGGCCAAGATCGTACGCTACTTTAGCGCAATCCTGGGCAGCCATCTGAGCTGCATAAGGAGTGTTCTTCTTAGAACCTCTAAATCCCATCTTACCTGCAGAAGACCATGAGATGATCTGGCCTTCGCTGTTTGCCAAAGAAACGATAATGTTGTTGAATGAAGAATGAACATGCAACTGTCCATTAGCATCCACTTTCACATTTCTTTTTTTAGCTGCGACTGTTTTTTTTGCCATATTAACAATTATTATTTAGTAGCTTTTTTCTTATTTGCAACTGTTTTCTTTCTTCCCTTACGTGTACGAGCATTATTCTTAGTGCTCTGACCTCTTACAGGCAGACCCAAACGGTGACGAACACCACGATAGCAACCAATATCCATTAATCGCTTAATGTTCAACTGGATTTCCGAACGAAGATCACCTTCTACTTTATATTCAGCACCAATGATTTCACGGATCTTAGCAGCCTGATCATCAGTCCAATCTTTAACTTTCAAATCACGGTCAACACCTGCTTTATCCAAAATTTTTGCTGAACTGCTGCGTCCAATACCATATACGTATGTCAACGCAATCTCACCTCTCTTATTCTGAGGCAAATCTACACCAACTATTCTTATAGCCATATACTAAATTATTTTTTTTGCAAAAATAATAAATTATCCTTGACGTTGTTTATACTTAGGATTTTTCTTGTTAATAACATACAAACGGCCATTGCGTCTAACGATCTTACATTCCGGTGTACGTTTCTTTAATGATGCTCTTACTTTCATATCTTATATTCTTTTATTTATATCTAAAAACGATTCTTCCTTTAGATAAGTCATAAGGAGACATCTCTACTCTAACTTTATCTCCAGGTAATATTTTAATGTAATGCATTCTCATTTTACCTGAAATATGAGCAGTTATTTCATGCCCATTTTCTAGTTCCACACGAAACATTGCATTAGACAATGCCTCGAGAATAACTCCATCTTGTTCTATTGCGGATTGCTTTGCCATATTAAATTGCCTTATCTCCTAAAACTTGTTCTATAAATTCAAACGATGATAAAATATCAGCCCGATCTAAACCAATTGCAACTGTATGTTCAAAATGTGCTGCCCATTTACGATCTCTTGTTCGTATCGTCCAATTATCATCCTCCATTACTATCTGCCTATTTCCTTGTGTAATCATAGGCTCAATAGCTATACACATTCCTTTTTTAAGAAGAGTTCCTGTACCCCTCTTCCCATAATTAGGAACTTGAGGTTCTTCATGCATCTGTTTACCAATACCATGTCCTACAAATTCACGGACTACTCCATATGAACGAGTTTCACAATATTGTTGAATAGCATAACCGATATCACCTAAACGTTTTCCATGAACAGCATTATCGATGCCTTTATATAAAGCCTCTTTTGTTGTTTTTAATAATGCTAAGATTTCTAGAGCTACTTCACCTACACAAAATGTATAAGCAGAATCACCACAGAAGCCGTTCATGTAGGTGCCACAATCTACAGAAATAATGTCACCCTCTTTTAAAGGAATATCATTGGGAATTCCATGAACGACTTGATCATTTACAGACGTACATAATGTACCAGGGAATGGGCTACCATAAGGATTAGGAAAACCTTTAAAAGTGGGAATTGCCCCATGATCCCTTATGAACTCTTCTGCAACTTTATCAAGTTGTTTTGTTGTTACACCCGGCTTTATCAGTTTAGCAACTTCTGCCAGAGTTTTCCCCACAAGGAGATTACTCTGGCGAAGAAGTTCTATTTCATCATCTGTCTTAAGAAATATCATTTTGTTTCTTAATAAGCTGCCACATTAGCAGAACGTCCTTTAATTCTTCCTGAGCTCAATAAACCGTCGTAATGACGCATCAACAAGTGACTTTCAACTTGTTGGAGAGTATCCAAAACGACTCCGACAAGAATCAATAAAGAAGTTCCACCAAAGAACTGTGCAAACTCAGCCTGAACTCCAAATAGGCCAGCAAAGGCAGGCAAAATAGCAACAATAGCCAAGAATATAGAACCAGGCAATGTTATACGAGACATGATTGTATCAATATAATCTGCAGTATTCTTACCAGGTTTTATACCAGGAATAAAGCCATTATTACGCTTCATGTCTTCTGCCATTTGAGTAGTATTAATCGTAATAGCTGTATAGAACCAGGTGAAAAGAATAATTAATATTGCAAATACCAGATTATATCCAAAGCTAGTATGATCTACAAACTCACGTGCAATACCACTGGTTGTAGCTACATTTGAGAAGCCAACAATTGTGATAGGAATAAACATGATTGCTTGCGCAAAAATAATAGGCATTACATTTGCTGCATTTACCTTTAAAGGAATGTATTGTCTAGCACCACCATATTGTTTATTTCCAACAATACGTTTTGCATATTGTACAGGAACTTTACGAACACCTTGTACCAAAAGAATGGCCGCTGCGATAACGAGTATCAACATTACGATTTCAACTAAGAACATAATGATACCGCCAGCTCCAGGTGATGCAAGGCGAGAAACAAACTCACCAGAAAAAGCTTGAGGAAGACGAGCAATGATACCAATCATAATTATCAATGAGATACCATTTCCGATTCCTTTATCTGTGATTCTCTCACCCAGCCACAAGATGAACATACTTCCTGCTGCCAAGACGATGGTAGAAGTAATAATAAAGAAAGTCCAATCTAATGAAGCATTAAGAGCTGAGCCAGCTTGCATTTTCAAGTTGATCAAATAAGAAGGAGCCTGGAATATCAAGATGAAGATTGTCAAAATACGAGTATATTGATTTATCTTCCGACGACCACTTTCTCCTTCACGCTGCAGTTTCTGGAAATACGGAACAGCAATGGCCAACAACTGAATCACGATGGATGCAGAGATATACGGCATAATTCCCAATGCAAAAATAGAAGCATTAGAAAAAGCTCCACCAGAGAACATGTTCAACAAAGCAAGAAGTCCTTCACTAGTTTGCTCATGCAACTTTGACAGCATATCGGGGTTAATACCTGGAAGAACCACATATGAACCAAATCTGTAGATTGCAATAAACAATATAGTAATGAGGATCCGCTGTCTCAGATCCTCAATATTCCATATGTTCTTTAATGTTTCAATAGATTTTCTCATTGAATCAGAGTTTTACTGCATTACCACCAACGGCTTCGATTGCAGCTACTGCACTCTTTGAGAAAGCATTAGCTTCCACATCAAGCTTAGTAGTTAAACTACCGTTACCAAGAACTTTCACTAACTGGCCAGAAGAAATAAAACCAGCTTCAATCAAGTCATTAACACCTACTTTAGACAGATTTTTAGCTTCAGCCAAGCTCTGAATAGTATCAAGGTTAATAGCTTTATATTCTACACGGTTAATATTCTTAAAACCAAATTTCGGAACACGACGCTGCAAAGGCATCTGACCTCCTTCGAAACCGATCTTCTTAGAATAACCAGATCTAGACTTTGCACCTTTATGTCCTCTTGTAGAAGTACCACCTAAACCAGAACCAGCACCACGGCCTACTCTTTTTCTAGTTTTGACAGAACCTTCTGCAGGACGTAAATTATTTAAATTCATATTGTAAAATCCTTTATTATTAACAATATAGTTACTTAACGATTGCAACAAGGTGTTTTACCTTTTCAATCATACCCAGAATTGAAGGAGTTTCTTCGTGTTCAACCACACGATTCAATTTACGAAGTCCCAGCGCATCCAAAGTTCTCTTCTGATCAGCAGGAGCACCAATTCTACTCTTTACTTGTTTAATCTTAATAGTTGACATGTCTATCCTCCTTATCCTCTAAATACTTTTTCCATACTTACACCTCTGTTTTGAGCTACCATGCGAGCATCTCTCATTTCACCCAAAGCCAAGATTGTAGCTTTCACCAGATTGTGAGGGTTTGATGAACCTTTAGACTTAGCCAAAACGTCAGTAACACCTACACTTTCCAATACGGCACGCATCGCACCACCAGCTACCACTCCTGTACCAGTTGAAGCAGGTTTAATGAAAACTTCTGCACCACCGAATTTTGCAGACTGTTCGTGAGGAACAGTACCTTTCAATACAGGAACACGAGTCAGGTTCTTCTTAGCTGCTTCTACACCTTTAGCGATTGCTGCAGTAACTTCACCAGCTTTACCAAGTCCCCAACCGATGATACCATCTTCGTTACCAACAACTACAATAGCAGAGAAGCTGAAAGTTCTACCACCCTTTGTAACTTTAGTAACGCGGTTGATTGCAACCAGTCTATCTTTTAATTCTATATCGTTAGTGATCTTAACTCTATTATTAACTGCCATAATTCATTAAAATTTAAGTCCACCGTTACGAGCAGCATCAGCTACTTCTTTTACTCTCCCATGATACAAGTAACCATTACGGTCGAATACGACAGTCGTAATACCAGCTTCCTGAGCTTTTTTAGCGATCAGTTCACCCACCTTAGCAGCCTGTTCTTTTTTAGGCATTGCTTCCATACCCAAAGAAGAAGCAGCAGCCAATGTTTTACCGCTCAAATCGTCGATAACCTGAACATAGATCTGCTTGTTACTTCTAAACACACTCATACGCGGACGTTCAGCGGTACCTGAAATCTTGTTGCGTACTCTATATTTGATCTTGATTCGTCTTTCTATTTTTGTTGTCATAATTGTACGATTTTATGTGAATTACTTAGCGCCAGCTGACTTACCAGACTTTCTACGAATTTCTTCACCAACAAACTTAATACCTTTTCCTTTATAAGGTTCAGGCTTACGGAAAGAACGTATTTTTGAACAAACTTGACCGAGCAGCTGTTTGTCACAAGATTCCAATATAATAAGAGGGTTCTTATTTCTTTCAGATTTAGTTTCAACTTTGATTTCTGGGGGCAACTGCAAAAAGATATTATGAGTATAACCCAAAGCGAAATCAATGATGTTACCATTGTTTGATGCACGGTAACCAACACCGACAAGTTCCAACTCTTTCTTGTAACCTTCAGAAACACCTACAACCATGTTATGAATCAAAGCACGATACAAACCATGGAATGCATGACGCTGCTTCAAGTTATCAAGCATAGCGTTTTCATTTTCTTTCAACACCACATGTCCGTCTGCAATCTCCACATCAATAGCAGGATTAACAAACTGACTCAACTCACCTTTCGGACCTTTAACGTTTACTACGTTATCCTTCAGAGTAACTGTTACTCCAGCAGGAATACTAACGGGCAATTTACCTATTCTTGACATAGTTTATCCTCCTACATTAATATACATAGCAAAGAACTTCACCACCGATTTTCAAAGCAGCAGCTTCTTTGTCTGTCATCACACCTTTGGAAGTAGATATAATTGCAATACCTAATCCATTAATAACTCTCGGCATGTCTTTGTAGCCAGTATACTTACGCATACCCGGAGTAGATACTCTTTCAAGTTTCTTGATAGCGTTAACTTTGTTAACTGCATCATACTTCAAAGCAACTTTGATAGTACCTTGAGGACCATCTTCTACAAACTTGTAGTTCAAAATGTAACCTTTGTCAAACAGGATCTTAGTAATTTCCTTTTTCAAGTTTGAAGCAGGCACTTCTACAACTCTGTGCTTAGCACTAATTGCATTTCTCAATCTAGTGAGATAATCTGCGATTGGATCTGTCATATAAATTAATTGTTAAATTAATCAGGACTACCCTGACAATATTTAATAATACAAATATTTACCAGCTTGCTTTTTTAACGCCTGGGATCAAACCGTTTGAAGCCATTTCACGGAATTGGATACGTGAAATACCAAACTGACGCATGTAACCTTTAGGACGACCAGTCAGTTTACAACGGTTGTGCAAACGGATCGGATTAGAATTCTTAGGAAGAGCCTGCAATTTCTGAGCAGCTTCAAAAGCTTCAGCAGGATCACCTGTGTTCACAATCTTCTTCAACGCAGCACGTTTCTCAGCATATTTGGCTACCAGTTTAGCTCTTCTTACTTCACGAGCCTTCATTGATTCTTTTGCCATATCTTATCAATCTTTTTTAGCGTTTTTAAACGGTAAACCGAATTCCTTCAACAAAGCATAACCTTCTTCGTCTGTCTGAGCAGAGGTTACAAAGGTAATATTCATTCCGAGAATTTTAGTAATACTATCGATATTAATTTCAGGGAAAATGATTTGTTCCTGAATACCTAAAGTATAGTTACCTCTTCCGTCCAATTTGCTTTCGATACCTTTGAAGTCACGGATACGTGGCAAAGCTACACGAACAAGCTTTTCAAGGAATTCATACATTCTTTCACGACGCAAAGTTACCATCACACCGATAGGCATTTTTTTACGCAACTTGAAGTTAGCGATATCTTTGCGAGAAACAGTTGCTACAGCTTTTTGACCTGTAATAGCTGTCAGCTCGTTAATAGCAACGTCGATAATCTTTTTATCAGCTACAGCCATACCCAAACCCTGATTGATAACAATCTTTTTAAGTCTAGGAATCTGCATAGATGAAGTATACTGGAACTGATTCTTCAATGCAGGCGCAATACGCTCTGCATATTCTTTCTTAAGGCTTGCAGTATTACTCATTGATTAAATCTCCTCTCCTGATTTTTTAGCATAACGAACAAATGTTCTTCCATCAGAACTTTCTCTTCTACCTACACGTGTCGGTTTACCAGTTTTAGGATCAACCGGGTTCAGGTTTGAGATGTGAATAGGAGCTTCCTGCTTCACAATACCACCCTGAGGATTCTTTGCGTTAGGTTTAGTGCTCTTAGATACCATATTGATACCTTCTACCACAGCGCGTCCTTCTTTAACAAGAACTTTCAACACGCGGCCAGTTTTACCCTTGTCTTCACCAGAGTTTACGTAAACTGTATCGCCTTTCTTAATATGTAATTTACTCATTACTTAAATCTTTTACAAAATTAAAGTACTTCAGGTGCAAGTGAAACCACTTTCATATTTGCGTTACGCAATTCTCTCGCTACAGGACCAAAGATACGACTTCCTCTAATTTCACCTGCGTTGTTCAACAAAACGCAAGCATTGTCATCAAAACGAATATAAGAACCGTCAGCACGACGAATTTCTTTCTTTGTACGTACGATCAAGGCCTTAGATACTGCACCTTTTTTAATATCACTTGAGGGGATAACACTCTTTATTGAAACTACAATAACATCCCCAACAGAGGCATAACGTCTCTTTGTACCGCCTAAAACGCGGATACAAAGAGCTTCTTTAGCACCACTGTTGTCACATACTGTAAGTCTGGATTCTGCTTGTATCATAATTACTTAGCTCTTTCGATAATTTCAATCAATCTCCATCTCTTAGTTTTGCTCAAAGGACGAGTTTCCATGATACGAACAGTATCGCCCATCTGGCATTCGTTCTTTTCGTCATGAGCATGGTACTTTTTCGTTTTAGAAACGAACTTACCATAAATAGGGTGTTTTTCCTTAAACTTAGCAGCAACAGTAATGGTCTTATCCATTTTATTGCTAATCACAACACCAGTTCTTTCTTTTCTTAAATTTCTAGCTTCCATGAGGACCATTATTATTTGTTAAGTTCTCTCTGACGCAATTCTGCTTTCATACGCGCAATAGTTCTGCGTAACTTCTTAATCTGTGCAGGATTTTCCAGCGGAGAGATCGAATGATTCAAAACCATTTGATTGTAATTGGCAACTTCAGTCTGAATTCTTTCTGCCAATTCGTTGGTAGCTATTTCTCTAATTTCTGCAATCTTCATATCCATTAAGCATTTTGACTTGCGTCGTAATCACGTCTAACAATAAACTTAGTAGTAACAGGAAGTTTCTGTGCTGCAAGACGCAGAGCTTCTTTTGCTACTTCGAAAGATACACCTTCAACTTCGATCAAAATACGACCCGGAGTTACAGGAGCTACGAAACCTTCCGGAGAACCTTTACCTTTACCCATACGTACATCGGCAGGCTTACGAGTAATAGGTTTATCCGGGAAAATGCGGATCCAAATCTGACCCTGACGCTGCATATATCTTGTTACAGCAATACGAGCAGCTTCAATCTGACGTCCAGTGATCCATCTTGTCTGCAATGACTTGATACCAAATGAACCAAAAGCCAGCTGATGACCTCTCTGGGCATTACCTTTTGCACTACCCTTCTGCTGTCTTCTGAATTTTGTCTTTTTCGGTTGTAACATAATTCCTAAAATTCAAATTCGTTAGCGATTGTTGTTTTTCTTTCTGCGGAAATTCTTTCCACCATTGTTACTATTTCCACCACGGTTGTTTTCTTTGCTCTGAGTAAAGTTAGGAGCCAACTCACGTTTTCCATAAACTTCACCACGGCAAATCCATACCTTAATACCCAGCAAACCAACTTTTGTCAAAGCTTCTGCGTGACAATAGTCGATATCAGCACGGAATGTATGCAGCGGAGTACGACCTTCTTTGTACATTTCAGAACGAGCCATTTCAGCGCCATTCAAACGTCCAGAGATCAACACTTTGATACCTTCAGCTCCCATGCGCATTGTGTTAGCAATAGCCATCTTGATAGCGCGACGGTAAGCGATTTTGCCTTCAACCTGGCGAGCGATATTATTAGCAACAATCACAGCGTCGAGTTCAGGTCTCTTCACTTCGAAAATATTAATCTGGATATCCTTATCAGTGATCTTCTTCAACTCTTCTTTCAACTTATCAACTTCCTGACCACCTTTACCAATGATAATACCCGGACGAGCAGTACATACAGTAATTGTCACCAATTTCAGAGTACGTTCAATAACGATTCTTGAAACGCTGGCTTTTGCAAGTCTGGCATTCAGATATTTACGAATTTTGCTGTCTTCCAACAAAGCGTCACCATAGTTCTTGCCACCGTACCAATTAGAATCCCATCCTCTGATAATTCCTAAACGGTTGCTTATCGGATTAACTTTCTGTCCCATCTAGTCTTAATTTTTATCATTAGTATTCTTAGAATCAACGAACAAAGTCACGTGATTTGAACGTTTGCGAATTCTGTAACCTCTACCCTGTGGAGCTGGTCTCATTCTTTTCAGAGTTGCACCTCCGTCAACATAAATCTTTGTTACAAAAAGTTCGCCATCTTCAGCTTTGCGTTCGTTTTTCTGTTCCCAGTTAGCAATAGCAGAGCGCAACAGTTTTTCCACTCTTGCAGAAGCTTCCTTAGAAGAAAACTTCAATACACCAAGTGCTCTATTTACCTCCATGCCACGAATCATATCTGCAACGAGACGCATCTTACGTGGAGAAGTAGGCACATTTTGCAATTTTGCAAAATACATGGTTTTAAGGGCTTCTTTTCTTTTTTCAGCCGATATTTTTTTTCTTGCTCCCATTATTTATTACTTTATTATTTCAAATAAGTGTCCTGTTATTTTTTCTTGTTACCAGCGTGTCCACGGAAAGTACGAGTTGGAGCAAATTCACCCAACTTATGACCAACCATGTTTTCTGTAACGTAAACAGGAATAAATTTGTTTCCGTTATGAACAGCAATTGTATGCCCAACAAAATCAGGCGAAATCATTGAAGCTCTAGCCCATGTCTTAACAACTGATTTTTTGCCGCTTTCATTCATAGCAAGCACTTTATTTTCCAGTTTTACATTAATATATGGACCTTTTTTTAATGAACGACTCATAAATACTCAATTAATCAGTTGTTATTATTTTCTTCTTTCAATAATATACTTAGAAGACTGTTTCTTAGGTGCTCTTGTCTTCAAGCCCTTAGCATACAAGCCTGTACGTGATCTCGGATGACCTCCTGACTGACGTCCTTCACCACCACCCATCGGGTGATCAACAGGGTTCATAACAACACCACGGTTGTGAGGACGACGACCTAACCAACGAGAACGTCCTGCTTTACCAGAAGCTTCCAAAGCATGGTCTGAATTACCAACACTACCAACTGTAGCTTTACAAGCACTTAAGATCTGTCTTACTTCACCTGAAGGCAATTTGATTACACAGTATTTACCTTCGCGAGAAGTCAACTGAGCAAAGTTACCAGCCGATCTTACCAAAGCAGCACCTTGACCCGGGCGCAATTCAATGTTGTGAATTACAGTACCCACTGGGATGTTTTCAAGCGGAAGTGCGTTACCAATCTCAGGCGCCGCATTCGCTCCAGACATCAGAGTGCTATCAACTTGCAGTCCATTAGGAGCAATAATATATCTCTTTTCACCATCAGCGTAGAACAACAGAGCGATACGTGCCGAACGGTTTGGATCGTATTCGATTGTTTTTACAACTGCTGGAACACCGTCTTTATTTCTCTTGAAATCGATAATACGGAATTTTCTCTTATGACCGCCACCAATATAGCGCATTGTCATTTTACCTACGTGGTTACGACCACCAGTAGAACGCTTTCCATATACAAGAGATTTTTCTGGTACCGATGCAGTAATCTCTTCAAAAGTACCAATAATTTTGTGTCTCTGCCCCGGTGTTGTGGGCTTAAATTTACGTACTGCCATCTTTTATTTAAATATTGCTATAAAAATCAATAGTATCACCTTCTTTCAATGTAACGATTGCTTTCTTATAAGCATTTGTACGTCCATTGATAAGACCTGATTTAGTATAACGGCTCTTGTTCTTTCCGGCATAACGGATAGTATTTACATCAACAACAGTCACGTTATACAAAGCTTCGATTTCACTCTTAATTTCTAACTTGTTAGCTTCAGGACGAACAATAAATCCAAAGCGGTTGAACTTTTCAGATATTGCCGTCATCTTTTCTGTAACCAACGGTTTAATAATCATTCCCATATTACTTCAGCCTCCTTTAATTATTTAACTAAGGTTTCCTCGATAGCTTTCAATGCGCTTTCTGTAACAACAAGAGTTTCTGCGTTCAATACAGAGTAAGTATTCAGCGCAGAAGCAATTGCAAGATTTGTACGCTCTAAGTTACGAGCAGACAAATATACGTTTTTATTTGCTTCCGGCAAAACCATAAGCAGCTTTTTACCAGCTACTTTAAGATTATTCACAACATTTACAAATTCTTTAGTTTTAGGAGCTTCAAAAGTGAAGTCTTCTACTACGATAATGTTGTTAGCCTGTGCTTTATAAGCCAAAGCAGATTTACGTGCCAAAGCCTTAACTTTCTTGTTCAATTTGAACCAATAGTCACGTGGTTTAGAACCAAACACACGAGCACCACCTACCAACAGCGGAGAGTTGATGTCACCACGACGTGCACCACCACCACCTTTCTGACGGCCTAATTTACGAGTAGAACCACTGATTTCGCTTCTTTCTTTAGACTTGTGAGTTCCCTGGCGCTGATTAGCCATGTACTGTTTTACGTCAAGATAGATAGCGTGATCATTCGGAGTGATTCCGAAGATAGCTTCATTCAAAGCAACCTTTCTTCCGGTATCTTCACCCTTAATATTTAATACGTTAACTTCCATTATTTCTCAATTATTACGATTGAACCTTTGCAACCTGGAACAGAACCCTTAATCAAAAGCAAGTTGTGTTCAGGAATCACTTTTAATACCTGTAAGTTGTGAGTAGTTACTCTGTCACCACCCATTTGACCACCCATGCGCATTCCTTTGAATACTTTTGCAGGGTAAGAACAAGCACCGATAGAACCCGGCTTACGAGCACGGTTGTGCTGACCGTGAGTAGTCTGACCTACACCACCAAAACCATGACGTTTAACAACACCCTGGAAACCTTTACCCTTAGAAGTACCGATTACGTCTACATAAGTTGCATCGTTAAACAATTCTACAGTGATAGTATCACCTAAATTCAATTCCTGTGAGAAATCTTTGAACTCGGCCAAGTGTCTCTTCGGAGTTACCCCAGCTTTTTTAAAGTGACCCATCAACGGTTTAGTAGTATGTTTTTCCTTTTTGTCCTGGAAACCTACCTGAACAGCTGCATAGCCATCTTTTTCTACACTCTTAATCTGAGTAACTACACAAGGACCAGCTTCGATAACAGTGCATGGTACATTTTTACCATCAGCACTGAAAACGGATGTCATTCCGATTTTCTTTCCTAATAATCCTGGCATTTCAGTTAATTTTTAATTGATTAAACTTTAATTTCTACTTCTACCCCACTCGGTAATTCCAATTTCATCAAAGCGTCTACTGTTTTTGCAGTTGAGCTGTAGATGTCGATCAGTCTCTTATAAGAAGACAATTCAAACTGTTCACGTGACTTCTTGTTTACGAAAGTCGAACGGTTTACAGTAAAGATACGTTTGTGAGTTGGCAATGGAATAGGACCGCTAACGATAGCACCTGTAGCCTTCACAGTTCTTACAATCTTCTCTGCAGACTTGTCAACCAAGTTGTGATCGTAAGATTTCAGTTTAATTCTGATTTTCTGACTCATTTGTTTAATTTAAATTATAATGTTTAATGAATAAGATGAAGCATGAGGGCTAAGAGTCATTCGCTAGCCCTCATCGGCTTCAAGCTATTTTATTTACGACTAATTGTATTATACCAAGTCTACGCGACCCTTCACTTCTTCCAACACAGTCTTAGCGATTGAGCTAGATACCTGTGCGTGGTGATCGTATGTCATAGAAGAAGTTGCACGACCAGAAGTAATAGTACGCAAAGCAGTTACATAACCGAACATTTCAGACAGTGGCACCATTGCTTTAACGATACGTGCACCAGAACGGCTTGTTTCCATACCTTCTACCTGACCACGGCGTTTGTTCAAGTCACCGATTACATCACCCATGTTTTCTTCCGGAGTTACTACTTCCAGTTTCATGATCGGTTCCATCAATACAGGAGCTGCTTTAGCACAAGCATTTTTGTAAGCCTGGATTGCGCAGATTTCGAATGACAACTGGTCAGAGTCTACCGGGTGGAATGAACCATCTTTCAAGACAACCTTCAGAGAATCGAGCGGGAAGCCAGCCAAGATACCATTCTTCATTGCAGTCTGGAAACCTTTCTGTACAGAAGGGATGAATTCCTTAGGAACGTTACCACCCTTCACTTCGTCGATAAACTGCAAGCCACCCTGTTTGAAGTCTTCATCAACTGGACCAACAGTAACGATGATATCAGCAAACTTACCACGACCACCAGACTGTTTCTTATAAACTTCACGCAATTCTACAGTCTTAGTAATAGCCTCCTTGTAGTTAACCTGAGGACGACCCTGGTTACATTCTACCTTGAACTCACGTTTCAAACGGTCGATAATGATATCCAAGTGAAGCTCACCCATACCAGAGATAATTGTCTGACCACTCTGTTCGTCTGTACGTACAGTAAATGTCGGGTCTTCTTCAGCCAATTTAGCCAAACCGTTAGACAATTTATCCAAGTCTTTCTGAGTCTTAGGCTCTACAGCGATACCAATAACCGGTTCCGGGAATTCCATAGATTCCAATACGATCGGAGCTGTTTCATCACACAAAGTATCACCAGTACGGATATCTTTGAAACCTACACCAGCACCAATATCACCAGCACCGATTACTTCTACCGGATTCTGTTTGCTTGAGTGCATCTGGAACAAACGAGAAACACGTTCTTTCTTACCAGAGCGAGCATTAAAGATATAAGAACCAGCTTCTACCTTACCAGAATAAACACGGAAGAAAGTCAAACGTCCTACGTATGGGTCTGTAGCGATCTTAAATGCCAATGCTGAAGTTTTTTCATCTTCAGAAGGCTTACGATCTTCTTCAGCTCCAGTATTAGGATTTGTACCGATAATATTCGGAGTATCCATCGGAGAAGGCAAGAAAGCACAAACATAGTCAAGCAATGTCTGAACACCCTTGTTCTTGAAAGAAGAACCACAGAACATAGGAACGATATCCATCTTCAAAGTACCTGCACGCAATGCACGCAAGATTTCTTCTTCTGTAATAGTAGAAGGATCGTCAAAGTATTTTTCCATCAAAGCTTCGTCGAACTCAGCTACTTTTTCCAGCATCTTATCACGCCATTCCTGAGCTTCGTCAACCAAGTTTGCAGGGATTTCTTCTACATCATAGTCAGCACCCATTGTTTCATCGTGCCACAAGATAGCTTTCATCTTGATCAAGTCAACAACACCCTTGAAAGTTTCTTCTGCACCAATAGGAATTACCACCGGACATGGATTAGCACCCAAAACATCCTTCATCTGGCGAACTACTTCAAAGAAGTCAGCACCAGAACGGTCCATCTTGTTTACATAACCAATACGAGGTACATTATATTTGTCAGCCTGACGCCATACTGTTTCTGACTGAGGTTCAACACCACCTACAGCACAATATGTAGCAACAGCACCATCCAATACACGCAAAGAACGTTCTACCTCAGCAGTAAAGTCAACGTGTCCCGGAGTGTCAATCAAGTTGATTTTATATTTATTACCAGCATAGTTCCAGTAAGTAGTAGTAGCAGCAGATGTAATAGTAATACCACGTTCCTGCTCCTGTTCCATCCAGTCCATAGTTGCAGCACCATCGTGAACTTCACCAATTTTGTGAGTCAGACCAGTGTAAAACAAGATACGTTCAGAAGTAGTTGTTTTACCAGCATCGATGTGCGCCATGATACCGATGTTACGGGTCAAATGCAAATCATGTTTAGCCATTTTATCTTCCTGAATTTTAAATTAATATTTGACTTGATTAGAATCTGAAGTGAGCGAAAGCACGGTTAGCTTCAGCCATACGGTGCATATCTTCTTTACGTTTGAAAGCACCACCCTGTTCGTTGTAAGCATCCAAGATTTCAGCAGCCAACTTGTCAGCCATAGTTTTACCACCGCGTTTACGAGCGAAGGCAATCAGATTCTTCATAGAGATTGACTCTTTACGGTCAGGACGAATTTCAGTAGGAACCTGGAATGTAGCACCACCGATACGGCGAGATTTTACTTCCAACTGAGGAGTTACATTTTCCAATGCTTTTTTCCATACTTCCAAAGCAGAAGTTTCTTCGTTAGGAAGTTTTGTACCAACTGTTTCCAGAGCATTGTAGAAGATTTCGTAAGAAGTATTCTTCTTTCCATCATACATCAGATGGTTTACGAATTTAGAAACCTTCTGATCGTTAAATACTGGATCCGGAAGGATCACACGTTTTTTTGGTTTTGCTTTTCTCATTTTGTTTGATAATAATGTTTAGTTTGGGGCTGCATCTCTGTTTTCTTCAACGCTTCCTCTGAAGCATTTACTCAACCTTAAAGCTTTTCCAACAAACCAAAACGAATTAATAAAAAGTCTTTTTACTTATTGCAACAAATTATTTCTTACCTTTTGCTGCCGGAGCCTGTCCTGGTTTCGGACGTTTAGCACCATATTTAGAACGTCTCTGAGTACGTCCAGCTACACCAGCTGTATCCAATGTACCACGAACAATGTGATAACGTACACCCGGAAGGTCTTTCACACGACCACCACGAACCAATACGATTGAGTGTTCCTGCAAGTTGTGTCCTTCTCCCGGAATGTAAGAGTTCACTTCCTTAGAGTTTGTCAGACGCACACGAGCAACTTTACGCATTGCAGAGTTCGGTTTTTTCGGAGTTGTAGTATACACACGTACGCAAACACCACGTCTCTGAGGACATGAATCCAGCGCCGGAGACTTACTCTTCTCAACCAAAACCGTTCTTCCTTTTCTTACTAATTGTTGAATAGTAGGCATTTTGTTTGATTTTTAATTATTATTATATTGTTTATTTGTATTATCTAATCCTATTCGAAACTATACATTTCGGGCTGCAAAATTACAAATAACTTTTTAATATACAAACAGATTTAAGAGAAAAAAGTTATTTAACTTCTTTTTTCTTAGGGAGAAAGAAAAATCGGGAGATTAAACAGAACAAATTTATTACAAAGCCCCTGATTGTGTATCGTAAAAGCCATTTTCAGCCTTTCCGGACAAGCAAAAAAATATCGCAGCCCTGATTATAATTCAGAACTGCGATTATTTTTTGTCTATTTTTAACAAAGCCAATACAAATTATGCTTCGCCTTTAAAATCACTCAATGGCGGAACAAAAGTTTTACTACCTGCCTGCTGTTGTTCTTCCGGCATACGGATAGGACCAAATTCTTTTTCAAATTTAGCTACATTGTCCTGCAATGCATACATCAAGCGTTTTGCATGTTCGGGAGTCATCACAATACGAGACTGAACTCCAGCCTTCGGCAATCCCGGCATGATACGGACAAAATCCACAACAAATTCAGAAGTAGAATGAGTAATTATAGCAAGATTTGCATAAGTGCCTTGAGCAACTTCTTCTTTCAGCTCAATCTGAAGCTGATTATTTTTGTTTTCGTTTTCCATGATTAAATTGATTTAAATTTAGTTGTTTTTTATTGTGATGGCAAAAGTAAGGAAAAAGTTGAACTTACCTAATAAAAATTAAAATTATTCGTCATTTTCTTTCTTCAAAGCCTTCCGAAGCCATTCTAATGGCATTTTTCATTTCTTTTTTATTATTTCATTATCCGCTTTTTCTCATAATTTACGAATAGGCACTACGTACTTCCCGATTATTTATTGAAAAAATATTCAACTTTCGAGAACAATACCATACTTTTCTTTGTTTTATATACAGAATAAAGAAAGAGAAAAAGTTTAATTGCTTTCCGAAGGGCGGAAGGCGCAAAAAGATGAAAATTATGAAAACAAACGAAGATGTAATTACCATGTTACAGTATCAAATCAAGCGTTACCAGACAATGGGAAACGGAGCTATGTGTCAGACACTGCAAAGCAAACTGCATAAACTTATAACTAAGCAAAGAGCAGCTACAGTATAACACCAAGACTAAACATCACTATACAACAACTAACTGCCTCAAAAATGCATCCAGCATTTTGAGGCAGTTTTTTATTTTATCCTATCCTAAGTTGTCTTCACTCTTCCTTCTCCCAACAAAATCTATCGTCATTGGCCCCAGACAATTCAAATAAAATCTCATATTCAACGTCGGTGGCTTTAAAACCAACGTCGCCGGCTATAAATTCAGCGACGTTATCTGTACAGCCAGCGACGTCGGATGAAGCACTCTCCTCTTCCCCAAACACTAGAAGTACTATTCCAAAAACAGGAAACAGCTTTTCTTGCATGCTGTGTATACTTTCTTAACAGACTTATCGGATATACTTACAAGTATCAGAATAAGTAAACTCTGTATCCGGCTCGTTTTCCATCTTTATACGAAGCATAAAATGATAGTTCTTACCTTCCTGTAATTGTTCAGAAGTATTCAAAGCCAGTTTTACCTGTTCATATGACTTTACAGCTGGGATATCTGCATGTGCAATAAGGCGTTGTTTATCTCCTTCTACAAGATAAAGTTCAAGCTTCGATTTACCCGAAGTTTTCAGACCGTAATTGTCGACCAGGACTTCCAAAGAAGCAGAACTTCTTACTATCGGCTTTCTTGCAGACAAGATAGGTGGAGTATAATCAACCCAAGGAAGACGCATATACCCAAAAACCATATCACCGGTTTTCGTCTGCCCGATAATCTTAGGAGCAAACTCATCCCCTTTAATATGACAGGCCTTTGCATCAAATATTACAATCATATCATTTCCTTTCTGTAAAGTTCCAACTACTTTACTGCCTTTTCCATAGTTTACTTCCTCAGACGAACCGAAGCGCAAGCTCTTCAAATCCAAATCCCGAGAAGGCTTGAAATCTTTCTCAGCCTGAATCAATACCCGCACCTCTTTTGTCTCTGCAGTGATAGGCTTTTCATTCAACATGGTCAGCAGCATACCCGGATTTAAGGGGATAGTCAAATTCTTGGAACTATGCCTATCATTAGGTAAATCTTCATTCTTCAACGTATCTATAACCGCAAAGTTGGCTTGGACAGCTCTTCCATATTCATCTTGCAGCACTTTCAGACGCTCATACTTGAACCAGTTCTCACATAATCCATCTTTATGTACAGAAATTATCCCTGGCAAATAAGCCTCTCCCGGATCTGTCACCCAATGTACCCCATCTTTCGAGCGTTGATAGAAAGCAATTCGTCCCAACCAGTCATTTACAATCAGATGATATTGCACATGATCCCTCCATACCACCGGATCTTCAAACTCCCCTTCCACATCTGGATAAACTCTTTTATCCGTAATCTGATTATAGGTAGACAAACCGGTTTCACTAATCCAGACACCACCTCCACGACAAACCATCAGAGTCGAACCCTCTTCTCTTTTTGCAAAAGTCAGATTGGTCAACCCCTCTATAATTTTACGGTCGCGTGCATCAAAATCAAATGTCTTGTAAGTCCAAGGACCATTGACACTATCCGACAGATAATAGCCATCAATCACATAAATCACATATTTTCCATTCTTTGCCTGAAAAACTTCAGGGTTATGTCCCGGTCCTATCGTATCCCTTATCACATAAGGTCCTACAGAATTATCACATATGGCATGATAAACAATGGACTCAGGCCAGGTATGATGGCCCTTGGGAGACTTTTCGGGCCAACCACATACATACAAATGGTATTTTTGGTCAGGACCTTTTATAATTTTTCCACCCCAATAAGAACGCTCTTCATCTTCAATGCCATTGTCTATATAGCGAGGCAGCACATTATTTCCACCCCACACATCTTTCGATAGCTTTCCTTCACGCATTGGAAGAAAACGGTCAATAAAACGTGCTCCTTTCACTAAATTATTCCACTCTGCCGGACGAGGGCGGGTTGTAACTTGTGCATTCAGCATTACATTGCCTAAACCCAGCAGCAAAACAACAGAGAATACAAACTTCATAGTTTTAAATATTTAGAACCTGTTTCAATGCTCAGTGCACATTAAAACAGGTTCTTATGTATTTTAGATTTATTCAAAGATTTAAAGTACAAAACTACCTTTTAAAGGTAAATTATCAGACGCTCCTCCAATCATTACATTATACTTACCGGGCTCTGCAGTGAAAATTAAATCCTTATTATAAAAAGACAAGTCTTTTCGGGTTAAGGCAAAGGTCACCTCTTTGCTTTCTCCTTTTTTAAGGAAGATTTTCTTAAAACCTTTCAGCTGTAAAGCAGGAACTACTATGGAGCTTACCTCATCGTTTACATACAACTGTACTACTTCTTCCCCATCGTATTTTCCGGTATTTGTTACCGTACATGTAATATACTGTATCACATCGCCGCCATCACCTGCCGATAATTTCATGTCACTATACTCAAATTTAGTATAACTTAATCCATATCCAAAAGAATACAGCGGTGTTCCGGGAGAATCCATATAGTCGCGCTGAACGCCCTGAGAATAATGAACTGGTATCTGACCTTCATTACGTGGCACGGAAACAGGCATTCTTCCGCTTGGATTATAATCTCCAAACAAGACATCAGCTATACCATTTCCACCCTGCTCTCCAGGATACCAAGCCATGAGCAACGCATCTGATACGTTTTCTGCCAAATTCATATTCAACGGACGACCAGCTATATATACAATAACAAGAGGTTTGCCTGTTTGCGCTATTGCTTTTATCAGTTTTTCCTGATCGCCCAACAGGTTGAGTGTAGCACGGTCGAAGCCTTCTCCGCATTCCATATCGGGCAAAATACCACTATCTTTTGCTACTGTAGCTGCACCGGTATGAATATACTTGGTCTTAAAATCACGGGCACTCGAACCACCTACAGCCAAAATAACTACATCCGACTTACGGGCTGCTTCTACCGCAGCCTGAATGTTACTTTGTGTTGTATCCCGAATAGCACAGCCTTTTACATATTCTACTTTGGCCTTAGGCAGTTTATTCTTGATACCATCCAATAGAGTTACTATTTTTTCACGCTCTTGAGGTGCAGTATAATCGCCCAGATAATTATACATGACATCTGCATTAGGGCCAATCACTGCAACTTTCTTCAAATTTTTCTTAAGTGGCAGCAGACCGTTATTCTTTAACAATACGGTACCTTCTTTTGCCACCTGACGGGCAAGCTGTTTATGTTCATCACAGTTCACTACTTGTCTGGCACGCTCGGGTGAGACATAAGGATTTTCAAACAACCCCATCTGAAATTTCAATCGCAATACATTGGCTACTGCTCGATCGATATATTCTTCTTCTATCTTACCGTCTTTTACTGCTTTTACCAAAGTGCTGTACGACTTAGCTCCCAAATCCATATCTGTTCCTGCCTTTACAGACTGAACGGCCGCATCCTGCAAATCAACAGCTACATGGTGGGGTTCTGCCACTCCATCAATACTGGCCAAATCCGAATAAACAAAACCTTCGAATCCCCATTGCTTACGTAATAACGAATCAATAAGAAAAGAATTGCTGGTACATGGAATACCGTCAATAGAATTATAAGAAGTCATCACAGTTGCAGCTTTTCCTTCTTCTACAGCCTGACGGAAACCTGGTAGATACTCATTAAGCAAAGCTCTCATTCCTATGTCAGCTGGATTTCCGTTGTGTCCTCCTCTTGGAACGCCATAGGCTGCCAAATGCTTCAAGGTAGAATAAACATGGGCTCCATCTTTGATGTCATCTCCCTGCATACCCTGCACAAAAGCTGTACCCAAACATCCTGTCAGATAAGGATCCTCACCAAAAGTTTCTTCTACACGCGACCATCTGGGCTCACGGGAGATGTCCAATACGGGACCATAGCCAATGTTTGCACCCTGAGAACGTGCTTCCAGACCAATGACCTTTCCCATTTGATAAATCAAATCTCTATTCCATGTGGAAGCCTGAGAGATGGAAGTAGGAAATACAGTTGTCCCAATAGCCATATGCCCATGCGGACATTCTTCCGCAAACAGAATAGGTATACCTAAACGTGTGTTTTCGACTGCATATTTTTGCAAGGCATTCAAAGCTTTTGCAGACAACTCCGGATTAAGTCCGGTTTCCAATGTTTTCTGAGTCCACGGATCGGCCCTAAGTACAGCCCAATACGAACCCAAAGGAGCTGCACTCATCTGCTTTTTAAACAATTCAGAGATAGTTACACTATCTGAACTTACCTTAGTATACATTTCCCAACCTAAGGGACAACAAATTTGACCGACTTTCTCTTCAAGAGTCATTCTATCCAACAAGTCTTCTATACGGTCTTCCACCGAAGCAGAGGCCTGCTTATAAATAGGCTGTTGGGCTGTAGCGGTGATACCGCATGCACATAGCATGATAGCTAAAAATTTTGTTTTCATTGTATTTATTTTTAGTTTAAGGGAAAGTCAATGCTTCGATATACTTTCAAAACCATAACTTAACCTGTTTCTATTGAAGGTAACACTATTGTCAAGGCACTAAATTTTCTTCAAAAGCAAAATATAATATAAAGTATAATATTATGTTCTTCTACTTAAATTGATAAAATGACCACCTTAACTAGCACAAATTTAATAAAAGAATCTTATAACAAAATGCCATACAATCTTTTATTGTAACTTTTTAAATATAAAGCTATCATACTGAATATAAGGTTATTGTATATTTTACTTTGAACTAGTCCTCGTCTCAAAAAGGAAATAGTTTAAGTATACAACCCTATAGTTATCAACCTTTTGTTCTTACAATTTTCCAGCTTAAAGAAACAAACTTCAATCAATAGTTATTGTAAAACAAACAAGAAGCCTTTATAAAAAAGAGCTGTGTCAGAAAACTGACACAGCTCTTAACTAACAATTTTATTTTATCCTATAACTATAATAGCATTCAGGATGAGTCTTTATAGAAAAGATTATTCTACTTCACTATAATCAAGTACATTCTTGCGATTTGCCAAGATTCTGTCGTATTCTTCTTTCGAACCTACTACAATCTTTTCAAACTCACGCTGTCCTGTTCCGGCAGGAATCAAGTGACCACAAATCACATTTTCTTTCATACCTTCCAGACGGTCTACTTTACCGTTGATGGCAGCTTCATTCAAGACTTTTGTAGTTTCCTGGAATGATGCAGCTGACATAAAGCTTGAAGTCTGCAATGCAGCACGGGTAATACCCTGCAGAATCTGAGTAGAAGTAGCAGGAACTGCATCACGTACTTCTACGAGCTTCATATCACGACGCTTCAGGATACTGTTTTCATCACGCAACTTACGCGCTGTCACAATCTGACCCGGCTGTAAGTTTTGAGAATCTCCAGCATCTACTACCACCTTCTTACCCCAGATACGATCGTTTTCTTCATTGAATTCCAAACGGTCTACTACCTGTTGTTCCAAGAAACGAGTATCTCCTGGTTCGTCAATCTGCACTTTACGCATCATCTGACGTACGATGATTTCGAAGTGCTTGTCATTGATCTTCACACCCTGCAAACGGTATACATCCTGAATTTCGTTTACAATGTATTCCTGAACTGCAGTAGGACCTTTAATTGCCAAGATGTCAGCAGGAGTAATTGCTCCATCCGACAACGGAGTTCCGGCACGTACATAGTCGTTTTCCTGTACAAGGATCTGCTTAGACAAAGCTACCAGATACTTCTTCACATCACCAGTCTTCGAAGTAACGATGATTTCGCGGTTACCACGTTTAATCTTACCCATTGTAACCTCACCGTCAATTTCTGAAACGACAGCAGGGTTAGACGGGTTACGAGCTTCGAACAGCTCTGTTACACGAGGCAAACCACCGGTAATATCACCAGCCTTACCTACAGCACGAGGTATCTTAACCAAGATATCACCAGCTTTCACCATCTGGTTGTTTTCTACTACAACGTGACCACCTACCGGCAAGTTGTATGTACGCAAGATTCCACCGTTTTCATCCAAGATATGCAATGAAGGAATCTTAGTCTTATCTTTAGACTCTGTAATAATGATTTCACGCAAACCAGTAGCTTCATCAGATTCTACTTTGTAAGTTACGTTTTCAATTACAGATTCAAAATCAATCTTACCAGCAGCTTCAGTAACGATTACCGCGTTGAACGGGTCCCACTTAGCAATAAGTTTACCTTTCTCTACTACATCGCCATCAGAAGCATACAATTTAGAACCGTAAGGAACGTTGTGAGTAGACAAGATAATACCAGTATTTACATCCACAAAGCGGAGTTCGGCCAAACGACCAACAACAATCTTAACTGGTTCTCCTGTTTCCTCTACAGCATCAACTGTACGGAGTTCTTCAAATTCCAAACGAGCATCATTTTTAGCAACAATACTTGCATTAGCAGCCATGTTACCAGCGATACCTCCGGCGTGGAATGTACGCAGAGTCAACTGTGTACCCGGTTCACCGATTGACTGTGCAGCTATTACGCCGACAGCTTCACCCTTCTGAACCATACGGCTGGTTGCCAAGTTACGTCCGTAGCATTTTGCACACACACCCTTCTTAGATTCACAAGTCAATACAGAACGTATTTCAACGCTTTCGATCGGTGATTTTTCAATTTCTTCTGCAATAGCTTCTGTAATTTCTTCACCTGCTGCTACAATCAGTTTACCTGTTGTCGGATGAATAATATCATGTACAGATACACGACCCAAAATACGCTCGTACAAGGTAGCAATTACCTCATCATTATTCTTCAATGCTGTACAAACCAAACCACGCAATGTTCCACAGTCTTCTTCATTGATAATTACATCATGAGAAACATCGACCAAACGACGAGTCAAATATCCGGCATCGGCAGTCTTCAACGCTGTATCGGCAAGACCTTTACGAGCACCGTGAGTAGAAATAAAGTACTCCAACACTGACAAACCTTCCTTAAAGTTAGAAAGAATCGGGTTTTCAATAATCTGAGCACCTTCTGCACCGGCTTTCTGCGGCTTCGCCATCAAACCACGCATACCAGACAGCTGACGGATCTGTTCTTTAGAACCACGGGCTCCAGAGTCCAACATCATAAATACAGAATTGAATCCCTGATCGTCATTCTTAATTGTCTTATATAGAATATCAGACAAATCACTGTTTACGTGTGTCCAAGTATCGATAACCTGGTTATAACGTTCGTTGTCGGTAATGAAACCCATGTTATAGTTCATCATGATCTGTTCGATTTCTTCATTACCACGTTTTACCAGTTCCTCTTTTTCCTTCGGTATAATAATATCACCTAAGTTGAATGACAAACCACCTTCGAATGCCATCTTATAACCTAAGTTCTTAATACCATCCAAGAATTCACAAGCACGTGCAACACCTACAGCCTTGATTACATCACTAATGATATCACGCAAAGATTTCTTAGAAATGATTGTATTCAGGTAACCGCATTCATCTGGAACAAGTTCATTTACAATAACACGTCCTACAGATGTTTCTTTAATCATCTTCTTCACGATGTTACCATTTTCATCCAGATCGTTTGCAACCACACTGATAATTGCATGAATATCTACTTTACCTTCATTATAAGCAATCAAAGCTTCTTCCGGTCCATAGAAAATCAAGCCTTCACCTTTAGCGCCTTTACGTAACTTGGTAATATAGTACAAACCAAGTACCATATCCTGAGCAGGCACAGTAATAGGTGCACCATTCGCAGGGTTCAAAATGTTATGCGACTGAAGCATCAACATCTGAGCTTCCAAAACAGCTTCATTGCTCAATGGCAAGTGTACAGCCATCTGGTCACCATCGAAGTCGGCATTGAACGCAGTACATGCCAATGGATGCAACTGAATAGCTTTACCTTCAATCATCTTAGGCTGGAATGCCTGGATACCCAAACGGTGCAGAGTCGGAGCACGGTTCAACAATACCGGATGACCCTTCATCACATGTTCAAGGATGTCCCAAATAACCGGTTCCTTACGGTCTACAATCTTTTTCGCAGACTTCACAGTTTTTACAATACCACGCTCAATCAATTTACGAATGATAAACGGTTTGTACAATTCTGCAGCCATCAATTTAGGAATACCGCACTCACCCATCTTCAATTCTGGACCAACGACGATAACCGAACGTGCAGAATAGTCAACACGCTTACCCAACAAGTTCTGACGGAAACGTCCTTGTTTACCTTTCAAACTATCAGAAAGAGATTTCAACGGACGGTTTGCATCTGTTTTTACAGCACTTGATTTACGAGAGTTATCGAACAATGAATCCACAGCTTCCTGTAACATACGTTTTTCATTACGCAAGATTACTTCAGGAGCCTTAATTTCAATCAATCGTTTCAAACGGTTGTTACGGATGATAACACGGCGGTACAAGTCGTTCAAGTCAGAAGTTGCGAAACGACCACCATCCAGCGGTACCAACGGACGTAATTCAGGAGGAATAACCGGTACAATACGTACAATCATCCATTCCGGTTTGTTACGTCCACGAGAAGCACGGAATGATTCCACTACCTGCAAGCGTTTCAAAGCTTCATTTTTACGCTGCTGTGAAGAATCATTATTTGCTTTATGACGCAATTCATAAGAAAGAGCATCCAAATCCAAACGAGTCAGCAAATCATAGATTGCTTCTGCACCCATTTTGGCAATAAACTTATTTGGATCGCTATCTTCCAAATATTGATTTTCTTTCGGAAGAGTATCCATGATATCCAGATATTCTTCTTCAGACAACAAATCATATTGATTAATGCCATCCTCAGCCTTAATACCCGGCTGAATTACCACATAACGTTCATAATAAATGATAGCATCAAGTTTTTTTGTCGGTAATCCCAACAAATAACCAATTTTATTAGGCAAAGAACGGAAATACCAAATGTGTGCTACAGGCACTACCAATTGGATATGTCCACTACGTTCACGACGAACTTTCTTTTCTGTAACCTCTACACCACAACGGTCACAAACAATACCTTTATAGCGAATACGTTTATATTTACCGCAATGGCATTCGTAGTCTTTTACCGGACCAAAGATACGTTCACAGAACAGACCATCTCTTTCCGGTTTATAAGTACGGTAGTTGATCGTTTCCGGTTTCAATACTTCACCATAAGAATTCTCCAGAATCTCTTCAGGAGAGGCCAGTCCGATTGTAATCTTTGAAAAATTACTCTTTATCTTAGTATCTTTTCTAAAAGCCATACTTTATATTTTATATAAATAAAGAATTAAGAATGAAGAATTTTCAAGGAATGAAGAGTTAAGAATAATAATGATTAATTCCACCTTCTTCTTAATTCTTCATTCTTCATTAAAAAATTTATTCCAGCGTAATGCTTAAGCAAAGACCTCTCAACTCATGCAATAACACGTTCAGAGATTCAGGAATACCCGGAGTTGGCATCGGCTCACCCTTCACAATAGCTTCATAAGCTTTAGAGCGTCCTACAACATCATCAGACTTAATAGTCAAGATTTCCTGAAGTACATGGGCAGCACCAAATGCTTCAATAGCCCAAACCTCCATTTCTCCAAAACGCTGACCACCAAACTGTGCTTTACCACCAAGCGGCTGCTGAGTAATCAAAGAGTACGGACCGATAGAACGTGCATGCATCTTATCTTCAACCATGTGTCCCAATTTCAACATATAAGTGACACCTACGGTAGCTGGCTGGTCGAACTGTTCACCTGTACCACCATCATACAAATATGTCTTACAATAGCGTGGCAAACCAGCTTTATCAGTCCACTGATCCAAGTCGTCCAATGTAGCACCATCAAAAATAGGAGTAGCAAACTTCACGCCCAATTCTTTTCCGGCACGTCCCAATACAGCTTCAAATATCTGACCAATATTCATACGAGAAGGCACACCCAACGGATTCAAAACGATATCAACAGGAGTACCATCTGCTAAGAACGGCATATCTTCCTGACGTACCACACGAGAAACAATACCCTTATTACCGTGACGACCCGCCATTTTATCACCAACACCAATCTTACGTTTCTTAGCAATATAAACTTTAGCCATCTGAATAATACCAGAAGGAAGCTCATCACCGATAGTAATTGCGAATTTCTTACGTTTCAGTTCAGCATCCAATTCTTTGTATTTCTTCAAATAATTTACAATCAAATCACGAATCAAATCATTCTTATGAGCATCAGCAGTCCATTTACTCAATTGAATAATTGTATAATCCAAAGATTCGAGATCACGTTTTGTAAACTTAGCCCCCTTTGCAATTACTTCAGTTCCCAAATAGTCTTTTACACCTTGAGAAACCTTATCAGCAGTCAAAACGAGCAATTTGTTTACCAATATTTCCTTAAGAGCAGCGGCTTTTTCTTCGAACTCTTCATTCAATTTCGGTAAAATAGCTTTATCTGCATTCTTTTCACTACGAGTTTTAATAACGCGTGAATACAACTTCTTATCAATTACAACACCACGCAAAGAAGGAGAAGCCTTCAAAGAAGCATCTTTCACATCACCTGCCTTATCACCAAAAATAGCACGCAACAACTTTTCTTCAGGAGAAGGATCTGATTCTCCCTTAGGAGTGATCTTACCAATCAAAATGTCTCCTGGCTCAATACGAGCACCAATACGTACGATACCATTTTCATCCAAGTCTTTGGTTGCTTCTTCACTAACATTCGGAATATCTGAAGTAAGCTCTTCCATTCCTCGTTTAGTCTCACGAACTTCCAAGATATACTCATCTACGTGTACAGAAGTAAGAATATCTTCACGAACGACACGTTCATTCAATACGATAGCATCCTCATAGTTATATCCCTTCCAAGGCATATAAGCAACCAAAAGATTCTTACCTAAGGCCAATTCTCCATTCGCAGTAGAATATCCTTCTGTCAAGATATCTCCCTTCTTCACTCTTTGTCCTTTACTACAAATCGGACGAAGGTCAATAGTCATGCTTTGGTTTGTCTTACGGAACTTCGGAATACGATATTCTTTCAATGCAGGCTCAAAACTTACAAACTCTTCGTCTTCTGTACGGTCGTACAAAATACGAATAGTTGTAGCATCTACGAACTCAATTACACCATCACCTTCTGCAGCAATCTGTGTACGTGAATCCTCACACAATTGTTTTTCGATTCCAGTACCTACAATTGGAGCTTCAGTTCTCAACAAAGGAACAGCCTGACGCATCATGTTAGATCCCATCAACGCACGGTTCGCATCATCATGCTCCAAGAAAGGAATCAAAGATGCCGCAATTGAAGCAATCTGCTGAGGAGCTACGTCCATCAACTCAACTTGATCTGGAGTAACAACCGGATAATCTGCATCACGACGAGCTTTAACTTTGTCACGAATAAATGTACCATCGTCATTCAATGGTGCATTACCCTGTGCAATAATCTTATCTTCTTCCTCTTCTGCAGATAAATATTCTATACCTTCTGGAGAAAGATCTACCACAGCATTGTTTACCTTACGATAAGGAGTTACAATAAATCCTAGATCATTAATCTTCGCATATACACACAAAGACGAAATCAAACCGATATTCGGACCTTCAGGAGTTTCAATCGGACACAAACGACCGTAATGAGTATAGTGAACGTCTCGAACCTCAAATCCGGCACGATCTCTTGACAAACCACCAGGACCCAATGCAGACAAACGACGCTTATGAGTAATTTCTGCCAATGGGTTTGTCTGGTCCATGAACTGAGACAATGCATTTGTTCCGAAGAACGAGTTAATTACAGAAGAAATTGTTTTTGCATTAATCAGATCAATCGGAGTAAATACTTCATTATCGCGAACATTCATACGCTCACGAATAGTACGAGACATACGAGCCAAACCAATAGCAAACTGATTAGAAAGCTGTTCGCCGACAGTACGTACACGACGGTTACTCAAGTGGTCGATATCATCAACATCTGCTTTCGAGTTAATCAACTCTATCAGATATTTAATGATTTCAATAATATCTTGTTTTGTCAACACCTTGACATCCATATCCGTATCCAAATTCAATTTTTTATTGATACGGTAACGGCCTACCTCACCCAGGTCATAACGTTTTTCAGAGAAGAACAAGTTGTTAATTACCTCACGTGCACTTGCATCATCCGCAGGATCAGCATTACGCAACTGACGGTAAATATACAACACTGCTTCTTTTTCCGAGTTACTTGGGTCTTTCTGCAATGTGTTGAATATAATAGAATAATCAGAAGAATTTGCATCTTCATTATGAACAAGGATATTCTGTACTCCCGATTCAATTATCAAATCAATATGTTCAGCTTCAATAACTGTTTCACGATCAATAATAACCTCATTACGTTCGATAGATACAACTTCACCAGTGTCTTCATCTACGAAGTCTTCTGTCCATGTTTTCAATACACGAGCAGCCAACTTACGTCCAACGACTTTTTTCAGATTTGCCTTATTTACTTTGACATCTTCTGCAAGATTGAAAATTTCAAGAATATCTTTATCATTTTCAAAACCAACAGCTCTCAACAAAGTCGTAACAGGTAATTTCTTCTTACGATCAATGTATGCATACATTACATTATTGATGTCTGTAGCAAACTCAATCCAAGAACCTTTGAATGGAATAATACGTGCTGAATACAATTTTGTTCCATTTGAGTGGATACTCTGTCCAAAGAATACACCCGGAGAACGATGCAACTGAGAAACAACAACACGCTCTGCACCATTAATAACAAAAGTTCCTTTTGGAGTCATATAAGGAATAGGACCCAGATACACATCTTGAATGACTGTATCGAAATCTTCATGATCGGGGTCTGTACAATAAAGCTTCAATTTAGCTTTCAAGGGAACACTATAAGTCAACCCACGTTCCAGACAATCGTCAATAGAATAGTGAGGCGGATCAATATAGTAGTCAAGGAACTCGAGCACAAAGTTATTACGCGTATCTGCAATAGGGAAATTCTCTGCAAATACTTTATACAAACCGTCATTCTTACGTTTTTCGGGCGGCGTATCTAACTGTAAGAAGTCTTGAAACGACTTCAATTGAACTTCCAAGAAATCCGGATACTGCATCGGATTTTTAATAGAAGCAAAGTTAATTCGTTGATTGTTAATGTTTGAAGACATCTGTATAGAGTTTTTATTGTTATAGGGAAAAACACAGAATTGACGACATATAAGAGAAGAAATCAGTCAATTTAATCTGTATAACCCTGTCAACTTAATATAGACGCAAAAAGGTTAAGAATCCCCTCTAAAGAGGATTCTTAACCGAACTACCTGATTTACAGGATAATCTTATTTAAGCTCAACTTCAGCTCCAGCTTCTTCCAAAACTTTCTTCAAAGATTCAGCTTCGTCTTTAGCCAAACCTTCTTTAACTACGCTAGGAGCACCGTCAACCATGTCTTTTGCTTCTTTCAAGCCAAGACCACAAGCTTCTTTAACGGCTTTAACAACCTGCAATTTAGCAGCACCTGCGCTCTTCAAAACTACATCGAATGAAGTTTTTTCTTCAGCAGCAGCTGCAGCACCTGCAGCAGGACCAGCAGCAACAGCTACAGCTGCAGCAGCAGGTTCAATACCGTATTCTTCTTTAAGGATAGTTGCAAGTTCATTAACTTCTTTTACTGTCAAGTTAACTAATTGTTCTGCAAAAGCTTTCAAATCTGCCATTTTTGTATGATTTTAATTGTTTGTTACTAATTGAATGTAAAGTTTTTTATTATTCTTTGTAATCAGTGTAAAATTATTCAGCGCGTTCGCCCAAAGTTTTAAGCACACCATGAATAGTATTTCCACCTGATTGAAGAGCTGAGATAACGTTCTTCGCAGGAGACTGCAGCAATGCCACGATATCTGCGATAACTTCGTTCTTACTCTTAATTGTTGCGAGAGCTTCGAGTTGATCAGCACCTACATAGAATCCTTCTTCTGCATAAGCAGCCTTCAATGCAGGAACACCATCTTTGTATTCTTTCAACAACTTAGCAGGAGCGTTCGCAGTTTCGCAGAACATTACTGAAGTTGTACCTTTCAAAGAATCAAACAATGGAGAATAGTCAACATCCATGCCCATCAGAGCCTTGTGAAGCAAAGAGTTCTTCACAACTACCAGCTTAATACCAGCCTTAAAACATTTTCTTCTCAATTCACTAGTTTTAGCTGCATCCATTGCAGTAGTGTCAATCAAGTAGAAATGTCCGTATTGCTTAATAGTATCAGCCAATTGACTTATAATTACGCCTTTATCTTCCTTTCTCATGATTCCTCCTTAATAATTAGATTTCTTCTACTGTTTTAGGGTCAATCTTAATACCCTTACTCATAGTACTTGAAAGATAAATACTCTTAATATAAGTACCCTTAGCTGTAGTTGGTTTCAGTTTAATGATAGTAGCGATAAATTCTTTCGCATTTTCACGGATCTGGTCAGCAGTGAAAGAAACCTTACCAATTGAAGTATGAACGATACCGCTCTTATCAACTTTAAAGTCAATCTTACCTTGCTTAACTTCCTTAACAGCCTTAGCTACATCCATAGTTACAGTGCCACTCTTAGGATTCGGCATCAATCCACGAGGACCGAGTACACGACCCAAAGCACCGATCTTACCCATGATAGACGGCATAGTGATGATTACATCAATATCAGTCCATCCACCTTTGATCTTTTCAATATATTCATCAAGACCAACATAGTCAGCGCCAGCTTCTTTTGCAGCAGCTTCAGCATCCGGTGTACACAGAACAAGCACTCTTACCTGCTTACCTGTACCATGAGGAAGAGAAACAACACCTCTTACCATCTGGTTAGCCTTACGAGGGTCTACACCTAAACGTACGTCAATATCTAATGAAGCATCAAACTTAGTAAAAGTAATATCTTTTACAAGCTGAGCAGCTTCTTTCAGTGAGTATGCTTTCCCTGCTTCAATTTTTTCTGCAGCCAACTTTTGATTTTTTGTCAGTTTACCCATTATTAATTGAAGTTAATTAGTTATTACCCGGGAAGTCACCTTTTACAGCGATACCCATACTTCTAGCTGTTCCAGCTACCATTGTCATAGCAGCTTCGATAGTAAAGCAGTTCAAGTCAACCAACTTATCCTGAGCGATAGTACGAATCTGATCCCAAGTAAGTTCAGCAACTTTCTTACGATTAGGTTCAGCAGAACCACTCTTAATCTTAGCAGCCTCGAGCAACTGAATAGCTACAGGAGGAGTTTTGATTACAAAATCAAAAGACTTGTCTGTGTAGTAGGTAATGATAACAGGCAATACTTTACCTGCCTTGTCCTGGGTTCTGGCGTTGAATTGCTTGCAAAACTCCATGATATTAATACCCTTAGAACCCAAAGCAGGTCCAACGGGAGGTGATGGATTTGCAGCGCCTCCTTTAATCTGTAATTTGATTAGTCCAGCAACTTCTTTAGCCATTTTCTTAAAATTTAATATAAATAATCAACGAACAGAATAACACACGTAACAAAATGCATTATTCCTTTTCTACATCCGTAAAGCCTAATTCCAACGGAGTTTTCCGTCCGAATATTTTGACCATTACTTTCAGCTTGCGTTTTTCCGCACTAACTTCCTCAATGACACCACTGAATCCGCTAAAGGGTCCTACGCTAACTTTCACTGTTTCTCCTACGGTATAAGGAATGTTAGTATCCTCACTCACCTCCTGGAGTTCATCAACCGTACCCAGTATTCGATTCACTTCTGATTGTCTCAGAGGAACTGGATGCTCCTGTCCACCTAAGAAACCAATTACGTTAGTAATATTTCTCAAATGATGAGCAACTTCGCCTACCAAAGCAGCCTCTACCAAGACATAACCTGGAAGATAACTTCTTTCCTTCACAATTTTTTTACCATTGCGAACCTGATAAACTTTTTCAGTAGGAATCAACACCTGAGACACGTATTCACCAAGGTCAGTATTGCGCATCTCTGCTTCAACATACTCCTTAACCTTAGATTCTTTACCACTTACAGCACGAAGTACGTACCATTTTTTTTCAATCTCAGACATTTTTCAACTGTTTATTAGTGCGGATAGATAACGTCTTCCATGATAAACCGGAAGGCAGAATCCATAAGAAAAACAACGAGTGCAATAAGTAGGGAAGCATATAAAACAACTACTGCACTACTAGAAAGTTCTGAACGAGTCGGCCATGATACTTTATGGACTAATTCGTCATAAGATTCTTTACAATAATTCGTTATCTTTTTAAACATATTCATTTAATATTAGCACGGGAAGAGAGGCTCGAACTCCCGACACTCGGTTTTGGAGACCGATGCTCTACCAACTGAGCTATTCCCGTAAAAATAGTTCCCGAAAAATCGGGAACTATAATATTTATTTCAATGACAAATATTAGTCAAGAAGTTCAGTAATCTGACCAGCACCTACAGTACGTCCACCTTCACGGATAGCGAAACGCAAACCTACGTTCAATGCAACCGGATAGATCAACTCTACGTTGATAGTTACGTTATCACCCGGCATTACCATGTCTGTTCCTTCCGGCAAAGTGATTTCACCTGTACAGTCCATAGTACGCAGATAGAACTGAGGACGATATTTGTTATGGAATGGAGTATGACGACCACCTTCTTCTTTCTTCAAGATATAAACCTCAGCTTTGAATTTAGAGTGAGCTTTAACCTGACCCGGGTGACACAAAATCATACCACGTTTGATTTCATTCTTGTCGATACCACGAAGCAACAAACCAACGTTATCACCAGCTTCACCCTGATCCAACAATTTGCGGAACATTTCAACACCAGTAACAACTGATTTCTTATCTTCACCAAGACCCAAGATTTCAACTTCATCACCAACTTTGATCACACCAGCTTCGATACGACCAGTAGCAACTGTACCACGACCAGTGATTGAGAATACGTCTTCAACCGGCATCAAGAATGGTTTATCTACATCACGCGGAGGCAGAGGAATCCAGTTATCAACTGCATCCATCAATTCCATTACTTTTTCTTCCCACTGAGGAACACCGTTCAATGCACCCAAAGCAGAACCACGGATGATAGGAGTATTATCGCCATCGAAGTCATAGAATGACAACAATTCACGCATTTCCATTTCAACCAATTCCAACATTTCTTCGTCATCAACCATGTCGCATTTGTTCAAGAATACAACCAGACGAGGAACGTTTACCTGACGAGCCAACAAGATGTGTTCACGAGTCTGAGGCATAGGACCATCAGTAGCAGCAACTACGATGATAGCACCATCCATCTGAGCAGCACCAGTAACCATGTTCTTAACGTAGTCAGCGTGTCCCGGGCAGTCTACGTGAGCATAGTGACGGTTAGCAGTCTGATATTCTACGTGAGAAGTGTTAATAGTGATACCTCTTTCTTTTTCTTCAGGAGCGTTATCGATTGAATCGAAAGAACGCAATTCAGAAAGACCTTTCTTTGCCAATACAGTTGTGATGGCAGCAGTCAAAGTGGTTTTACCGTGGTCAACGTGACCAATAGTACCAATGTTAACGTGCGGTTTCGAACGTTCAAATTTCTCTTTAGCCATAGCTTTACTTGTTATTTATTTTGATTAATAATCAGCTTTACAAATCCACGAGCTGTTACCGGGACTTGAACCCGGGACCTCTTCCTTACCAAGGAAGTGCTCTACCGCTGAGCTATAACAGCAAAAGAAGAAAAAAGAGCGGAAGACGGGACTCAAACCCGCGACCCTCAGCTTGGAAGGCTAATGCTCTATCAACTGAGCTACTTCCGCAAATCAAAAGTGGGCAAAGATGGATTCGAACCACCGAAGGCGTAAGCCAGCAGATTTACAGTCTGCCCCATTTGGCCACTCTGGTATTTGCCCCACTTTCAAAGACCATAGTATCATCTTCTTAGAGCCTCTTGTCGGATTCGAACCAACGACCCCGAGATTACAAATCACGTGCTCTGGCCAACTGAGCTAAAGAGGCAAGAAACTTTGCAACCAAAGCTATTTTCATAACTTAGCGGCTGCAAAGTTAGATATTATTTTTTAATCACAAAATAAATCGTGCATTTTTTTATTTTCCTTGTTGTTTTTCTTTTGCTTTCAACAACTGCTTGGAAAGCGCATCCATGCACACATCTATCGATTCTTCGAATGTATCACTTATTTTTTCAGCGTAAAACTCTGTATTCAGCGCCAAAACACGCACCCCAGCCTCTTTATTCATAGCTGTTTCAGGTTTTACAACTTTTAAAGACACCTCTACTTTCTTTATATTATCACAAAACTTCTCGAGCTTTTCTGCTTTCTTTTGAATAAAGCCTTCTAGCTTTTCAGACGCATCGAAATGAATTGATTGAATTCTTACTTCCATAAATACCTCCTTTTCTTTACGCTCGGGGATGAGCTTGTTCATAAACTTTTTTCAACTCTTCAAAAGTTGTATGTGTATAAATCTCTGTTGCCATTAAATTTTCATGTCCCAACAATTCCTTTACAGCTTCAATTTCCGCATCATGATTCAACATCGAAGTTGCGAATGAATGCCGCAAAACATGAGGACTCTTCTTCTTTAATGTAACAACTTTTGCAAGGTTACGCTTTACTAAAAGGTATACTGCCACCGGAGTCAGCATCCGTCCATCCTTCCGGACAAAAAACGCTTCACACGCCCCAGCACAAATCTCATTTCTCAGCGAAAGATAAAGCAACAAATCCTCCTTTAATTGTTCCGCAAAAGGAATCAAACGCTGCTTATTTCTTTTTCCTGTCACTTTTATCACACAAGCCGAAAAATCGACATCCCCATCTTTCAGATTAACCAATTCAGACCGACGCATTCCTGTCAGATAAAACATCTCTATAATCAAACGATCCCGCACTCCTTCAAATCCAGAGCCAAAATCCGTCTGATCCAGCAATCGATCCATATCAGCTTCCTTCACAAAAACAGGCAACGGTTTTTTAGCCTTCGGCCCCTGTACTTTTGCAACAGGATCCACCGTCACATATCCTCTTTTTAAAAGGTAGCGATAAAACGACCGGAGCGAACTCAGCTTCCGATTTACCGATGTAGAAGCAAAACCACGATCCATCAAGCTGACAACCCAGCCGCGTACCAAATCCGCATCTACAGCAAGCAAATCCAAATCTTCGCTCACCCCCTTCAAGTATTCTTCAAACTCACGAAGATCCGACTCATAGCCTACCACTGTTTTATCGGAATAATTCTTCTCAAGTTCAAGATACTCCAAAAAAGATTCTTTCAACATAAGAAACATCGCCTTTTAATGTCAGCAACGAATTTATGAAAAAGAAATCAATAATTCAAGAAATTTTGCAGAATTATTACTCTTCTACTTGTTGCATTTTCTGAACGTAAACGGCACGTTCCATTTTCAGTCTTTTCAAAACAGACGGTTTATCATACTGCTGTCTGCTTCTCAATTCTTTCACAACACCTGTTTTTTCAAATTTTCTTTTGAACTTTTTCAGCGCTTTTTCAATGTTTTCGCCTTCTTTTACTGGAACTACAATCATGTTTTTAAAATTAAAATATGTTGTTAATTAATTATTTGCAGTCAAATTGCGGTGCAAAATTACACATACTTTCTTTATTTACAAAACTTTCCAACACATTTTCTTGATAATTACACAGAAATACTATCTTTGTCTGGTCAATACAACTTTTTTTAAGACAATATCAATATGAAAGATACAATAAAAGAAAGAATCGCCTCCCTGCGACGCTTCATGCAAAAAAAACAAATCAACGCTTTTATTATTCCCAGTACCGACCCACATGCAGGAGAATATGTACCGGAACATTGGGAAGCCAGAAAATGGCTGTCTGGCTTTACCGGATCTGCCGGAACATTAGTAATAACAGAGAAAGAAGGTGGATTATGGACCGATTCCCGCTATTTTCTCCAGGCAGAAGAGCAACTGAATGGAACAGGCATTGATTTACAAAAGGAAGGGCTTTCTTCTACTCCGTCTATAGCAGAATGGCTGGGAGAAAAGCTACAGGCTGGCAGCAAAATAGGTATAGACGGATGGGTAAACAGCATTTCTACAGTAGAAAATCTCAGCAGACAATTGCTCACACACCAGCTCACTCTTATTTCTACTGAAGATCCATTTACTTCTATATGGGAAAATCGTCCATCTATCCCAGAGAATCCTATATTTATTCTACCACTCGAATACGCAGGAGTTCCCTGCCAGCATAAAATATTACAAATACAGGAGCTCTTACAACAGAAACACACCGAAGGACTTCTTTTATCTGCTCTCGACGAAATAGCCTGGACACTCAACTTAAGAGGAAATGACGTACATTGCAATCCTGTATTTGTAAGTTATTTACTGATTACCAACAGGCAGGCTACACTTTACATTTCTCCCAAGAAGCTTACCGATGAATTGACGGAGTATTTACAACAGAATAACATTATCATCAAAGATTACAAGGATATAATATCCGACTTATCAAACTATAAGGAGAAAAATATCCTGTTATCCCCTTCTACCAATTATGCACTCTATCAGGCAGCCTCATCTGCTACACATATACTACAAGAGGTTTCTCCTGTCGTTTGTCTGAAAGCTGTTAAAAACGATACAGAAATATTAGGCATACACCAAGCCATGAAACGGGATGGAGTAGCTATGGTCAGATTTTTGAGATGGATTAAAGAGGCTGTACAGCAAGGTAATGAAAGCGAAATCAGTATCAGTAACAAGCTATATGAGTTCCGTAATGAACAGGCCCTATTCAAAGGAATCAGCTTCGATACCATTGCCGGTTACCAACAGCATGGTGCCATCGTGCATTACGAAGCTACTCCCGATACAGACATCTCTTTAAAACCCGAAGGACTTCTGCTTCTGGATAGTGGCGGACAATATATGGACGGAACGACTGACATCACACGTACAATTGCATTAGGAGCTGTGAGCCAGCAACAAAAGATAGATTACACTTTGGTATTAAAAGGACTCATCGCTTTATCGCAAGCGGTATTTCCACATGGAACATGCGGTACCCAGCTCGATGTACTGGCTCGTCAGTATATGTGGAAAGCAGGTATCAACTACGGACATGGTACCGGGCATGGGGTCGGACATTTCCTGAACGTACACGAGGGTCCACACCAAATCCGCATGAACCACATGCCTTCTCCTCTCCTTCCAGGAATGACCATTACCAACGAGCCCGGCATTTACCGCAGCGGAGAATATGGCATACGCACCGAAAACACCATGCTTGTGGTAAAAGACAATGAAACCTCCTTTGGAGCTTTCTACCGTTTTGAACCACTGACTCTCTGCCCAATAGATAAAGAAGCTATTTGCAAAGAAATGATGACAGGCGATGAAATCCAATGGCTCAACAACTACCACACCCGTGTATACAAAGAACTTAGCCCATTGCTCTCTCCGGAAGAACGAATTTGGCTGGAGAATGCAACCAGTGCTTTATAAACTTATACTATATACTTAATATGGCTCTAATCAAATCAGTAAGAGGGTTTACCCCTCAAATCGGCGAGAACTGTTACCTTGCCGATAACGCGACTCTTATAGGCGACATCGTTATGGGACGTGACTGCAGCATATGGTTCAATACAGTGCTGCGTGGAGATGTTAACTCCATCCGTATTGGCGACAGAGTAAACATTCAAGACGGAACCGTTCTTCATACATTATATGAAAAATCAACAATAGAAATAGGTAATGACGTTTCCATTGGACATAATGTTACTTTACATGGTGCAAGCGTCAGAGACAATGCCTTAATTGGTATGGGCTCTACTTTACTTGACCATGCAGTGGTAGGTGAAGGTGCCATTGTGGCTGCCGGCGCTTTAGTTTTGGCCAATACTGTCATAGAACCTCATACCCTATGGGGAGGCGTACCGGCTAAATTCATCAAAAAAGTTGATCCACAACAAAGCAAGGAGTTAAACCAGAAGATTGCCAATGGCTATCTGATGTATGCATCCTGGTTTAAAGAAGAAGACAAAGACAAATAGTCTTGCCTATATAGAATACTGTTATAATACCCTATCTAATGATACAAGACCATCTCAAATCGTTTTTTGAGATGGTCTCTTTCTTTTTTTATTTCGGCTGCACGATTTATCTGTCAAGAAATAAAAGCTTTAATTCTCTAGCTGTCCGGCAAGCCTGCATCGAGTTGTCCACCTGCAACTTCTCAAGAATATTCTGCCGGTGGCGATTCACTGTATTCACACTAATGGATAAAGTTTCTGCTATCTCCTTGCTGCTTTTCCCTTCTTCTATCAACAGTAATATTTCTTTTTCCCGCTTGGAAAGCAATCCCTTGCACGTTTCTTTATCCCATTCAGTCATTGTACCGTCTACCGAATTAATCACCATACAGTTAAAAGAAGAATCCGGCGAGAAACCATACAGACAAAGAGCCAGCCAGACATTACCATTGGCATGGGTAGCCACATAATACATCCGATGCCTCACCCATACATAAGTACCTTGTGCATTACGCATCCGTATCCGGCTATCTATATAATAATCTGTACGTTTCCCTTCGGGCAAACCTTTCAAGAACTGGAAAAAGCGGAGTTCCTGTAAATGTTTGTCCAATAAATCATCGGGATGAATACGAGCGAAAATTTCCTCTTCCCAAATAGAATGAAGAATTTTAGAGTCGCCCCGTTTACCCATTCCCAATGTCTCTGCTATCCCACCATAATATAAATAACTTGTATTAGCCTGCATATCACTCAATACAGCAATCACATTTTCGGTTGTTGCATATCCTGCGGCTATCTGGCGGAACTGATTCAATCGGGTATCGCTGCAGTTCTCCTGAATAAATTCCTGATTCAACAATTCATTGCTAAGTTTCTTCTTTATATCCATATCACAGAAGAAGACAAAATGGTTATTTTTAAGTATTGTTCACCCTGACACAAACCTCTACTTTTGCAAATGTAAGTAAAATAGACAAAACACATGAGTACAGAAAAAGAAAAAGCCCAAAGAGGTGAGTTATATGATGCGAACTATGACGTAGAACTTCTTGCCGAACGTGATATCTGCAAAGATATGTGTTATGAGTACAATCAATTACGCCCTTCTCGAAAAGCTGAACGACAGCAACTCATCCGTAAGCTGTTCGGGAAGACAGGTCAGAACTTTCTGATCGAACAGCCTTTCTATTGCGATTATGGATATAACATAGAAATAGGAGAAAACTTCTATGCCAACGTGAATTGCGTAATGCTTGATGGCGCTAAAATCCATTTTGGAGACAATGTATTTATTGCACCTCATTGCGGCTTTTATACAGCGGGACACCCTTTGGATGTAAAGCTGCGAAACCAAGGACTGGAATATGCCTACCCCATCCGAGTAGGAAATAATGTATGGATAGGGGCGAATGTATGCGTGCTTCCCGGAGTCAGCATAGGAAACAACTGTGTAATTGGAGCCGGCAGTGTAGTAAACAAAGACATACCAGACAATTCTCTGGCAGTTGGCAATCCTTGTAAAGTAATCCGTACCCTCACAGAAGAAGATAAAAACAAATATAAATTAGTATGAAAAAAATTCTTTTAGGTTTGTTTGCTTTTTTAAGCATACAAAGTGTATCCGCACAGACATTAGAAAAAATGCAATGGTTTAATGAACCTGAACAGTGGGAAATAAAAGACAACACCTTGTCGATGTTTGTAACTCCACAGAGTGACTATTGGCGTATTTCACACTACGGCTTCACTGTAGATGATGCTCCTTTCTACTACTCTACTTATGGAGGAGAATTTGAAGTAAAAGTAAAAATCACAGGCGACTATCAAGCCCGGTTCGACCAGGCTGGTCTGATGCTCCGTATCGACCACGAAAACTACATCAAGACCGGTATTGAATTCGTTGACGGAAAATTCAACCTCAGCACTGTAGTAACTCACAAAACGAGTGACTGGAGTGTAATTGCTTTAGACAAACCTGTTCCTTACATCTGGATTAAAGCAGTCCGCCGGCTGGATGCTGTGGAAATTTTCTATTCGTTCGACGACAAGAACTATACCATGATGCGCAACGCATGGCTGCAAGACAATACTCCCGTAATGGTTGGAGTAATGGGAGCCAGTCCGGATGGAAAAGGCTTCAATGCAAAATTCGAACATTTCAAAGTAACACATTTACCAGACCTTCGACGACTGGAGTGGCTGAAAAAGAATCAAGAAGCACAATAACAACCATGTTGTGAAGCTAAGCATTGAAGTAAGAACAACTCATGCAACAAAAATACTCGCCAGTCCTTTCAGGTAAGTACTGCACTCATTTCGAGAAAAAAACTGACTCATTACCTGTAAGGACTGGCAAAGCATTTAATCGTATACTGCGACTTTTCTTATACCAGCATCAATCCTACTCCTTTGACAGTTTTTATCTGAACTGTTTCGTCGGCAGCAAACAGTTTACGCAAGCGCGACACAAATACATCAAGGCTACGTGATGCAAAGTAATCGTCTTCCGTATCCCATAAACGGGCTAGAATCTGTTCCCGCTTTACCACCTCTCCCTTCTGCTCACACAGCATCCGCAAGAGTTTTGCCTCACGCTGTGTAAGGCTTTTTTCTTCTCCCCGCACATCGTAAAGCATCTGTTTCTCCGCATCGAACGTAAACAACTCCCCAATATGAAACACGTTTCCGTGTGCCGTATGTCCTGTTCCTCTCGTCAGTTTCAATAAAGCCGTAATATGTGCATTCAGTTCTTCGGCAAGAAAAGGTTTCTTGATATAATTGTTCACCCCCAGTTCATATCCCATCACCACGTCTTTGGGAGAGACACGTCCCGAAGTAAAAAGGATAGGAGTATCTCCGTCGGTTTCCCTAATACGGCGTACCATTTCGTACCCGTCCATTACCGGCATTTCGATATCCGATACAATGACATCGGGCTTCTGCTCACGCCACACGCGTAATCCTTCCTCGCCATTGGCAGCAGTAGTGACTTCATATCCTCCAATCATATCTTCCAGTCCGCCTTGAATAATATAGCACAGATTGGCATCGTCCTCTACCAAGAGTAGTCTTATCATAGAATCAGGTTTTATTTTGTTATACATTCTTCTATTTTATCTCCATGCAACACCCGCTTTTATTCTATAGCGTCAGTCGCTTCTCTGGAAGTTTCCGGTTTGAGCTGCGGAAGGAGAAGCGTAAATTCACTGTATTCTCCCTCAATACTTTCCACTTCCACTCTACCTTTGTGCGCCTCCATCACCCGAAATACATAGTTCAGTCCCAAACCGAATCCGGTAGCTCCCCCACTTCGGGTTTGTAATGCAGCGTACGAACGTTCGTATTTTTCGAATATCCGGCTCTGGTCTTTCAACGGAATACCGAATCCATTGTCACGCACTTTGATATAGATGTAACCATCCGTTGCCTTTCCTGAAGAGAATGCTATTTCCACTTCTTCACCGGAATACTTCACTGCATTGTCTATCAAATTACTCAAAGCCTCTTCCAGAAACTCCTCATCGGCATATACCGTCTTCTCCTCCAACTGCCAGCTGTAACGAATCGGCTTGACTGATTTTGCCGCATATTTATCAGCCAATCCCTCAAGTATCCGCTGCAAATCGCAGTATTCTTTCTGCAACTTCAACTGATGATTTTCCAGTTTCGACAAAGTCAGTACTTTATTGGTAAGATGAAGTAAATGTTCTCCTTCTTCCTTCAGAATACGGAAATAGCGTGCTTTCTTTTCAGGCTGGCTGTCCAGTCGTCCGGTTTCCAGTATCTGCGTGCCCATCAGTATAGAACTCAGCGGCGTCTTCATATCGTGAATCATGGCATACGAAAAGTCCTCACGCAATTTGGCAATCTTGTCTTGCCGGATAATAATCCGTATCTGATAGACAATGCACCCAATGACCAGAATCATAATCAAAACTGTTGCGATAAGCAGCAAAGTCATACGCTGAAAGATAACCCAATACGGATTGACGATGGCTCCTTGCAGGAAGCGCTGGCCATCAAAATCAATCGGAACTTTTTCTGTCTTCAGTAAAGCATAAGAAGGGAAGTCACCCGTCACAGAAGAACGAAGTACATTACCCATAGAATCGACTATACACGAACGCACCTTTGCAGGTATGCCTATCGAATCGAAAATATTTGTATAAATAGAATCGAGTGCCGACAAGTGTACATCTTGCTTAAACTTCTTAAGATAAGCCTCCTGAAAAGCAATATGAATGTTCTGCATCAGCCATCCGCTGGCATTGTTCTGTAATGCATCACGGGGCAAGGTATCCCCTTTCAAACCTGCATCCAAATCAACGCGCATACTGGTCACCGTATCACCATGCTCTTTTCTCCATTGGTCCAAACGGTAGAACACTTCTTCCAGAGTTGCATCACGAAAGACTTCATTATTCTTAGCCTGCAGGCTTTCTTTAGTCAACTTATAGGTATTGACCAGCCATACATATTGCAGTTCTACAATGGCAATCAGTCCTACAATGGCTATCCATCGAATATGATTCATCTTCATCTCTCTTCTCCTTAACGTAACGTTAACCTTGCCTTAACCTATAAAATAGAAAAGGCTCTTTATCTTTGTCTCGCCGAAGATAGAGAAAAAAAACGAATCAATATGAAAAAGCAGAATTTTCTTGTCACATTGTTACTTTGTATTGCTGCAAGCATCGGAACAATCACAGCACAAACTATACATGGAAAAGTAGTCAATACCGATGGGCAACCTGTAGATGGAGCTACCGTAGTATTGCAAACACCAGACTCCGTTTTTGTGGATGCAACCATCACCGATAAGGAAGGAAGTTTTCTCCTGAATCATACTTTAAGTCAATACCGGCTTATCATCCAGCATATTCTGTACCAAACACTACAGAAAGAAGGCCGGGGAGAAGAAGCAGGAGTCTTTGCCTTACAGCCTAAAGATTATACTTTGGGAGAAGTAGTGGTAAAGGGAGAACGTCCTGTAGTAAAGGTTGAGGGTAGCCGGCTGAGCTACGACATGCCTCAGCTGATAAAAAACAAACTGGTGAGCAGTGCATACGACTGCATCAAAGAATTGCCTGGAGTATTGGAACAAAATGAAACACTGACACTGGCAGGAACTTCCACTCCTGTCCTTATTCTGAATGGGAAACCGTCGACGATGACGCAAGACCAGATTATTACTCTCTTAAAGGGAATGCCGGCTTCGCGCGTGGAAAAAGCTGAGGTGATGTATAGTGCACCTCCGCAACTTCACGTGCGCGGCGCGGCTATCAACATCGTACTGAAAGGGTATAAAGCCGAAGAAGGCAGCAATATACAGGGAGAAGTACACGGTGCATACCTGCAAAAAGAAAAGGCGAGCGGAGAAGGCGGATTGGCTCTGGCTTATACTTCGCAAAAGATAGATGCCGATGTGATGTATAATTTTGCAGCAAACCGACACGAACGGCAGGATTTGGACCTGATTACCAAACATACTGTACAAGGGAAAGTGTACAACATGGAACAATATATGACGGGAGCGGGAGACAAACCGTCGCATACTCTACGCACCGGCATCACTTACAAACCCAATGACAAGAATCAGTTAGGCCTGGCTTATACTTCTCAACTTAGCCCGAATGACAAACAAAACACATACACAAGGGGGAATTTGTCTGATGCCCACAGTACAAGCAGGGACGAGAGTCAGATGCACAATATTGCGCTCGACTACACGGCTTCGTTTGGCTTGAAAACCGGAGTCAACTATACTTATTTCACATCCGACGGAGTACAAGACTTTCAAGAAATTTCAGGAGAAGGAAACGACATCCGTTTTATAAACCGTACCAATCAACGTATCGAGCGTTGGAATGTATATGCCGACCAGTCCCACTCCCTCTCAAAAGGATGGACATTGAATTACGGTACGGCTCTTAACTATGTAAGCAATCGCAACCGCCAACTTTATGAATCAGGGCAAGATATGAGCGACCGGAATACCGAAAGCGGTATTGATGAATATACCTATAATCTGTATGCCGGTTTCGACAAGAGTTTTAATCCACAATGGTCGTTGAGTGCTTCGGCTGCCGTAGAGTATTATCAAATGGAGGAATATAAAAAGTGGGCGGTCTATCCTACCCTTCAGCTGAGTTACGTGTATTCACCTCAACATATCTTTCAGCTTACATTCAGTTCGGACAAAACTTATCCCGATTATTGGACGCTGAGTGGGGCAACCGGATATATGAGTAGCTACACCGAATCGCAGGGTAATATGTACTTGCGTCCGTATACGGTCTATTCTACCCAACTGAGCTATATATTAAAAAGCAAATATATTTTCCAGCTAGGCTATGACTATATGCCCGACTTTTTCCAGCAAATGCTTTATCTGGACTCCAGCCAACTGAAAGCAATCTACAATTTCCGGAATTGGGATTACAGCAGTAAATTCAAAATAGTGAGTGTGCTTCCATTCAAGGCCGGAAACTGGCTGAACTCACAGCTTACTTTAGTAGGGATGCATATGCATGCCAAAGCTTCCGATTATTTCGATGCTCCGTTCGACCACAAAAAATGGATAGGCATTGTCAATCTAAGCAATACATTTACTCTCTCTCAAAAGCCAAACATCAAACTGGAGATTTCGGCTTTTGCACAGAGTGAAGGTCTTCAGGGAAACTACGACATCAGTCCTCTCTGGATGATGGATAGCGCTTTGCGCTGGAGTTTTGCCGGCGATAAAGCCATGCTACAACTGAAAGGAACGGATATTTTCAATGGGCTTAACCCCAAGACCACGATCCGTAGCGGCACCCAACATATCGATATGGAAGTAAGGTCGTATGCCCGGAGCCTTACACTTTCTTTCAGTTACAAATTCAACGGATACAAGAAAAAAGAAGTGAAGGATGTTGATACCTCCCGTTTCGGACATTCCTAAAAAAGCAAAGGCGTAAGACTTTCACAAGCCCTACGCCTTCTTTTCTGTTAACCTAAACTAAAACTATTCAACCACACAAATGCTGACACGGTTTTGTTCAGGAGATGAGAACGGCTGTACCGTGTCGCCTTTGTAATCAACAATTATTCTTTCCTGGCTTATACCTGCCTCCTTCAATGCTTTGGCAACTACCTCTGCACGTTTTTTAGAAAGGCGTTTATTGTAAGCGGCATAACCCGTATTTTTATCTGCATAACCACATACATTTACTTTTAGTTCTGAATGTGTGCGCAAAAATTCTACCAGTTTTTCTATCTTTTCTTTTTCGGATGTACGAATCGAAGCCGAATTGATAAGGAAGTAGACATTTTCAGTCATTGTTTCTTTTTCCTGTACTACAGGAGTCGGCTGTGTTACTACCGGTTCAGTCTTTTCTTCTACTACCGGAGCAGGTTGAACAGGAGCCGGTTCATATGATACCACTTCCGGAGCAGTTTTTGCTTTCTTACCAAACTTAAAGGTCAGACCTGCCAAAGCATTAAATTGCCAATCGGCATTACCAGCTTTTTTCGAATTAAACTTGTCAGAAAGTACATTGGCATTCACTTCCAGATTAAAGTAAAGTTTGCTACTCAAACGCAAATTAGCTCCCAAACCAGCACGTCCTACCACAGAGAACTGATTGTCCTTCCATAAATACTCCAACTGATATCCCGAAGTATTCAAGGCTACTGCTTCATCATTATTGAATGCTCCATTCAATCCTACACCCACAAAAGCATAGGGATTAAATACACGATGCTCATTATAACCTGCAAAAAGGTTTCCCAAATCAAGAGTTGCATCTACATTTCCCTGTAAATAATTATATTTATAATCTTGGCGAGGAGAAACCCATGCTCCTTTTCCCTGCCATCCACTGATACCGGCGCGCAACCCCCATAAAGGAGTAAATTGATAGCCTCCGTAGATTGCAGCAGCAGGAGAGATCAAATCTCCAGTCTTGACTTCTCCACGGGTAAATCCAGCACCAGCTTGTATTCCAATATACCAGTGGGGAGTAAATTCAGTCTTACTTTCATCTTTTGTTTGAGATGAATTCGAAGCACCTTGTGCAAAAGCTGTTGCTCCACACAGTAAAGCAAGAGCAAAGAGTGTCCGTCTCTGTTTCATACATTTAGGTTTTAAGATTAAACTTTATTAATTAAAGAAAAACCTCTAATAGAAGAAAAGGGGATGGCGTTCATGCCACCCCCATTCTTTTATTATAGCATCATAGAAGAATTATTCCATGCTATGTGCACTGCTCAAAATTTTCACAACACCTTCAGCATTATTAATTACTACATTAGGAACAGTCAATGTTACCTTAGAAGTAGCAAATTTATCTTTCTGAAGTTCTGTACCGTCATTGTCCCATACAATCTGAGATCCTGTCAATGTCAAGTTACCACCAAATGATTCCCAAGAATCTGTAGTAGATCCTGTCAAATCATAGTCAAAACTATAACCAGAATCAGCAAACTTATAAGTAGCTCCAGCAGATGTTACGACACCATTTTGATAGATGATTTCATTCAGAGGACCTGTTACAACAACAGCTTTAGCCAAATCAGCTTTAGAAGCTTCTGCCGGCAGGGTCTTCAATGTCAACTCATCAAGACTTACAGCATACGGAGATGCAAAACGTACAGTATAAGTAAGTTTCTGTATTTCACCGTTTGCTAATGTCATGTTCAAGTATACTACATAATCACGATAATCTCCTGTCAATGGAGCTGTCAACTGAATATCCTGAGTAGTAGCAACACCAGAAGTAATAGATGCACCTGTCTGCAGCGGTTTCAATGTAGCAACCAAGTCAGCATTATGATTAGCAGGAGTTGTATAACCAGCCAAGTAGTTTTCAAAGTGTTCCTTAATTGCAGAAATCATTGTCCACTTATTGCCTACCAATCGACCTTTCACCTGAACCATTTTTTCTCCGATCTTATAGTCATCATTCAGTTCAGGGAATGTAACATTATCCTCAATCTGATAAACAAACTTCACAACTACATTCGGATATACTTTCTTATTCTTAGATTCGAAAGTAATAGTAGCTTCACGTTTCTGACCAAACTTTGCAACAACTGCAACCTGAGTCGGATCCATATCAATTGTAGCAGCATCGGTAGTTGTACCAGACTGATCATTCCACCAGTTATTAGTAAGTTCAACACCAGCTTCTGTTACAATGTTAGCAGCAGTCGGTGCATTGTAAGCAGTACGGAACTTATCCACTGTTAAGTTATACTTAGCATAGAACTGGTTAACAACAGTCCATTCCAATCCCTTAATCTGAGTACCAGCAGTCAATGCATCCAATGTCTGATAATTAATAACACCGCAATCTACAGTCAAGATTTCATCTTCCTTATCAGCAGCAGGAGCACTTTCTACTACTTCAAGTTTAATATAACCACTTGCAACTTCTTTACCGTTTACCAATGCTTTTGCCAAGAAAATAGGAGTACGTCCGATAGCCGCAGTACCATATTCATTTACTTTTACTGTACTACCTTCCAATACTACGAATTCTTGTTGATTAGTTACACCATCATTACCCAAATAAGTTTCTGGTTTTTCGAATGTATAAGTCAAGCCATCAATTTCCAAACCTTCCAATGTTACATTGTTAGGAATTAAATCTTTAGCCCATGTCCAAGCCAATGTATTCAAATCAAGGCTTTCATTATAAACCAGTTTTGCGTCTGCAGCAGCAGTCTTAGCAGGTTCTGTAGTTGGATATTCACTAGCAAAAGCACCGCCTCCAAGTGATTCATTTACAATAGCGAAGTTTTTCAAATCTTCTGAAACTACTTTTCCATAATCAGAAACAATCTGCTCACCTGTTGTTTTATTATTACCAGCCAATGCAAAAATTGCGATTTGATCCTGTGCCAGCCCTTCCAAAGATTTTCTTGATTTCAAAGTTACTGTCAGTTCGCCAGCATCTACATCTTTATCACTGATAACAAGCAGATCGTTTACATTATCACCTGTTGCACGTACCTGAGCAGTACGGTCAATTATGCTCCACTCCCATGCATTTACATCTGCATTTGCCGGATTCAAGCGATAATGAGCTTTAGCATCAGTACTTTCAGCAACCTTACCATCTTTAGCAATAATGTTATAGAAACCTATTTCAGAAAGGCCACTTTCACTATCAATTACGTAAGGAATCAACGCCAAAGACTTCAAGTCAGAAGTAATATCAATACGGATAGGCTCTTCTGCACCTTCAGCACCATAAATCAACATATATCCTTCAGCAGGATTGTATACTACACGTACACCTTCATCTGTTGCAGGAATCCACTGGCTGTCAGTTTTAGTCTTTACAACTTCACCTTCCTCGTTGTAAGAACATTCGTACCAGAATCCGTCTTCGTTTGGTTCATACCATTTACCATCCTTACCGTCCTGGCCATCTTCTCCCGGTGTTCCAGCTTCACCCTGATCTCCTTTTTCACCTTCAGCTTTGATAGGTTTGCCACCTACAGTTACACGCTTACCATCGATAGTCCAATAACCTTCACTGTCAACAGATACAGTAGAACCCGGTTTACCATCGGCACCATCAGCTCCATCTTTACCATTTGTCAGTTCAAAGCTTTCACCATTACTTAATGTTACCTTAACACCATTGGAAGTGTTTTCAACCTTTGTGATAACAGCACCAGCTTCGATCTTAGCTTTCAAATCAGCCAAGGTCTTTTCAATACCATCTACACGTTCGTTCAAAGAGTTGATATCATCGTCGTAATCTGAACAAGATACCATTCCTCCAGAAAGAAGCAGGCTACCCAACACGAGGGCTCCATAGATTTTTTTCTTCATACTGTAATAAAATTGATTAATAAATAATTTCGCAGTTCGTTCTGTTTTCAAATCGTGTGACAAAAATAGATAAGGCACACCGATGAAAGCTTGTCTGTTCGTATATTCGTACGTATCTTTCGACAAAAGTCCTACTTTTCCTTATCACGTATTTTATTTTTCCTCCATACCGAAGGAGACACTCCCTCATTTTGCTTAAATTGTTTGCTAAAATGAGCGGAATCCGCAAATCCAACAAAGTCCGCAATTTCACTTAAACTTAGCTCCGGAGACTCACACATTTTACTTTTAGCCTCTTTTACACGCAGCTCATTGATCCAGCCATTGAAGTTCGTTCCATAGACCTCATTTATGAAATTAGATAGATAAGTACGGTTTATGCCCAACTCTTTGCTTAATATTTTAATCGTAATACTTGCCTGACGATATCCATGGTTATTCACCCATTCCGCTACTCTTTCTGCAATTTTATCATTATTCAAAATAGTCTGACGACCTGTATGCACAGAAGTTGCAGAAGGTATACTCTTTTTCGTTTCTTTATCTTTATTTGGTATTTTTTGATAACGTTTTGTCAATGAATGCAATGCCCATATCACTTCATGATTATGATACAGCAGCACCAATATAATAAACAGTAAAGTATATAGGAAAGTAAAAACCAAAAACAATCTTCTATCAAGCCAAAAATTTACCAGCACAGACAAAGAACAAACTCCATACAAACCAACTTTTTCTAATCCTATCATCCAACGAAGACTAGGATATGCATGAGGATGCTTTAATTTGTATTTTAATATAGTCTGAGAAAAGAAATAAGCATAATAGACAAGCACTATAATATTAACGAATGAAAGAATATAATAAAAATAAGTTTGCAACCCTCCATCTGCAAAAATCCAATACACAACATTAATAAATAATACTAGTAGTACTATCATCAGTTGCCACCACATTATCCGATCCAAATTTCCATCCTGATGCATAGCATACAATATCGCCCATGAAAACAAAAAGATAGTTAATGGAAGAAAGCCTTGTATCAATCCAGCTTTTAATATTTCATAATATTTCTCCCCGCCCAGACCCGTCACAAGGGTTAAAACACCAACTAATAGCAATAACAGCTCCACCATAGTCCGTCCTCTACGCATATTCGTTTCTTCCCTTAAGCATCCTATTTCCGAGAAATGCATAAGAACTGCCATAATCAAGCATCCTACCCCCGATATAATATCCACAGTTAAAAGTAGGCTAAGCACCCAGCGCCTTATCATATTTCTATGGTAGGTTTCCAAATGCTC